>Ga0209656_10003394_pt1 | contig 10307 bp, 7 predicted proteins | sample BogFormECP12_OM2_FD_188239 | JGI IMG/M metagenome (GOLD analysis project Ga0209656, IMG submission 188239) | Bog forest soil microbial communities from Calvert Island, British Columbia, Canada - ECP12_OM2 (SPAdes) (version 2) | ecosystem: Environmental > Aquatic > Freshwater > Wetlands > Bog ... | reverse complement strand
CTCTTTCGAATAACGCGGAATCTGGTATTCAACGAGGTCCGGCGAAAACGCCATTTCGCAGATCAACCGGAAGACGCACCGGAACCAGTTGAGCGATCAGAGCGAGAGCCGGACCGCGTCTTGCTGGATGAAGAACTTCAGCGCGCGATCCAGGAGGCGATCAACCAACTCCCGGAATCGCAGCGAATGGCGATTATCCTGCGCCGGTACGAAGAACTCCCTTACGAAGAGATTGCAAAAGTGATGGGCACAACCGTGGCAGCGGTCAAAAGCATTCTGTTTCGAGCGCGAGCCGAGCTCAGAGATCGACTCGCTAAATACTTGAACTGACCGCACGGCACCCGACTTATAGGACTTATGCGACTTATAGGACTTATATCACCATCCAAAGAGCGGAAAACCGCTGTCCGATTCTGCAACTCCTCCCCCCTCAGCCATTCCGCGCTTCACGAAAAGCGGAGCCAAAAAAGGAGTAAAGATCAGAGGGGAGCATCGACTCTTCGGAGGAATGCTTTGTTGCAAGCTCAGCCGCTCTGCCGCAAAGCCACGCGCCGAGTCTTCCGGCGTCATAATCGGGAACACCGCGAGCGAGAAGCGCCGCACAGACGCCTGTCAGAACGTCACCGGATCCGCCTGTTGCAAGACCGGGCGAGCCAGTGGAGTTGAACGCAATCGGCTTCCCACTTTTGCCAACGAGCGTTCGAGCGCCTTTCAAAAGCAACGCACACGGAAACTCGGCTGTAAACTCCCGCACGATTTCGATTCGGCGCTTGCCATTCGTAGGCCAGAGCCTCCCCATTTCACCGGGGTGCGGCGTCAAAAGACGTGGCCCGGCGCAGTGATGCAAGGTATCGATTGAACCGGAGAGAGCGTTCAAGGCGTCTGCGTCCACGACCATCGGCCCGCAAAACCGGGACACAACATCCAGGATCGCTTCAGACTCGGCCGCGCCCAGTCCGGGACCGATGCCGATCGCATCCAAACGATCCTCCAGAACCGACCTGAGTTCTCGAACCGGCTTGACCATAATCTCCGACGCGACAGTACTCACGACGAGATTGTAAATGGCCTCGGGCACGTAGAGTGTGATCAAGCCTCCGCCGGCGCGAGCCGATGCGACGGAGCATAGGACTGCGGCGCCAACAAAGCCGCGAGAACCTGCGACAATTCCAATCCGTCCGAAATCTCCTTTGTTGGAGTCAAATTGACGCCGCGGAACAAAGTTGTGCAAGTTGACGGGAGAAGTAAAAACCGCCCTGCCAGAATCGATCGAAGCTCGCGCCGTCAACTCTGGCAACTCGACTACCAGGATCCGTCCAACGAGGTTTGTCGCCTCATCATGAAAAAGCGCGCTTTTTGGGAAGCTGATCGTGACCGTGAAATCGGCCACCACCGCATCTGGGTCGACCGAGTCCTCCCCCACTCCGGTTGGCAGGTCGACCGCATAGATGTCGGCATTCGATCGAACGCGGAGCGCGTTCATCTCACGCGTTAACGCTTTCAGCGGTGCGCTGAGTGCCGACCGTGAACCGAGTCCAAGTAATCCGTCAAGAATTACCTTCGGACGGTCTTTCGGCAATTCGACGACCGGCGCATCAACCGTGCGCGCATTCAGCCGTTGCAGCTTCTTTTTTGGGAGCGGCTGCAGATCGCTCTCCGGCAGTAATTGGCGGATCCAGACTTCCCATCCGCTTCGTGCGAGCAACGATCCGGCGACAATGGCGTCGCCGGCGTTGTTTCCTTTCCCCAGATAGGCTAGACAGATGCCGGGTCGCGGTTCGCGCTCCAGGATCGCGTTCGCGATTCCTTCGGCGGCCTGATCCATCAAGGTTTCGGGTTCGATGCCGTCCGCGTAAGCGGAGCGTTCGAGGTCCGTGACCTCGCGCGAACTGAGGATCGCATCCGTCACAGGGCTTATTGCTTATCCGCTTCGACGTGGAGTTCGATCTTCACGTCGTCTCCGACGACTTGCGTCCCTTCGATCACTTTGTTCCAGCTCAATCCGAAGTCGCTCCGTTTCAGCGCAGTTGTCGCATCCCAGCCACTAACAATCGATCCAGGCTTCATTCCAGGCCCCTTGCCGATCAGGTCGACTTTGAGAACGACTTCTTTCGTGACGCCGTGCATGGTCAGGTCGCCGGTAACGTCCGCCGTGTCTTTGCCGGTCGATTTAACGGATTTGCTCTTGAACGTGATTGTCGGAAATTTTGCGGCGTCGAAAAAGTTTGGCGATCGCAGATCGTCGTCGCGCATTTTGGCTCCGGTGTCGATGCTGGCGGTTTTGATGGTTACCTCAACGGAGGACTGGTCGGGGTTCGCCTCGTCGTAATTGATTGAGCCTTCGAAGTCATCAAACTTTCCAGGCACATTCGAGAACAGGTGCCGGACTTCAAACCCCATCGTCGAATGGGCTTTGTCGAACGCGAAGGTGTCAGCCGCAAAAGTGGAATGAATCAGCAGAAACGCCGATACGCTGAGGATTATTAATTTCTTCATAAGAAATATGTCGTCCTATCCTAAGGACTGGCGGGCGACCGAGTCAATCGCCCGCAGCTTGAATTCGAACCCGAATAGAGAAAACCCGTTAGGCCGCCAGGCCAAACGGGTTTTCTCGGTCGCGGGGGGGGAAACATGTTCCCTGAATGCCCTATAGAGCCTAGACTTTGCTTTTGAAGTCCTTGCCTGGAACAAACTTGACGGTCTTCGACTTCGGGATACGAATCTGCTGAAGGGTTTTCGGATTGACACCTTTTCTGGCTTTTCTCTCGACTACCTTAAAAGTTCCAAATCCTACCAACTGAACGATCTTATCCTTTTTTACGCCGACCTTCACCGCGTTGATGACAGCTGTGACCGCCCTTTCCGCTTCCGTCTTACTCGTTTCGCTGCCGAGTTGCTTTTGGACCGCTTCAACTAACTCTACTTTGTTCATGATAAACGAGGCGTTTGTCTCGGGACGAGAGGCTTTGGAACCTAGTATCCAAGCCGGTTTGCGGACGAACGCTCCTAGTTTTGTCGTTTTGACAACATTCGTTCTTTATTGTCAATGCATTAATGTGTTTTTATGGATCCGAAGCTAATCCTGGAGCGGCTTGAGCGGTTTTTAGGCGCAAAACCGATCGTTCCAAGCGACGTCTTTGTCGCCCCAAACGCAACCGTCGTCGGCAAAGTCTCGGTCGGCTCGCGGTCCAGCATCTGGTTCCAAAGCGTTATCCGGGCCGATATCAATGAGATTCGAATCGGTTCAGAAACAAATATTCAGGATGGTTCGATCCTGCATGTGGCGGATCAATACAGCCTCACCATCGGGGACCAGGTGACCTGCGGCCACCGGGCAATCCTGCACGCATGCCTCGTTCAGGATCGCGTGCTGATCGGCATGAATGCTACCCTCATGGATGGCGCAGAAATCGGAACCGGCTCCATCATTGGCGCCGGTGCACTTGTAATAAAAGGTTCCGTAATTCCGCGCTGCTCCCTGGTTTTAGGTTCCCCGGCCAGGGTCATCCGTATGTTGACAGGCGACGAGGAGAAAGGGATTGCGGAACTCGCCGCAAAATACGTGTTCGTAGCAAAACGTTATCTGGAAATGAGTTCAATTCACGGCCCCTGAACTCGACCATCGTCAATTCCCCGGCAAAGTTGAATAGTTGATCGTCTTCAGTCGGTCGAGTTTGGTGCCAAGCCTCGGGATACATTCGATCAAAGCCTGCGTATACGGGTGCTGCGGCTCTCGCAGAACTGATTCGGCATCCCCAAACTCAACGACGCGGCCGCGAAACATCACCGCAACCTTGTCGGCCAAACCGCGGATGATACCGAAATTGTGGGTAATCAGGAGAATCGACATACGGTATTTGCGTTTCAGGTCCCGGAACAGATCGAGGATTTGCCGTTGGATCGTAACATCCAAAGCGGTGGTTGGTTCATCTGCGACGAGGATTGCCGGCCGGCAACAGAGGGCCATCGCAATCATGACGCGCTGCTGCATTCCGCCGCTGAGCTGGAACGGATAATCTTTCAATCTACCCGCAGCGTCGACAATCCCAACCTGGTCCAGCCAATAGACGACTTCCTTTCGCACTTCGTGTACATCCGGTCGATGCAAACGGATTGCCTCCGCGATCTGTTCGTATATGGAGAATACCGGATTCAGGCTTGCCGCGGGCTCCTGGAAAATATAAGCAATCCGATTTCCGCGGAGGGCGCGCAGTTGCCGTTCATTCATTTGTAAAACCGACTCCCCTTCAAATAAAATGTCACCGGCCTCATAGATCGCCGGCGGCTCGGGAAGCAGGCGCGTAAGAGCCATCGCGGTCACCGATTTGCCGCTTCCGCTTTCTCCGACAATTGCCACGGTCTCTCCCTTCTCCAGAACGAGCGAAACGGAGCGGACTGCAGGAACCTTTCCGCCGTTGGATCGGAAACTGACCGTGAGATCCCTGACTTCGAGCATCAGCCTTGATTAGAGTCGCGAGGAGCGATTGTAAAGAGGTAGGACGGAATGGCGCGAATCGCGCCACTCGGGGACAAGACGCTAGTGAATCTCCGTGATTGAAAACGGCCCCTATGAAGAATAGAAATCCGTTTTGTGAAATTGCCTACCCTGCTGCTCGCCATGCTCGGGATTCTCATCCCGATTGTACGTGCCGACCAAAACGCACTTGTGATTGGTATGGAATTGGCCTTCCCACCGTTCGAGATGCTGGATTCAAGCGGTCAACCAGCCGGCGTGAGCGTCGACATGGCACATGCGATGGGCCAATACCTGAATCGTCCGGTTCGGATCGAGAACATCCCTTTTGACGGTTTAATCCCATCTTTGAAGACAGGCAAAATCGACGTGATCATATCGTCGATGACGGTTACAGAGGACCGCAAGAAATCGATCGATTTCACCGATCCCTATTTGAAGATGGGGCTCGCTATCCTTGCCGCGAAAAACAGCGACATTCAATCGATCAATGATGTGGACAAGCCCGGCCGCAACGTTGTGGTGAAGAAGGGGACAACCGGGAACATTTACGCCCTCCAGCATTTTAAAAACGCGAAACTGCTCGTACTCAATGATCAAAGCGCCTGCGCCATCGAAGTCTCGCAAGGGAAGGCAGACTGCTTTATCTACGACCAGATTTCGGTATTCGAGAACTGGAAGAAATACGAGGCGACAACACGAGCAATCTTGCAACCCTTTACACAAGAGGATTGGGCTATGGGTATTAAGAAAGGAAATGACGCGCTCCGAACGCAGATCAACGGGTTTCTGAAACAATTCAAAGAATCTGGCGGCTTTGACACGCTCGGTGCCAAATATTTCGGCGAAAACAAGAAGGCCTTTCAGGAACTTGGAATTCCATTTTACTTCTAGCCCGCATTTCCCACGGCCTCGTGAGAAATGCGCACGGAGTGCCGATCCGGCAGTCGCCGGACCGGGGCTAGCCGCGAATGCTTTCGCCCCTGCCCCGAACGCTTTCGGGGCATCGGGTGAAATTCTCAGCCGGCCTGGGCCGAAGCAGAATTTCAGGCTAGTCTCCTGTCCCCGGTATAACATAACTTTCGTTGCGGGGACAGGAGACTAAGTTTCACCAGCAGCATGCCAGCAACGCCAAAGCGATTCCGATGGCTGAAATACCTCGCCGGAGGCCTGCCGGTATTGATTATCCTGGCGCTGGTCTTTTACCAGCCGATCATCTTCGGGATCGCTCAAGTTGTCGCTCAGCAAGTCGCGAAGTCTCAAGCCTTTGATCTCCAGTTCAAAATTGGGGGCTCGATTTTTTCCAGCCTCTATGTTGAAGATCTTCATCTGCAGCCGTTGCCGGGAAACACCAAACTTCCGGTGGAACGAGTGGACGCCAGACGGATCGCGCTTCGATACGATCTGCCCGCTCTGTTCAAAAGAGACTTCCCGAACGTTGTCGACCTCATCGAGCTAAAAAATGTCGACGTCGTTGTGCGTCCTTCCTCTGAACCGGCTCCGCCGCAGGGCCAGACCAAATCGAGCGGCCTCCGTATTCCGGCTGTCATTCCGAAGAAAATCGATATCCAGGATGTGGATCTCCTTGTTCGGACCCCGACCGGAAATCTGGAGGTCAAAAATTTCGCGCTGGAATTTCAACAGGGCGGAGAAGGGTATCTGGCGTGCGAGACCGTGCATGTGCCAGGAGTTGGCGCATGGGACCATCTGCATGCGGGCCTCACCGACCGGCAAAACAAGCTGGCGTTGACAGATTTTGCGCTCCCGCCGTTGCTGGATTTGCACCGGCTCCAAATCGATCTTTCAGGTTCGGAACAGGGCAAATACGGCTTGGCCGTCGACGCACACGCGCTCGGAGCATCGATCGCGGCGTATGCATCCTATCTGCAACCGGCCGACAAACCCTCCGTCGACGCGACGGTGAGCCTCCTTGGCTTGGACCTGGTGCAATTGCAAAACCTGGCGCCGATTCCGATCTCGGGTTCGGTTTCGAAGATCGAAGTTCATTTGAATGGCGAACTGGATCATCCAACAAGCCTTTCGGGATCAATTTCGGCGGACGCGAAAGCAATCAAATATCAGAACTATTTGATTGATACCTTCAGACTTTCCATCTTCGTTGATCACGGAAAAGGCGAGGTCCGGGAATTATCGGTCGACGCCGGCGCAAATCACGTTCGGGCGGCCGGCGGCTTCACACTGGCAGGCAATGCGAAAGACCTGCTCACCCGTTCTGCCGCCAATATCGGAGTTGCCGTTTCAGTTGCCGAACCCGAACGCTTTGTTCCAGGTCTCAATGCCGCGTCTATCGCGTCCGGCACCATCGGTCTACTCAATGGACGAGCCCAGGCCCTCTTCTCGGAGTCTGTTTCCGATATTGCGATGCCGAACTTTTTGCCCGGGTTGTCGCTCTCCAAGGTCGACTCCCTATTGATGGCCGTTGCAATGCTTCCGCTCGATTCCGATATCTGGTCGTCGGTTGCCGCCGTGGTGTCGAGCAGATGTTCGAACATTCAATATCAGGATGCACATATCGACACGATCCGGCTGACCTGCGCGATGACCAACGGGAAAGCCCTAACTGGCACCGCCAACGTGGAATCCGGCGCCAGTCAGATCGAAGTCGACGCAAACGTCCCGCTACCGGCACGGGAAGCTCCGATTGACCCGAAGCAAATCGGCGCGCAGGTGAGATTCAAAGTCGCCTCGATCGGGGATTTTGTCCGGCAAAACCAAGTGGAGGGAACTCTCACTGCGAATGGCGACGTGCGTATCGATCATCTTCAGGTCGACGGCACGGTTCGAGCCACCGGGGACCAGTTGAAATATCATGGGATGATTCTGCAGTCGCTTCGACTCGATACGGTGATCAAAGAGAACAGAGCGCAAATCCAGAATTTCCAGATCGCACTTGATCCGAACAACTATCTGCAGCTTTCGGGCTCAGCCGGGTTGATGGATCCATTCCCGTTTAATGTCGACGGCGGATTAATTTTCAAGGACTTGGGAGTACTGAATGATATCTTCAAGAATTTTGGCATAAAGCCGGGGATCAGGGGCCAACTGACCGGGAACTTTACCGGTTCGGGCGACATTCACGGCCCCTCAGCAAAGGTCGAAGTCTCTGGCAACCAAATCCAGTACAGCGGGCTCCCGGTGCAAAATGTCAATCTTCAGGTAAAGTTCGAGAATTCCCTGGCGACGATCGAAGCCGGCCGGATCAATCTGAATGAGTCCAATTATGTCGACCTGTCTGGCGAGGCCAGCCTGAAAGAGCCGTACGCCTACAAAACGAATGGGGCGATCGAACTGAACGATCTCGGGGTGTTCAAACAGGTGCTCGAGACGGCCGGGCAGGCGCCTGTCGCCAGCGGCAATATTCATGCAAACTGGTCGTTCACCGGAGACGTCAAAAAAGGGCTTCCCGACGGAACGGTTCATTTGGACGCCAACCAGCTCAACTATCGCGGCCTGTTGGTACGGACCATTCAATTCGAAGCGAACCTGATGAATCAGAAGCTCGAGCTCCCGACCTGCAAGATTACGTTCAACAAAGATAACTTTATCGATGCGAAAGGAAACGCATTGCTCCAAGAACCGTACGACTATGACTCCAACGCGACAATCCAGTTTCAGGACATTGGATTTCTAAATGAAGCGATCAGATCATTCGGACAGGATCTCGGTCTGGGCGGAAAACTGAGCCTGAGCTGGCAAGGGAAAGGACCCGTGAAAAGTCAGACAGGCACTTTCGAGCTGCATGGGGACAATCTCCGCACCAAAACCGTCCAAAGCACCAAGATTGACCTGACCGGCAGCTATCAGGGATCAAATGTCGGGATTCCCCAATTTCAGGTCGCGTCACCGTATGCGGCCGTTGACGCCTCGATACTTTTGAGCCCGCAAGCGTTTCAGATCCCGAAGCTAAATATCCGCCGAAGCGGCAATACCATCGCCGGAAACATTAAGATTCCGCTCAATCTGCAGAGTGGACAAAAGGTCGACCTCGATCAACCTGTTACCATCGACATTGGGGGAGACAAAATCTCTCTGGCCTCCTTCCAAACCGGCAAACCTCAGGTGACCGGGACAGTTGGGTTCAGGATTCAAGCGTCGCAGACCCTGCGCGACCCACTGATTCAACTCACGGCGAACGCGCGCGACATCAAACTCGCCGGCATCTCCAAGCTGTCGGCGGCGAACGGCGATTTTTCCGTTCGGATCGCCGATAAGGTGCTGACGACTAACTGCAAAATTGCGCAACCGGACATCCAGCCATGGAGCGTGACCGGCACGATGCCGCTCGATCTCGGCCAGATCATTCAATCCGGGACCGTTCCCGATAGCAGCCCGCTGCAATTCGCTGTGAACTGGCCCGCCACCAACCTGGCATTTTTGCGCAAGCTCGTCCCGGATATCAAAGTGATCGAAGGTTCGGCAGGGGCCAACGTTACGGTGAATGGAACCATCAAGAGGCCGGACCTGACCGGAGCAATTCGAACGAATCTGGCGAGATTCCAAGCCAAAACGGACATATTGCCACCAATTTCCGACTTTGCTGCGAATATCTCGTTTCGCCGTGATCAGATTACGATAGATCAGCTGAGAGGATTGGCCGGCGGGGGTTCCTTCGGCGCTGCCGGAGGGATAGATTTAAGGGATGGCACCAACCCTAAATTTGACATCACGCTGAACGGCAAACAGGTGCTCTTAACGCGTAGCGACGGCATCATTGTTCGAGCGAACCTGGGCATGACAGTCCGTGGAGCGCTTTCTGCCGGACAGATAGATGGAACCGTCGGGATCACCAACAGCCGGTTCTTCAAGGACATCGACATCCTTCCACTCAATCTGCCGGGGCGCCCCCCGCCGCAGCCACCGGCCGGAGCGATGCCCAAGATTGCGATCGAAACTCCTCCGTTCAAGGATTGGAAGTTCAATATCACTGTTCGGACCGACAATCCGTTCCTGGTGCAAAGCAATCTTGCCCGCGGCAGGGTGACCGTCAATTTACAAGCCGGCGGTACCGGGGCGGCACCGACTGTCACTGGGGCCGTACGGATTGATCGCCTGGTTGCAGATCTTCCATTCAGCAAAATGGAGATTGACGGCGGAACCATCAACTTTGTGCAGGGAGCCAACATTCTTGACCCGAGCTTGAGCATTGTCGGACGGTCGACAGTTAGTGACTACGACGTGCGGGCCCGCATTTTCGGGAACGCCTCCAATCCAACCGTTCTGCTGGACAGCTCCCCTCCTTTGTCTCAGGGCGACATCCTCGTGCTGCTGGCGACCGGATCGACCACGTCGACTTTCGCGCAAGACCCGTCGCTGCTCGCCGGTCGAGCAACATTTATCGTACTGCAGCAGATCTATAAGAAGTTCTTTCCAAGCACCAATCGCGCCGACGAAAGCAAGGTGCCGTTCATCGACCGGTTTTCGGTAAATGTGACCCCGGGTGACAGGGCGGGCGAAGAGGATATAGTGAGCACCTTCAAACTCACAAAAAACTGGCAAATCATTGGCGACTTCGGGACAAGCAGTTACCAAGGACGTTTAAAGTATTTGGTTCGTTTCCGATGAGATGGGTATTTGTCGCTGTAGTCGTGTCGCTCGCATTACCGATTGCCAGCATTCTTGTTGCACAGCCGACGAACGCCCCACTCGCCGCACAGCCTGAATCGGTCAATCCTCCGGCGGCGCCCCAGAGCGTGGCCGCGCGGATCAGGTACGTCGGCATTACGAAATTCACCACGCGAGAACTCAACGCGGCGATCGCGGATGTGCTGACCGAGATACAACGTGAAGGCCTGACCCTTCCTACGGCAGATGA
>Ga0209656_10003393_pt1 | contig 10309 bp, 11 predicted proteins | sample BogFormECP12_OM2_FD_188239 | JGI IMG/M metagenome (GOLD analysis project Ga0209656, IMG submission 188239) | Bog forest soil microbial communities from Calvert Island, British Columbia, Canada - ECP12_OM2 (SPAdes) (version 2) | ecosystem: Environmental > Aquatic > Freshwater > Wetlands > Bog ... | reverse complement strand
GTGCAGGTCGGGCAGCGGTGGTGGTGGAGATGGTTGCCGCGGCGTTCGCACCAGGATTCGCCGCCGCGATGGCCGGTGGGCGTGCGGAACAGGCTTTTCGCGATCGGGCGGCGCTGGCAGAACGCGTCCTGGATGATCTCGACGCGGAAGATGCGCTCGCGCTCGTGCAGCGGGGCTTCCGGCTCGGGCGGCGGCGGCGGGCGCACGCGCGTGGAGCGCGCGTAGGGGACGGCGTTGGCGAGGCTTCGGTAGAGGCGTTGGAGCGAGGTCGGGAGCCAGCGAAACATCGTGTCCTCCCGATCGCTGGGGGCCAAAAACTGCGACCGAGGATAAGAAGCCTAGGAATGTATGTCAACAGGATTTTTTGGCAGATCGGGACATCCGCCTGCCGAGCGGCGATTGACGCGGGTGACGGGTCGGCGATGAACCGAGACGGGGCGGGTTGGATCATCGAGAGTGTCGGCCACGGCGGAGCCGGTCGCTGAGCCGATTTGCGGGCGGGCTCGCGCTGCGAACATTAGGCCAGTTTCACACGAACCGTATCAACACGTCATGGTCCGCCCCCGGGCTGCGCCGGAGGCGCACCCGAGGGGAGGCTCCGGCTGACCATCCACGCCTTTCTTTCGCGCGGCCGGCAAACGCGTGGATGCTCCGCCTTCGCGGAGCATGACGAAACCAAGATGAGTGCGATTGCACTTAGTGCCTGTCTCGAAACTACGTCGTAACGGACAACTTCGCCGACAGCCGCTTCGGGTGGTTAGCGGACCTCTGGCTATTCGTTGCACCGACAAAGCGGCGTGCAGTTTGTGCCCAACTTCACTTCCGCGTAACGGCTGCTCAAGCTATTCTGAAGACCCTTGGGTGGAGATTTTGCAGCATGGCGAAGCTCGTCTTCGGATTGTCCCAGTCCCTGGACGGCTACGTCGACCACCTGGAAATGCGGCCAGGCCCCGCGCTCTTTCGTCACTTCATAGAGCATGTGCGCGACCTGACCGGCAGTGTGTACGGTCGCCGCACGTACGAGGTCATGCGTTATTGGGACGAAGACGGTCCTGAGTGGAGCGCTGAGCAACGCGACTTCGCGGCGGCGTGGCGGCGCCAACCGAAGTGGGTCGTGTCGCGCTCGCTGAAGTCAGTCGGCCCCAACGCCACACTTGTCGACGACGACCTCGAGGCGGTGATACGCGGGCTGAAGGCTCAGCTCGTTGGGGAGATTGCAGTCGCCGGACCAGGCCTAGCAAGAAGCCTAACCGACCTTGGTCTTATTGATGAGTATCGACTCTACTTCCGCCCCTTCGTGCTTGGTCGCGGCACGCCATTCTTCGCCGGCCCCCGGCCGCCGCTCCGCCTTGTTGCCAGCGATCCAATTGGCGAGGACACGATCAGGTTGACGTACGTTCCTGCTTAATCACGCAACTCGCCCGATGGACTGCGCCGACGCGTCAGGTCCGCTTTGGGTCGAAGCAGTCGTTCTGGAGTCATTCCGAGACGGGCTCTTAGGTTGGAAGCGCCCTAAGGCTGCGCACGATGCGAGGCACCTGATGTCGCTGACCGTGAGAAGTGCGGTTGCCGAAGACGAGCAGGAAGTGGTCGCGCTGTGGCGCGCCTGCGATCTGGTTGCATCGTACAACGACCCGGTCGCCGACTTTCGTTTCGCCAAAGCCGGTCCGTGCTCGGACGTGCTGGTCGCCGTTGACGAGGCCGGCGACGTGGCGGGCAGCGTCATGGTCGGCCATGACGGGCATCGCGGCTGGCTTTATTACGTTGCTGCCCGTCCCGCATCGCGCGGCACGGGCGTGGGCCGGCGCATGGTGCAGGCGGCAGAGGACTGGCTGCGCCAACGGGGGATCGTGAAAGTGCAGCTCCTGGTTCGAGAGACGAACGCCCAGGTGGTGAGCTTCTACGAGCACCTCGGTTTCGAGGTAGCTTCGCGGGTCGTCATGAGCAGATGGCTGGGGAAGGCGGAGTTGGACGATAGGTGCGCTTGGCCATGAAAAGCACCACCATGCCGGATAGTGATCGGCTCCGTCGCTCCGCTCAGATCGTCGATCTCGAACAGTGGTGCATGGTGGGGTGAAACGCCTCTTAGTCCGGTTCGATCGATGTTAAGCAGCAGCCAACGGCTGGCGGTGCGCGTGCACCGGCGCGAAACGCTGGGCTGGCTGGTCTTGCTTTCACTGGCGCTGCACCTGACGGTATTCCTGTCCTTGCTGATGATTCCGTCGACGCAGCCACCAACAAGTGCATCGGAACCGCTCTCGGGGGATGTTATTTTCGAGAAAGGGCCGGCAGAGGCGGCGCCGGAGCCGCCCGCCCCGACGGAGGCAACCGCCGCGCCGATTGCTCCGGCCGCACCGGTTCAGCAAGCTGAGCTACCGCCACCAACGCCGGCACCAGCACCGGACGTGCCGCCGCCCCCACCGGTTCAGCAAGCTGAGCTACCGCCACTGACGCCGGCACCCGCACCCGACGTGCCGCCGCCCCCACCGGTTCAGCAAACCGAGATACCGCCACTGACGCCGGCACCCGCGCTGGTGCCCCTGCCGCCACCCCCGCCGGTCGTGCAGGCCCACCCGCCGCCACCCCCGCCGGTCGCGCAGGCGCACCCGCCGCCGGCGCCGCCACAGCGCGCGGCCGCGCAGCCTGCGGCGGCCCGCGCCCCGGCCGCGCGGCCTGCGGCCGCCCGCGCTCCGGTCAACCCGGCGGGGGCGCCTGCGCACGCGACAGACGGGCAGGATGCCCCGAGCCGCGCGAGCGAGGCGAACAATGGTGCCGCCTGGATGGGGAAGCTGAAGCAATGGTGGGACCAGCACTCCTTCTATCCTAAGGAGGCGTCGCAGACCAATGAGGGTGGCAACGTAAGAGTCCGCATCTTTATTGCTTCCGACGGCCAGGTCACGTCGATCGACGTGGTGCAAGGCCGGGATCGAGTGTGCTCGACGCGGCGGCGGTAGCGGTGTTTCGCAACGCCCATCTGCCGCCGTTCCCGCCGGGCACGCCCGCGCAGCCGGCTGATGTCGTGGTGACGCTGCACTACCGCCCGGCGGACAGCGGCGGGTGATCCGATGCAACCCCAGGGCCTGGTGAAAACGACACCGCGCCCGACACGAGATACCGATAGTCACGGCAGGTATTTGTGCGGGCAGAATGTCGATCGTGCAGAAGCTCCTGGACATGCGTCCGGCACGGGCTAATGCTCCTGCCTGTCACCTCGCTTCAGCGGAAGGCCGGCATTGATCTAAAAAAGAGGAGGTTGCTCGATGCGGTCGTCGGTCGCTTCAGCCGCCCTTGCCGCGGCTTTTGTTCTGACGCCGGTAGCCGCCGGCTACGCCCCCGCGTTGTCCCAGGACTTCAGCATAACGAACCAACTGGAGCCGGCGAACGCGGGCCGCCGCGACTTGATGAGGCAACTGCAGGCATGGTGGGACGTGCGCGCCTACTATCCCAGACACGCGTCGCAGAACGATGAGGGTGGCACCGTCAAAGTCCACCTGGTGATCCACCCTGACGGCAGAATCTGGATGGTCGATGTGGTGGAAAGCTCGGGATCGCGCTCGCTCGACACGGCGGGCGTCTCGGCGTTCCGCGGAGGGTTCGTGCGGCCGTTCCCGGAGGGCGCGCCGGAGACCGATATGGACATTTCGCTGCACTACGTCCTGGCGCACCGGCACGATCAGCCGGTGGCTGCCGGCTACACGCAAGTGTTGTCCAAGAGCCCCTTCACCATCACGAACGATCCGGTCAGGTCGCCTATCCTTGATACAATGCTGCAAAGGACCTGCACCGGAACGGTCGTGAAGGCGGGGATAAGAAATCATCCTGAATACGGAGCGCGTTATACGGCCCAAGCAATTTTCTTTCGCAAACCTGATGGCACGCCATGGGTCAAGTTTTATGAAGGGGGCTATCCCATCCTCGCTCCGGTGACGGAAGTAGGCAAGTCGGTGCAGTGGACCGGTAGAGAAGAGCATCTTCCGTTTGCGCATTGGAGGTTTACTCAGTACACCGTATGGCCTGACTGCGATAACAATCTCCAGGGCAACATTTATGTCTTTTATGATACTAACAACGCCAGAGACAATATCAACCAAGGGGGGACAGTCGACTTTACCTGCGCAACAGAAATCGTGCCTGCGATCACCTGGAATGCTTGGTTTGTAACTCCCGGTGAAAGGCCACCTGGTGATCCACCCTGACGGCAACACCTGGACGGTCTCAGCGGAAGGCTGATATTGATCTCCAAGACGGGAGAACACTCGATGCGGTTGTCGGTCGCTTCAGCCGCCCTTGCCGCGGCTTTTGTTCTGACGCCGGTAGCCGCCGGCTACGCCCCCGCGTTGTCCCAGGACTTCAGCATAACGAACCAAATGGAGCCGGCGAACGCGGGCCGCCGCGACTTGATGAGGCAATTGCAGGCATGGTGGGACGTGCACGCCTACTATCCCAGACACGCGTCGCAGAGCGATGAGGGTGGCACTGTCAAAGTCCACCTGGTGATCCACCCTGACGGCAGAATCTGGACGGTCGATGTGGTGGAAAGCTCGGGATCGCCCTCGCTCGACACGGCGGGCGTCTCGGCGTTCCGCGGAGGGTTCGTGCGGCCGTTCCCGGCGGGCGCGCCGGAGGCCGATATGGACATTTCGCTGCACTACGTCCTGGCGCACCGGCACGATCAGCCGGTGGCTGCCGGTTACGCGCCCGTGTTGTCCAAGAGCCCCTTCACCATCACGAACGATCCGGTCAAGTCGCCTATCCTTGATACAATGCCGCAAAGGACCTGCACCGGAACGGTCGTGAAGGCGGGGATAAGAAATCATCCTGAATACGGAGAGCGTTATTCGGCCCAAGCAATTTTCTTTCGCAGGCCTGATGGCACGCATGGGTCAAGTTTTCTGAAGGGGGCTATCCCATCCTCGCTCCGGTGACAGAAGTAGGCAAGTTGGTGCAGTGGACCGGTCGAGAAGAGCATCTTGGCCGTGCGGCGGCTGCGGCGATCAGGTTTACTCAGTACACCGTATGGCCTGATGGCGATAACAATCTCAGTGGCAACATAGTTATCTCTTATCGTTACAATCCTTATATCGATCAGGGTCTCAATCATGGGGGCACAGTCGATTTTACCTGCGCAACAGAGGTCGTGCCTGCGATTACATGGAATGCTTGGTTTGTAACTCCCGGTGAAAGGCCACCTGGTGATCCACCTTGACGGCAACATCTGGACGGTCGATGTGGTGGACAGCTCGGGATCGCACTCGCTCGGGATGCCGCAATTCGTGCGCGAGCGGTTCAGCGTCGTCATGGCGCGCATGGGCCACGAGCTACGCGGCACGCCCGGCATCGGCCTTGCGGATGTGACACCCGACCGCAAAAGCATTATGGCGTCGCGCTCCTCCGGCCGGCCGGTGACACCCTGACCGCCATCACGGCGCGATGACGAGCCGACCCGCTTTGGCCTTGCGGTCATAGGGGCGGACATGAATCTCGACCGTCCGGCCAAGCGCGGTAAGCCACGCCGCGAGGCGATCGATCGTCACGCTTTCCATCCGCCCACGCAGAACCTTTGACAGCGTCGGCTGATCGATGCCGCAGAGCTGCGCGGCCTCTTGCTGCGTCAGCTCGCGCTCATTCATGGTATCGCGGATCGTCATGATCAGTGCACTTTTGACCTTCAGCTCGGCAGCCGCCGCAGGCGAAAAGCCGACATCCGCGAACACGTCGCCGCTGCCTTTGCGGTGCGCGATTTTTCGCATCTCAATCCTCCTTGTCCAGGGCGTGCGCCCGTTTCAGGCGTAGCTCGATCAGCTCGGCGTCAGGTTTCGAAATCCCAACCCCCGACGTCGACTTTTTCATAAACGCGTGCAGCACATAGACCGCCTTGCGCAGCGCCACGACATACATGACGCGGTAGGCGTTGCCGTCGAAGCGTTCCCGCAGCTCGAACACGCCTCCGCCGAATTGCGGCAGGGGCTTGGTATCGAGCGGCGTCCGTCCCCGCTGCACTTCGCTCAGCCTGTGACCGAATGACGCCTTGACGGGATCAGGCATCACCGAAATGTCGTCCTTGCTGCTGGCGATCCAAACGACCGGCTTCGGCATCAAGGGCAGCGGTTCAGGATGAACTGCGGCGCCACGTGCTCCCCGTGCAGGCGGCCTCGGCTTTTTCGGCATTGCGACGATTATGGCAAATATGCCATAAAGTGTCAAGGACGACGACTCGCTTCGCAGGGGTCAAGTAATGCCAGAAACAACCGCTTATGGTAACCCGCTCGGCTCTCCACCAAGGGACTTATCCGACGGCAGCCCGGGACTTTCCATCTGACGCGGTTATGCGGCCCCGGCTCGACGGGAGTGCCAGCGCGCATATATGTCCTGTATCATCACACGTCCAATCGGAAGCAACATCCGCGAGGACGTCGCCTGCATCGCCGGGGTGCGCTTCGTCGCCGGCCCTCCGGCCACGGGCAAGCCGCACGGCGCAGCAGAGAGGATCGCACCATCCGCGCCATCTGGAACTCCGCCTGGACGCTGCTGGCGCTCGGCAACCTGTTCTGGGCGGGGAACGTGGTCATCGGACGCGGGGTGGCGGGCGAGGTGCCGCCCATCGCACTCGACTACTGGCGCTGGACCGGCGCGTTCCTCATCGCGCTCGCGTATGCGTGGCCGCAGCTGAAGCGCGACCTGCCGGCGATCCTGCGCGCGTGGCCGATCATGCTGCTGCTGTCGGCCGCGGGCATCGCGGCGTTCAACACGCTGTCGTATATCGGCCTGAACAGCACGACCGCGCTGAACGTGCTGCTGCTGCAGTCGGTCATCCCGCTGCTGATCCTGGTCTGGGCGTTCGCGCTGTTCCGCGAGCGGCCGAGCTGGCGGCAGTCGCTGGCGATCCTGATCTCGCTGTGCGGCGTTGCGGCGATCGCGGCGCGGGGGTCGGCCGAGGTGCTGTGGCACCAGCGGCTCAATCCCGGCGATGTCTGGATCCTGGCGGCGCTGGCGATCTACGCGCTGTACGCGGTGCTGCTGCGGCTGCGGCCGATGGTGCATCCGCTGAGCTTCCTGGTCGCCGCCATGGGCATCGGATCAATCATGATCCTGCCGTTCTACCTGTGGGAGACGGCGCAGGGACGCACGATCACCGGCGGTGCGGGCGCCTATGTCGCGATGGCCTATACGGCGGTGTTTCCGTCGCTGATCGCCTATCTGTGCTTCAACCGCGGCGTGGAGCTGATCGGCGCGGCTCGCGCCGGCCAGTCGATCCACCTGATGCCGCTGTTCGGCAGCGGGCTCGCGGTGCTGCTGCTGGGCGAGCGGTTCCACGCGTACCACGCGGTCGGGGTGGCGCTGATCGCCGCGGGCATCCTGCTTGCGACGGTGAGGTCGATCCCGCGGGGCTGCGCGGACCGGCCGTCAGCCGTGGTGGGGGAATAGGCGCGGCCCGTCGGCGTCCGTGACGGTGATGCCCGACGCAGCCCGGACCTGTTGCCGATCGGCTTGCGCAGGCGGTCTGTCAGGACAACCATCAGTGCCATGACCAGGACAGTGTTCATCGACGGCGAGGCAGGCACCACCGGGCTTGGCATCCGGGAGCGGCTCGCGCGAATGCCCGGCATCACGCTGCGCAGCATCGCGCCGGACAAGCGCAAGGACCCCGACGCGAGACGCGAGCTGATGGCCTGGGTCGACCTGGTCGTGCTCTGCCTGCCGGACGACGCGGCGAAGGAGGCGGTGGCGCTGGCGGGATCGCTCGGGGAGAGGGCGCCCAAGATCCTGGACGCCAGCACGGCGCATCGCACCGCGCCCGGTTGGGTGTTCGGGTTCCCGGAGCTGGCGCCGGGGCAGGCTGAGGGGATCGCGCACGCGACGCACGTGGCCAATCCGGGCTGCTACGCGACCGGCGCGATCGCGCTGCTGCGGCCGCTGGTCGATGCCGGGCTGCTGCCGCGCGACTATCCGGTGACGATCAACGCCGTCAGCGGCTACAGCGGCGGCGGGCGCAGCATGATCGAGGCGCACGAGGCCTCCGGCGGCCCGGCCTACGAGCTTTACGCGCTGGGGCTGACGCACAAGCACGTGCCGGAGATCATGGCGTCGGCAGGCCTGACGCGGCGGCCGATCTTCGTGCCCTCGGTCGGGCACTACCGGCAGGGGATGCTGGTGTCGGTGCCGCTGCACCTCGACACGCTGCCCGGCCGGCCCGACAGCGCGGCGCTGCAGGCGGCGTTTGAGGCGCACTACGCCGGGGCGGAACTGGTGCGGGTGGCGGCGCCCGAGCCGAAGCTCGAGCCCGAGGCGTTGAACGACACGGATCTGATGGAGCTGCGCGTCTGCGCCAACGATGCGCACCGGCAGGCGGTGCTGGTCGCGCGTCTCGACAACCTCGGCAAGGGCGCGTCGGGGGCGGCGGTGCAGAACATCGGGTTGATGCTCGGCGTGGCGACCGCACCGGCGCGAGGACAGCTGGCGCATGCCTGACGAGCTGCCGGTGGGGCGCATCGAGCTGCCGGCGGGATACGGGCCGCTGTACGCGCTGGATGGCGTGGTTCCGCGCATCGCGCCGGACGCGTTCATCGCGCCGACGGCGGTGGTGATCGGCGACGTCGAGGTCGGGCCGGAGTCCGGCGTGTGGTTCTTCTGCGTGCTGCGCGGCGACACCAACAGCATCCGCGTCGGCGCGCGCACCAACATCCAGGACGGCACGATCGTGCACGTCAATCCGGGCGACGACCGCACCGAGATCGGCGACGAGGTGACGATCGGCCACGGCGCCATCATCCACGCCTGCCGGCTGCGCAACCGCGCCTTCGTCGGCATGGGGGCGACGGTGCTCGACGGCTGCGTCATCGAGGCGGGCGGCGTGCTCGGCGCGGGCGCCCTGCTGCCGCCGGGCAAGGTGATCGGGCCGAACGAGCTGTGGGTGGGCGCGCCGGCGCGCTTCAAGCGCGTGATGGATGCGGAGGAGCGGGCCGGCTTCGACACCAATTTCCGCAGCTACGTGAAGAACGCCGCGCGGTTTCGCGCCGGCCTGCGCGCTTTGACGTGAAGGCGTTACGCAACGCTCGTACATGGAGCGCCGCCCGGTAGCTCGGATGGTGGAGACGGTCATGCGACGAGCGGCAGTTCTTGCCTGTGTTGCGCTCCTGTCGGGCTGCGCGCTGGCGACGCCGCCGCCCGATACGGCGCGGGTTCCGGCCGGCGCGTTCGGCGGCTTCACCGACCCGGACGTGGCGGCGATGAATCTCGCGCAATGGGCGTGGGCCGATCCGGCGCGCACCCGCGACGATCCCGTCGACGGCGCCCGCGCGGTCGCGGCGGTGGACTATCTGGGCGGCGAGCTGACCACGAGCCCGCGCTGGGTGTACATGGACCCGCTGACGCAGCAGCAGATGCTGCAGGCGCGGGTGGCGGTTCGGGTGGTGGTGGGCATCGCGCCGGCCGCGCCGTCGCAGGTGGTGGTGAATTCGCTGATGGCGTTCGCGGCCGCCTACGAGGGCGGCAATCGCCCGGCGGCGCTGTCCGCGCTGGCCGTGCCGATCTATCAGCATCCGCCGGAGCAGACGCTGGCCATACTCGGCAACCTGCCGTACGTGCAGATCGCCAATATCGCGACCCAGCACGCCGCCCAGCAGGAGTTCCCGCCGCTCGGCGGGAATGGCGGGGCAGGCTCGATCAAGTAGCAGTGTCTGCGCGGTCTCGGTGGCTCGATGTAGACGTCGGGATAAGGGTCACCGCGGAAGTGAAATCCAGCCGCACGGACGACCTAGGGGCAAACGCCCGGCCTTAGCGCAGGAAGAGTGACGCAAAGAGACCATACGACCACCGCGATGGAGGCGATCGCTGAGACGTCCCATAGCGTGGGTCGATCGTCGAGCGGAGCGCGTGCAACTCGTCGCATCAGCCATGTTAAATCGGAAGCAATCAGTTCACGGGAATTCATGTGCAGAAACGGCCATGCACCCCGGAAGTCGACGACATTTCGCGCCTCCTCGCTGTCCGGCATGGGTTGAAACGAGCGCCCCTTGTCTGGCGAGCTAGTGGCGCCCACTTGGCAGCGTTTCTTGGTTCGGCTGACACGGGTCGTTTCTTCGTCCCGGCCTGACGACCCCAAGGCGCCGCGCGCAGCCGCGGTCAAGGATGGCCGCAGGCCATCGCGCCCTTCGCGCGGCGCGCAGCGTCCTTGACGGCGACGAGCACGGCGCCACGCTCCGAACAGGACGGGCGGCGCGCCAAGGACCAATCATGCGTGACACAACTCTGCTGCAACAGGCGCTGGGTCTGACCGCGCCTTGGACCGTCAGCGGCAGCGACTTCGACG
>Ga0209656_10003392_pt1 | contig 10312 bp, 9 predicted proteins | sample BogFormECP12_OM2_FD_188239 | JGI IMG/M metagenome (GOLD analysis project Ga0209656, IMG submission 188239) | Bog forest soil microbial communities from Calvert Island, British Columbia, Canada - ECP12_OM2 (SPAdes) (version 2) | ecosystem: Environmental > Aquatic > Freshwater > Wetlands > Bog ... | reverse complement strand
AAGAACGCGATGGATTTCGGGCAGTTCTCGTCCGGCGTCTACGCGTCCGCGAACTACGGCATCCCCGGCGTCCCGCAGATCCGCGGCGACTACGGCCAGATCTACGTGGACGGGCAGCTCATGCCCTATTCGCGCAACAGCACTTCGCTCTCCTTCAACGGCGTCTCGGCCATGGACATAGTCGAGGGCGCGGGCACCGCGGTCTACGGCCCCATGGGCAACGGGCCCGGCGGATACGTGAATTTCGTGATGAAGGAGCCGTACTTCGACCGCCAGCACATCGACATCTCGCTCACGATGGGCTACCTGACGAGCGGTCATTCGTATTCCAACCCCGAATACACGATCGACATCGGCGGCCCGCTGACCGACAAGCTCGCCTACCGGGTGAGCTATCTGGGCCGGTACGGGGACGGCTACTACATCGGCTCCAAGGACGACACGCAGGACGTCTACGCGGCCCTGACCTTCCTCGCCACCAAGTCGCTCACTATCGACTGGTGGGCCGAGGGCTTCGCGACCCGCACGAACGAGATCAACGGCGGCAACCGCGTGACGCAGCAGTTCATCAACAACGGAACCTACATAGGCGGCCCGACGATACCTGTCACGAGCGGCCCGTTTGCCTACTACGGCTACGACATCATCCCGGCCCCGGGGGCGCCGCCGGGAACCTACGGATCCATCCCCGACGGATCCTACCAGATCGTCGATCCGGCAACGGCATACACGACCAAGCTTGCGCCCCAGAAGGCGTTGATCGGCCCGTACGACACGGCCCGCTCGAAGCTTTTCGAGAGCCAGATGAGGACGACGCTGCAGCTCACGACGGATTCGAGCATAGTGAACCTGGCCTATTTCGCCACCGAGCACTCGAACAAGTTCGAGACCTACGGCTACGACGAGTACGTCCCCCACGACATCCTGATCCAGGACCGGCTCGAATACCACGTCCCCTTCACTATCGGCCCGGTCGCCAACAGCGTGATCACGGGCCTGGACTACCGGTTCCAGGACCTGCGGGCCTACGACGACTACCAGACGGAGCCCTTCGAGTTCTACGACCTGAACAAGCCGCTGACCAACATCTTCTATCCCGGATACACCTACGAGGGGAATACCTGGGGCAGCGGGCTCCAGATCCCGGGGGCTCCGGGCTACAGCAGCGTCGAGCACCAGGACACGACGCTCAAGGACGCCGCGGCGTTCGTCCAAGACGACGTCAAGCTGACGAAGAGCCTTTCGGCGATACTGGGTTTCCGGGAGGACTACATCAAGGCGAACACCGCCAATCCTCCCCTCACCGAGGTCGGCTACTACTCGAACTCCACGTTCTTCCCGCTGGCGACCCCCATATTCATAAACCGGGGCGGCGCGTACAGCGCAAGCGCCTCGAAGGCCGACCCGTCGTATTTCGCGAGCCTCATCTACAAGCTCACGGAGACGCAGTCTGTCTACATCACCTATGACAAGACCTACGCGGTCCACGGAGCGACCAACTTCGGCGGCGTCGACAGCGGCGGCAACGGCACAGCCTTCGGCCCGGGAATGCTCCCCTCGGGCAGCAACGCGAACGAGAAATCGTCGATTTCGGTCGGCAGCACCCTCTACGAGGTCGGCTACAAGGGGAGCTTCCTCAACAACACGCTGTTCTTCGGGGCCGCCGCGTTCCAGCAGCTGAAGATCGAGCCCCAGATCGTCGGCCTGCCGTTCAGGGTAAAGGACAACGGGCTCGAGGGCAGCATCGTGTACCAGCCGACCAAGGCCTGGACGGTCAACGCCAACGTGACGTTCCAGGATGCGACCGCGTTCGGATACAATTCCGCCGTTGGCCCCGGCGAGCAGTTCGGCGGCTTCTTCTTCCAGGAGACGGGGAGCTACCTCGACGCCTACTCGACCAGCACGCCCGTCGACGGCACCTTCGGCACGGGCAACGGCGCGGTCAACTACGTGGGCTGGAACCCCCCGAGCGGGCGCATGCGCGCCCCCGGAGTCCCGCAGTTCATCGGCAACCTCTTCGTCGAGTACAAGACGAAGAACGGGTGGGGAATCGGAGTCGGCCCCAACTACATAGGCAAGCAGTATGCCAACGACCAGGACACCCTGCACATACCCAACGAATACGAGCTCGACGGGTACATCCTCTGGGTGCCGAGCAAGCGGTGGGACGTGCGCATCAACGTCACCAACATCACCAACAACCGCATCCTCGACCCGATCGACGTCAGCTTTGCGGGCAACGACGTGATCTACGTCCGCAAGCCGGTCTCCGCGTCGGGGACGCTGCGGCTGCACTTCTGATCCCGCGATACGCCGGATGAATTGAACGGAAGGGGGGCCCGCCCGGGCCCCCCTTCTTGCTGCCGCAGAGGCTGCCCCCTCCCGGCTCAGCGTCCGCCGGCGGTCACGAACTCGACCAGCCCCGACAGCTCGGCGTCCGTGTAGCGGGGGTGCGGCTCCATCCTGGCGCACGGGACGAGGGACTTGGGATCCCTCACGTACCTCATGAAGTAGGGGCGGTCGAATCGCGCATACGCCTCGATGACCTGGAAGGGCTTCCCCGCCCTCGTGCCCCCGAAGATCCCGGAGGGCCCCTGGTGGCAGCTGGCGCAGGCATTGATCCAGATCTCGCGCCCGTCTCGGGCGGGGGCCGAGAGGGAGGCCCATTTCCCGGTGTAGACCGGCCTGAAGCTTTCGGCATAGGAGGCGACCTCGATCCCGGTGACGCTCCACGGTTTCTTGTGCTGCAGGTCCCTCAGGCGCGCGGCGGCGGGGACCAGGCCCTCGGAAACCGTTACGACGTAGGGGCCGGGATTGAACGCGAGGCCCGGCGGCGGCCAGTCGCGCGGCCCCTTCCCGTTGATCTCGAGAACGAGGAACGGCCGGTACCTCGAGATGAAGTCGGAAGTGAATACCGACGCGTACCCGTCGGCGCAGGAGGCAAGGAGCGTGTCGGCGCCCGGGGCGATGGGCAGCGCCTTCCAGAGGTCGTCCAGGAAGACGACCGTGAGGTCCTGGGTCCCCTTGACGAACTCCCCGTCCAGCCTCACCGCGGCGGTCGGAAGCGCGCGCAGGTCGGCCCATCGCGCGTAGCGCGTCCCGCCGGCCGCGACGCCGGCCAGGCGGCCCGAGATCGCGAGGTCGTAGGGGGAGCCCCGCTCGGGGCTCAGCTCGAGGGCCCCGGCCGTGCGGGCCGCGGCGAGTGCGCCCAGCAGGGCCGCGGTCGCAGGCTTTAGTCTCATGGGCCCGGAGATTGCACGGGGAATGCCCGCCCGGCGAGCACTGCGCTATTGCGGGCGCCGCGGCGGCCCTTTACGCATCCCGTCCGCATGAGCTTCCCGAGACCGAGCGCACTGGCCGCCGCGGCAGCGGCGGCCCTATGCTGGGGATGTTCCAGGCAGCCGCCGGAGGCGCCCGGGACGGCGGAGCCGTTCAAGATGACGGTCCAGCTCGACTGGGTCGCCGAGCCCGAGCACGGCGGGATCTACCAGGCCCTTGCGAAGGGCTTCTTCGGCGGGGCGGGGCTCGACGTGACGGTGGTCCAGGGCGGCCCGAACGCCTTCGTGATGCAGAAGCTCGCGACGGGCAAGGCGGACATCGGACAGTCCGACAGCACCAACACCCTCCTCGCGATCGCCCAGGGCCTTCCGCTGGTCCAGGTCGGCGCCGTCTTCCAGAACGACCCGTCCGTGCTCATGCTCCACGCCGACAACCCCGTGAGGCGCTTCGAGGACATGGACGGGAAGACCATCATGGCGCGCCCCGAGTGGGCCTTCCTTCCGTATCTAAGGAACAAATACCACATCAATTTCAACATCATCCCGCAGAACTTCGCGGTCGGGAACTTCATCGCGGACCGCAATTTCATCCAGCAGGGCTACTACACCGCCGAGCCCTTCTACATCGTCAAGGGAGGGGCCAAGTACCCCAGGTTCCTGTACGCGTGGGACGCGGGCTTTGACGCCTACACCGTCCTGGTCGCCAACCGAAAATGGGCGGAGAGGAACCCGTCCCGGGTCCGCGCGTTCCTGGCCGCCTACATCCGGGGGTGGAAGGACTACATTGAGGGCGACCCGGCGCCCGCACACGCGCTCATGAAGCGGCTCAACCCCAACGTCACGGACGACTTCCTCGCGTTCTCGCGCAAGATGGTCATCGCCGAGAAGCTCGCGGTCGGAAGGGGCGCGACCGACGACTCGATGACCGGACGGATCACGCGGGAGCGCTTCGCCTTGCAGATCCGCCAGCTCGAGGAGCTGGGCATACTCCCCAAGGGGCGGCTCACGGTCGACGGCGTCATGACGACCCAATATCTCCCATGAAACGCACCGCCGCCATCCTCGCCGCCTCCGCCGCGCTCGCCCTCGCGGGCTGCGGCGAGCTCGACCTCACCCCCGAGGGCAGCCCTGGCCGGGTCCTCACGGGCCGGATCGAGCTGAGCGACTCGGCCGCGCTGCCGGCCGACGCCGTGGTCTCGGTGCGGGTCGTCGACCCATCGGCCGCCGGCATGCCGCCCCTGGTGCTCGGCTCCCAGACCATCCGCGGACCGGGGGCCGCCCCGGTCGAGTTCCGCGTCGAGTACAGGGCCGAGGACGAGGCCCTTCGCCGCGGCCTCAACATCGAGGCCCGGGTCTCCTACGGCGGGAAGGTGCGCTATTTCAACGTGAACAAGTATGTGGTCACCCTCGGGAACGCGGCGGACCCGCACCGGATCACGGTGAGCCCGGCCGGTTCGTGAAGATCTGGTGCAACGCCGATCTTGGTGAAGACGGGATGAGGCTCCTGGCGGCCGGCGTGGGGGCCCACGACCTCGTCCTGTCCGGAACGAGCAACCGCTCCGTCCTCGCCGAGGCCCGGCGCGACCCGGCGCTCGCGGAGGCGGACATCGCATTCGGCCAGCCCGATCCCGCGGACTGCCTCTCGGGAAGGATCCTTCGCTGGGTCGAGGTGTCGAGCGCCGGCTACACCCGGTACGACAGCGACGCGTTCAGGGACGGGATGCTTTCGCGCGGCGTCGTCTTCACGAACGCCTCGCAGGTCTACGCGGATTCGTGCGCGCAGCACGTGCTGGCGATGATGCTTGCGCTGAACAGGCAGCTCCTCGCCTCGTTCAGGGGGCAGCTCGGGAGCCGCACCTGGCCCTACGACGAAAGGCGGGCCGAGTCGCGCCTCCTCACCGGGCAGTCGGTGGTCATGCTTGGCTTCGGCTCCATCGGCACGAGGCTTTCGGCGCTGCTCGCCCCGTTCGCGGGCCGGATCTACGCCGTCAGGCGCAGGATCCACAGCGAGCCCGGCGCCCACATTGTCCCGGAGGCCGACCTCACTAGGGTCCTCGCGGAGGCCGACCATGTCGTGGACCTGCTTCCCGAGAACGACGGGACGAGGGGCTACGTGAACGCGAGGCGGATCGAATGCTTCAGGCCCGGCGCTCGGTTCTACAACGTGGGCCGCGGGGCCACCGTGGACCAGGAGGCGCTCATCCGTGGCCTGGAGTCGGGCAGGATCGGCGCGGCCTACCTCGATGTCACCGTCCCCGAACCCCTGCCGCCCGGCCATCCCCTCTGGAGCGCGCCGAACTGCTTCATAACCCCCCACACGGCGGGCGGCCGCAGCGACGTGAATCTCGAGCTCGCCCGCCATTTCCTTGCAAATCTGGCCGCTTTTGAGAAAGGCCGCCCCATGACCGACAGGATCTTGTGACATTTGCGGGGCGGCCGGCCCGTCGAGGGCGCCCGCGTCCAGTTTTCCTTGCATCCGGGGAATATAACCGATCGTAATACCTCTCATTACGACCGCTGTGCGGCACGGTGCCGTCTGCGGCCCCCCGAACAATAACAAATCGAACTCTGATATGAATAAATCGACACGCTTCATCGTAACGGCCGCGGCGCTCGCCGGGCTCTATGCCGGATCCACCGCCTCGCGCGCGTACGCCAACGTCGCGGCCGGCACCCACGACTCGTTGAAAGACGACTCGAAGGACGCCGGCAAGCACGACTGCAAGGGCCAGAATTCCTGTAAGGGCCAGGGCGGCTGCAAGACCGGAGACAACGGCTGCAAGGGCCAGAACTCCTGCAAGGGCAAGGGCGGCTGCAAGACGAACACCTGAGCTGACCCGCCTGCGGGGTCGACCCGCCGGATACTCATCAGCGCGGCCGGCCGAACGCCGGCCGCGCTTTTTTGTTCATGCCTGCAAATCGCTTCAACGGAAACACCGACTACGGCATCGGCATCGGCCTGAGGGTCCCGCACTACTCCCACATCCTGTCCAAGAAGCCGGTTGTCGACTGGTTCGAGATCATCTCCGAGAACTTCATGGTCGATGGCGGGAGGCCCCTCGAGTTGCTCGACAGGATCCTTGAGCAGTACCGCGTGGTTCAGCACGGGGTCTCGATGTATTTCGGTTCGGCGGACAAGCCGGACCGCACGCACCTCAGGAAGCTCAGGGCCCTCGTGAAGCGCACCGGGACCCCCTGGCTTTCCGACCACCTCTGCTGGGGGAGCGTCGACGGCACCTACACCCACGACCTCCTGCCCATGCCCTACACGTTCGCGGCGGCCCGTCGCACGGCGGAGAAGATCCGCCAGATCCGCGACTTCATCGAGGTTCCCGTGTGCGTGGAGAACGTGAGCAGCTACGCTGAGTTCCACGCCTCGGAAATGACGGAGTGGGAGTTCCTGACCGAGGTCGTCGAGCTTGCCGACTGCGGGATACTCCTCGATGTGAACAACATATACGTCTCGTCGAAGAACCATGGCTTCAACCCGTACGACTACGTTGACAACGTCCCGCACCACCGCGTGGGCCAGATGCACATCGCCGGCCACACCAAGTTCGAGAAGTACATCCTCGACACGCACGACCACCCCGTCCTCGACCCGGTGTGGAAGCTTTACGCCCACGCGACTCGCCTGTGCGGCGTCACGGCGACGCTCCTGGAGTGGGACGACAAGATACCCTCGTTCGGCGAGGTCCACAACGAGGCCCTGAAGGCGAACGAGTTCATCGGCGGCGCGAGGAAAGCCGCGGTATGAAGCGGCCGCCGAGACACCCGCCCGCGCGCATCGAGTCGACAGCCGACCTCCGGTCGTTCCAGCGGATGATGGCCTCGGTCATCGTCAGGCCGCTAACCGCGGACGACGGCCTCCAGCCCCGCTGGGTCGACGGCCGGCCCATGGACGAGGTCGCGTCGGAGTTCGTCAAGCCGAACGACAGGCTCACGTCGTTCGAGCGGCTCGAGCTCTACAACAGGATGTACTGGTCGCGGCTGTTCGACGCGATCCGCGACGACTGCCCGGGACTCCTGGCCGCCCTGGGGGAGGACGCGTTCTCGCGCCTCGCCCGGGAGTACCTTGCGCGGTGCCCGTCGCGCTCGTTCACCCTTCGCAACCTTTGCTCGAGGCTCGAGCGGTTCATCCTCGAGAAGCCGGGCCTGACAGCGCCGCGGACCAGGCTGGCCGCCGAGATCGCCCGGTTCGAGTGGGCGCAGACCGTCGCCTTCGACGGAGAGTCCCGGCCGGTGGTTGCCGAGTCGTATTTCGCCCGCACGGCGCCCTCGCGCCTGCGGCTCGGGCTGCAGCCCTACCTCACGCTCCTCAGGCTGCGGTACCCCATCGACACTTACATGATCGCGGTGAAGCGCCGCGACGCCCTTCGCTCCGAGGCGAGCAATACACCCGGCGCGGCCGCGGTCCACCGGGCGTTCCGGCGCGTCGGGCCGCCGCGGCCCAGGCGCACCCACGTCGCGGTGCACCGGCACAACAACCGCCTGTTCTACAAGCGGATTGATCCCGCGGCGTTCCGGATCCTCGAGGCGCTGCGCGCCGGGAGCACGCTTTCGCGCGCCATCGCCGCGGCCGGGCCCGGGGTCAAGCCGGCGAAGGTGAAGGGCTGGTTCACTTCGTGGATGGCGCTCGGCTGGTTTTGCGCGCGCGGGAATAAAAGGCGGCGCGGGGCATCTTGAGTTGTGGCACCCCCGCCTCGGCAACAAGAAGAATCACCCCGAAGCCCATGCTCACGAAACTCCACTCGCTCCTGGCAAAGATCGGCGGCTACCTGAGGGACCCGCTCCTTCTGATCATCCGGCTCTACTGGGGCTGGCAGTTCTTCATCGACGGCCGGGGCAAGCTGCAGAACCTGGACCGGGTGTCCTCGTATTTCGCGAGCCTGAACATCCCGCTGCCCAGGCAGAACGTGATACTGGCCGCGTCCGTGCAGTGCGTATGCGGGCTGCTCCTCCTCGCGGGCCTCTTCACCCGCTTCGCGGCGCTTGCGCTGATAGGGGTGATGGCCGTGGCCTACGCAACCGCTGAGAAGGACGCCCTGCGCGCGATCTTCACCGATTCCGACAAGTTCGTGTCCGCGACGCCGTTCCTGTTCCTTTTCGCCTCCGTCATCGCGTTTTCATTCGGTCCCGGGAAGCTCTCGGTCGACGCGCTCATCGGCAAGGACAAGAAGGCATGAGCCGCCGGCGGCCGCGGGCCGAAGCCGTCACTGCTTGGGGTTGCAGAGGTCCTCGTAGGCGTACGCAACCGCCCCGACAATAAGGGGCATCGCCACGAAGATTCCCACGCCGAGTGCGGCGAGTCCGAGAATGAAGAAGGGGATGCCCAGGAGGAGAAGGCCGAGGAACCGCCACCACTGGCCGGTGATCACGCGCCGGCTCGTCTCCATGGAATCCCAGATCCCGAGGCGCTTGTCGGTCGCCAGTATATACGTAAACTGATAAGCCACTGCCAGATATATCCCCGGAAGGATGAGGAAGCAGAAGCCCAGGGCGACGAAGATGGAGATCAGGAGCCACGTCGCGACCAGGGTGATGAAAGCCCTCGTGAATCCGGCGAAGGCATCGCCGACGGTCGCCGTCTGACCGCGGATCTTCAGCAGGAAGTAATAGTACCAGCCCCCAGTCAGGACTCCGGCAAGAAACAAGCTCGTGATGAACCCGAAGGGAAACAGGATAACCCGGCCGATCACCGAGGAGATCACCATGATGAGGAAGCTCACTCCGACAAGTGGCCAGAAATTTGCCTTGAGAAGCTCCCAGCTCCGCTCGTAGCAGCTGATGATCTCGAGCTTGGGGGCGGAGCCGCCCACCGCGGCCGCGGCCAGCGGCGGGACTGCGCCCTCGGCCCCCGCCCCGGCCAGCTCGGGGACATCCGCGATCCGCTTCCATTCGTCGGTTCCGACCACCTTTATCTTGGTCTCCTGATTCGCCCTGCCCCCGGCGATCCATGCGCGGACCTGGTCTGCCGTCACCGGGCCGTACTCCTTTCCGTCGCCGCCTATGATCGTGTACATGGGCGGACGACAGCACGCCGGCGGAGCGGCGTCAACTGCCGCTGCCCGCCAAAGTGGGCCGTCGGCCGGCTAGGGCTGTGGCGCCGCTCCCGCCGCGCGGGCGACGGCCTGGCGGGCGAGGACGCAGTCATAGCGCGCCTGCAGGCGGCTTAGTTCGGCGGCGCGCAATGAGCTCTGCGCGTCCAGAAGCTCGAAATTCGTAATGACCCCGTTGGCATAGCGGGTCTGGGCGAGGGCCAGCGCCTCCTTTGCCTGGGCCACGAGCGTGTCGGCGCTCGCGAGCCTTGCCTTTGCCGCGTTCAGGTCCGCGTAGGCGTTCGCGACGTCGGTCGTGATCGTGTCGCTCAGCTCCCGCTCGCGAGCCTGCGCCGAGCGCACGCCGGCCTCCGCCTCCATCCGTTCCCCGGTCACGCGCCTTCCCGTGATGATCGGCACCTCGAGAGAGAGGCCCGCCGAAACGTATCCCCTGTTGTCGTACAGGTTCGGCACGTACCCGTTGCCGACGCCCCCGGTCACCTGCGCGGCAAGGGTGGGGCGGCCGCCGCGGTCGGCCGCGTCATGCTTCAGGCGCGCGGTCTGCTCGGCATCGCGCGCGAGCTTCATCTCGGGGCGGTTGCGCAGACCGTCGGCGATCGCGACCGACTCGGCGATCGCAGGCGCCTCGGCGTCAAAATCCCCGACAAGCTCGAGCGGATCGCCGAGCTGCCGGCCCAGGAGCTGGCGGAGCCCGTTCTCCTGCTTGTCGAGCGAGGCGAGCGTGTCGGTGAGGTGGTTCCGCGCGTTGGAGAGCCGCACCTGCGTCGTCAGCACGTCGAACTTAGTCGCGCTTCCCGCCCCGAACTTCTTCTGTGATATGCGCAGGGCCTCCTCCAGCGCAGCGATCTCCTCCCGCGCGACGTCCGCGGAACGGCGAAGGAGCACGACGCCGTAGAACGACTGGATCGCCTGATAGCCGAGCTGGTGCATCGTGTCCTCGAGGGCATCCTGCGCCGTGATCTGGCCGGACCGGGC
>Ga0209656_10003391_pt1 | contig 10314 bp, 12 predicted proteins | sample BogFormECP12_OM2_FD_188239 | JGI IMG/M metagenome (GOLD analysis project Ga0209656, IMG submission 188239) | Bog forest soil microbial communities from Calvert Island, British Columbia, Canada - ECP12_OM2 (SPAdes) (version 2) | ecosystem: Environmental > Aquatic > Freshwater > Wetlands > Bog ... | reverse complement strand
GTGCAGACCGATTCCTCACCAACGTTGGCGATTCGCTCGGCAATCTTGCCCTGCGGACTGCGGACCAGATCGGAGATAATGTTGGTGTCGAGCAGATAACGCACTACAGATCAACCGGGCTGGGAATGGGATCGGAAATCGAGGGAAAGTCCTCGTTCAGCGGCGATAGTGTCGCTAAAACGGCCAGAAGTGATTTGCGAGGTACAACTTCTATGATCAGTTTTTCTCCCTCCTTACGCATGATGGCGTCCTCACCTGGAAGCTCGAATTCACGCGGGATGCGGACAGCTTGATTTCGTCCGTTCCTGAACAGTTTCACATGGCGTTCTTCGCTCATTGAAGATTCCAAATTGGCATATGCTAAAACATATGCCAAGTAAAACCAGAGATCCACGGAGGAATATTCGCGCCCAGCAAACCGCGTAACTGAATCTCAAAAGGCGTCTCGGATGCGCCGACACTTTCATGAATCTGAAACCGCCGCGACTTTGTGTTACGTGATGCTTTAACGCCTTCCGACAGCGCTATACAGTTTCCGTCCAGCCATTTGTCCCGGGGATGCCCATTCACATGCGGCTCACCGTCCTCGCCGCAGCGCGCGTTCCTCACGACGTTTGCAGTCCAACCTGTGAGGTAGATTTTGAGGTAAAGAAATTTACTGATACATAAGTATCCTTTTAATAAACACTTATAAATCTATATCAGCGCCCTTTGGAGGCGTTATTCATGGTTCGAATCCATGCGCGGTAGCCATTCGATCTTTCGACAAGCTCAAGGCAGGCGCGCCTACCTCGAGCTTGTCGAAAGGTCGAATGCCCTGAGCAAGCCGAAGGCGCGTCGAAGGGCTTCGCGCGTTTACAATTTGCTCATGTCGGCCATAAGGAGGTCGTTATCGCCGGAGAAGTCCTTTAAAGAAACGCGGCAACGGGCGACCAAAGTAAGCATATCGACGGACGATCGAATATGAACCAGCGCGATGATCTTTCCCATCTCCCAACGCGCGAACCGCCCGCCCCCGTAAACGGCAATGTCTTTGTCTACATCCTCGCCTGCTCGGAGAGCGCACTTTACGTCGGAAGTGCCGGCGACGCAGCAAAACGTCTCGCTGAACACGGTGGACCACACGGCGCAAGATTTACCCGCGATCATCCAGGCGGGCGATTGATCTATGTTGAAGGACCGCTCTCCGCCACGCTGGCGCTTCAACGCGAACGCCAGCTCAAACGCTGGACCCGAGCCAAGAAATTGGCGTTGATTCGAAATCAGCCCATTGTTTTAAAAAAGCTGAGCCAATCTCGTGAGAAGCCTCGAAACTCTTAAGTGCGCTGCCCTGAGCAAGCGCGAGACCTATTCTGCGCAAGCTGTGCTTGTCCTGACCCTGGAAAATTGGTTGTTTCTTGCCTAGAGTCTCGCCATCGTTGGTCCCAGCGCTGAGATGTTTTAAAAAGGGTAGCACACGCGGGTCGGGACATCATCGAAAACTAGAATCGCCTTCCGTTATGCCGGTACCGAAACCAAAGAAAGAATTCCGTGAGGTGGGGCGCCTGAGCGGCGACCGCTGGGAACGTTTCGACCGATTGCAGCGGAATTTGCGGCCTTTCCTTTGCCGCAGGCCCAAACGGCCCCCAATTGAACGCTTCCGTTCTTACGCGGATCTAGAGGATGGCCGAAGCGACACGACCACCTGAGCGTAGCGACCTCCTCCGATTATGCGCCGAGCTTAACAGGCTGGGGGCAAAATATGTCGTAATTGGAGGCCTCGCTATGAATGAGCTCGGCCTCGTCAGAGTGACCGAAGACATCGATCTTTTGATAGATGGATCTATGCAAAACCAGCAGCTCGTTCGTCTGGCTCTCCGCATTTTGCCGGAGCGCGCGATCGACGAGCTTGGCCCGGACGAAGATTTGCAGGAATGGGTGGTGGTTCGCGTCAATGACGAGATCACTGTTGATCTAATGACTGCCGCCTGTGGAGTGACCTTCGCCGACGCGAAGGAGGCTTTTAACCTCCGGGCTATTAGCGACGTGAACATTCCTTTCGCTAGCCGCGACTTGATGATTCGATTAAAGCAAGGAAACCGGGAAAAAGATCGCATTGATCTCGAATATCTTCTTCGCTCCGGAGGCAGTGGCTCTTAATTCACTGGGTTATAGGTTCGATTCCGATGCCGAGTTGCGGAGGCGGATTCGTGACATCCATTTCCCATGCCAGGTGTTTGCTATCGCCCATTCGCGCCAAGGCGCACCAGTTTGAAATTTGAGCTTCTCGGCGCCGCGCGCGATTGCGCGCCCGGAAAAACAGTGGCCGATTCAGATATCGTCTCGAGACGAATACTTAGCGTTCGCCAGAAAGTCTCACTCGATCTCGGGGCCGGATTCGGTGCAAAAATCACCGGACGCTCGACCTGAACGCATTTCGCTACGTGAGAGGCGATCCCAAGCGGCGTTCTCAGAAAAGGTTCGCGAATCACAGCTTGCGATCACCATCTGACGCGAGGTAGGTGACGGCGGTAAAACGATCGCCGAACTGGTGGTGCTTGCAGTGGTTCGCCTACTCTGATGGATGGTGGCTGTGAGGATTCCCCGGCGTAACGCCCTCGAATTTGGACCCGGGCCTGCGCGAGTATGTTGACTTGGGAGTTCGCGCAAGCCCGAACCGCCTTAAGCCGTCAGGATGTCGGTTTCGAGGGTTTTCCATTGCAGCTTGCCCTTGAGCCGTGTCCGGGCATAGTAGATCCCGGAATGCGTATTTCGAACCAGACACTGAACCTTAGTTTTTCCCCAGATTTGCATAGCGAAGCATATAGATTTGCTCCGAGTATAGAAACACGCAAGCTTAGAAGAATCTCGGCAGTTTCAAGTTCCTAAGCATAAATAACTTAGGGCCTATAGCTCAGCGGTTAGAGCAGGGGACTCATAATCCCTTGGTCGTAGGTTCGAATCCTACTGGGCCCAAACAAGGCAAAAACATATCCAACTGGCCAGGAAAGAAACTTGTGTCTTCACGTAATCAGTAAGGATGAAAATCCAATTACGTTAAAACGTTCATTCGGGCCATTCCGTTGGGGGTCGGCGGATTCACCGGACATTCCGCCACATCACAGGATCTGAACCCTCCGCGATCGGCAAACATCAGAAAAATCCTTCTCGTTGAACGTGAGCAATGCCTCGACTCGCACATTTACGTCCTCGATGATTTGTCGCAGCACAACGTCGCACACTGACATTGGCCGACGCTTGTGAGTCTTGAAAAAGATCTTCAAGGCATTTTCACGATATCGGGAATCGTCAAGGAATCTCGCTTTCCCGCTGGTCAGTACACGTTCAAACTGATCCATCCAGAGCGCTCGCTTTGCAAATGTCGTATTGACCGTCTCATAGAGTATCGGCCACGGGATAAGAACTATTGCCGGATTTCTATGTGATGAGCCTTTTCTTGCGCGAGTGGTGAATACGGATCTTTGTCGTCATAAAGAGCGTACCAAAATCCGGAATCAGCGAGAACGTTCATCAGCCCTCGTCTTTGGTTCCCTCGTCGGTTGTCGCGTAACCTGCCCAAGGCGCTGCTTTTCGACTTCCGATAAGGAATCGGCCCGCTGTGCGAGTACTGTCTTCTTTGCGGACAGTCCTGACGACATAGATGCGGCTCCGAGAATCGAGTTCAACGGCCTCTTCGATGGCGGTTTTTAGCTCATTCAAAAGGTCGTCTTTGAATTGAAATATAAACGCGGCGACACTTTGGCCACATTCGCGTGCTTTCCAAGAGTCCAGAAAGGGATATAAGCCCTCATAATCACCCTTGACGCCAAGATCGAACGATAACCAGACCCACTCCTTCTTCATGTCTTTAAGTTTGCCTAGAAAGGGACGCTGCAGTTGAATGGCGCGTGCGTCGATCCCCTCAAGTTCGGTCCACAGTTTTTCCAGTGTCGCAAATTTGCGTTAGCTCGGATCCAAGGCAATCCGAGTCGCCCTCACCATGTCAGCACATTGATGTTGAAGTGCCGGTGAAAGTGCTCCTCGGTGATGGCCTCGATTGTGAAGCGTGTCTGGTTCTCGCTGCATCTGCCTTGGCTGATGACAAATAAGCAAGAGGAGATGTCGAGGGAATAACTCCTGAAGGTGGTCAAATGTGGTGAGAATATTGTGATTGTGGCATCAAACTTGCTGTGATTGCAGCTTGCGATATTTCAATGAGTAATGAAAAACCTTAGCCTTACCCCGTACCTTTTTGATACGTACGAAGAGTTCATTCATGCGATTGCGGATACGATGAAGGACTATCACAACTCGAAAGTGCCTGTATGGCGAATAATAGAGTCGAGACATTACTATACTCGATTAGAGTGGCAAGAACTGCGGCAGAGCTACGTGGATGTTAAATCCATTTTGGATAATGGAGTTTTCAAATCAACAGGTGGAGATGTCGATTGAACATCTCAGGGATGATGACACGCGCATCAACAGGAGGAAAGATGGCTGGTCAACTCCTACCTGTCCGCAGATACTGAGGAGAACGACTTCATGAACTTCCGATCACGCTGCATTGAGGTGGCCGCACCAGGAGGCGGTGGCAAGTCATTTTCTAAAAGTTAAACTTATCAATGTTGTCCGCGTTAAACACCGTGGGCGGCCCCAATAGCACGACCCCATCTTTGCCCACAGTGCGATTACCGAGTTTACCGGCGGCAAATGTTTCACCCTCCTTGCCCTGCATGTTACCCGAGGCAATCTGTGCCGCGGCGTAAGCGGCCAGGTAGCCGACGTCGGCAGGGTTCCACAACTCGAACTCCTTGATAGTTCCGTCCTTGACAAACTCGCGTAGTTGATTGGGTGTTCCTAACCCGGTGAGAGCAACCTTGCCTTTATAGGGGCTGGTGGAAATGTAGCGTGCAGCCGCCGCAATCCCAACGCTTGTCGGGCTGATGATGCCTTTGAGGTTTGGGTATGCCTGTAGTAAACCTTGAGTCTCCGTGAAGGACTTTTGGTCCTCGTCATTTCCGTAAGCGATCTTGACCAATTTCATGTCCTTGTAATCCGGCTTTTTTAGCTCCTCTTGCATATACTTGATCCACGTATTCTGGTTCGTGGCATTGGGTGTTGCGGACAGAATAGCAAAGTCGCCGCTGTTCCCGATCTCTTTGGCTAGAGTTTGCACTAGACTTTGGCCGATACCTTCGGCTGAGGCCTGGTTAATGAAAACGGTGCGACCTTCCGGGGCTGTGTCGGAATCCAAGGTCACAACCGTGATCTTTTGGCTCATCGCTTTTTTGAGGTACGGCACCAGCGCGTTGGGGTCATTCGCAGCAATGAGAATAGCGTTCTGATGCTGGGTGATGGCCGTATTGATATAGGGAACCTGAGCCGAAGCGCCGGTTTCAGAAGGGCCGACCACCTTGCATTCGATGCCAAGCTCCTTGCAGGCGTCCACAGCGCCTCCGCTTTGAATCACCATGTACGGATTGTTAACGTTCTTGGGAATGGCGGTGAATTTCAGGTCTTTCTTAATCGGCTTGTCTTGGCCGTAACTAACCGGTCCAACAGATGTTAGGGCACAAACGATGACGACAATTCGAATCAACGAGTATTTGATCATAGGGATGTTCATGGGGATTTATAGTTACAGGATAAAATTCATTTTGTGGCGGACAGGGAGCCGAGTTTGGCGAGTTCCCTTTGGCGTTGTATCAATCGCAGCCTTTCTTGAGCTGACGCGATCAAATTGGGCAGAAGAATGCTGATAATCAGCAGCGTACCAGTCACGATTCTCAAGATCTCGCTCGCAACGTCGGCCAGGGTCAAAACGTTGTTGATGATCCCGATCAAGAGAAGGGAGAGCACCACACCAGTCACCGTACCCTTGCCGCCTTGAACCGTCACGCCGCCTAAAAACACTGCCGCAATGGCGCTTAGCTCGAACCCTGTGCCGTTATCCGCACGCGAACTGGAAAAGCGGAAGGTGAAAACAATTCCTGCCAACGCGCTTATGACACCCGAAGCGATAAACAACAGCATCTTCAATCGGCTGATATTGACTCCGGAGAAACGGGCCGCCGTTTGATTGCCCCCGGTCGCGTAAATACTCCGGCCGATAGTCGTGTGATGAAGCAGAACCCAGAAAATCGCTGCCAAAACGATGAACAGCACAAATGGCGACGGAATGAACGTGTAGGGAACAGTCCCGATTCCGAAATCTGTGTACTCAGTTGGAAAGTCGGCAACGGCTTTATCTCCCAGTACGATATACGCAAAGCCTCGGAAGAGCGCGAGCGTACCGATGGTCACGGCCAAGGATGGGAGGCGGAACCGCACGATCAGAAAGCCGTTGAGCGCGCCGCATAGGGCCCCTACCACCAGGCAAATGAGGATCCCCAGCGGCATGGCGAGCTTGTACTCCCAAAGCAACCCAAGCAGGGAGCTCGAAAGGCCCAGCATCGACGCAACCGAGAGGTCGATTTCGCTGGTGATCACGATCAAGCTTAGCGGCAGCGCCATGAGCGCGATCTCCACAAAATTAGCGAGTAGGTTTGACCAATTCTCGACGGTCAGGAAATCCTTGTTGAGAAGCATTCCACCTCCGACAGCGATAAACACAAGGAGAGCGAGGATTGTCTCCCAGCTGATTCGGCGGGCAAGACGTCGTGTGCTCGGTTGGCTTTGGCTCATACGCGACTCCATTTAACTCGTAGACGCAGCGCATGACGATGCGCCAGGTAGGCGTCCGCCGCGATAGCTAGGAGAAGCATCGCGCCTTGGAAAGCCTGCTGCCAGAAGGAAGGCACCCGCAAAAAAACCAAGGTGCTGCTAAACACGCTTAACAACAGTGCTCCCAGCACTGCGCCGACAACTGTACCTACCCCGCCCGTAATGGCAACGCCTCCCACTACGGTCGACGTAATCACCGTCAATTCAATTCCCTCCGCCGCTGTCGCGTCTACGGTCCCAAAACGTGCCAGCCAAAGTGCGCCTGCCAATCCGGCTATCGCGCCGGAAATGAGAAACCCGATGGCTAGTCTGCGCCTTACATTGATACCCGCAAGAACGGCCGCGTTCGGATTGCTACCTATCGCATAGAATTCCCGCCCGACTATATAGTGGCGTAACCCGATCGCAAAAACGGCCAGCAGGCTCAGGACAATCCAGGTCAGGAGCGGAATGCCCGCGAATGTGGAGGTACCGATGGTCAGGAAGGAACTTGGAACGTTCACCGCATTGACCTGGCGCCCGTGAACCCACGCGTAGTTGGCGCCCCGAAAGATGTACAGCGTACCCAGGGTGGTAATAAGAGCTGGAATACTTCCCCAAGCGATAAGGGTCGCATTTACCGCCCCGAGAAGCAGACCGGCGAGGATGGCGATCAACACTACCACAACGCCAGGGATCCCAGGATGATTGATGAAAAGCGTTCCTGAGAGAAAGGCAGTGATCCCGACAATTGAACTGATGGAGAGATCAATCTGGCGCATCACGATGATCACGGTCTGACCCAGCACGAGCAGAGCGATGATTGAGACGTTTAACATCAGGTCTTTCAGACTCTGCGGGCTGATGAAACGCGGATTAAGCGAGGTGGTCAGCGCGGTCATCACTGCGATGAGAAGGACCAGATTACTCTCACGACTCCGCAGCAATACGTTTAGACATCCTTGCCCGGCGGAGGTACTTTTCAATTCTTTCGTCATCATTCTCCGTTGGAAGTAGGTTTTGCTTTCTTGTCGCGGATCGGCCCCGTTTGGCCGGTCGCGGCGAACATAATCGCCTCTTCGGTAGCTTCGGACCGGGCTAGCTCGGCAGTAAGTTTCCCTTCGTGCATCACGAGAACGCGGTCGGCCGTCCCTATAACTTCCGGCAACTCACTGGAAATCATGATGATCGCCATCCCTTCTTTTGCTAACTGGCTTAAGGTTCGGTGGACTTCGGATTTGGCCCCGACGTCGACGCCCCGAGTGGGCTCGTCAACGATTAGGAGCTTTGGCTGCGTAGCCAGCCATTTGGCCAGGACGACTTTTTGCTGGTTGCCGCCTGACAAGATGCTAGCCGGTTCCTCAATATGGCCCTTCAGGCGCATGCGCTGCGTCCATTGAGCGGCAATTTCCCGTTCTTTTTCTTTGGAGACCAGACCGAAACGTTGAACCTGGCGCAGAACGGTCAACGTGACGTTGCGCATGACCGTCATTTCCATCACCAACCCCTGTTGTTGGCGATCTTCCGGCACGAAGCCGATCCCGGCGGCCATCGCCAATTGCGGCGTGTGGTTGGTGAGCGCTGTGTCGCCGATTAACACTTCTCCGCTATCCAGGGGATCAATTCCAAAAATCGCTCGTGCGACCTCGCTGCGTCCCGCGCCGACCAGGCCGGATAGACAAACGATTTCTCCTTGCCGCACCTCGAAGCTGATCTCTTTGAACACCCCCGCTCTCCGCAAATTGCGAACGCGCAGAACCACCTTGCCAGGTTCCACCTTTTCTTTCGGGTACAGCGCTTCCAACGAGCGCCCTACCATATTGTGGATCACTTTTTCGGGCGTCCACTCCTTGATACTTCCCGATCCGACTACCCGGCCGTCGCGCATGACGGTGATCCGTTGAGAGATGGCAAAAACTTCCTCGAGTCGGTGCGAGACAAACATTATCGCTGCCTCTTTAGTCCGCAGCCGCTCGACGACCTGGAAGAGGCGCTTAACTTCTTCCAGTGATAACGCCGCAGTGGGTTCGTCCATGATCAGCACTTTGGCCTCGAACGTGAGCGCTTTTACAATTTCTACGATCTGCTGGTCGGCGATGCTAAGTCCAAGCACCGGATCCTCGGGGCGCAGTGAGACACCAAGTTGCCTCAAATGTTGCGAAACTACCCGGTTCATTTCAGCGTAGTCGATCCAGCCATAGCCGGTTTTCGGCTGCCGATGCATGAATACGTTTTCGGCGATTGAAAGGTCGCGAAACAGCGTCGGCTCCTGGTAAATCACAGACACACCGGCTTGTTGCGCCTGGGCTGTTGAGCGAAAAAGCACCTCGTGTCCGCCGATGCGGACTGCGCCTCTGTCGGCCAGGTACAGCCCGGCCATGATTTTCACGAGGGTGCTTTTGCCTGCCCCGTTCTCACCCATCAAAGAATGCACTTCGCCAGGGAAAAGCGGCAGGCTAACGCCCTCTAACACCCGGGTACTTCCAAAAGATTTGTAGATGTCGACCAACTCGATTGTAGGTGTGCTGCTCATTGTTCGATGGGGGAAAGCTGACAAGGAGTCATTCTTGACAATTCCATCACTCCCGCCTGGGCGGCTAGCTCCCCGATAGAAATTTTGTGCGCAAAGCGCTCTTCCAGCAATTGGACAGAGCGCCAAATACTTGTGTCATTAAGGTCTATTGTCGGGAAATACATCGCTTGAGAGGACTTTGGGAAATTCTGACGGGAAGTTTCCATCGGACAGCCTGCCGTCTGATTTAACCGCCTAACGGGAGTCGGTCACTAATCTAGGTGTACCGTAACGCACTTGCTGATCGAGAAGAATGGATAAATTGAAGCCGGTGCCGTCATGACGTTGTTCCCCGGCGTCTGGCACCGGTACGTACCTGACCCCAAAACCGGTTGGGTCGAACAGTGGATCGAGTGCTGCGGCCCGGCAGTTTAAGGAATCCACCGGCATGGCGCCTCAAGCTTGGCGACGGACGTTAATCGGGCCTCGTTCCCAACGTAGTTTCGATCCGCAGATGTCTGAAAATTTCTAGTCGCGCGTCGCTCGTGCCTAGGCTTAGATAAGAATCGCCCAAGGGCATGCCGATCCGCGCGACGACTGACCGGAAATCAAACGCCGCATGATTCATCTGGAGCCGAGCCATGAGCAATAATGAAGTCGACCTGAATGATCCGTTGAACTGGTTTATCGCCGATTCGATGGAGGATTACGATGTCCGGCTCAATCCGGAGACCGCCAAAGAACTGGTGCACCGACACAACGTCTACCCGAAATTGGTGAGCGCGTTAACGGAGGCGATCGAAGCCTTGAGACAGGCAGGGCAAACCGATAAGGCCGAGTCGCTCTCAACCAGATTGAAGGAGCTCGGCGAATCCTGAGGCAAACTTTTGGCTACAATCCAGTCTCCGCGCATATTGCCGAAAAGTTCGCCTTTGAAATTGCCAGCACGCCAATTGCTCAGGTTGCTTCCTTTTTCTGACTTTCCGTTTTTTTCATAAACGGCGCGAACAATTCAATCGGGATCGGCAGGAAAGTGGTGGTACTGTGCTCGCTGGAGATTTCCTTCATCGTTTGCAGGTAACGTAGCTGGAGAGCAATCGGTTGTTCAGAAATCATCG
>Ga0209656_10003389_pt1 | contig 10320 bp, 6 predicted proteins | sample BogFormECP12_OM2_FD_188239 | JGI IMG/M metagenome (GOLD analysis project Ga0209656, IMG submission 188239) | Bog forest soil microbial communities from Calvert Island, British Columbia, Canada - ECP12_OM2 (SPAdes) (version 2) | ecosystem: Environmental > Aquatic > Freshwater > Wetlands > Bog ... | reverse complement strand
TCAATAAGCCTTTTCGGGCCCGATTCCGCAACGAAGCCAAGCCTTTATCGAGCAAGAAGACAAGACCGGCCGCGGCGCTGCTTGCTGTACCGAGTTTTGCGGACGCCTCTGCAATGATATTGCTCCCCTGCGTGGACGTATTGAGCAGATCGTTCAATACGCTGTCACTTAAGTCAAAACGCTCACCTGGATGCTGCGCTCGCCAAAGAGCGAAGTAGAGATAATCAAAAAGCGGCGTTTCATTGCCGTGGCCGCCTGATGTGCCACGGGGTTTTGCAGCCCATAACCGAGAGCGCATCTGCCAGAAGAACTCCGCTACCGGAGTAGACGGTGTCCAACGGTCGTGATCCAGATCGAGAAAAATCAATCGTAGACCAGCCAGATCGCCGCCGAGTTCTTCCACGGCTTTTTTCAGCAGGCTGGTTTTGCCTATTCCACCTACTCCCCAAATACTCAGGATCGGCTTGCCGGGGCGTGAGCGGGGATGTGCTAATCGTTCGAAGAAATTTCGAAGAAACTCTCGCTCATGGTCTCGATCGGTAAAGAGTTTTAGGGCGGATTGTCGTCCTACGCGCCGACCAGCGGCAGTACTTGATTTGGGTATTGGCATAGACGCTAGATTTCCCTAGCGAAAATTCCTGAGGGACGATCAGTGTTCAAGAGTTGGTTTCATGCCGGCATTCGCTTAAATAAGATTTTGGCCGCGGCTAGTGACCTGTCCCCGAAATAGCATGTACTTTGTTGCGATCAAAATGGGCCGCCGGCAAGGCGCGAGGAGCGCGCGTGTCTCAACGATACGCAACCGACGAGCAACGCCGCCGCCGGCCCATTTTCATCGCAACCCTCCCGGTCGTAGCCTAAGCGAACCGGTAAAAATAAGCTTCACGAAGGAATCGTAGAGCGGCAATAGCCAGTCGTGGCCAGCGGCGGGAAGATATGTTTTTCCAGCGCCTGCGATATTTGACCTGTCCTACCCGCACTCACATCGCTCATTTCCCACAGGGACAGTTGTTGCCGGCCGTTCCAAATTAGGAAGGAAGCCGGTCAGCAGCCCAATCAGAGGGAGAAAAGAGCAGACCCAGTACACATATTCGATGCTGGTGCGATCGGCCAGTTGGCCAAAGACCGCCGATCCAATGCCGGCCATTCCAAAAGCGAAGCCAAAGAAAAGTCCGGATATCAGTCCTACTTTACCAGGAACCAATTCTTGGGCGTAAACCAGGATAGCAGGGAATGCTGATGACAAGATTATTCCGATCAGAACAGAGAGCACTATCGTCCAGCCGAGACTGACATACGGCAAGAGCAACGTGAGCGGCGCGGCCCCTAAGATCGAGACCCATATTACGTATTTGCGTCCGAATCGATCACCAATAGGTCCGCCGAGGATGGTTCCGGCAGCGACGGAAAACAGGAACAGAAATAGAAGCAGCTGCGCGTGCTGTACCCCGACATGGAATCTCGATATGAGATAAAACGTAAAATAGCTCCGCATACTCTCGAGGTAGAAGAATTTTGAGAAGATCAAGCTAATGAGGATAAACAGAGCCCATCGAATTTGCGCCGGAGGAAGATCGGTATGGCTGACCGGGCGCCTGATGTGCTTGTGAGCTCGTGCAAGATTTTGCCGGTACCACCGGCCCGCGTTGTACAGCACAACGATTCCGACCAGTGCGACCAGTGTGAACCAGATGACATTGCTCCTCTGGCCCGCGCGCCAATGACTAGCGCCGCCAGTAGCGGGCCCAAAGATTGGCCGGCATTGCCTCCGACTTGGAAAAGTGATTGGGCGAAACCATATCGGCCGCCGGAGGCGAGTCGAGCCAGGCGAAGCTTCTGGGTGAAAAATAGAAGAGCCCAACCCTACCGAAGCTGCGGCCACCAGGATCATTGAGTAACTATTCGCGAAAGCAAGCAGAACCAAGCCGACCAGGGAAAATGCCATCCCGACAGCCAAGGAAAATGGCTGCGGTCGGTGGTCGGTATACAGGCCCACGAGAGGCTGTAGCAATGAAGCGGTCACCTGGAAAGTGAGTGTAATCAGGCCGATTTGGGCGAAGCTGAGTTGAAACGAATCTTTGAGCACCGGATATATCGCCGGAATGAGCGATTGAATAGTGTCATTGAGAAGATGCGAGAAGCTGGCCGTCACCAAAATGAGTAGAACGGCTTCGCTTCCTGCCGGAGTTGCGGTTGATTCGTTCAGATTCTGTGCTGTTTCCGTGGCCATTAATATTCGAGTTCTGAAGCAGGCTAGCACCGAAATAAGACTGAAATAATCGCGTTTTTTGATCCCCTATCAGTAACGCTGATGGGAAGAGCCAGGAAAAGACCCGAAAAGCCCTCGTCAACCGCGCCTTCGCACCTTCGGAGAACCGGTGTTTCATCCCATGTATCGAAATTACGAGGCCTAGCCTGACCTTCTCACAAGTTTTTCAACTTGTGAGAAGGTCACCGGTCAAAACGTCAATTATAGTGATGGTTAAGACGCGCCTTTTTCGCCGCCTCGACCATCTGCTGTTCCAGTTCGGAAGGCAGTTCTTCGTAATGGCTGAAATCCTCGGTGTGCAGCCCGCGCCCCCCGGTTAAGGAACGGAGCTGGCTGGCGTAGCGATAGAGTTCTTTGGCCGGAGCTAAAGCGTGGATGACCTGCAGGCTCCCGCTCGCATCCATCCCTACGACCTTCCCACGACGGCTTGAAAGGTCTCCTATTACCTTGCCCACGCAGTCCTCAGGGACGCGGATTTCGAGAGAATGGATCGGCTCGAGCAGGCACGGCCGCGCCTTCAGGAACGCCTCTTTAAATGCCCAGTAGCCGGCCAGCTGGAAAGAAATATCGTTCGAGTCGACGGGGTGCATTTTGCCATCGAAAAAATCAACACTTACATCCACGACCCGGTAACCCGCGAGAATTCCCTCAGCACAGGCGTTTTGGACTCCACGTTCAACAGAAGGCACGTATACGCGGTCCACGCATTGCCCGGAGAGCGACTCTCTGAAATCTATACCTGAATCGCGCGCTGACGGTGTGATACGGAGCGCCACCTCGCCAAACTGGCCAGCACCACCCGACTGCTTCTTGTGGCGATAATTCGCTTCGGCAGGCAATTTGATCGTTTCACGAAAGCGCACGCGAGGCTCCAAAAAATCGAAGTGGACATTGAAGCGGCGACGGAGCCGCTCGGCGACGACGTCGAGATGCAACTCGCCCTGCGCGGCGACGATCGTCTGGCGCAGTTCCGAATCGGTGGTGAACACAAATGCTGGATCCTCCTCATGCAACGTGGCGAGTCCCGCCGCAATCCTGTCTTCCTCGCCCCTGGCCTTGGGCTGGAGCGCGGCGTGAAGTGTGGGCTTCGGATAGACAGGCACCGGTAGCTTTACAGGCCGGCCTGGCGAGCAAAGCGTATCGCCGGTGTGAGTATATTTAAGCTTCACGGTAGCTCCCAGGTCGCCTGCACGGATTTCACTGACCGCGGTGCGTTCGCGACCGTTGAGAAGGTAAATCTGGCCGATCCGTTCGGTGATGCCTCGTGTCGCGTTGAACAGGTCCATCCCGATTTTCACCGAGCCTGAATAAACGCGGAAGAACCAAAGTTCGCCGAAGTGTTCCTCATTCATCGTCTTAAAGACCTGCGCTACAGGTTCGGAACCAGTCAGCATTACTTCGACCTCATGACCGCGACTATCGAGTCCAGTGACTTTTTCCCGGTCCACCGGAGAAGAGCCGTACTTCGCTATAAAGTCCATCAAGCGTGCTACACCTACATCGGTCTCGGCCGAAATGCAGAACAGCGGGATGAAAAGCTGCTGTTGGACCGCCGAATGGATGCCGCTTCGGAACTCCTCCTCAGAAAGCCCACCTTGATCGAAGAACTTCGTAAGCAGCGTTTCGTCGGACTCCGCGATGAGTTCGATCAGCTCCCGGTGGAGCCCGCTGACTCGCTCTTTCCAGCCGCCATCCGCCGCTTTCTCCGTGAACCGGCCTCGGCCAGTAGTCACGTAGGTCACAATGTCGGTGCGGAGCACGTCGAGAATCTGGTTAAAGCCCGGCCCCGGGTTCGCCGGCACGTTCATCGGAAACACACGCGGACCGTACTGCGTACGAGCTTCCGCCAGGATGTCGTTGAAATTTACGTTCTGTTTATCAAGCGCGTTTATAACGATAATCTTTGGAATCCCGCATTCCGTGGCGTAATTCCAGACCCGCTCGGTGCCCACGGCAATGCCGTGTTGCGCGTGAACGACTACAATTGCAAGGTCAGCGACGCGCAACGTCGCGAGTGCCTCGCTTATGAAATCGAGGTAGCCCGGCGTGTCCATGATGTTGAACTTCTTCTCCATCCATGTAGTGCGGAGCAGTGAAGTTTGCGTGGAAATTTGCCGCTGCCTTTCGCTCGCGTGATAGTCGGAGACGGTCGAGCCGTCGGCGATACGTCCCATACGGCCGATGGCACCGCTACAGGCTAACATGGCTTCGCTGAGAACTGTCTTACCTGAGGATGCGTGTCCGACAATCGAAAAGTTGCGGATATTCGCGGAAGGATGCGTTGCCATAGCTCCGAGGATGAAGCTGAAATGGCTGATGTGCAAGGCGCCCGACTCGATTGGCGCAGGGCATCGCCGAATTCGGGCGCACCGACAAGACTCTGCATTCGCTGCGCTTTATCGACGACAAAGACATGCGCCGGGGCACGCTTACACAGCTCAATCCGGCTGAAGGTCGCCGCAGTGTTGCGCGCGTCGCTTTCAGCTAAATTTACAAATCGGCAAATGCAAGCGGTACCCCCACCGCGTCAAGGTGCTGGATACGGTCTGCGAGTTGATCCGCAAGCGCCTGGGACGATGATAAATGGTCGATCCAGGCTCAGGCAGAATTCTCCCGGCAAGCGCTGGCCGCGGCTAATTGGCTAGTCGACATTGCGTACAATATAAATGTTTTGTGATCATCTCCTTTCCGGCCGATCGCCTCCGCAGCGTGCCGCCCGGCATCAAACCTTAATAGTAGATGCTCGATAAATCTCCTCGATGGCCGCCCCGAGAACCGCATCGAACGTTTCGTCGCTCATCGATATTTTCAGGTCACCGATCAAAGCCCGCGAGAAGCTGGCGATCATGCCGTGGTTAGCGGCGAGGCGTGCGCAGGCTTCGGACCGCGTGTAGCCCCCGGACAGGGCCACGACCCTGATAACGCGGGGGTCCTTTATCAGCTGCATATAGAGATCCGGAACGTCCGGAATCGTCAGCTTGAGCATTACCTGTCGGCCGCTCGGCAGACCGTCCAGCCCCTTAGTCAGTTCCGAGAGTAGAATGGCTTCCGCGTCGGGCTTTTGCGGGCTCTTGATCGAGACTTCTGGCTCCAGGATCGGCATGAGTCCATGCTTGGCGATCTGCGCGGCTACCTCAAACTGCTGCGCCACAATGGCGGAGATACCCTCTTTGGAGGCCAACTTGATGAAGGAGCGCATCTTGGTGCCGAAAATGCCCAGCTTCACCGCCCGAGTAAGCAACGCTTCGAGTTTCGTGAGCGGCTTCATCAGATTGACACCGTCCTTCTCGGCTTCGAGTCCCTGGTCTACTTTAAGAAAAGGGATAACCCCCCGGTCTTCCCACAGGAAGGTCGGCACGGACTTGCCGTGCGCCTGTCCGTCCATTGTGGCTTCGAACAGAATTGCCCCAACGACCTTGTCTCCGCGGAAAGCCGCCGAGGTCATGATGCGCACGCGCATCTCATGCATGAGCTTGAACATCTCCACGTCGCCGCTATAGGCGCTGTCCGGAATTCCATATTGGCGCAAGGCACCGGGACTCGATCCGCCGCTTTGGTCAAGCGCTGCAATGAATCCACGCTTCTCGGCGATTTGCGCCATCATCTTTTCATCGTCCATAATTGCCTCCTCATCGTAACCAATGTGTTCGGAAGAGCCCTTCGGATCAACCAATTTGTCCTCAATCCGCGACCCGGTCCTCCACGGAGCTTAAAAGACCCAATCCGTCAGTAACGAAACGGAATTTTTAGCACGCTAAGACCAGAAACCTGCTTGTAATAGTTATAATATAAAATAGAAACGTGTTACGCATACCACTGCTAAAACAACCGCAGTTCCCGCAACCGAATCCCATGACCACGCAGCCGCGCCACATTTTCGCATCGATCGACAATGTGAAGCTTGACAAGCTCGCTGAGGTGGCCGTCAGGGTGGGGCTTCGGCTGCAAGCTGGACAGGACCTGTTCCTCACCGCGCCCGTCGCGGCATTGTCGCTGGTGCGCCGGATCGCTGAGCAAGCCTACAAAGTTGGCGCCGGTCTCGTCACGCCGATGCTCTCCGACGAGGAGGTCACGTTGGCGCGCTATCGATTCGGGCAGGACCAGAGCTTTGATCGCGCCCCGGGCTGGCTCTATGACGGTATCGCAAGGGCCTACGCCGACAACACCGCACGCCTTGCGATCGTCGGCGAGGATCCGATGCTGCTTTCGGGGGAGGACCCGTCCAAAGTAGCGCGCGCCAACAAGGCCAATTCCATCGCTGGTCGGCCGGAGCTCGAAAAGATCGCCAACTTCGACATCAACTGGAATGTCATAGCCTATCCTGGCGTATCCTGGGCGAAAAGGGTCTTTCCGGGCGAGGACGAGGATGTCGCGGTGGCGAAGCTCGCCAATGCGATTTTTGTTGCCTCGCGCGTCGACACTAAAGACCCGGTCGCAGCCTGGGCGGCGCACAATGCTGCCCTGCGGAGCCGCACCGAGTGGCTGAACGGACAGAGGTTCCATGCGCTTCACTATTCCGGGCCGGGTACGGACGTGACCATCGGGCTCGCCGACGGCCATGAATGGCAAGGCGGGGCCGCGACCGCAAACAATGGCATCACTTGCAACCCCAATATCCCGACCGAGGAGGTATTCACCACGCCGCACGCCCGGCGCGTTTCGGGGCATGTCTCGAGCACCAAGCCGCTCTCCTATCACGGCACGCTAATCGACCGCATCGAGGTGCGCTTCGAAGCGGGGCGCATCGTCGAGGCGAAGGCTGGGCGCGGCGAGGAGGTGCTGAACAAGGTGCTTGATACGGACGAAGGCGCGCGTCGTCTCGGCGAAGTGGCGCTGGTCCCGCATTCCTCGCCGATCTCGAAGACTGGGCTGTTGTTCTTCAATACGCTCTTCGACGAAAACGCTGCCTGCCACATCGCGCTCGGCCAGTGCTATTCAGATTGCTTCGTCGACGGCGTGAAACTGACGCCGGAGCAGATCGCGGCGCAAGGCGGCAACAAGAGCCTGATCCATATTGATTGGATGCTCGGCTCGGCCGAAATTGACATCGACGGAATTCACACCGATGGCAGGCGCGTACCGGTATTCCGCAAGGGAGAATGGGCGCGAGGCTGACCCTCGCCGCCGAATTTCGTCATCCGCTGAATCGGGCTGTAAAGGTCGATTGTTTCACTAAATTTTCGTTTCTGAGTTCTTCCCCACTATGGCGTTGTGGACCACCTCAGGATCAGAGACTGACCGTCCCCCGCCCCGCATCGAGAGTCTAAAGATATCCGACGCGTCTTAAAAAGCCCGCTAACCGCGCCAGGAGGCAACGTTGAGGCGGAGCGACACCGCGCAACCACGCCTTCAACGTCAAGCGACTGATACCCAGCTTCGTTGCCGTCTCGCGATCACTTTCGTCAGATTCTCTTGCGTACCGTCCTAACGCATTCAAAACGTCTTCCGTAGTCACAGAATCGGTAGCTTCCGTTCTCATGTCTGCCGCCTTGCCAATAGTGCTCAACTGTCGATTCGGTCGTCACTCGTTCGGTGATGAATAAGCCCAGGCCGCGGGAATAATCTGGCCTGTAGATTCGCTGATTCTTTCCTACCAGCTAAGCGTCCCGTATTATCCTGAGCGATATCCGAACAAAGAGACATTTTGGTCAAGGCTCTGCTCTTTGAACCGCTATCAAACTTCGCTCGCTTTTGGATTGTCAAGTAGAAAATATCTAAAGCAGTAGCAAGACGTTGGTGATCAACGTATTAGGGCGGAACTCAAGAAATGGAATTTTGTGCAGCTTTTGCTCTCCTCTGGCCCACTTTGGAGGGTGAACAGGTTCCTGATAAGCCCCCGAGCCGGCCAAAGTTGAGCATTCTCAGATTGCTCATGAGCCCGGCGCTTTGATGGACTGGTTGGGCGCGCTGCAGCAACGCTTCGCTGGAAAAGGTAAAAATTTTGATTTCCTTGGAGCAGAGTCGCGGGGCGCTGATCTATCATTTGATGGGCTATGAGTTCTTGGAACTCTACGCGATCAATCCCAACCAACTGTCGAGCTTTCGATGTCTCGTCGATTTATTGGAATGTGCGAGTCGATAAATCGAACGTTAACGTAGACGCGCTTTTCTGGAAAAATTCTTTACAAGGATATGCCCGACAGCGCTCCCCTGCTCAATCGTCCATTCGCCTGGGCATTTCGTCTGACGGGGACGCTTGATATCGGAAAATTAGAGACCAATCAACGCTTGTCAATGGGGCCAAAGGCGGCACGATTTTAGCCGGGATGATAACTTGCCAAGGAGAACCCTCTACCGGTTTACACGAGGGACAGGTCAAAGAGGGCGACTGGGAAAGCAAAATTTTGTGCGGGGATCACATGCGGCCCTCGTCAGCATCGATTAGGTCGATGAAGGATTTCAAGTCTTCACGATGTGCAAGTCCGAGTTCCTCTCGTTCGCGCAGGAAGAGCTCCTTTAAATCTGGCCGCGACGGTATCCTGAGCATCTTCTCACGATGAGCCTGCTTTTCCGTTTCGCTCTTCTGGACTGTTACGCGCACCCAATCACAGACCTCCCCATCGGTGATCGAGTTTTCGACGACTTTGACCATTTCTTCGTGTGTTCTGCCGGCCATCTTCAGCCAGAAGCCATCGTAGCCTTTCCCAAAATTGGAGAGGTAATCGGGATGAAGTTTGCCGGCGAGATGTAGCCGAATCTTATCGATATAGCGCGGCAAATGCATCCAGCCGCACATCATCTCCCGTGGACTTCGTGGACAGATTTTTTTCATAAAACGGCGTGTTGGTGTCTAGCTGATCTCATTCTCGCCAGGCGAGTTCGGAGCGAACATTGTAATCTAGCACTCAACATTATATCGTAACGCGATAATACTAAATCCGAGGTTAACCCCCATCATGGTCACGAACTGGAGATCCATTGCTTCGCTTCGGCCCGGGAGTGATACGATCAGTCCTCAAGGCAGAAGTTTACCTCGGCAGGCAACGCCTCCATAAAAACTTGAGAAAGGAGATTAGGTCAACAGAGAAAAATGAGCACGCAAGTAAGTCCGGCAACGATTCTGGTAAAACTAAAGAATCGTTTTTTTGTCGCTGAGCTAACGCGCCCCTGAAGCGCAAAGCTTGGCGCGACAAGGCGCGGAGCTTGTGACCGTGCCACTTGAAGTGGGACTCAAATAGGGCTGGTGGACGCCTTCCGGGGCTCGCAGGGTGTGTTTCTGATGACGCCGCCCATCGCGCCCCCTGCGACGCACGAGACGGACCTTGGCAAGCAGCAAGCCGATGCCGCACTTGAAGCAGGTGTGCAGCACATCGTTTTCAGCGGCCTGGAAAACGTCGAGAAAATTACCGGCGGCAAGAAGTGGGCACCGCACCGCACTTCACCGACAAAGCCAAAGTTGAGGAGTACATTCGCACCCTGCCCGTCGCCAGTTCGTTTGTTTATTTGGCGTTTTTTTTATACCAATCTGCTCAAATATTAAACACCGCGCATGGATGGCGACACGTTGGTGTTCCCTATTTACCTGCCTGAAAACTTCCGCGCGCCATTTGTCGATCCGCTGACCGCGACAGGCCCGGCGGTCTTGGAGATTTTCGCCAATCCCGATAAGTACGCCGGCAAGTCATTGCCGGTGATCGGCGACATCATCTCGCCGAGCGAGATGGTCGAGACGTTTAGGCGTGTCACCGGCAAAAAGGCGGCGTGCACGCGCGAAGAGCTGCTCCGCCACTTTCCCGCGTTTGGCGCTAACGAGCTGTTGGTGCGCGAGCTTTTAGGGATGGCGGAGTACGCGGTGCAATACGGCTACTACCGCAAAGACCGCGATCTGTTGTGGAGCCGGCAAGTGAACCCGAGCAGTGTCAGTTGGGAGCAGTTCCTGCGCACGACCGAGTGGCAGGGTCAAGCGCAATCTTTCGGCATCTGGGCCACTTGGGCGTGTGAGTAGCAAATGGACGGTTATGGAACGCGTTCCATAACCGTCCTTATGGAAAGGGCAACGTTATGGAACGTCTCGTGTTCATGGCGTGCGTATGTGCCTAACCATCAAGTTG
>Ga0209656_10003388_pt1 | contig 10323 bp, 8 predicted proteins | sample BogFormECP12_OM2_FD_188239 | JGI IMG/M metagenome (GOLD analysis project Ga0209656, IMG submission 188239) | Bog forest soil microbial communities from Calvert Island, British Columbia, Canada - ECP12_OM2 (SPAdes) (version 2) | ecosystem: Environmental > Aquatic > Freshwater > Wetlands > Bog ... | reverse complement strand
CGAGCGCCATCCAGTACCAGACAGTGTCGCTTGCCATGGTGATGGGACCACCGGCTTGCCAGGAGCATGGGACCGGGCTTGCCCGGTCGCGGGCCGTGTCGTGATGGTGGCCTGCCGGGGGGTTGTTCGTCAATTCGGTGTGGTGTGGTGGGTCGTTGCGCTGGTCGGTTTCTGGCGTTGCCGGTAGGACTGGCCTTCGATGACGAGCTCGTAGGCCGCGCTTTGGAGCCGGTCCATCGCCGACTGGGCCAGCAGCGGATCGGCCATCATGGCCAGGATTTCGGGTGGTTCTCGGTTGCTGGTGGTGATGGTGCTGGCGTGGCGGTGCCGCTCGACGATGAGTTCGTAGAAGTCGCCGGTCTCGGTGGTCTCCAGCCGGTGAAGTGCCAGATCATCGAGGATGAGCAGCTCGACGCGGTGCAGTCGGCGCATCTCGTCTTCGTAGCTGGCGTCGAGGCGGGCGGCCTTGAGCCGTTTGAACAGTTTGTCGGCGCGTTCGGTGTGCACGGTGTGGCCGCGGCGCACCGCGATGTGACCTAAGGCGTTGGCCAGGAACGTCTTTCCAACCCCGACCGGGCCCATAATGAGCACGTTGTGGGCGTCGGCGAGGAACCGCAGCGAGGTGAGTTCGGCCCACAACTGGCGGTCGTAGCTGACCCCGGTGGAATCGTCCCACGCTTGCAGCTGCATCTCCGGGTCCAGGTGCGCGGCCCGCGCCCGGCGCTGGGTGGCTTCGCGGTCGCGGCGGGTGACCTCGTCGGCGAGCAGCAGTTCCAAAAAGTCGTGATGGGGCAGGTGGTTGGTGGCCGCCAGGGCGAGCCGTTCGGGCAAGGTGTCGAGCAGTTGGCCGAGCTTGAGCCGACGCATCAACGCCTTCAGCTCGGCGGACACCTCGACCGGCTTCGCCGCTGGCGTGTGCGTGGCGGTGCGACGCGTGGTGCTCATGACGGCAGCCTGCGGACGGCGAAATCGGCGGTGTCCCGCACGAACCGTGTCGCCGCACCCGGGGGCCGCGCGGTGGTGTGTGGCGGGGTGTCGCGGGTGAGCATGCGGTCGATCAGCCCGACGTTGACCGCTTCGGCGTCCAGGGCACGCCGGCAGGCCTCCTCGACGGGTTCGGCGCCGTGGCGGCGCACCAGCCCCAAGAGGCGGTAGACCTGGCGCATCTTGGTCCACGGCAGCGGGTGCTCGAGCAGCGCCGCGGCGTACGCGCCGACATGGGTGCCGTGGGAGGCGGCTTTGCGTTGCAACGCATCCAGGTCGCGCATCGCGTATGTCGTGAGCTCGGTGGGCAGATCGGCGGGGTCGGTGTGGCGGCGTCCCGGCGCCACCCTGGGATGGACTTTGATCAACTGGCCGCGCCAGTACAGCTTGACCGTGCGGGCGTCGGCGCGGGCGGTCAGCCGTTGCCCGATCAGCTCACCGGGCACGCTGTAGAGCGCCCGGGCGATCTGCACGTGGCGATCCGGCGCAACTTTGGGATGGCTGTAGGTCGGCACGTCGAACGGTTCAGTCGGCGCCGGCCGTAACCGAGGCGCCTCCTCAGCGGTGAAGACCTCGGCGGGGCGAGCCCGGGTGGTGCCGTGCACCCGTGTCCCGGCGACGTCGCGGCACCACGCTGCGGCACGTTCGCGGCAGTCGCCCAGATCCCGGAACTGTTCTCCGGCAAAGAAATTCGCACGCACATAACTCACGCACCGCTCGACTCGCGGCTTGTCCCGAGGATGACGCACCCGCGCCGGGTCGACGACGAAGCCCCGGGCCTGGGCGTACTCGCGGAACGCGTCGTTCAGGCGCGGCTCGGTCGCATGCGCCGCATCGACGATCGCTTTCATGTTATCCGGTATCACCACCGCGAAGACCCCACCGAAAAACGCCCACGCCGCCTCGAATCCGGCGATCACCTCCGCCAACGTCTGCTCGTGGGTCGGATAGACGAAGGTGTGCCGCGAATACACCGCGGTGAAGATCAGCCCGTGCACCACCCGGTTGCTACCGCGCACCGGATCCGGGATGAGCCCCAGCCGACCGAAGTCGACCTGCACCTCACTGCCGGGTTCACCGTCGACCACCGGCACCGTCGCCCGCCGCTGACCAAAACCCAATTCCGTTGTTACATAACGGTGCAGGGTGCGATAGGACACCACCACACCCCGGCGGCCCAGCAGCGCGTGGATCTTGGTCAGCGTCAGGCCCGCATCAGTCCAAGCCTTCAACTGCTCATGCTGGCCCGCCAGCGCACCCCACGACGCACCCCGGCCCGTCGGTCGCTGCGGCCGAGCCCCAACCACCACCGCCGCCAACAGCTCATCGCTGAGCTGGGCGGCCCCGCCGTCGCGGTCCATCCCGCACGCGCGTGCGGTGTCCACATAACGGCGCACCGTCTTACGGTCCGCCCCCGCCAGCTTGCTCACGTCCCGCAGCGACCGGCCATCCAGCCACAGCCGCAGGATCTCTTTCACTTCGATCATCGATAACTCCCGATACGTCATGCCGCCAATACAGCGGCCACACGACCGAGAGCGTGGAAGCCACGCCGGGTGGTCCCATCAGTGGCAAGCCGGTGGTCCCATTAATGGCAAACCGGTGGTCCCATGCTGCTGGCAAAACCACCGCTCAGGTGGTCCCTTCCACCTGGCAACCGACAACTGGTTGACCCCGCTCTGGTTGGACGTGAGCTGACTAAGCCGCCAGCCCTTGGGGATAAAACAGGTCAGCAGGATGTCAGTTAGTCACCGCTAACGCCACGCGATGGCTGATTTCTACCCCCGCCGCGACTGGCGGAATGTCGCCGTTTCAGCCTTCGGACCATCCGCTGTTCATCTCCCGCCGCAGCGGGATGACACCGCTGTCTCGTTCACTTCCAGCGATCAACTCTGGTGGTATCCGGTATGTCGTCGGAAGGAACTCGTGGCGGTAGTCGTCGACATGATCGGCAAGCTGAAGGTAGTCGAAGATTTCTCTAGCCATCACCGACAGGTCAGTTAACTGTTCGAGCCGACCTGTTTGGGACAGGGTGTCGAAAAGCCGGAAGTACCCATGCTCTTCGATTGCGACAACGTGCTTGATGAGGTCAGAAGAGAGAAATGTCGCAAAGCGAAGGATCTCCCGATTGACGTCGCGAGCGCGATCCATGCGGAAGCGGATGACATCGATCACGGTGCCCTGTCGGTAGCCCGAGGCTGTCGTTACTCGCAACCCGGCTGGCATATCAGGCCTAATCCGTTCACAAGTGTCTTGAACATTGCGCCAGCTGTTTTGACGTCTTGGATCAACGCCTGCTGCTATGTTGAGCACGGTCATGAGACCCGCTGCCTCGCCGACGACCCGACCGGTGAGGGGTGCCAGGAATTGATAGACATTGCGGCGATCCCGCCGCAGCGGGAGCCGGATGTTCAAGGCATAGACGGTGAACGCCCCGATGTACGCGATGGCGAGGTCGTAGCACACCACGCCTAACCGTGGGCCCTCATGAAAAAGCTCAGCAACTGGGGCGAATACCACGTGTTTAACCGTGGCGTATACCAAGGAGTAAACGAAAGCAATTGCCAACAATGTCCAAAGCGATCTGTTGAGCCTGCGCTCAAAACCGCTGAGAGACCTCACTCGATTCTGATCTCGATACCAGTCTGCTAGCTTCCTGTACCTGTCTGACAGTTTCTTGATCACACGGGCAATCATGCCCCTATCCCTCTGCGAACGCCACGCCGCTAGCGACCGACGGGCCCCCCGGTGCCATGTCCCAAAACACCGGACCGTCGCCCACATTGTCTCCGAAATCGACGATTTAAGACCGCGGATGGTCAGCGCGGTGGGTGAAGACCTTGGCGAGGATCAACGCGACCAGTGTCGATACCCGGCCGATCCCGCCGAGGAACGCCGACATCGGCGATCGAATCCCTTCATCCGTTCCGAACCGGTGGGTACGAACGCGCATGTGTGTCTGACTCCCGGACGCGACCAGCCAAAGCAAGAGCGCAGGAAGTCGGCGGCAGTTCAGTTGGAAATGACCGTGCTCAAATGCGGATCTCTGTCCATCGTGAAGTCAGAACGCCTCTGGACTCACAATTTGCCGATTCCCACAATAAGCAGGTAAACACCTACTATTGCAGCCAAGACCGTGACCACCAGCCGGTGATGATCTTGTGTCCATACATACAGTTGGTGGACGCGCTCGCGTGTCGCCTCCGGCGCCGACAAGAAGCTGACAAGGAAAACCTCGCTCAGCATGAATGCGATCACGTTGAAGACGATCAGTGCCGCGACCGAGGACGTAACCCCGGCTCCAGCGCCGAGGATTGCCGCTATCGCCGCAAGGTAGTAGGCGCTGGGCATACCGATCGCCACGCCGGCGATCCAGCCGACCCACGCCGACTCGCTCCTGAGCACTTTTTGAATCGGCCCGGGCAGCTTCTGGAAGGCCGCCAACTGTTCGATGCCTTGCGGCACCGCCGAGGTGGTGGCGGTGGTGGTGGTGGTGTCGGCGTCCTCACCGCCGGCGGTGATGCGTCGCGCTTGTCGTCTGCTGCGCACTTTGTCTGCGATTCCGCTGCCCACCAGAGCGGCAGCGAGAAGAGCAAGCACCCCCACCGCAATCTCGATCTCAGCGGGTATCCCGCTGCGACTGCCGACGCCAACACCTTCGAGCGCGAAAAGAATCACGGCACCGACGATCAGGCTCACCCCGAAGCCGCCGATGAGGTAAGCCACCAGATGCCGGACGGGTCGGCGCCTGGCCAAGATGACCACGATCGTCGCGACCCGCATCGGGTCGACCGCAGCCACGATCGCCATCAAGATCACCGTGAACCACATCAACCTAATTCTTGCATCGATGCGGCGCCAACATTGCATTCGAACTGTTTACGCGACCCTTGGTGGAGTTTCGTCCCCGCCCAACATAATCTCTCACCCCGATCCGAACCCAGTCATGAATGACCGGGGCTAGGAATACGAAGGTCCACTCCGCATAGTGCCCACCGACCCGCTGCTCACTGACCAGTCTCTCCGCGTAGGGGCACCCTCGGGCTGGTGGCGCCTGCTCGCGTGTTCTCCGATCGAAAGACTGACTGAAATGATGGAGTGTCGGTCAATACCGTTGTCGCACCGCAGCTAGAGGCCGGCCGCGTGCCGCAACGAGGCTGTCCGACAACAACTGTCCTCCTCACGAGGAGCGCCTGGGACAACAGGATTCCGCCCCCGCGATCATCCCCGCCGGCGCACCATCACTTTCGACACGCACAGCGGGGGTCGATGCCAGGCGGCATCCGGGCGCGGCCCGGACCGCTTTGGGCAACACCGGTGGTGCTAGGCGGTGACTTCCGCTGTCTGTGACTCGATGACCGTGTCGGACGGGGCCATGCGCTCCCACAGGACCGCGCCCACGCATGCTGTCACGACCCATCCGATGCCGATCACCCCGCACCACGTCATCAATGCCATCGCGACACCGATCGGGCCGAACCCGTTCCAACCGTTGAGCAACGGCGGGAAAAGGATCCGGGCGGCGAGCGGGAGAATGGTCCCGTCGATCACCACCCCGGCCAGCCCGGCGAGCGCGAGGTACCTCCACCCCCGGCCGCCGTCGCGGACCAGCAGAACCGGGGTGAGCGACCAGAAGATCCAGACCGGCACCAGGGCCGCCACGAACAGCAGCGCGCGGATCGCACCGGTGTGTTCGCCGCCGTAGGCGATCTGTTCACGAAGGCCGATCATCGTCAGGTACAGCACGAACCACGTGGCGCCCCGCAGCAGCCGTTGGCCCAGCCCGAACTGCTCACGGCGCCAGGCCTTGGCGAAGATTCCGGCGATGGTGATCGACATCGGGATTCCCCACACGAGGAATCCGGCGACGCCGATGAACGTCCAACTCGACCGAAATCCCGAGGAATCGCCGAACGCGGCGCGGACCCGTTCAGTCAGGGGGTATACAAGGCCGAGCTCCCGGATGATGAGTGCGCCCGGACTTTCGTTCTCCGCGAATCCGGAGAAGTAGTCGAACCCGATGATGATCAGGGGGATGACCGTGGTGAACAGCTCGATCGAGACGAGGCCGCCCAGCGTGGCACCGTCGATCTCGGTGAAGCGGGCGGCGACCGCGGCGGCCGGCCCCTTCTTGCGGGACTCCGCCAGCCGCCGGTAGCGCTCCGCGAGCCCCCGATGGACGTCCTCTCGGTTGCCGCGTGCGCTCATAGGTCGGCGAACTCCTCGAACGTCTCGCGCACAACTTCACGCGACGTGGTAGTCCCAGTTGTGGTGAGGTGACGGTAGCACTCAGGGACAACCCACCGGGAATCTCGCTCGTGGACGACCCGGGCTCGACGGTCCACGCAGACAAGTTCATGGCTCAGCCCCGATCCTCCCGCGGTGAGCCAGCCCGAATCTGCCCACTCACACCGGAGATCGGGTCAATGGCCGAAGCGTTTCTTGACCTGCTGTCCCGCGTCGGCCGTCAGTCGGGCGATGACGGCTGCACGGGTTGTCGGGTCCAGTGCCGAGATCGTCTCCTCGATCTGCTGGGTGGTCAGGTCGGCGGTCGCCTTCTTCCCGCGTAACACGTTTGCTGCGACCGCCAGCAACCCTGCTGCTGCCGCCAGCAGGACGACCCGCAGAATGTCCCTGGGTACGCTCATCTCTGTTCCTTTCCGGTGCTTTCCATCCCGAGCCACAGACAATGATCCGACGGTCGGCGCCGTCGGGTCACGCCCTGCTTGAATCCGTCAGCTCTTGACTGCAAGATCGTCAGCGTCGACCCGGGCCAGGATCGCATCCAGCACCGCGTATTCGGCCTCATCGATGGCGGACAAGGCGAAGTCCACCGCAGAAGCTGCGTAACGCTCCGCTGAGTCGGCCTCGCCCAGCGCCGCGCGCAGGTCAAGCCTGGCCCGCTTGTCTGCAACGTTGTCGTGCAGGTGCTGCACGTGGGTGTTCCAGTTCGCCTTCGCCGTCCGCCATAGCGCCGACGCCTCTTCGCTGACCTCGTCACTCTTCTGGCTCAGTTTGTCCGCACGCTCCTTGGAAAGCTCGTGCGCCTTGTTCACCCGGTCCTGCAGATCGGCGCGCCGCTTGGCATCGGCGCTCTTGATGTTCGCCTCGGCCTGCTTGGTCCGTTCCGCCACCTCGGTAAAGTCTCGGATTCGGTGTTCGCCATAATATCTCCTTGTCGTACCGTGAATTTGCTTCCAAGCTGGTGAAAACAGCAGCCGCAAAACCCACTTAGCGTACCTCGGTGGGGGCCTGACTAAATACAGGGGAACCCTACATACATATGAATCCCCGGTTGTTGCACACGGTCCCGAACATGTTTACCAGGAAGAAATTCCCGTGCTCATCCTACGGTCGGCGGCAAGGACACCACCAAATATCTCGGCGTCAGCGGCGCGAATTTGTATTGGCATTTTTCCGCAGACGGGTGACGGCTTGCGATTCCAACAACGCCACTGGATCCGGACGGTCAAGCGCGGGAACATAATCCGCCAGAGACGACCGCGGCAGCTGTGTCCGCTTCGACTTACCCAGCTCCTGCCGCTCGGCCACCGTCAGGCGCTGTGGCGCTTCCGGCTGTGCCGACGACATGTCCCCACGTGCTGACGAAAATACTGCCGGCGGCCCTTCGGACCGCGCCCGGGCACGCTGTCACGACCCATCCGATGCCGATCACCCCGCACCACATCAGCAATGTCGTCGCGACACCGATCGGGCCGAAGCCGTCCCGGCCGCCCGGCCGTCACCACACGATGCAATACATGCCTCGATGTGTTCCACAGGTTTTATCGATGTGTTCCAAAGGATTTAACAGATACGACGAACCTAGTGTGCGTGGTAACACACACTGTTCCGCGGGGAGGCCGTGCTTCGGGTGCTTCACATCGAGTCGGCGCCTCACCCACGCGTGCTGTCGGGATGCCCTCCTGTCAGCACCCGACCCTGGGAGGTTCGGGATGACGGGTTCCGCGGAGCGACAGCGGATCGATGGCTTCGGCCGGCTCGACCAGGGCTTGCGGCAGGCCAGCGACTGGTATCTGTGGGGGCCCTACCTGAGCGAACGGCAGTGGGGCACGGTTCGCGAGGACTACAGTGCCGACGGCGGCGCCTGGAGCTACCTGCCGCATGACCACGCACGCTCCCGCGCCTACCGCTGGGGCGAGGACGGGCTGGCCGGCTTCTGCGACATCGAACAACGGTTGTGTCTGGCGCTCGCGTTGTGGAACGGGCGCGACCCGATCCTCAAGGAGCGCGTGTTCGGGCTGACCGGGGCCGAGGCGAATCACGGCGAGGACGTCAAGGAGTACTGGTGGTACCTCGACGCGCTGCCCAGCCACGCCTGGAACAGCTGGCGCTACCACTACCCGCAGCGGGCGTTCCCGTACCAGCAGCTGCTGGACGAGAACCGGCGGCGCGGCAAGTTCGACCCCGAGTACGAGTTGCTCGACACCGGAATCTTCGTCGATGACCGCTACTGGGTCGTCGACGTGCACTACGCCAAGGCCGACCCGACGGACGTCCTGATGACGGTCAGCGTGACCAATGCCGGGCCGGACACCGAACTCCTGCACGTCCTTCCCACCCTGTGGTACCGCAACACCTGGTCCTGGGATGTCGGGGTGGCCGCGCCGACGCTGGCCGCGACCACCGGCGCGACGGTGGCCGTCGAGCATCCCTTCCTCGGCGAGCTTGAGTTGCTGGCCGGGCCGCCGCCGAACGGCGGGGATCGGGAGCTGCTGTTCTGCGACAACGACACCAACCTCGGGCGGCTCTACGGTGCTACGTCGGCCTTGCGGTGGCCTAAGGACGGCATCAACGACCACGTCATCTGCGGGACCGACACCGTCAACCCGCAGCGACGGGGCAGCAAGTGTGCGGTGTGGTACCGGGTCACGGTGGGCTCCGGCCAGACCGCCGAGCTGCGGCTGCGCCTGCGGCCGGCGGGCACTGGAGGTGACCCGGCGACCGCGCTCGGAGCCGACTTCACCCGGGTGATGGCCCAGCGGCGCACCGAGGCGGACGAGTTCCACGCCGAGCTCACCCCGGCCTCGGCGTCGGCCGACGAAGGTGCTGTGATGCGTCAGGCGTTCGCCGGGATGCTGTGGAGCAAGCAGTTCTACGACTACGACGTGTCCCGGTGGCTCGACGGCGACCCGGCCCAGCCGCCACCTCCTGCCCAGCGGCGATACGGCCGCAACGCCCGCTGGCGCAGCTTTGACGCATTCGACGTGATGTCCATGCCGGACACCTGGGAGTACCCCTGGTTCGCGGCATGGGACCTGGCATTTCACTGCATCGCGTTGGTGCACGTCGATCCGGCGTTCGCGAAGTACCAGCTCTCCCTCCTGTGCCGCGAGTGGTTCCAGCACCCCAACGGTGCCCTGCCCGCCTACGAGTGGGACTTCGGGGACGTCAAGCCCCCCGGTGCAGGCGTGGGCGGCGCTGGAAGTCTTCGCCATCGACGGCGGCCGCGACATCGACTTCCTCAGCCGGATCTTCGACAAGCTGCTGGTGAACTTCACCTGGTGGATGAACCGGGAGGACGCCGATGGCCGCAACGTGTTTGAGGGCGGGTTCATGGGGCTGGACAACATCGGGCCCCTCGACCGCTCGCACCTTCCCGTTCATGGTGTCCTCGAACAGTCCGACGCCACCGGCTGGATGGCGAGCTACGCGCTGTCCATGGTCATGATCGCAGCCATCCTGGACGCGTCGGGGCACCGACCCGCGCTCGACCTGGTGCACAAGTTCCTCGAGCACTTCGCCGGCATCGCGGAAGCGCTCGGGACCGTGGGCGTCTGGGATGAGCGGGACGGCCTGTTCTACGACCGCCTCGTCCTGCCCGACGGCAGTGCGGTGCCGGTACGCGTGCGCTCGATGGTTTCCATGATCCCGCCGCTGGCGGCGGTGGTGGTGCCCGAGGAGGCCGTCGACCAGTCGGCGGTGACCGACAAGATGTTCGCCGACTACCTGCGACGCCATGGGCTGGGGCGGACCGAGGACCTCGTCGCGGCCGGGATATTGCGGGGCAACCCCGGCAAGCGGCGGCTTCTGGTCGGGGTGACGAGCCGCGACCAGGTCCGCCGCCTGTTCCACACCCTGTTCGATCCTGCGGAGTTCCTCTCGCCGCACGGGCTCCGCTCGCTGTCCGCATACCACCGGGAGCATCCCTACGTCTTGGACATCCAGGGCGTGCAGGCCGGCATCGACTACGAGCCGGCCGAGTCGACCACGGGCATGTTCGGCGGCAACTCGAACTGGCGGGGACCGGTGTGGTTCCCGCTGAACTACCTTGTTGCCACCGCGCTGGAGCGCTACCACGAGTTCTTCGGGGACGAG
>Ga0209656_10003387_pt1 | contig 10324 bp, 7 predicted proteins | sample BogFormECP12_OM2_FD_188239 | JGI IMG/M metagenome (GOLD analysis project Ga0209656, IMG submission 188239) | Bog forest soil microbial communities from Calvert Island, British Columbia, Canada - ECP12_OM2 (SPAdes) (version 2) | ecosystem: Environmental > Aquatic > Freshwater > Wetlands > Bog ... | reverse complement strand
GGCCAGTCAACACGGGGCCAGTCAACACGGGGCCAGTCAACACGGGGCCAGTCAACACGGGGCCAGTCAACACGGGGCCAGTCAACACGGGGCCGACTCCGCCGAATCCGGATGGCCTGGAACCGGACAGCCCGCATCTGGAAATTCCGAAACTGGAATATCCGGAACCGGACAGGCCGGGGACGACGACATCGCGGGGCACAGCTTTCACATCGGCCGCAGGCATGTGCACGCGTCGGACGGCACGCCCGCCGTGATCGACTGGCGGGCGCCGGTGTCGAGACCGTTCTACCGGGCCAGCGCCGCCGACCCGATGAACCTCGCGCTGCGCCGGCGCTTCGGGTTCTCCGGCGGCGAGCTGACCGCCTACGAGGATGAGCTCTTCGCCGCGTCGGCAGCCAGCGGAGCCGGGGCACGCGCCCCGGACCGTTCGGACCATAGTCCTAGAACCGGGCCGAGCCAGATCCTGATCGACGAGATCCAGCGGCCGCGGTCGGGCCCCATGCGGGATATCGTCGCGACCATCCAGCCCGACCAGGATGACATCGTCCGCGCCGGCGCCGACCAGACGGTCTGCGTACAGGGCGCGCCCGGCACCGGGAAGACCGCCGTCGGGCTCCACCGGGTGGCGTACCTGCTGTATGCGTACCGGGAGCAGGTCCGGCGGCGCGGGGTGGTCTTGGTCGGGCCGAACCGGGCCTTCTTGGCCTACATCCGCAACGTCCTGCCCGCGCTCGGCGAGCTCGACGTCACCCAGACCACCGTCGGCGAACTCCTCGGGTCGGTTCCTGTCAGCCGGTGTGATGACGACGAGTCCGCGATCGTCAAGGGCGACGCGCGGATGGCAGCGGTACTGCGGCGGGCGCTGTGGGCCTCGGTCCGGACGCCGGCCGCGGCGGTGATGCTGCCGCGCGGATCGCGGCGCTGGCGGGTGGACGCCTGGGAGCTCGAGGAGCTGGTGCACGAGCTGCGGCACCGGGGCGTGCGGTACGGCGCGGCCCGCGAGCTGCTCGAGCACCGGATCGCGCACGTGAACCTGACCCAGATGGAGGCGGCGGGGGAGGCCTGTGACGACCGCACGCACGAGGCGGTGCGGCGGTCTAGGCCGGTGCGCGCCGCGGTGGACGCGATGTGGCCAAAGGTGGATCCGGTGCGGCTGGTGTTCGGCCTGCTGTCGTCGGCGCCGGCCCTGGCGGAGGCGGCCGAGGGCGTGCTGACCGCCGCGGAGCAGGCCGCGATCGTGTGGCCGGCGGCACCGCGCGGGCCCGGATCGGCCCGCTGGTCCGCGGCGGACGTGGTGCTGATCGACGAGGCGCGCGACCTGATCACCCGGACGCCCAGCCTGGCCCACGTGGTGGTGGACGAGGCCCAGGACCTGTCCCCGATGGAGTGCCGTGCGCTCGGCCGCCGGTGTTCCACCGGGGCGGCCACCGTGCTCGGCGACCTGGCCCAGGGCACCACGCCGTGGGCGGCGCCCTCCTGGGAGTCGCTGCTCGCGAACCTGGGCAAGCCGGAGACCGGCGTGCGCGAGCTGTCGGTAGGCTACCGCGTGCCGCAGCAGATCCTGGACTACGCCTCGACGCTGCTCGCGGTGATCGCGCCCGAGCTGAGGCCGGCCTCCTCGCTGCGGGCGGATCCCGGGGCCCTCGACCTCACCCGCGTGCCCGCCGCGGCGCTGGAGGCGGCCCTGGTCACCGCCTGCCGGCAGGCTTGCTCCCGGCCCGGGTCGGTTGGCGTCATCGCCGCCGACCCGCAGGTTCCCGCCCTGGGCCGCGCGCTGGAGGCGGCGGGCATGCCATACGGCGCGCCGGGGGCGGATTCGGCGCTTACCCTGGTGCCGGTGACGCTGGCCAAGGGCCTTGAATACGATCATGTGGTGGTGGTCGAGCCCGCGCGTATCGCCGGCTCCGAGGCCAGAGGCCTGCAGCGGCTGTACGTGGCGCTTACCCGGGCCGTGTCGCGGCTGACCGTCCTGTATTCTGAGCCGTTGCCGGATCCCCTGTCCGATTGAGGGGCCCGGTTAATGGTCCTATAGTGAACCGATGTCCGGGCTGGTGCGTCTGTCTGGGTAGGGGAGCGCGGACCCGTCCCGCAACATCTGCCGGCTTCCTGAACTGGGATTTTCCCAATGTGCATTGCGCGGGCGCCGCTTCGGCGGCATTCTGGGTGAGGCGACATTTAGTCCTCACCTGACTCCTATAAGTTACAACGGTGATAACGGTGGAAGTCAAAAGGACCGGCGATCCGGACCAGATCCAGACGGTTTATCTGGAGAAGCTAGCCGACGAGTTGTCCCATCGCGGGCTTGAGGCCTGGCTGATGGCGCCGCCAGGACGCAGGCCGAGCCTGTACGTGGTCAACCCAGCCGCGCGGGCGCTTGAGGAGAATGTCTACGTCGGTTGCGGCCGGGACGGCTTGTGGTGGTTCTGGTGGTCGTGGGCGGAGCGGATCGCCGTCGCCGACGACGTCGACCTCGCCGCCAGCACGATCGTACGGGTGCTGGCCTCCCTGCTTCGTAATGACTGAGTGGACCTGTGCGCGACCCCGGCCGTTGAGCTCGCCCGGCTGATCCGATCCCGGGAGCTCTCCGCCACCGAGTTGCTCACCGCCGTCCTGGCCAGGATCGACGAGGTCAACCCGGGGATCAACGCGATCGTCACGCTCGCCGCCGAGCAGGCCTTCGCCGTGGCGGCCGAGCTCGACACGCGGGCGGCCCGCGGCTCGTTCGCCGGGCCGCTGCACGGGCTGCCGATCGCGGTGAAGGACTTGGCCGAGACGGCGGGGATCAGGACGACCTTCGGCTCGCCGATCTTCGCCTCCTTCGTGCCGTCGTCCGACGCGCCGCACGTGGCGCTGCTCAAGCAGGCCGGCGCGGTGGTGATCGGGAAGACCAACACCCCGGAGTTCGGCGCGGGATCGCAGACGTTCAACCCGGTGTTCGGTCCCACCCGCAATCCCTACGACACCCGGCTCACCCCCGGCGGCAGCAGCGGCGGGGCCGCCGCGGCCGTCGCCGCCGGGATGATCCCGTTCGCGGACGGCTCCGACCTGGCGGCCAGCGTGCGGAACCCGGCGGCCTTCTGCGGTCTGGTGGGCTTGCGGACCACGCCCGGCCTGGTGCCCGCCGACGTGCTCGACCCGCTGGCCGTCGTCGGGCCCATCGCCCGCACCGCGCCGGACGCCGCGCTGCTGCTGGCCGGGATGTGCGGATCGGATCCTGGGCTGCCGCTGGCCCGCCCCGATCGCGCCGGTGACTTCCTGCACCTGCGGCCGGCGCCGCTGCGCGGGCTGCGGGTGGCCTGGACCTTCGACCTCGGTGACCTGCCGGTGCAGCCCGAGGTCCGCGGTGTGCTCGCGGCGCTGCGCGGGTCGCTGGAGGGCGCCGGCTGCTCGGTGACCGACGCCGCGCCCGCCCTGTCCGACGCGGACGAGGTCTTCCAGGTGCTGCGGGCCGCACTGATGGCAGGGATGGCGCCGCTGCTGCGCGCCCATCGCGAGCAGATCAAGGCCACCCTGGCCTGGAACATCTCCAAGGGCATCGGGCTGACCGGCGAGCAGATCGCGGCGGCGCGGGCGAGCCACGCCGAGATCTTCGGCCGGATGAGGGCATTCCTCGCCGAAGGGCCTTACGACCTGCTCGCGCTGCCCACCGTGCAGGTGGTGCCGTTCCCCGTCGAGCAGGAGTGGGTGAGCCAGATCAACGGCGAGCCGATGGCCACTTACATCGACTGGATGCGCTCCTGCTCCCGGATCACGGTCAGCGCGCATCCCGCCGTCTCCGTGCCGGCCGGGCTGACCGCTTCCGGGCTGCCTGTCGGCGTCCAGCTGGTGGGCCGCTACGGCGCCGACCGGCGGCTGCTAGAGGTAGCGGCCGCGATCATGACGCTGGCCGGCTAAGGGTCCAGCTAGGAGTACTGAGGCTAGGGAGTACTGAGGCTAGGGAGTACTGAGGCTAGGGAGTACTGAGGCCGGGGAAGGCTTGGGTGCTGCCGCGCCAGAACGCAGCGCGCTGCGCCGCGCCCTGCATGGCCAGCGCGCCGAAACGCCGGAGCTGCTGGTCGCTGACCGCGACGAGGCCGAGATAAGCCCTGGTCACGCCGTCCTCGAGGTGGGCCGCGAGCGCCGTCGCGCTGGCCGCGTCATGCACCCGGAAGGGAAGTTGGTAAAACGCCTGCGTGGCGGCCGGCGTCGTGTCCAGCTGCCTGATCATCCCGGCCAGGGTGTCGCGGGCCTCGTTGTGCGTGGTCCAGTCCTGTTCGGCGGCGGCCAGGCTGTTCCCGGTCAGGTGAGCGCCTGCCACCCCGTAGCCGAAGATGGCCGCGTTCTCGGCCGCGAGCGCGGCCTGCAGCGCGGGCACTGCTGTACTCGCCGTCATCGGCCTGCCCTATCCCAGTCCGTTTCCGGCTAGAGCCGTCACGTGTGTGGCGTCGGAGGCGGCGATGCTCGCGAACAGCTGGGCCAGGGCAGGCTCGACGGTGGCCAGCTGTTGCACCAGGCCGGCCGCCGAGGCGTGCTCCGCCGCGCGCAGCTGGGCGGTGGTGACCCGGATGGGCCCCGTGCTGGCCGAGCCGCCGCCCGCGCTCACGGACGGGCGGGTCGTCTGAGATGGCGTCGCCAGCGTGCCGGTCGGCTCGATGAGCCTGGCCCGCAGCTGTGCGAGATGCTGCTCGTGCTGGGCGAGCAGCGGCCCGAGCGTCCGCGACTGAGCCGTCGTCCCGGAATCGCCGTTGATGGCCGCCCGGTACAGGTTGATCATGTTTTCTTCCGACGCGATAACTGCCTGTAGTGTCAGCACATTGTGGCCGAGGGGCGGGCGGCCCGCCAGCGGATCGGGGCCGGCGAACAGACTTGAGGACCGGCAGCCGGCGGTGGCGAGAAGCAACGGCAGCGCCGTCGCCGAGGCGAGCAGGATGCGGCGCCTCGGCACAATGTCGGGCACACGGGCAAGCTACCATGTGCGGTTTGGCGAGTCCGGCCCGTCCTATCCGCGAGAAGGCCCAACCCCGGATAGGCTAGGTCTTAATCCCGCAGGTCGTGGACGAGGAGGTTCGTGATGCCAGGAGGGCCGCGTCACGCGCCGAAGCCTCGCCAGGCGGTCACCGGCGGGTCGCAGGAAAAAGGCAGGGAAGAGGGCAGGATCGCGGACATCATCCGGCCCGTGGTCGCCGCGGCCGGCATGGACCTGGAGTCGGTCCGGGTGAGCGCCGCGGGCAGGCGGCGGTTGCTGCGGGTGGTGGTGGACAGCGATCAGGGCGTGAGCCTGGATGACGCCGCGACGGTCAGCCGTCAGCTGTCCGCCGCGCTCGACACGGTGGCCGTGATGGGCGACTTTCCCTACACGCTCGAAGTCTCCTCGCCCGGCGTCGACCGTCCGCTGATCGATCCGCGGCATTGGCGGCGCGCGGTGGGACGCCTGGTCCAGGTCACCGTCAACGACGCCGGGGTTTCCGGGGTTTCCGGATCCTCCGGGGCTTCCGGGTCCATCTCCGGACGGATCGTCGCGGCCGACTCGGATGGGGTCACCCTGGACGTCGGGGGTACCCGGCGCCGGTTCGGGTATCCCGCGCTCGGCGCCGGCGCTGTCCAGGTGGAGTTCGGGCCCCCGCAACCGGAGCTTGGAGCGACCTGCGATGGACATTGACCTGACCGTGCTGCGGAGCCTGGAGAGCGAGAAGGACATCTCGCTGGACCAGGCCATTAAGGCCATCGAGGACGCCCTGCTCGTCGCCTACCACAAGTCCGAGGGCGCGTCGACGTCGGCGCGCGTCGAGGTGGACAGGAAGAGCGGGCACGTCACCGTGTGGGCCATCCAGACCGGCCCGGACGGGACCGCGGTGCGGGAGTATGACGACACTCCGGCCGGCTTCGGGCGGATCGCCGCGACCACCGCCCGGCAAGTGATCTTGCAGCGGCTCCGCGACGTCGAAGACGAACTGACCTTCGGCGAGTACGCGGGCCGCGAGGGTGACATCGTGGCCGGAGTGATCCAGCAGGGCAAGGACCCCAGGACGGTGCTGGTCGACCTGGGCAAGCTCGAGGCGGTGCTGCCGCCCGCCGAGCAGGTGCCCGGCGAGCGTTACGTCCACGGCGAACGGATCCGCTGTTACGTGCTGCACGTGCGCAAGGGTCACCGCGGGCCTTCGGTCACCCTGTCCCGCACCCACCCGGGCCTGGTGAAAAAGCTGTTCGCCCTGGAGGTACCCGAGATCGCGGCCGGCGCGGTGGAGATCGTCGCGATCGCCCGCGAAGCCGGGCACCGCACCAAGATCGCCGTCCGGTCCCACCAGCAGGGCGTCAACGCCAAGGGCGCCTGCATCGGCCCGATGGGCAGCCGGGTGCGGAACGTGATGAACGAACTGCATGGCGAGAAGATCGACATCGTGGACTACTCCGACGACCCGGCCGGCTTCGTCGCCAACGCGCTGTCGCCGGCCCGGGTGAGCCGGGTCCACGTGGTAGACGCCGCGGCTAGGGAGGCGCAGGTCATCGTGCCCGATTACCAGCTGTCGCTGGCGATCGGCAAAGAGGGGCAGAACGCCAGGCTGGCCGCCAGGCTCACCGGCTGGCGCATCGATATCAGGTCCGACGCCCCGGCCCCAGAGCCAGCCCCGTCGCCAGCCGTCCCGTCCTCCGTGCAGTCGGCCGTCCCGTCCTCCGCGCAGCCGGCCGTCCCGTCCTCCGCGCAGCCGGCCGTCCCGTCCTCCGCGCAGCCGGCCGTCCCGTCCTCCGCGCAGCCAGCCGTCCCGTCCTCAGAAGCCTGAGCGTGCGCTTCTCGCCCGCTATGCCAGACGTGCGGACGCGGTAGACTTGTCTATGTAATGGCCACGCGAGCCGAACAGCATGTCCCGGGTATGCCCGCGTTGCGTACCTGTGTAGGCTGCAAGGAGCGTGCGGTCAAGTCCAGCCTGCTTCGCCTTGTAGCGGCTGGGGACGTCATCCAGCCCGACCCGCGGGCCCGGCTGCCTGGCCGGGGTGCGTATCTGCATCCCAGCCTGGCGTGCCTGGAACTCGCGCGGCGGCGCCGGGCGTTCCCCCGGGCCTTGCGCACTGCGGGATCGCTCAGCCTCGAACCACTGGCTGAGTATCTTTGCGGCGCGCAATCCCCGGCATAGCATTACTGGCGGCGGAACAACTTGGCTGGGCAGCACGCTGTAATAGCGAGTAAGGAACACCTGTCGGAAAGCAGGTCGAGAAGCTGATGAGCGCTCGATGAGCACGCGGCGATGATCACCATAGGCTGAGGCCAGCCCGGAGCACGCTCTGCCCGGGCCGGGGTCCGGTAAAAGGTCCGGGGAAAACGGGCCGAGAAGGAGCGTAGTGGCGAAGGTCCGGGTTTACGAACTCGCGAGGGAGTTCGGTGTCGAGAGCAAGGCCGTCATGGACCAGCTCAAGGAGATGGGCGAGTTCGTAAGGTCAGCATCCTCGACGATCGAGGCGCCGGTGGTCCGGCGGCTCAAGGAGGCATTTGCCTCCACTGCGACGCAGCAATCAGCTCAAGGGTCCAAGGCCAGGGCGTCGACGCCGTCCGCGCCGCGTGAGGGCGCGCCCTCGGCGGGCCAGGCGGCTCCCGCGGCTCCCGGAGGTCCAGGGGTCGGCGCACGGCCGCGACCCGACATTAGCGCGGGGACGGCGTCCCGCGATGACCGCGCGGCCGCGGCGGCCGCCGGGACGGCTTCGGCTGCCCCGCCCGTGCCCAGGACCGCGCCTGACGGCGCGGCTAACGGCTCCGCGGAGCACGCGGCCGCGCCCGATGGCGCCGCCGCGAACGGGACTGCAGGTCCCGCGGCGCCCGACACGACGGCCCGTCGGCTGCCGCCGGTTCCTCAGTCGCCTGCTTCCCGGCCCGGGCCTGAACCCAGCGTCCCCCGATCCGACCCGAAGACTCAGGGGTCTCCGGGCGTTCCCGGCGCCCCGAGGGTGCCGGGACCGCCGAGGTCCCCGGTCACCCCGGCCGACTTCCGTAGCCCGGCGACCGGTCAAGGGGTTCAGGGCGGCCAAGGGGGCCAAGGGGGCCAGGCCCGGCCCTCGGCTCCCCGCCCCGGCGCGCCGGGCGGCTCAGGGGGGCAGCGCCCAGCTGCCCCCGCGGGCCGTCCCGACCAGGGTGGCCAGGGTGCCAGGCCGTCCGCACCGAGGACCCAGGGACCTGGTTCGCCCCGGCCGGGTGCGCCTAGGCCAGGCGGATCCGGTCCGCGCCCGGGTGCTCCGCGTCCCGGTCCGAGGCCGGGCAACAATCCGTTCAGCTCAACCGCGACCGGTATGGGGTCGGCGCCTCCGGCGAGGCCTCAGGGTCCCGGCGCGCCTGGTCAGCCCGGCCGTCCCGGTCCTTCGGCCGGCGGCCAGGGCGGTCCCGGCGGCCCCGGGGGTCCGCGTCCGGCCGGGCGCGGTCCCGGTCGGCCCGGCATGTCCGATGGTGGCCCGCGTCCCGGCGGGTTCACGGGCCCGCGTCCCGGCGGCCCCCGTCCGAGCCCGATGAACATGCCCTCCCGGCCGGCGCCGTCCGGTGCCGGGCGGGGTGGTCCCGGCGGCGCTGGCCGCGGTGGTCCTGGCGCCGGGGCTGGTACCCGGCCCGGTGGCGGTGGCGGTGGCGGCGGCCGCGGTCCGGGGGCCGGCAGCGGCCCGCGTCCCGGCGGCGGCGGCGGTCCGGGCGCGGGCGCTCCCCGCGCCGGGGTCGGCGGCGGTCCGCCTCGTCCGGGTGGCGGCCGCGGGCGCAGCGGTACCCAGGGCGCCTTCGGGCGACCCGGCGGACGTCCGTCGCGGGGCCGGAAGTCGAAGAAGCAGCGGCGTCAAGAATTCGACAACATGCAGGCGCCGTCGATCGGCGGCGTCCAGGTTCCCCGTGGCAACGGCCAGGTGGTCCGCCTGTCCCGCGGCGCGTCGCTGAGCGACTTCGCCGACAAGATCGGCGCGAACCCCGCGTCGCTGGTCCAGGTCATGCTGCACCTCGGCGAGATGGTGACCGCTACCCAGTCGGTCAACGACGAGACCCTGCAGTTGCTCGGCGCCGAGCTGAACTACAACATCCAGGTCGTCTCGCCCGAGGAAGAGGACCGGGAACTGCTCGAGTCGTTCGACATCGAGTTCGGCGAGGACGAGGGCGAGGAGGGCGACCTGATGGCCCGGCCGCCGGTCGTCACGGTCATGGGCCATGTCGACCACGGCAAGACCAAGCTGCTCGACGCGATCAGGCACACCAACGTGCAGGCGCGTGAGGCCGGCGGCATCACCCAGCACATCGGCGCCTACCAGGTGACCACCGAGGTCGACGGTGAGGAACGCAAGATCACCTTCATCGACACCCCGGGTCACGAGGCCTTCACCGCCATGCGGGCCCGCGGTGCCGAGACCACCGACCTGGTGGTGCTCGTGGTGGCGGCCGACGACGGCGTGAAGCCGCAGACCACCGAGGCTCTCAACCACGCTCAAGCCGCGGGCGTGCCCATCGTGGTGGCCGTCAACAAGGTCGACAAGGAGGGCGCCGACCCGCAGCGGGTGCGGGCCCAGCTGACCGAGTACGGGCTCGTCGCGGAGGAATTCGGCGGCGACACGCAGTTCGTGGACGTCTCCGCGACCAAGCGGATCGGCATTACCGAGCTGCTCGAGGCGATCATCCTGACCGCCGACGCCTCCCTTGACCTGCGCGCCAACCCCAAGCAGGACGGGCAGGGCGTGGCGATCGAGGCGCACCTGGACAAGGGCCGTGGCCCGGTGGCCACCGTGCTGGTGCAGCGCGGCACGCTGCACGTCGGTGACTCGATCGTCTGTGGCGAGGCGTATGGCCGGGTCCGCGCCATGCTGGACGAGAACGGCGACCCCATCGCCGAGGCGTCGCCGTCCCGGCCGGTCCTGGTGCTCGGCCTGACCGCCGTACCTGACGCGGGCGACAACTTCCTTGTCGTCTCCGACGACCGGATGGCCAGGCAGATCGCCGAGCGCCGGGAAGCCAGGGAGCGCATCGCCCAGTTCGCCCAGGGACGGCGGCGGGTCACGCTCGAGGACCTGGATTCGGCGTTCAAGGCCGGCGAGCGCGAGGAACTGCTGCTCATCATCAAGGGTGACGTCTCCGGTTCGGTGGAGGCCCTGGAGGACGCGTTGCTCCAGCTTGACGTCGGCGAGGAGGTCACCCTGCGGGTGATCGGCCGCGGCGTCGGCGCGATCACCCAGGACGACGTCAACCTGGCCATCGCCTCGGACGCGATCATCATCGGCTTCAACGTCCGGCCGGCCGGCCGGGCGGGCGAGCTGGCCCAGCGCGAGGGCGTGGACATCCGCTACTACTCGATCATCTACCAGGCGATCGAGGAGGTCGAGGCCGCGCTCAAGGGCA
>Ga0209656_10003386_pt1 | contig 10324 bp, 8 predicted proteins | sample BogFormECP12_OM2_FD_188239 | JGI IMG/M metagenome (GOLD analysis project Ga0209656, IMG submission 188239) | Bog forest soil microbial communities from Calvert Island, British Columbia, Canada - ECP12_OM2 (SPAdes) (version 2) | ecosystem: Environmental > Aquatic > Freshwater > Wetlands > Bog ... | reverse complement strand
CGGCGGCACCCTGTAGTCTTCGGTGCCAGGACTCATCAGCAGACCATCCACAAACACCGTGTGGTGGTCGGCATCTTCCGGTTCCATTAACGCGAAAAGAATCATTGTCTGATCTCGCTGGGAAATGTAAGCAATCCGATCTTGACGATCTAACAGTAAACAGTGCGGGGTCTGGAAAGTTCCGCCCCTTCGCATGATCTGCTCAAGCGTTGGGCGCTGGGTTCCGACGGAAAAATTCCCATAGAGGGTGGGATATCGACTCTCTGGAACATGTGTAGAAATTACAGGATGGCGCAGAAACCAAAACCATAAGCTCTCGTCCGAAGGTATGTCGTCTGCGCCATCGGAGTAACCAAATTGCTGGGACCTGACGGAATAGCCGAACTGCAAGAAGCGCAAATCTCCCTGATAGCCGAAGGCGCGCTCAAACGTAGGCGGCACCGCAAACTGGAGAACCTGGGCTCCAATTATCGAAGCAGAAACGCTTTTGGGGTCAGGAATTTCCCTGCGCATTTTTTGAACAGCCTTCCTGATCTCAGCCACGAAACGCCGATGTGCTTTCGATGCGGCCAACCGAGTGGAATGAATTCCGGTCATGAAAGTTCTCTCAACGAGATCTTGCTTGCCTTACTAAGCACTCCGCTTTGTAATAGCATGAACATCCTCAAGCCTCGAGAACTCAACGGATACCAGCAAACACATTTCGTAACTCTTCTGGCTGCCCAGCCTCGACGTAGGCGTGATAAGCGTCATCCATGACGGACAGGGCCTCTCCTTTCCTTCCAGCAGAACGGAGGGCGAATCCATAGAACAGCCAAAGTTTCGGATCTGATCTATCCGCCTCGAGCGCGCGCGAGCAACACCGCACCTCCTCTTCATACAAACCAAGCGCATGATACGCAAATGACTCGCCAGTCCAAGCGCGAATGTTCTTTCCGACGTTGTCGGAATCTAGCTGAAGCGAGCGTTCAAACGCCTCTATCGCGTCGCACAGACGCCGTCGTTTAACCGGCTCGGGGTCCTGGGTCCGGTAAAGAGCCATTCGGCGGAGGGCAAGACCCAAGTTGAGCCATGCGCCGGCGCTTTCTGGGCTCTTTGTATGGTGCAGAAGCACGAGCGCAAGTGTCACCAGGGCAGAATCCGCCGTTATCTTCGGGAGGACTGCTCCATCGTCATGCATTGCACTCAAGAATTTCCCGGCGAACTCCGTCAGGTGCTGGGGAGGAACTCCCCGAGCCTTCCCCACGTTAAACCAGTCGAGCACGTCTCTGATTTCCGTTGGCGCCTCGCCAAGAAATCTGCTTGGCATATCTTCCGCACTGATCACAGTTGTTCCTCGCAAACCGACACCGATCCAGTTTTCGGTTCGATCTGAACCAAGTGACTCGTTGTACCGCGGACGGACTCAAAATCTACTCGCTTATCATTCGCGTAGATTCGATGCCGAGGATGTGTCCGGTGCCATTCTGTCAGCGTGGCAGTTTGATGGACGTGCTCAACGATCTTTCGCCAGCCGGCGCTGTTGTAGGCGGAAAAGCCGATCTCGCCTTCCTGTGTTGCCACGGGAGTGGCCGAGTCCGCCATCGTCGCGAGGTCGTAAATGTGCGCGTCCTGAAACTGCATTGCATTTGTCATCACGATCTTCCAACGACCGTTGTATGAATCGGCCCGTTCAGACCAATTTTCCTCGGAGCCGGAGACACGATAGAAGCAATCCTCAAGCAAGGCGGGAATGTGGCGAAGCTCGAACCCTAAAGGAGCCCGTCTGTGATCGAAACTACGGAATACCGCTAACGCGACCAGTGTCTTAGTGATCGCTGGCCCCCTCGCCGAGTCGGTGATCTCCACAATGTCGCGCATGAATTGCTCCAGGTTAAAGAAAGAGCCGACCGGAGTCATTTGTCTTGAATCGGTATCAACCAACAAAGGGCTGAAGATCCCGTGGTTTGGATGTATATTGTTAAAAAGGCTACCGATCTTCGACTCGGGGCGGAGAACATCGCACAAATGGGCGAAGATTCCGTACGCCGACACTGGGAACCAATCTCGCATCGGCTGCCAGTCGACCGAGGTTTGCGCTTGCAGGTCGTACGCGATCTGCGATACCGGATACCGCCGAGAGTATCGCTCCTCGTCGCTTATGCCCTCATCTCTCCCAGAAAACATCACGGGTTGGAAAATGACGCCGTGGATTTTGTCCACGTTCTCAGTTACGAAACGAACAACGTCGCCAACGCCGTCATTGTTGCGTCGATTAACGACGCTAACTTGCAGCGTCGTTCGCATGCCCGCTGCAGTGATATTTTCAAGGGCCCGATGCTTCACTTCCATGTAATTTCCGATACCGCGATGCCTGTTCATCGCTTCGGAAACGCCATCAAACTGCAGATACACGGCGTGCAGTCCGGCAGCCTTTGCTTCGAGCACAAAATCTCCGTCTTGCGCGAATCTAATTCCATTCGTCGCGACGTGAACCCGATGGAAGCCCATGCTCTTCGCGTAGCGAATGGCGTCAAGCAAGATCGGCGAAAGCGTAGCCTCACCACCTGAGAAGAGAACATTGATTTCTCTTTGGGGCTTAAACGACGTTGCCTTATCGAACATGGACCTTATGTCTTCCATGTCCAATTCGTGAATGTATGTAGTGGCGTTTGCGTCCATATAGCAGGGCGAGCAGACCATGTTGCATCTGTTCGTCATGTCGATGATTAGGTACGTGCCCCGACCTGATCTGGTCCCGTTAGGGCCGTGGTCGTGTATGTCTTGGTCACCGACGCACTCGAAATCCCTACCGAAGGCAAGGCGCTCCATTTTTCGGAAGAAGGCCGGGTGATTGGAAAGCACATCTTCAAATGGGCCGTGCTTTGCGCACGCCTTGCGCATCAGGATGCGCCCGGCTTCCTCTACTATCTCGGCTTCAATCACTCCGGGCCTGTCCCTGAACTCAGCGATACTGGCTTGGCCTCGGATGACCGCATCTGTCGCCTCAATGTTGCACCGCGGACACAGTGACAGGGTGTTCCTCGGAACGCCCGTCATCATGGGCATTCTCTCGCGGCTCTTGAGCAGCCGGCCGGGCGCCCAAGAGGGGTTCGGCAATTCTCCCCCGGGGAGGATCGCGTTAAAGTGCGTAGAAAGGCTCCACGCGACGTTCGACGCAGCGCGGGAAACACGAGCGAGTACTGGGAACATGGGTCGTTGACCTCCGGAGTTGGATTACTGACGAGCGGCGGGATTATACGTTTGCGGTATTTTACACTGGCCGTCAATGTAGCCGCTGAAGTGAGGAAGTTTCAGCGGCGGTAGAGAGACTTTCACGTCGCAACTCGTGACGATGTGCCCAGAAAAACTCGAGGGCTGCCATCCGTGCCCCGTCGCGGCAGCCCATTTGCTCGATTTCGGATTTACGCCATGGCGCACATTTCGTGGGTTCCAGAAGCTCTTGCTCAATGGCGCTCTCAAGCTTCTCGAAATCGGTGATTTCACCCTTGAATTGTGATTCGAGCCGCACCCGTGCGATGTTGTGGGCCTCTATCAACGCAAAGCGATACTGCTGAAAGTCGCGATTCATCGTCTTTTCTCCTTCCAAGGTTGAGTGCTGAAAAGGGCGCCAGCCATCGGAAAGATGGCTGGCGCCGCGGCAAAAAAGGGGCACGTTGGGTGCGTGCCCCTACTGCTCCTCAGCGGGTGAGAAACAATTTCCCGTCTCCATTGAAGACTTCGCGCAGGATGATTCTTGCCTCACGGAGATTCCGATGTACAGCTCCTCGGCTCGTCCCCATGGCTTCTGCGATCGCATCGGGATCAAGGATCGGCCTCCGCCCCCTATCGCGCTTAAGGTTCGGGTATGCCTGTTCTTTCAGGGCACCATCCGGGCCAAGCGCCGCAATGCATTGCAGAGTTTCGATCAGAGGGGCTCGCAATTGCGGGAAATTTATCACCTGCCTGAGCAGTTCGCGGGTGATTACATCCTGCTCGACTTTGTTGCGGATTGGTCTTTTGCGGCTGGAAGCGGTCGCGGGGTTGGCGACAGCTCGAACGCTATCGTTCTCCTCCCGCATAAAATACGACCGCACAGTTCCAAGTGCTAGCGCGCGGAGAATGTAGCGCCGAAAAGCGTCTGTGCCCGGCCTCACAGCGTAGTTGGCTGCCTTTGGCGTAATCGCTTTCTGCTCTCACGGAATTCTGGACAAGGATTGTTGCGGATTTCGACCGGCGAGTCGAGCCAGGATTAAGCGTACCCGCAGTTGGAACATCGGCCAGTCAACGTACTGACTGCGGGTACCTTTAAAGTGCAACCACGGAAGATGCCGGGCCTGTCGTCCGTGAGTTGCCGGCGACGCTCGGACGACAAAAGACAATCGCTGCCGTCGAACGGGCAGTGCTGGAGCACATGGTGGACGGTTCGCGAAACTCGGGGCTGGTGCTCAACTCCGATAACGGAACCCAGTTTACCAGTACGCGCTTTGTCGAAATCCTGTCCCGGTGACTATTCAGCCCTTATTCCGAGTCGCCAGCCGCTTGCCGAATCGGCTCCAGCTCACGCTGTCAACCGGGCCCTTGTGACCGCTTAGGATTCTAAGCAATTCCTGGCCTACTTCGGCGTTCCAGCAGTCGCTGTCTTGCCCTCGCGCATCTTCGCCAGACGCATCCCATTCGAGGTCAACAGGTCAGGGAACGGTGAGGGTCAGCAGTAGTTTGCCGGTCTCGGCATCCCAGACCTGGGTCGTTCTATCCTGACTCGCCGTTGCCAGGCGCTTCCCGTCCGGGCTCCAGGCTACGCTTAGAACAGGGCCACTGTGGCCTCGCAGGGTCAGCAGTTCCTTGCTCGTCTCGGCATCCCACACCTTCGCCGTGGTGTCTTGACTGCCCGTTGCCAGGCGCTTGCCGTCTGGGCTCCAGGCTACGCTCATGACAGAGTCTTCGTCGCCCCTCAAGGTAACCAATTCTTTGCCCGTCGCAGCGTCCCAGACCTTCGTTGTCTTGTCCTGACTCGCCGTGGCCAGCCGCCTCCCGTCCGTGCTCCAGGCTACGCTTAAAACAGGGCCGTTGTGGCCCATCAGGGTTAGCAATTCCTGGCCCGTCACGGCATCCCACACCTTCGCCGTGTGGTCCAAACTCGCCGTGGCCAGCCTCCTTTCGTCCGGGCTCCAAGCCACGCTGTAAACAGGGCCAGTGTGGCCTCGCAGGGTCAGCAGTTGCTTGCCAGCCTCAGCGTCCCAGACCTTCGTTGTCCCGTCCTGACTCGCCGTGGCCAGCCGCCTCATGTCCGGGCTCCAGGCCACGCTGAAAACAGAAGCATCGTGGCCACTTAGTCGTAGCAAATCCTCGCCCGTTTCGGCGTCCCACACCCGCGCGGTCCCGTCCCCGCTCCCCGTTGCTAGCTGCTTCGCATCCGGGCTCCAAGCCACGCTTGAAATAGAATCGTGTTGGCCACGCAGGGTCAGGACGTCCCGTCCGCTGGCCGCGTCCCACACCTTCGCCGTGGTGTCTTGACTGCCGGTTGCCAGCCGCTTGCCGTCTGGGCTCCAGGCTACGCTTAAAACAGCGGTGCCTGTAACCCTCGCAGACTGGGCCTGGGCTGACTGTTGTAATGCAATCTCGGCGCTCTGCCTGGCTGCGGCCTCCGCCATTAGAGCCTGTCTTAGTCTCTGTTCGGCTAGTCTCGACTGCCAGACGGCAACGCCGATCGCGACAATTGCCACTAGCAACACTCCTCCTAGGACGAGAGACAAGCGACGGAACCGCTTTGCCTGCCGGGCTTCTGTCTCGGCACGTTGTTGCTGCACCCGCGCCAGCTCCCGTTGTGTGGCAGCAACCTGGGCCTGCTCCTCGGCTCTCAGGCGCTCGGCCTCTGCACGGCGTTTCTGTTCTTCCGCCAGCGCCGTGGCGCGCTCGAGTTCTCGCACCCGCGAGGCCTCGCGCTCTCTTTCTGCTGCCTCAGCGGCTGCTTTCTTCTCGGCCCGCTCGGCCGCAAGTTGCTGGCTCTCTTTCTGTATGGGACGAATCAGATACTCGCTCGAAACCTCGTAGAAGTACGTCCCGCGCTGGGAGGTTCTGTTGATAAGCCTTCGGGCCCCGAGCGTGCCGAGGGCGGAAGAAACTTCGTCAGGCTTGAGTTCGTACTGGTTGGCCAGACTCCGAACCTTTTCTTCGCTCACGACATCACGCGTGCCGCAGGCAGTAATGAGGTTGCCGAGTATCGTTATCGCCACCGGACGCAGCGACTGTTCGATCTGTTGCAGTTCCGACTCGAAGAACCCTTTGACAATTCCGGTGGCACCGTCCAGCGCGTTGTACTCCGGAACTCCAATTTCAGGCCGCTTGTTGCTGTACGTTTCCCATAGTCTGGCGCAGATTATCTGTACCTGGGTGGGTGCGACCAGACCGTCGGGCGTATCACGGGAAAGATCCTCGACGATCTTGTCAGCAAGATCCTTCATAAGGCGGGACGGAAGGGCGTTCCCGGGTTTGAATGGTCCGACAATCGCTTCTAGGGCATCCTCTTGTGTGAGGTAGCGCAAACGAACTCGGTGATCCAGAACCTGTGGGTAACTCCGGGCTAGAATCTCCAGCTTGCCCAGAAAGTCCTCTCTAATTACGATGACCACCTTCGCTTGCAGTTCCTGGTCGTTCACAATCTGAAACAGAGTGTCCAAGATTTTGAGCTGAAGCTCTCTTCCCCCGGCTTGCTTCTGCTCGAACAGTGTGAAGAGTTCTTCAAACTGATCGAAGATTAGTAGCGGTCGGCATTCGGCGGCTTTCGCTCGAACTTTGGGCAGGAAACCTCCAATCGAACAACCGATTGTCGGACTCGACGGATGATCCGCACCAACATCGGAAAACATAGAGGGAAGGAAGTCTCTGTCTCTGCGCTGGGTGGTGGGAATGCGCTCGACGCTGATCGAGGCCTCCGGATCCGGCCTAACCCTCAGCCTCTCGGGGCGCAGCCTCTCCTTTTGCACGGTTGGAATAAGCCCAGCGTTCAACAAGGACGACTTGCCTGCTCCCGACTCACCAAACAGCACCACGAGGCGATAGAGGAGTACCTTGGCAAACAGTTCTTCGATGGCGCCCGACCGACCGAAGAAGTTTTCTCGGTCAACGTATCGAAATGGCTCGATGCCCCGATAGGGCGAGGGCACGCTAGACTGTGGCTCGGTCCGGCTCACGGCGTGTATTCAACTCCCATGCACTCCTTGTAAAGTTCGGGAACGAAATCCCAAAGGTCTTGCTTGATAAAACTCACGATCTTTCCTTCCTGCCACACCGACAGAATGAGGTTATCGGGCTGAGGATCGACGGAGAAAGACAGAGGATAGTTCGCCTGGTCCACGTTCCAGCGCAATGTACGGAAGAGCAGGCGCAAGTTGTAGTCCTTGAGGCTGTAGCCGATGAAAAGAACCGGCCACGTCTTCATGCGGGCACGAATGTTTTCGTGGATAGGGTGCAGGTGAAGACTGCTCATTCTCTGAATGAAAACGATGTAGTCCTCTTCGGTGATCACGATGGACTCCGGCAAACTGAAGTCTCCGTGCAGCTTTAGCAGGATCGGTTTATTGGCGGACGGGTCGAGCGGAACGTTTTCGGGCGGCCCTTGCCGGGTTGGGTCGTAGACCTTGATCAGAGGGCGCTTTGGAGCCAGACTACCGTCAGGGGTCTTTACCTCTACCTGCGCCAAGGCCGTTTCGAAGAGGTCATCGTAGTTCGTTGTGATTACGATGCGAAACGGCAGGGCGGCGAGCATGTGGAGAGCAGGTGACGGGACAATCCTCGGATTGCCGACAGCGTCTTCGGGAGCGATCTCCTGGCGGAGAGCTTTCACAAGTGACTGCCGTGAGCCGTACTCCCGATACTGGACATGGAGTGAGACTCGGGCCAGATTGGTGGCATCCTCACCTTGATAGTCGAATGTTTTGACAAGCCGCTGGGACAGCGCGGAACCGCTAGGGGGCCCGTCACTGTAAGCGAATCGTGAACCTGGAGGAGAGGGAGCCGACGCCATTGCTCCAAGAAAAAGCACGCATTCGCCGTTCCGGACGCTCTCGACGATCTCCCGAGGTATTGGCATAGGAATGGCGGCCAGAATCAAGCAGCTTCGTAACAACGATACCCTCGACACTATACTGTAGGCATCCGGCCGAGAGTAGCCCCTTGATCGCAAGCCGCGCGCTTAGCAATCGCATCCTCAAATACGATTTCGTTTTATTCTGCCAATTATAGGGGCGCGCCCGCTGGAATCGCGTCGCGGGATTGAGAGCAACGCCCCAGCAGCGTACCATGACTCACCCTGCCCCTTCGGCGGTGCCCTTCGCCTTTTGTGGCTTCACTTCTGAAAGAAGTGAACGGAGCTCACCCAGAATGTCGCGGTGGTGCTTATCGAGGTGCTTCTCGATGCGAGCGTTCGACAGCAAACGCTCAATATAGCCGCACGCTATCGAAAGAGTTAGCATATCCGTTCCGTAGGATGCCTCAACTGCCTTCAGCTCGCGGATTAGTAAATCAGTCTCCTGTTCGAGCATCGCCTGAGCCGCAGTTGAGGTAGCCTCGATTTGTGACTTCCGTTGCGAGGGGGTCTCAATGAGAAATTCGGGACGAGTCACTTCGAGGAGCGCCTGGGCGAAGCGGACGGAATATGTGCCGGTGGCGTGCATGTGCTCTGCCGCCTCGATCTGCCGTATGGGTTTCATTTTCTTAAGTGCAACGAATGCCCCAGCGGTGACATCGCTGTTTCGCAAGATCTCGACCGCCTCGGGACAGATTCCGTCGAGCATCTTTCGTCGCTGTCTAATCGCCGCAACATCAACATTTAGCACCTGAGCGATGCGTTCCTCGCCTACGCCGTTCGAGAGCGCTTTCAGGATCATGAAATGCTCGGCCACCGGCGGGGCGTGGTTGACTCGCTTGTTGTATGTATAAGCCTCATCATCCATCGCGAAGATGGTGCGTACCTCGGTCGATCCGCTCTGCTTGAGGATGTCCAATCTGACGTGCCCATCAAGCAACAGGTAATCCCTCGGCCCTCGCGGATAAACCACGAGCGGTTCGATCAAACCAACATGTGCAAGCGAGGAACTGATCCGTCGGTAGGTAGTGCTCTTTCGGAGGTCAGCAGGTATTTCTCTCTGCGGAACGATGACATCAATTGGAAGAACCACAACATGTTGGTCAAAGGCAGGTTTCACCTTGGGGTGTGACATGTCTTTCGTTTCTCCTCATTTAAGGCGAGTTGCGAGTTCTTCGGGCATATCAACGAGACTCTCTGCCCTCAAGAGCGTGACGAAATGTTCGTCCGACATGAGTCGGCGTATGGCCGTAGTGAGAAGAAGGAGACGCTCTTTCGTAAAGTTGGCTTTCTTTATCAGCTGGCGCTGTTCGCGAATGCGATCCTTGTATTCGCGTACCAATCCCTCACCTGTGATTTTGCGACGCGTCTGGGCGATTTTTCCAGCCTTCTGTTGTCGCGCAATTCGCTGAGCAACAATGCGCCTAGCAGTTCGCAGCCTTTCTCCCCGGAGATCACCCTTTTCGTAAGCTTCGGAAAAAGCCTGTTGTACTTCGCGGTCATTGCCCATTGCGATCCCGACCGCAACACTGATCGGCAGACGACCAGCCTCAACCGCGTGGGCCAGTCCCTCCTCGCTGTGCTCAACGAGACGAATAATGCCGTGAATATAGCTGCGGTCAAGTCCGAGTTTCCGGGCGATTTCATCGGGTTTATAGCTCCGCTCCCGAAGGTTCCGAACTTCCCTGATGAGCTCCCGATTAGAAGGTGGGCGCCTGGCGATATTTTCAACCAAGCTCATCAAGAGCCGTTCTTCCCGAGACGCATCGCTCAACACCGCGGGAATTGTGGTCTCACCCAGAGCACGGCAGGCCTCCATCCGGCCTTCACCGCAGACGAGATCATATCGAGTGCCATCAGAGTCGAGTTCGCGACGAGATACCGTAATCGGCTTCTTGAGCCCGACCTCAGCGATGCTGGCGACGATCTCTTGAAACTTTGTCTTATTCCGTGTTCGAGGATTGACCACCCGGATTTCAGCGATCGGAATACGCTCGATCTCACTTTTGTTCACGGTATCTCCTCAATTCGCGTGCGCCGCGCCATGCTGAAGAAGAAGTCCAAGTTTTCAAAGCGATAAGCGTCCAGCAATATGCCGTTCTCCCCAGCAAGCCTGACCCGAGCGGCTAAGACCTCGATCTTTGGGAAGAGGTAGTAATCAAGAATGTCTTCGTTGCCCGGTGCCAGCCGCGCGCCAATCGTCATGTCAGGGTCGAGGGAGTTCTCGAGCCTGATAAGCCAGCGGCACTTGCCTGTCAG
>Ga0209656_10003385_pt1 | contig 10329 bp, 10 predicted proteins | sample BogFormECP12_OM2_FD_188239 | JGI IMG/M metagenome (GOLD analysis project Ga0209656, IMG submission 188239) | Bog forest soil microbial communities from Calvert Island, British Columbia, Canada - ECP12_OM2 (SPAdes) (version 2) | ecosystem: Environmental > Aquatic > Freshwater > Wetlands > Bog ... | reverse complement strand
GCGGCTCTCCGAACCGCTGCTCGAGGACGCCAGCCAGCGTCTCGCCGTCGGGAAGGACCCCGTCGTCGACCCGGGCCTGGTCCATGACCGCACCGAAGAGCGGAACGGCGAGCACGGCCTGGCGGCGGGCGGCCGCGGCCCGGGGCGGGGTGCCGTCCAGCACCTGGCGGCCCCGCTCGGTCAGCTCGAGGTGCCGCCCCGTCCCGGCCACCAACCCGAAGAGGCGGGCGTTGGCCACCCGGGTGAGCCAGGTGCCGTTGTTGGTCCCGCTGTAGCCGAGGGCCGCCGCCACGACGTCGGCCCCTGCCCGCCCGCCGGCCTGGGCGACGATGCGGGCGAGCTCCACCCCCGCGTCGAGGTCGTAGCGGACCGAACGGTACCGACTCCGGGCCATCGCCCCGAGTCTCCCACCCCGGGGCCGGTGGGGGGGTCGTAGCATCGGCGCCGTGCCCCGCCCCGTGCCGCGGACCCGACGGCCGGACCGCTGCGCCCGGGCCCTCGCCGGCCGATGACCGAACGGGCGGCCGCCCCCGGCCTGTTCGAGGAGGCGCCGTCGGCGGTGTTCTCCGCCCTCGAAGAAGCCGTCGCCGGGGTGGTGGCGGCCGAGCGGGCGACCATCCGGCTCTGCATCGCCTGCGTCGCCGCCGGCGGGCACCTGCTGGTCGAGGACCACCCGGGGCTGGGCAAGACGACGCTCGCCAAAGCCATCGCCGGCGCCCTCGGCCTCGGGTTCCGCCGGCTCCAGTGCACGGCCGACCTGCTCCCGCTCGACGTCACCGGTGCGACGGTGCTCGGCGCCGACGGTGCCAGCCCGGTGTGGCGGCCCGGGCCCGTCTTCACGAACGTCCTGATGGCCGACGAGCTCAATCGGGCGTCGCCGAGGGCCCAGTCGGCGCTCCTGGAGGCCATGGAGGAGCGCCAGGTCACTGTCGACGGCACCACTCGCCAGCTCCCGCGACCGTTCTTCGTGCTGGCGACCCAGAACCCCTTCGACTCGGCGGGGACCTCGCCGTTGCCGCACGGCCAGCGGGACCGCTTCCTCCTGGCGATCTCCCTCGGGTACCCGTCGACGGCCGAGATGGACGCCCTGCTGGCCGGGCCGGACCCGGCCGAGGTGGTGCGGCACCTCCCGGCGGCGGTGGCCCCGGCCCAGCTGGACGACCTGATGCGGGCGGTCGACGCGGTCCACCTGTCGGCGTCGGTGCGGGGGTACGTCATCGAGCTGGTCGAGGCGACCCGACGCCACCCGGCGGTGGCGGTCGGGGCGTCGCCCCGGGCGGCCCGGGCGCTCGTCCAGGCGGCCCGGGCCCTGGCGGTGGCCGACGGGCGGGGGTACCTGTCGCCCGACGACGTCCAGGTGGCCGCCCGGGCCGTCCTGGCCCACCGTCTGCTCCTGGCCCCGGGGGCCGAGGTCACCGGGGACGGCGCCGAGGCGCTGGTGGATGAGCTCGTCCAGTCGCTGCCGGTGCCCCTCGTCGGGGGCCCGGGCTGACCACCGGCCGTCGTCCCGTCTGGCCGTCGGCCCGGCCGACCGTCCGGGGCTCGGGGGTGGCGGCGACCACCGTGGCGATCCTGGCGGTCGGCCTGGCCACCGACACCCCCGAGCTGGCGCCGCTCGTGGCGGCGGTCGCGGTGGCGCTCCTCGCCGCGTCGTTCCTGGCGGCCGCCTGGGGTCGGCGGGCCCGGGCCCGCCTGGTGCTGTTCGTCCACGCCCATCCGCCGATGGGCGAGGTCGGTCAACCGATGTCCGTCTCCCTCGTCGTGGCCAACCACTCGGCCTCGCCCGCCCCCCGCCTCGCCGTCGTCCCACCGGCCGCCGCCTGGTGCAAGCAGGGCGCGCCAACCCGGTCGCCCCGGCGGGCCCTGGCCCCGACCCACCTGGTGGCGCTCGGGGACCCGGGCCCGCGAGGCCGGGCCGCCCATCTGTTCGGGGTGCCAACCGGCCGGCGCGGCGTCCTGGTGCTCCCGGCGCTGCCCACCTGGGTCCGTGACCCGTTCGGGCTCTTCGCGGCGCCCGGGCCGACGACCTCGGAACTGACGGTCGTCGTCCACCCGGTGCCCGACCCCTCGGTCAGCTGGCCCGCCCGGACTGCCCGGGACGACCCCGGCGAGATCCTCGGGATCCGCCCCTACCGGCCCGGCGACCGGCTGAGCCTCCTGCACTGGCCGTCGCGGGCCCGCTACGGGGCGTGGTACGTACGCGAGTTCGCCCGTGAGGCGGCGACGGCGACCACCGTGGTGGTGGACGACCGGGCCGGGGTGCACCGCCGGGCCGACTTCGAGGCGCTGCTGTCGGTCGCCCTCGGCCTGGTGGAGGAGGCGGCGCACCGGGGGGGCGCGGCCGAGCTGGCCACCTTGACGGGGCGGCGGCTGGGCGTCGCCGACGGGCCGGTCGGCCTGGCCGAGGTCCGCCGCCAGCTGGCCGCGCTCGAGCCGCGCCGGGCCCGGGGCCCACTGGCCGCCGACGGGGTCATCCTCACCACCCGCACCGGCCAGGAGCGCCTCCCCGGCACGGTCGGCCGATCGGCGGTGGTGGCGGTGCCGGCGTGACCCGGCGGACTCCGGTCCCGCTGCTCGTCGTCGTCGTCGGGGCGCTCGCCCTGGCCCGCCTGACCGTCACCCCCTACCCGTGGGGCCCGCTGGTGGTCACCGCGCTGGTCGGGGCGGTGGTGGCGGCCGTCGTGCGCGTCCGGTTCGGGTCGAGCGCCGGGCTGGCCGCCGGGGCGGTGGCGGTCCTGTTGAGCGCCCTGTGGACCGTCGTCCCCGGGGCCACCCGGTTCGGCCTGCCGACCTGGACCACGCTGCGGGTCGTCCACACCGCCCTGCGGGCGGGCCGCCCGGTGCTCGACGGCGGCCACGCCCCGTTTGCCGCCACCACCGGCGTGGTCCTGCTGGGGGCGGTCGCGGCCGGGGTGGCCGGGGCAGTGTCCGGCGTCGTCGACGGGGCCCCGTCCCTCCTCCCGGCCCTGGCTCTCGTGACGCTCTCGGCCGTCCTCGACCGGTCGGCCGGCGCCGCCGTGCTGGTCCTGGCGGTGGTGGTCTTCGGGGTCGAGCCGCTGCTGGTGCCGGGTCGGTCGCGCCGCAGCGGTGCCGTGGTGGCGGCCGGGGCGCTCCTGGCCGGCGCGCTCTGCGTGGTGGCGGTGGCGTCTGTTGAGCCGCCCGAGGGCGGCGGGTCGGCCGGGGCGGCGGGACCGGCGGTGGCGCCGACCGTTCTCAACCTGGTGGCCGACCTGCCCGGCCTCGAGGCGCGCGACCCCGACCTCGTGCTCTTCAGCGCCGTCACCCCCGTCGCCACCTATTGGCAGGTGGCGACGCTCACCGTCCTCAACGGGGGGTCGTGGCGGCCCGACGCGGCGACGGCGGCCGCCCTCTCGGGCCGGGGGGAACCGGTCCCGCCCGGCCTCGTCGTGCGCCCGGCCGCCCGGTCCTTCGGGGCGACCGTCACGGTCGGCGCCCTCTCGAGCCGCCTCCTGCCGGCCCCGCCGGGCGCCGTCGCCTCCGACACCGGCGACGCCGCCACCGCCCTCGGGGTCGTCGCCGCCTCGCCGTCGACACCCGGCGAGCGCTACCGGGTGAGCGCCCCGGTGCCCGGCACCGCCCCGTGGGGCACCCCGGTCGGGCCGGGCGAAGCGGCGGCCGACACCGAGCTGGCGCCGCTGCCGCCGGCGGTGGTCGCCCTCGCCCACCACGTGACCGCCGGGGCGACCACCCCGCTGGCTGAGGCGGAGGCGCTGACCGGGTGGTTCCGGTCCGGCCGCTTCCGGTACTCGCTCACCGCCCGGCCCGGCTCCCTGGTCCACTTCCTGACCGTCACCCGCGCCGGGTCGTGCCAGCAGTTCGCCGGGGCCTACGCCCTCCTGGCCCGGGCGGTCGGGCTGCCGTCCCGGGTGGCCATCGGGTTCACCACGGGCCGCCGCGACCCGGCCGGCACCACCGTCGTCCGCGGCGTCGACGCCCACGCCTGGCCCGAGGTCGACGTCGGGGGGAGCTGGGTCTCCTTCGAGCCGACCCCGCAGCACCCGTCGGGCGAGGTCACACCGTCCGGTGTCGTCGGCCCGTCGGGGGTCGGGGGGCCGAGTCCGGGCCCGACGCGCCCGGCGCCCACGGGGCTCTCCCTCCCTTCGCCGGTGCGCCCGCCGGCGCCGGCGCCGGTGCCGGCCCCGCCGGCCGGCGGCCCCTGGTGGGTGGTGGCGGTCGTCGTCGGGGCGGTGCTGGCTGCCGCCCTGGCCGCCGGGCTCTGGTGGCGCCGCCGCCGGCCCGGTCCCCCCGAGGCCCGCATCGAGCGGTCGTGGGCGCGAGTCGAGCGGGCGCTGCGCCGCCGCGGCATGGAGCGGCCGCCCTGGCGGACCCCGACGGCGCACGTCCGGACGCTGCCGTTGACCGCCCGGCGAGACCCGGCCGTCGAGCGGGTGGTCCGGGACCTCGAGACGGTGGCCGCCCTGCACGAGACGGTCGCCTACTCGCCCGACCCGGTGCGCCCGGCCGACGGCGACTCGGCCGAGACGGCGGCCGCCCGGGCCGTCCGGGGGCTCGCCCGGGTCTCCAAGGCGTGAGCCGCCGGCCGACCGGCGGAGCTCAGACCTGGGCGCCGAGGGTGGTCGCGGCGAACTGGACGACGGGGTCGTCGAGGGACACCACCATGGTCGGCGACACCGTCCGGTGCTCCACTTCGACCAGGGTGATCGCCGTCCCGACGGCGATGAACCGCATGACCCGGGCGTTGTGGGCCAGCGGACCCTCCTGGAGCTTGACCCCGACCACCCCGTCGGCCCCGGCCGACATGGCACCCTCCTGCATCCGTTCCATCGCCCGCTCGCGGGCCAGGTAGAGCGCCTGGGTGAGGTTGGGCATCTCCATGCTCTGGGTCTTCTGCTGCGCCCACTGCGACGCGCTGCGGCGAGGGGCGATGACGAAGCTGGCCCCGGCCACCAGCGACACGGGGGCCCACCCGGCCCGCAGCAGGAGGCTGAAGTCCCGGGCCGAGAGGTCCGAGACGAAGGTGGCCGCCGACCGTCCCTTCCCCGGCGGCCGCGGGTGGTGGTCGATCGCTCGCACCGCCGTGCCGGCCAGGGCGACCTGGATGTTGGTGGAGCGGACCGAGAGCTCCACGGCCACCCCGACCACCCCGGTTCCGCCCGCCCGGAGGCACTCCTGGCGCATCTCGTCGGTCGCCTGGGCCATGGCCCCGGCGAAGGCCTGCGACGCCTCGCCCACCTCGCCGGTCCGCCACTGCCACGAGCTCCACGGCAGCGACCACCATGAGACCCCGACCACCAGGTCGACCGGCTCCCAGCCGACCGAGTGGAGGAGAAGCGTCTCGTCGATCGTGAGGTCCGAGGTGACCCCGCGACCCGCCGCCGTGGCGGCCGGCGTCCGCAGCGCCGCCATCGCCGCCAGGAGGTCGCTCACGTCAGCCGGACCACCGGGGCCGGAGCGGGGAGCGGGGAGAAGTCCTTGAAGCGCCGGACCCGGTTCCCACGGATGACGCACTGGATGGCCAGGCTTCCCTCGCCCATCTCCCGCTCGAACACGTCCATCGAGGTCCCGTGGAGGGTGTCGCCGTGCAGCTGGCCCCGCGCCTGTTCTCGGGCCAGGTTCCGGACCGCCCACTGGGCCCGGCCGACCTGGGCGATCTCGGTGACCGCCCCGGCTCCGGCGAACCAGCCCGTCGAGGTCCCGCTGAGCTGGTAGGTGGTGATGCAGTTGCCGAGCATGGCGACCGAACTGGCGGCGGCGACCACCGAGACCGGGGCGAAGCCGGCTTCGATGAGCTTGGCCAGGCGCTGTCCGGCCAGGAGGGTCGAGAACGGCTCAGCCGGCGGATCGGCGCCGGGGACGACCACGGCGGTGCCGCGCGCCGAGAACTCCTGGGTGCCGGTGCCGGCCAGCGGGTGGCGGTCGTCGACCACCCCGATGACCCCGTGCGCCCCGAGCTGGCGGGCCTCGTCCATCATCCGGTCGAAGGCCAGCCACCACCCCTGGTTCCAGGCGTCCTCGACCCAGCGTTGCTCGACGTTCATCCCGTAGGCCCGGTGGTCCGGGCTGACGTACCCGTGGGGGCAGTAGTAGTTCTCCTGGTAGCCGCCGCCCGGCACGGTGAACCCGCCCCACGCCGCCGAGGGGCCGAAGCGGTTCGTCGTCCACGACCACTGCATCACGGCGTAGCCCTGGACGAAGCCGACCGGGTCCATCCCCATCTGCAGGCACGTGGCGAAGTCGGCCACGCTGAGCCCGCTCGACCAGGCCCCCGAGCGCAGGCGGCGCTCGGCCGCCTCGGGGACGCCGTCCCGGGCAGCGGGCTCGGGGGCGACGGTCACCCGTCGAGGGAGATGATCGGGTTCGGCTGGGGGATCTGGCGGTCCTCGGTCTTGGCGACGGCCGTGCCGAGCGAGAGGAACTCGATCGTGTGGTCCCCCCACATGTGGGACTTCTCTTCGAGCCGGACGCCGACGATGCCGGTCGCCCCGAGCTGGTCGGCCTCGTCCTGCATCCGGGTCATGGCCAGCTCCCGAGCCTCGTAGAGGGCCTGGGTGAAGTTGGGCAGCTCGGTGTTCTGGCCCATCGAGCGCAGCGTCTGGCCGAGGCCGCGGTGGGCGATGTGGTACACGCAGGTGCCCATGACCAGCCCGAGCGGGACGTGGCCGGTCTGCATCAGGGTCCAGAAGTCCTGCCCGGACAGGTCCGAGGTGAACGGCTTGCCGGCGTTGTTGCGGTAGGACGTGCCGTCCTCGGCCTTGACCGCCGTGCCCAGGGCGATGAACTCGGCCGTGTCCGAGCCCCACTCGTAGTAGTTCACGTCGAGCCGGACGCCGACCACGCCATCGGCCCCGAGCTCGAGGGCTTCCTCGTCCATCCGGTTCATCGCCAGCTCGCGGGCGTTGTACATGGCCTCGGTCAGCTTGGCCAGCTCCTGGCTCTGGGACCAGCGCCGGGTCTGCAGCCCGAGGTGGTAGATCGAGCTCCCCATCACGAACCCCAGCGGGTGGAACCCGACCTCTTTGACGAGGAGGAACTCGTTCACCGACAGGTCCGAGGTGAACATTCCCTTGTGACCGGGGCGGTCCTGGAGCTCGGCGAGCCGGTGGACGGCGTCGGGCGGCAGGCCTTGGAGCTCGGTGAGCTCGGTCCCCTCGGCGGGGCCGTCGCCCTCGACGTCGTCGCTCATGCGCCGTCTCCGATCACGAGCTGCTCGAGGGCGGTCCGGGTGGCCTGGCTGGACGCCGCCTCCTGGCGAAGGTCGCCCAGCAGCTGGCGCAGCCATTCGTCCATGGTGACCGTGGCCGAGCGGATCCGGATGCCCCCGCTCATGTGGGCGACCGTGCAGGTGAGGGCGCCGCCGTCGAGCACCGCGTCGTACCGGTCGTCGCCCAGGGCGATGCTGAGCCGCTTGACGGCGTCGGACTTGCGCAAGCGCCCGCCCTCGCGCTCGACCCGCATGCGCTCGCCGAGCGCCCCCGAGAGCCGGGTGGCCAGGGCCTTCAGCAGGACCCGCACGTCGCCGCTGTCGGCCTGGAGCGAGGACGCCAGCAGGTCGAGGTCCAAGTTCTGGTCGTCCACGGCGTCAGGCTACCGCCGCGCCGGCTCGACCCGGCGGCCCGGGACCGACCGGTCAGCGTTCGGGCGAGCCCGAGGCCGGGGCGGCGGCGGCCGGCGCCGCCCCGGCCGGGGTGGGCTCCGGTGCCGCCCGGTCCGGCAGCGGGGCGTCGCCGGGTGCCGCCGCCTGCCCCGGGTCGGCGCCCGGTACCGGCGCCGTGCCGTTCCCCCCCAGCGTCGGGGGTGCGGACCGTTCGCCCGGCAGGTTCTGTCCGGCCAGCCACCGCAGGCGGGCCCCCTTGGCGTCCCAGCTGTAGACGACGACGGTGCCGGCGCCCAAGTCGTGGATCCCCCGGCGCTGGCGCCCGATGAGCAGCATGAAGATGGTGATGACGAACAGGCTGACGGCCACCGGGAGGAGCAGCGCCCGGACCGAGGCCCGGCCGCCGTGGACGGGGCCGCCGTCCGTGGTCACGACCTGGACGCCGAACGCGGCCATCCCGAGCGTCCGCCCGCCGAGCGTCCACTGCCCGGCGAAGTACACGAACCCCCAGACGATCAACACGACGTCGTTCAGGACGTGGTGGGCCTTGAAGTCGAAGGTGTTCCCGGTCACCTGCTGGGCGAAGAACGTGAAGGCCGCGCCGATGAGGACGAAGACCAGCCAGAGGAAGAGGATGTCGAGCCCCAGGGCGGCCGCCCGGCTGGCCAGCCCGGCGTACTGCCCCTGCCGGTGGCCCATCATGACGTCCCGACGCGCAGACTCCCGGTTCACGGGGACGTCGCCGTGGCGTCGGCCGCCGCCACCAGGCGGGGGGGACCTTTGGGCAGGCTGTCGGGCGAGCGTCGCAGGATGCGGTTGGTCGTGCGCCCGAGCCAGTCGTCCATCCCCACGGTCAAGCTGCGGATCAGGTCGAGGAGGCTCGTGAGGACGCTCGTGGTCGAGTGCCCGATCACCGTCCCGAGCTCGGTCTGGGTCAGCATCTTGTCGACGTCGATCTCGGAGATGAGGGTGTTCATGTCGAGCTTGGCCACCAGCGCGTTGACGTCGAGCTTGTCGACCAGGGCGTTCACGTCCAGCTTGTCGAGGACGGCGTTGAGGTCGACCTGGTCCAACAGGGCGTTGAGGTCGATGAGGGTCAGGACCTCGTTGATGTCGATCGCGTCGAAGACGAGCCGGATGACCCGGTCGGCCACCGCCCGCTCCAGGTCCCGAGGTCGCAGGTCGGGGCTCACGCCTGGACCGCCGCGCTGCCCGTGCCCCGCATCGGGACATCATCGCACCCCGGGCGCCGGCGTCAAGGTTCCGACAACCCGGGGACAGGGGCCCGGGTCCGGCGGGGCTGGTGCCCCGGTCGCTCGGGTGGTCGCGTACGGAGCCGTCCGCCCGGGCCGGTCGGTGCGCAAACGGCGCCTCCGATCCCCTATGTTCGGGGGAGCGCCCATGCCACGAGGAGGCCGACCATGGAGATGCAAACCTACGGCCACGGAGTCCCGTCCTGGGTCGACGTCGGCACCGACGTGGACAAGGCCAAGGACTTCTATCGCGCCCTGTTCGGATGGGACATCCCCGACGGGCCACCCGAGGCCGGCGGGTACAGCATCGCCTTCCTTCGGGGCAAGACGGTGGCCGGCGTGGGTCCCCAGATGAACCCGGGCCCGCCGGTGTGGAGCGCCTACGTCAACGTCGACGACGCCGACGCCATCGCCGAGAAGGTGACGGCCAACGGGGGCCAGGTCGTGCTCGCCCCGATGGACGTCATGACGGCCGGTCGCATGGCGTTCTTCGCCGACCCGGCCGGGGCGGTCTTCGGGATCTGGCAGGCCGGCGACCACAAGGGCGCCCAGCTGGTCAACGAGCCGGGGACGTTCGGCTGGAGCGAGCTGGTCACGACCGACATGGAGGGGGCCAAGGCCTTCTACCACGCCGTGTTCGGGTGGGGGGCCGAGACCCACGGCGACTACACGGAGTGGAAGCTGGGCGACCGCTCGATCGGTGGCGGGATGCCCAAGCCGGCCGAGATGCCGGCCGAGGTCCCGCCGTACTGGGGCGTCTACTTCGTGGTCGAGGACACCGACGCCACGGTGGCCAAGGTGAACGAGCTGGGTGGGTCGCTGATCTTCGGCCCGGTGGACATCGAGCCGGGGCGCTTCGCCACCGTGGCCGACTCGACCGGGGCGATGTTCAACGTCCTGGCCATGAAGGCCGGGTGAGCGACGCCGTCAGTGGCGCCGGCTGACCGGGTCAGCCGGGCGGCCCGGTCCCGGGCGCCCGGCGGCGGCGGGAGCGGAGCACCAGCCACCCGGCCACCCCGACCAGGGCCAGGCCACCGAGGACGCCGCCCGCCACGGCCCCGGCCGAGATCCCGGTCCCCCCACTGGTGAGCCGCTCGGCCGGCCGGGCCCCACCCGGCCCGGTCCGGGCGCCAGGGGTGGTCGTGGTGGGTGCCACGGTCGTGGTCGTCGGCACGGCCGTCGCGTCGGCGAAGGCGCGCACCTGGTCGGTGCCGGTGGCCAGCAGGAGGCCGTCGCCCACCGACGGGGTGGGGAAGTGGTTGGCCGCCGGGCCGACGGCGAGCTGGTCGGTCACCGACCCGGTGGCCACGGAGAGCCCGTAGAGGACGCCGTTGCCCTGGGTCCAGACGAGACCCCCGGCGAGGATCGGCGGGCCGCCGCCGACCGGGCTGCGCCACCGGACCGACAGCGACGGCTGGCCGGTGCCGATCGCCTGGACGGCCACCAACCCGGACAGGCACGGGAGGAACACCACGTCCCCCGACACGGCGTCGCCCCCCG
>Ga0209656_10003383_pt1 | contig 10331 bp, 11 predicted proteins | sample BogFormECP12_OM2_FD_188239 | JGI IMG/M metagenome (GOLD analysis project Ga0209656, IMG submission 188239) | Bog forest soil microbial communities from Calvert Island, British Columbia, Canada - ECP12_OM2 (SPAdes) (version 2) | ecosystem: Environmental > Aquatic > Freshwater > Wetlands > Bog ... | reverse complement strand
CGCCAGCCAACACCGAGCCGTCACAGCGGCTCGATGGCGGTCAGGCCGGCGTCGCGGTCCAGGCGGAGCCAGCGGGTGATCCCGGCCGAGCGCAGGAACGGCGCGTCGTGGCTGGCGACCAGGATCGCGCCGCGGTAGCCGTCCAGCGCCTGGCAGAGCTGGCGGACCGAGGCCACGTCCAGGTTGTTCGTCGGCTCGTCCAGCAGCAGGAACTGGGGCGCGGGCTGGGCGAGTGAACCCCCAGGTTCACGACGCTAGAACGCGGCGAAAGTCCAGGTTCATCACGTTTGGGGTCGGGTGGCGGGGCCGGGGGCGGCGAGGAAGAGGTGGGCGGGGGCGTCGGCCGCGGAGGCTTGGAGGGGGCCGTCGGCGGCGGGGGCGAAACAGGATTCGCCGCGGGCCAGCTTGACTGTCTCGCCCAGCCCGCTGCGCAGGAGGGCGGAGCCGGTCGTGCACAGGACGATCCGGGGGCCGGCGCCGGGCAGGGTGACCGCGCGCTCGGCCAGGTCGGCCACGTAGAGGCGGAACTCCGGGGCCGGGGTGTCGAAGTAGCTGATTCCCTCGGCCAGGGGGGTGGGCGACAGGACCGGCACCGCGGCGGCCGGGTCGAGCAGCTTCAGCAGTTCGGGTACGTCGACGTGCTTGCTGGTCAGGCCGGCCCGGATCACGTTGTCGGAGTTGGCCAGGACCTCGACGCCGGTACCCCGCAGGTAGGTGTGCAGCCCGCCGGCCGGCAGGAACACCGCCTGGCCCGGCGCCAGCAGCACGTGCCGCATCAGCAGCATGGCCACCAGGCCGGGGTCACCGGGGTGGTTCCCGGCCTCACGCACCACCGCGGCGCAGGCCGCCGCGTAAGGCCCGCCGGAGGCGGCGAGCGTGGCGCAAGCCGCCACGACGGCGCCGACCAGCTCTCCGGGGTCCGGCCAGCGCAGGACGGCGGCCAGGGCGTCCGCGAGGGCCTGGGGGCTGGTGGCGGCGTCGAGTTCGGCGGCGAGCGGCGCGAGCTGGGCGACGCCCAGGGCGCGCAGGAGGGCGGCCGCGTCGCGCGGGGCGCGCAGCCCGGCCAGGACCTCGAACGGGGCCAGCGCGCACAGCAGTTCGGGCTTGGGCCAGTCATCGACGTAGTTCTGCGGGCTCAGGCGAAAGCCGGCCTCGGCCTGGGCGCGGGAGGGGTGCAGCTGGATCGACAGGGCCTGGTCGGCGGACAGCACCTTGAGCAGGAACGGCAGCCGGGGGCCGAACCGGGCCACGCACGACGGCCCGAGCTCGCGGTCCGGGTCAGCGGCGATGTGGGCGTCCAGGGTGGTCCCGGCCGCGCCGGCCGGAGCCGACGGGTGCGCGCCCATCCACAACTCCGCCTCGGGGCCCGGGGACGGGACGGGACGGCCCTGAAGCCCGGCGATCCCGTGCCTCGAGCCCCACGCGTAGGGCTGGATAACCGGCTGGAGCAGCTCCATCCGGGCATGCTAGCCGGGTTCGACCCGGGAATTGGCAGAGTCGGCAGGGTACTCGACCAGCGCTACCACCCGGCTGGCCATGAACCGGGCGGTCCGGACCGGGGTACCGGTCCGGGTCACCTCGCTGACCTCGATGATCCCGCGCCGGTTGGTGATGTCGACGCGGCGGCCCGCCCGGGTGGCGGCCACCTCGTAGGTCTGGGTGCCGTCACCGGAGTCGATCACGATCTCGACGCGATCCCCCTTCATCGGAGCCTCCAGCCACGGTCCGTTCGATTAAAAAGAAAGGGTGCGGCGGGTCAGTAGGTGGGGAGCGAAGGGTCCACCTGGCTGACCCACGCCAGTACGCCGCCGCCGACGTGCACGGCGTCGCTGAAGCCGGCGTTCTTGACGATGGCCAGCGCCTCGGCGCTGCGGACACCGGTCTTGCAGTGCAGCACGATCCGCTTGTCCTGGGGCAGTCGCTCCAGCGCGGCGCCGGACAGGAACTCGCCCTTGGGGATCAGGGTCGCGCCGGGGATGGAGACGATCTCGTACTCGTTCGGCTCGCGCACGTCGACCAGGAAGATGGGGTCGCCGGCGTCCAGCATGGCGGCCAGGTCCTTGGCGCTGATCGTGGAGCCCTGGACCGCCTCGGTGGCCTCGTCGGACACCGCGCCGCAGAACTCCTCGTAGTCGATCAGGTGCGTGATCGTGGGGTTCGTGCCGCAGACGGCGCAGTCCGGGTCCTTCTGCACCCGGACCGTGTGGTAGCTCATCTCGAGCGCGTCGTAGATCATCAGCCGGCCGGCCAGCGGCTCGCCGATCCCGGTGATGAGCTTGATCGCCTCGTTCACCTGGATCGAGCCGATCGAGGCGCACAGCACGCCGAGCACGCCGCCCTCGGCGCATGACGGCACCATCCCGGGCGGCGGCGGCTCGGGGTACAGGCAGCGGTAGCACGGGCCGTACTCGGCCCAGAACACGCTGGCCTGCCCGTCGAACCGGTAGATCGAGCCCCACACGTACGGCTTGCCGAGCAGCACGCAGGCGTCGTTGACCAGGTACCGGGTGGCGAAGTTGTCGGTGCCGTCGACGATCAGGTCGTAATCGGCGAAGATCTCCAGGGCGTTGTCGGAGTCGAGCCGGGTCTCGTGCAGCACCACGTTGACGTGCGGGTTGATCTCGCGGATGCTGTCCCGGGCGCTCTCGGCCTTGGACCGGCCCACGTCGGAGGCGCCGTGGATGATCTGGCGCTGCAGGTTCGACTCGTCTACCACGTCGAAGTCGACGATGCCGAGCGTGCCGACCCCGGCCGCGGCCAGGTACAGCAGCGCGGGCGAGCCGAGGCCGCCGGCCCCCACGCACAGGACCTTGGCGTTCTTCAGCCGCTTCTGCCCGGTCATGCCCACGTCGGGGATGATCAGGTGACGGGAGTAGCGCCGGACCTCATCGACGGTCAGCGTTTCGGCGGGCTCCACCAAAGGAGGCAGCGACACGATTGTCTCCAAGAGATCTTCTTGACCTAACGGACCGGGCTAGCCCGTCCCGCCCCACGATCAACCGGCGGGCGGGAGCGGGAATTCCCTACCAGGGCCCGGATCTCGGCCGCCACCTGGGCGGGGTGCTCCATGTGGGCCAGGTGGCCGGTGCGCGGCAGGACCAGGATCCGGGCGTCGCGGAACGCGCGCGCGGCCCGGCGCGCCATCCGCGGGGCGACCAGCCGGTCATGACTGCCGTAGATGACCAGGCTCGGCGCGGTGATGCGGGCCGCGTCGCGCCAGGCTCGGGCGCGGAAGAACTCGGCGGTGAGAGTCCGGATCGAGCCCACCAGCGCGGCCATGGGGTAGTCCAGGGTGTCGCGCCGGGTGAGTTCGGCGACCTCGGCGGCGAACCGGGCCGCCGGGAAGCGGGCCGGATCGCTGTAGCACGTGGCGATGACGTCAGCGACGCGAGTGGGCGGCGGAAGCGCCTCGTACTTGCGCAGCAGCCGGGTGCCGACGTACGGCAGGCAGATCACCGGGAACCGGATCAGGTCCAGCCGGGGCCGCGAGTCGGGCAGGGCCGGGGAGATCAGGGTCAGGGTCCTGACGAGCTCCGGGCGGGTGGCCGCCACCTTGACCGCGACCGCGCCGCCCAGGGAGTTGGCGATCAGGTGGACCGGGCCGCGGCCTTTGGTTATATAGCGGCATTCGATCAAGGCCGCGACCGTCTGCGCGGAGGCGGCGATCGAGTACCGGCCGTCGGGCCGGGGCGGGGAGTCACCGAAGCCGGGCAGGTCGAGCGCGTCGGCGGCCAGCCCGGGGCGGAGCAGGTCCATCAGGTCGGTCCAGTTCCGCGACGAACCGGCCAGCCCGTGCACGCACAAGGCGGGCTCGCCGCCCTGGTCCGGCACGCTGCGCAGGTAGACGCTATAGGCGCCCAGGGAGATTGATTCCCCTGGCCAGTGGGGAATCGGGTCCGGCTCGCTCATGCAGAGGCTTTGCGGCGGGTCCTGGACTTGGCGGGTTTGGCCTCGTCGTCGTCCTTGGGGGCCCCGTCCTTGGGAGCCCCATGCTTGGGAACACTGTCGCGGCCGCTCTTTACCGCGGCCACGCTGGCCCGCAGGATCTCGGTGAGGTCGGCGGGCTGGCCCTTGGGGATCGGGGCGTCCAGGCCGGCCGGACGGACGAGGTCATTGCCCTCGACCTTGGCCCGGACGACCGCCTCGAGCGCCTCGCGGTAGGCGTCGTGGTACTGGTCAGGGTCGAAATCCTCGGTCATCGTGTCGATGAGCGAGGCGGCCATCTTCAGTTCCTGCGACCGGACCTCGATATCCTCGTCCAGGAAGGCGAAGTCGGGCTGGCGGACCTCGTCCGGCCACAGCAGGGTCTCCAGCGTGATGACCCCTTCCCGGACCCGCAGCGCGGCCAGCGCCTCGCGCTGGCGCAGCGCCACCTTGGCCACCGCGACCTTGCCCGAATCCTCCAGCGCGTCACGGAATAGCACGTAGGCGCGGACCCCGGCCGGCTCGGGCTCGGTGTAGTAGCTCTTGGCCGCGTAGATGGGCTCGACCTGGGCGCTCGGCGCGAAGTGCAGGACCTCGATCCGGTGCGCGGTCACCAGCGGCAGGTCGGCCAGGTCCTCGTCGGTCAGCACCACCATGTCGCCGGTCGGCAGTTCGTAGCCCTTGGCCACGTCGGAATAGGGGACTTCCTCCCCGTCCAGCGTGCAGACCCGGCGGAACTGGATCCGAGCTCCGTCCTTGCGGTGGACCTGGCGGAAGGTGATGTCACGCTGCTCGGTCGCCGCGTAGAGCTTCACCGGGATCACGACCAGGCCGAACGAGATGGCCCCGGCCCATATGCTGCGCATGACTCTCACCTACCCCGGTTGGCCCCACGCTGATCATGCTGATCATGGCCGATCGTGCCGAGATGGCCCGAAAGGGGCGGACCGATTCTGCTAATTAGACCAACTCTCCCAGCGAGCTTACGGCCTGGCTGACATGATGAACGCGTGGGAGGGATTGAAGAGGTATGGGTGCTTTCGACGTAGTCGTGCTCGGCGGCGGGACCGCGGGCGTGCACGTCGCCACCGAGGCGGCGCGCGCCGGTAAGTCCGTGACCGTCGTCGAGGCGGGGCTGATCGGCGGCGAGTCACCCTATCTGGCCTGCCTGCCGTCGAATTCGCTGCTGCTCTCCGCGAGCCGGGGTGAGACCTGGGAGGACGCAGTCGCCCACCGGGACGAGGTGACCGGAGGGCTGGACGATTCCGGGCTCGCGATGCGGCTCGCCGAGGCGGGGGTCACCGTGATCCGCGGCGCCGGGCGGATCACCGGCCCGGGGTTGGTCGAGGTGTCGGGGCGGACGAGCACGTCGCTGACCTATTCGGACCTGGTCATCGCGACCGGATGCGAGCCGGTCGCGCCGCCGATCGAGGGCCTGTCCGACATCCCGGCCTGGACCACCGCCGAGGGCCTGTGTTCGCCTGACCTGCCGCGCCGCCTCATCGTGCTCGGCGGCGGACCCGCCGGATGTGAGCTCGCGCAGATCTACGCCGCGTTCGGCTCGCAGGTCACGCTGATCGAGGCGGAGCCTGGGCTGCTGCCCGGCGAGCCCGCCTTCGCCGGGGAGATCCTGGCCGGGGCCCTGCGCCGGGCCGGCGTCGAGATCTTCCTCGGCTCGCCGGCCACCAAGGCCGAACGCACGCCCGACGGCCTCACGCTCGCGCTGGAGGACGGCACCCGCATCGATGCGGACCGTCTGCTGCTGGCCACCGGCCGGCGGCCCAGGCTCACCGGCCTCGGCCTGGACTCGCTCGACATCACCGTCACGCCGGGCCAGGCCCTGCCCACCACCGCCGCGTGCCAGGTGCTCGGGACCGAGCACGTGTGGGCCGCCGGGGACGTCACCGGGATCACGCACACCCACGCCAGCCGCTACCAGGCCGACGTGGTCGCGGCCAACATCCGCGGCCAGCCGCGCGAGGCCGACTACAGCGCCATCCCGCGCTGCGTGTTCACCACGCCCTCGGTCTACGCCGTGGGCGAACCGGCGCGGGCCGGGTTTGTCACCGCGCGAGTCAGCCTGGGCGAGACCGCCCGCGGTCGGCTGGGTCCGGATGAGCTGGGCTGTCTCGAGCTGTACGCGTCCGACGGAGTGCTGGCCGGGGCGGTCGCGGTGGGGCCGGACGCAGCCACCTGGATGGCGGAGGTTACCCTCGCCATCAGGGCCAAAATACCGGTGACGATCCTGGCCGACGTGGTGCATGCCTTCCCCACCTATGGGGAAGCGCTGCAGGCAGCCTTCCGCGAGCTGGCCGGGACCGACCAGACGGAAAAGGGGATCGGGCTGTTGAGTGATCTGGAGACGCCCGAAGACGACGCCATCGAGCAGCACCAGGAAGTAGTCCCGGACGAGGTCGTAACCCTAACGCGGCGTGAACTCCCGTACGACGTAGACGAGGCGGATGCGGCCGAGCAGGCGCGCGCGGTCGGCTTCGACGATGACGACTACCGCTGAGGACGGGCTTAGGATGGGGCGAGCGGGACAGACCTGACCGCGCACGACCACCGGAGACCGAACTTTGACCGCAACGTCCGACGCACGGCCGCGCAGCAACCGGCTGCCTAGGCATGAACGGCGGCGGCAGCTCCTGGACGCGGCGCTCGAGGTGTTCGTATCGCAGGGATACCACGCCGCCGCCATGGACGAGATCGCCGAGCGGGCGGGCGTCAGCAAGCCGGTGCTGTACCAGCACTTCCCCGGCAAACTCGACCTGTACCTGGCCCTGCTCGACCAGAGCGTGGACGAACTGGTGGAAACCGTGCGTGCCGCGCTCCGCTCCACCACCGACAACAAGCAGCGAGTGGCCGCGACCTTCAGCGCGTACTTCGGGTACATGGACAGCGAGGGCCAGGCCTACCGGCTGGTGTTCGAGTCGGACCTGAGCAACGAGGCCGCCGTCCGGGACCGGCTGGAGCGGGGCCAGCGGGAGTGCGCCGAGATGATCAGTCCGATGGTCCGGCAAGACGCGGGCCTGGACGATGACGAGGCCCACCTGGTGAGCGTGGGGATGGTGGGCCTGGCGCAGGTCACCGCCAGGTACTGGCTCAGCGCCCGCGACCGCATCCCGCGGGAGGCCGCCGAGCAACTCGTGGCCAGGCTGGCCTGGCGCGGCATCAGCGGCTGGCCGCGCAGCTAGGGGGCGGGGAGAAAAAGTGGAAGTGAAGATCGGGATCCAGTCCGTGCCGCGTGAGCTGATCGTGGAGACGGACACGTCGGCGGACGAGATCGAGCGCAGCCTGTCGGCCGCCCTGGAACAGGGCGACCATGCGGTGTTTGCCCTCTCGGTGGCCAAGGGCGGACGGATCCTGGTCCCCGCCGACAAGATCGCCTACGTGGAGTTCGGCGGGGCCGAGACGCGCCGGGTCGGTTTCGGCAACATCGTCTGAGAGCGTCATGCGAGCGGCCAGCAACCAGAGCGGGTTCTTTGCAGGACGCGAACTTTCTCATGAAACACTGAGTCGGCCGGGTCCTTACGAAGATGCCGCGCCTGGTCCTGGTATCGTGGAACTGATCAAGGAATGACACAACCAAAGGTCGTGTTATCCAGTCGGCTGCTGTTTACGCCGGGCCGCATAGTCCGGTGTCCTGGGGGGAACCCGAGTGAACAGCGGCGTTCCAACCGCGATAGCGGCTCCCGGGCGGTGCCGCGCCGGATCACGGCGCGCGGCGGCCCCCGGTCGCAGCCTGCCATCGCGGCAGGTCGCCGCAGGCAGCCTGCGGACATGACGGGCCCAGGGTGGGCCCACGATGAAGGACGGAAACCCCTGACCACTCAGACTTTCAACGGGGACACGACAGACCCGCATGCGGTCCCGTTCAGCGATTTCGGCATCAGTGAGGCGATCTGCTCGGGCCTGGCGGCCGCGGGCATCGTCACCACGTTCCCCATCCAGGCGCTGAGCCTCCCGCTCGCGCTGCGCGGGCAGGACATCATCGGGCAGGCCAGGACCGGCACCGGGAAGACGCTGGCGTTCGGCATTCCGCTGCTGGAACTGATCGAGGACGGCCCGAAGGGCGCCCCGCGGGCGCTCGTCGTGGTGCCGACCCGGGAACTGGCCATCCAGGTCGCGGACGACCTGCGGACCGCCGCGGTCAACCTGCGCGCCAAGGTGGTTACCGTGTACGGCGGCCGGGCCTACGAGCCGCAGATCGACGCGCTGGCCGCCGGGGTCGACATCGTCGTCGGCACTCCGGGGCGGCTGCTCGACCTGGCCCAGCGTCGGCACCTGGACCTGAGCGCGGTGCGGGCCCTGGTGCTCGACGAGGCGGACAAGATGCTCGACCTCGGCTTCCTGCCCGACGTGGAGCGCATCATCCGGCTCACCCCGGACGGCCGGCAGACCATGCTGTTCTCCGCGACCATGCCGTCGGAGGTCGTCACCCTGGCCCGCCGTCACATGCGGCAGGCGACCAACGTACGGGCCGAGGGTGACGACGAGCCCGTGCCCGCGCCGCTGACCAGGCAGTATGTGTTCCGGGCCCACCAGATGGACAAGATCGAGGTGCTGGCCCGCGTGCTGCAGGCCAAGGACCGGGGCCTGACCATGGTGTTCTGCCAGACCAAGCGAGCGGCCGACCAGGTCGCGACCGCGCTGGCCAGCCGGGGTTTCGCGGTCGCTACCGTGCACGGCGACCTGGGCCAGGGCCAGCGGGAACGCGCACTGCGCGCGTTCCGCAGCGGCAAGGTAGACGTGCTCACCGCCACCGAGGTAGCCGCCCGCGGGCTCGACGTAGACGACGTCACCCACGTGATCAACTACGAATGCCCGGACGACGAGAAGACCTACGTGCACCGCATCGGCCGGACCGGCCGGGCCGGGAAAGCCGGCGTCGCGGTCACGTTCGTCGATTGGCGGGACATGCACCGCTGGAAGCTCATCAACGACGCCCTCGGCCTCGGCCAGCCCGAACCCGAGGAGACGTATTCGACCTCTGAGCACCTGTACACCCAGCTCGACATCCCGCGCGAGGCGACCGGGACGCTGCCGCGCGCCATGCGCGGCCGGGCCGGCCTGGAGGCCGAGGCGGTGGAGGACATCGGCGAGACCGGCCGGATCCGCACCCCGCGTGCCCCGCGCGCTCGGCGCGGGCGCGGCTCGCCGGACCGGACCGGCACGTCCGGGCGTTCGGCCCGGAGCGCGGCGGCGGCGGAAGAGACCCGGCAGGCTAGCCCGCGGCGGCGGCGCCGGACCCGGGCGGGCCGTGAGCTCGGGCCCGCCGACCGGCTGACGGACGGGGCCGGGGGTCCGGAGGAACCTCGGCGGAAGGCCTCCTGACCGGGGCGGACAGGTTCCGTTCAACCTCGCCAGGTAAGGTTCGCCCCCGTGAGCACACCAACCTCTCTTGAGCTGCCTGCCGGAGTGCGGCCGACCACGGTCCGCACCAGCCGCGGATCGTTCGCGGCGCTGCAGGCCGTTCCGGGGTCGGGAGTGCGCGAGCGAGAATCGGCTCTGCTCGTTCCCGGCTACACCGGCAGTAAAGAGGATTTCCTGGCCGTGCTCGGCCAGCTGGCCGACCACGGCCGCCAGGTCGTCGCGATCGATATGCGCGGCCAGTTCGAAACGCCGGGCGCAGACGACTACTCGCCGCAGGCGCTAGCGGCCGATATCGCCGCCATCATCCAGGCCACCGGCGCGAGGCACCTGCTCGGACACTCCTACGGCGGGCTGGTGACCCGTGAGGCCCTGCTGAGTACTCCGGCTCAGGACGACGTCGGCTCGTTCACGCTGATGAGCTCCGGCCCGGGCGCGCTGACCGGGCCGCGCGCGGACGAACTACGGGGCATGCTCGCCACGCTGGGTGCGGCGGACGGCAGCCTGCCGGACCGCGCCACGCTCCGGGCCGGGATCATCAGCATCTGGCGGGATTACCTGGAACCGCAGGCCACCGCCGACGGCGTCCCGGGCCCGATCGTCGCGTTCCTGGCCCAGCGGATGCACAGCAACGACCCGCACGGCCTGGTGCACATGGCCCGCCACCTGCTCAGCGCGCCGGACCGCACCTCGGAGCTGGCCCGGCTGGACCGGATCGGCATGCTCGTCATCTACGGCGAGGACGACAATTCCTGGTCACCAGCCGCGCAGGAGGCGATGGCCCGCCGGCTGAGGGCCCGCCGGGTCTGCATCCCGGGGGCCTCGCACTCCCCCGCCGTCGAGGCACCAGCGACCACCGCGATCGCGCTGACCCAGTTCTGGGACGCCGTCGAGGCCGCTATGGGTCCAGCCCGTCCCAGGGCCGCCGGGTGATCGCGGCGGCCACCCCCTCGGGGCAGTGCCGCAGGTAGTCACACCAACCGCAGAACGCGCTGGGTCGCGGCGGGAACACCTCGTCGTACCGCTCGGGGGGC
>Ga0209656_10003382_pt1 | contig 10332 bp, 6 predicted proteins | sample BogFormECP12_OM2_FD_188239 | JGI IMG/M metagenome (GOLD analysis project Ga0209656, IMG submission 188239) | Bog forest soil microbial communities from Calvert Island, British Columbia, Canada - ECP12_OM2 (SPAdes) (version 2) | ecosystem: Environmental > Aquatic > Freshwater > Wetlands > Bog ... | reverse complement strand
CGGGCGGCGAGCCGGCGGCACGGCGCGACCTGCCGGAGATCGTCGCCGGCGCGCACGCGGCGGGGCTGTACACCAACCTGATCACCTCGGGCGTGACGTTGGACGAGGCGGGCGTGCGCGAGCTGGCGCGCGCCGGTCTCGATCACGTGCAGCTCTCGGTGCAGGACAGCGAGCACACGAGCGCGGACCGGATCGGCGGCCTGCCGGGCGGGCACGTGCGCAAGATGGCGTTCGCAGCTGCCGTGGCCGCGCTGGATCTGGCGCTGACGCTGAACGCCGTCGTGCACAAGCAGAACCTCGACCGGCTCGACGAGATGATCGCGCTGGCGCTTCGCCTCGGCGCGGACCGGCTGGAGATCGCCCATGTGCAGTATCACGGCTGGGCGCTCGCCAACCGCGACGCGCTGTTGCCTTCGCGTGCGCAGCTCGACGCCGCGACCGCGCTGGTCGCGCGTGTGCGCGAGGAGCTGCGCGGCCGGCTGGTGATCGACTACGTCATCCCGGACTATCACGCGGTGCGCCCGAAGCCCTGCATGGGCGGATGGGGCCAGCAGGTGATCGTGGTCACGCCGCGCGGACGCGCGCTGCCCTGCCATGCGGCGGAAAGCCTGCCCGGGCTGACGTTCGAGAACGTACGCCACTCCGGTTTGCGCGCTATCTGGTACGAGTCGGCTTCGTTCAACCGCTATCGCGGCACCGACTGGATGCAGCCGCCCTGCCGTGACTGCGAGAACGCCGAACGCGACTGGGGCGGCTGCCGCTGCCAGGCGCATGCGCTCACCGGCGACGCCGCGGCGACCGATCCGGTGTGCGACCTCTCGCCCCGGCACGCATTGGTGCAGGCTGCGGTCGTCCGCGCCGACGCATCGGCGCGCGCGTTCGTCTATCGCCAGTTCGGCAACGCGCCCGCGACCGTCGACGCCTGACGCGGTCGGCGCGACGGCCTATAGTCCGGCTCGATCGCTTCACGCATTGCACACAGGCCGCCCCGACATGCGCTCGTCACCTCCAAGCCTGCGACGCCGGGCGCTCATCGGCATCGGCGCGAGTCTCGCGGCCCGTGTCGCCGGAACCCGCGCGGCCGGTCTGCCGACGGTCCGGCTCGGCGTGCTGCAGTTCGGCACCGTGCAGTGGGTCGCCGATGTGGTGCGCCGGCACGCGCTGGACACCGCACACGGCTTCGCGCTCGCGACCTTCGCGCTCGCCAACACCGACGCGGACCGCGTCGCCATCATGGCGGGACAGGCGGACGTCGTCGTCTCCGACTGGATGTTCGTCGCCGTGCAGCGCGCGGCGGGGACGAAGCTGTGCTTCGCGCCGTTCTCCGCATCGACCGGCGGGGTCATGACCCGGGCCGACTCGCCGATCCATACGCTGGCCGACCTCAAGGGCCGCCGTCTCGGCGTGGCCGGCGGCCCGGTCGACAAGTCGTGGCTCGTGGTGCGCGCGGCGGCACGCAAGCAGGACAACATCGATCTCGCGAACGACGCGCAGGTCGTCTACGGCGCACCGCCGCTGCTGGGCGCCAAGCTCGAACAGGGCGAACTCGACGCGGTGCTGACCTTCTGGCCCTTCGCCGCGCGGCTCGAGGCAGACGGATACCGGCAGGCCGTCTCGGTGTCGGACTGCGCCGTGGCACTCGGCCTGCCCGCGCATCTGAACCTCGTCGGCTTCGTCTTCCGCGAGGATTGGGCGAGTGCGGAGAACTCGCCCGTCGACGGCTTCCTCGCGGCCGCCGCCGAGGCCGAGCGCACGCTCATCGGCTCGGACGACGAATGGCGCGTCATCCGGCCGCTGATGAACGCGCCCGGCGACGCGCTGTTCGCACGCCTGCGCCAACGCTTCGCCGACGGCATCGCGCACCCCGATGCGCCGACGCAGCAACGCGAGGCCGAGGCGCTGTTCGCGATCCTCAAGGAGACCGGCGGCGCGCAGGCCGCTGGCGGACTGGACAGCCTGCCGCAAGGGATGTTCTGGCGCACCCGGCATGAGTCAGGCTGAACGGCGTGCCACCGATCGTGGCGCGCTGTTTCGCCTGACAGGACTGATCGGCTTCCTGGCGATCTGGTGGCTGGCTGCTCAGGCCGTCGCATCGCCGAACCTGCTGCCCTCGCCGCTGCGCGTCGCCATCTACACCTGGCACGCGACGGAGTCCGGCGACCTGCCGCGTCAGATGGCCTTCACGCTGGCGCGCGTGCTGGTCGCGTTCGTCATCGCGATGGCGGCCGGCAGCGCCGCCGGCTACGCGATGGGGCGTTCGGCGCGGATCGACGCGATCGCCGATCCGTGGCTGGTGATCGCGCTCAACCTGCCGCTGCTGCTGGTCGTCATCCTCGCCTATATCTGGATCGGCCTGAACGACCTCGCCGCCGTACTCGCGGTGGTGGCCGCCAAGGCGCCGTCGGTCGTCGTCACGTTGCGCGAGGGGTCGCGCGCGCTCGATCCCGGCCTCGACGACATGGCCGCCGTCTTCCGCCTTCCCTACACCCGGCGGCTGCGCGAAGTGGTGCTGCCGCAGCTCGCACCCTATCTCGCCGCCGCCGGGCGCAGCGGCCTGTCGATCACCTGGAAGATCGTGCTCGTCGTCGAACTGCTCGGCCGGCCGAACGGCATCGGCTTCGTGCTGAATTCGGCGTTCCAGAACTTCGACGTCACCGCGATCCTCGCCTACGGCCTGGCCTTCGCCGTCATCATGCTGGTCGTCGAAGCGGGCGTGCTGCAGCCGCTGGAGAGGCGCGCACGCGCCTGGCGCGGCGATGCTTGAGGCCCGCATCGCCGCCAAGCGCCTGCCGTCCGGCGAGACGCTCCTGCACGACGTGGCGCTCGCCGCCGCACCGGGCGACATCGTGGCGCTGCTCGGGGCATCCGGCGCGGGCAAGACCACCACACTGCGGATCCTGCTCGGTCTCGATCGCAGCTTCGACGGCGACCTGCGCTGCCGCGCCGCGCGGATCGGCGCGGTGTTTCAGGAACCCGCGCTGCTTCCCTGGCGGACGGTCGGCGACAACATCCGGCTGGTCACGCACCACGCCGCGCCCACCGACATCGCCGCTCTGCTGCGCGATGTCGGGCTGCCGGAGGCCGAGGCGCTGTATCCGCGGCAGCTGTCACTCGGCATGCGACGGCGCGCGGCCGTGGCACGCGCGCTGGCCGTCGATCCCGACCTGCTGGTGCTCGACGAGCCGTTCGCCTCGCTCGATCCGCGCATGGCCGGGCTGATCGCCGAACGCCTCGCCGTGCACGTCCGCACCCGAGGTGCGGCCATCGTCGTCGCGATGCACGATATCGACCGGGCCACCGCCTTCGCCACGCGCATCCTCGTGCTGTCCGGCCGTCCGGCGACGGTCGCTGCGCGCCTCGAACTGCCCGCCGATGCAAGCGACGCTGATCGCGCCGCGATCAGGGCCCGGTTGCTCGACAGCTTCGGCTTTCTGGCCGATGCGCCGGCCGCCTTGTAGCTGCGACCAGGGCCGCCGCCGCGCGTTTCACCGGGCGAACAGGCGAGCAGCACATCAGCGTCAACGATCCAGCAGCGCATCGCCGCTCGCAACTGCTCTGCTTGATGTCCACCCGCCCGATGGGCCTCGCGCGACCTGTCAGGAGTTTCATGGCACGCTCCCGACCTGCGCGGCCGATCGAGAGACCACACGACCCGTTCGGGTGCCGGTCGCACGCATGCCGGCGGATTCGGACCATTCTTGAAGCATGCGACCGGCACACTGAAGGTCGGCTGTCTGGAGCCCCTCGGAAAATCGGTCATAGATCGGCGCCAGCAGACCGCACGCTTCGCGGCTGCGCCCGTTGGCGTGGTAGAGTCGCCCGAGACTCATCGCGCTGCGCAACTCCCACGACAGAGCTCCTTGGCGGTGCGCCAAGCTCAACGCCTGGCGGAACAGGTCCTCCGCCTCAGCCGCGCCGGCGGTTCCTCTTGCCAGCAGAACCTCGCCCGTGATGCGCTGCGTTTCAGGCATCAGCCACATTTCGTGGTTGCGCGCGACACGCTGCAGCGCCTCGTCCGCTGCGGCAATGCTGCCACCGACGTCTCCGGCTGCCGCCAAACCCTCCGCAAGACCGCCGAGGTACAAGACGTACAGGACTTCCGATTGTGCCCGCCGCAAGCCGTCCAGACACATCCGCAGCAGCCGTATTCCCGGCTCCGTTTGCCCTCGCTTGAGGGACAGCAGGCCTTTGAAGCCGGCACCGTGCGCAAGGAAGGCGTTCAAGGCGTTGCGTTCGGCATGGTCCTTGAGCCGTGCAATCGACCGTTCCGCCGTCTCGAAGTCTCCGAGCAGGAGAGAAATCCCGCATCCACACCAAAGCAGTGCAAGACACACCGAGAATGGATGGCCGCTGGCTTGCGTGTCGGCCACGAGGTCCCGCGCTGCGCACGCTGCTTGGTCGAGCCGGCCTTGCGTCCACCACGTGTGCGCAACAACGACGCGGGCGGTCACCGAATCTTCCAGTTCCCAGCGCGCGAAATGGGTCCGTCGAAAGTGGGGTATGGTTCGACGCTGCGGCCGCTGGGCATGCGTCAGAGCTGGAGCGTAGTCGCCAAGAAGGAAGAGCGACGCGGCAAGGATCCAGTCTGCCGTCGACAGTGCGACCGGATCATCGGACGCGGCGCCGATCGCCTCCGCTCGCCGGCCGAGCGCGAGAGCGCCCTGGAGGTCCCCGACCCTGATCAGGAAGTTCGCCAAGGCCGTCAACGCTCGAAGTCGATAGTCGACGTCATCAATGCGCTCGGCCAGCTCGAAGGCTCTCGTCAGCGCCACGCGCGCCTGGTCACTCATGCCGCGGGTGAACATCAGCGTGAGGCCAAGCTCGGTTTGCAGCACCAGTTCCCGGCGCGTGCCCCGATCGGTCGCGTCAAGCGCGGCGAGCGCCTTCTCCGACCACGTTCGGCATTCAGCCAGCAGCGACATATCGAGCCAGACCGGTGCGGAACCCGCCGCGAGGTCCACGGCGATCGATGTGTCGCCCGCAGGGGAGAACGCCCATGCGAGTGCCGCGCGGATGTTGTCGATCTCAGGCCGGTACGCGGTAGCGAGATCCCCCTGGGACGGATCGTCCAGCGAGGCTTCCATCAAGTCCCGGTAGTATACCGAATGCCGCCGGCCGATGGCGGCGGCTTCTCCGCTCTCCACGAGTTTTGCCAAGGCATAGGCCCGCGTGGTCTCCAGCAGGCGGAAGCGCACATCGCCGTCGCACAGATCGGTCGCGGCGAGCGACTTCACCACCAGGCTGGCCACGATCTCTGGAACATCTTCCGATTCGTCGCCGCTGCCCGCGGCCACGGCGCATGCCGCCTGAAGCGTAAACCCGCCGGCGAAGACAGCCAGGCGGCGGAAGATCCTCTGCTCCTCTTGAGTGAGCAGCTGGTAGCTCCAGTCGAGCGCGCCGCGCAGCGTGCGATGGCGGTCCGTTGCCGTCCGGCTGCCGCGCGAGAGCAGCCGGAATCGATCGTCGAGGCCCGCAGCCAGACCGCGGGCACCGAATTCCTCAACGCGAGCGGCGGCAAGCTCGATGGCGAGCGCGATCCCGTCCAGCCGCCTGCAGATCTCGGCAACGATCGGTGCGGTACAGTCCGTCAGCTCGAACCCGGCAACGCAGGCTGCGGCGCGCTCGACGAAGAGCTGCACCGCCGCATAGGCGAGTGCTTCATCGGCCGTGATCCCGGCGCCGGCCGCCGGGGAGTCCAGGCCGCCAAGCCGATACACACGCTCGCCTCGGACGCGCAGCTGCTCGCGGCTCGTCGCGAGCACATGCACATCGGACGTATCCCGCACAAGCTGCGACGCGATGCTCGCAGCGGCGTCTATGACGTGTTCGCAATTGTCGATCAGCACCAGCATCTGATGGTCGCGGGCGAATGCCAGCAAACGTTCTGTCGGGTCGGCGGAGCCGACCGCGATGCCGAGTGCCGTCGCAACCGCGGATGGGACGAGGGACGGCTCGCGGATCCTGGCAAGGTCGACGAACCAGACGCCGCCGGCGTGCGCCGACGCCGCACTCTCCGCCACTGCCAGCGCCAGCGTCGTCTTGCCGATCCCGCCTGCGCCTGCCACAGTGACAAGGCGTGACTGCGTCAGCTGCGAAGCGACCGTCGCCAATGCACTGTCCCGGCCGATAACCCTTGTCGGCAAAGTCGGCAGGCGACGTTCGCGCCGGAATGCCGGGGGTTGTGGCGGCGCCAGTGGCGACGCCTTGTCGCTGGCCCGCGTGACCGGTCCGACGAAGCAGTAGCCGCGTCCGGCGATCGTCGAGACATAGCGCCGCCCATCTTGGCCATCTCCGAGCGCCTTGCGCAGTTCGAGCACGTGCACGCGGATTGTGCCTTCACCGACGACCTGGACGCCGGGCCAGACGGTTGCAGCCAGCTCCGATTTGGTGACGGTCTCCCCCGCGCGGCCGATCAGCGCGATGAGCAGATCAAGGGCCCTACTGCCGAGCCGAACCGCCCGGTCGCCCTCAAGCAGCAGCCGCTGCGCCGGCAACAGCCGGAACGGCCCGAACAAAACTGCGTGGTCACGATCGGCGCTGATGGACATGCGCGTCCCGGTATGTCGGAGCCGTCACGGGCCACGTCACTCCAGACCCGCTACCGGCCCTTCCGCTTCGTCAACGTATTTGGGTACATTGACGTAATGCGTTCGCGCAGCCGCCCGCCAGTGCACAATAGAAGAACCTGGATGTGGCCGACGCATAGGCCCGACTACACCATCGTATAGGATGCGTCACGGAAGGCGGGTATGTTCTTGGAGCGGTGGCGCGAGCCCAAACTGGTAGCAGCTTGACAAACGCGCCCAATCCGGTGAACGCGGCCGACCACGAGCGTGTTGATCTCCCGCGGTACTTGGTACGAGTAGATCGCCCCGGCGTCGGCAACGAAGCGACCGACGTGCTCATGGAGACTCCGGGTCGATGGTCTCCGCGACGTCAGGCTTGCGCGAACACGTAGGTCCCCGGCGCCTTCGCGCCGGCGGGATGGCTGCCGCTCCCGAGCGACGCAGATGCGGGCCGCAACTCTCCGGATCGCTCGGCGAGCCAGTCACGCCAGATCGGCCACCACGAACCCTCCTGCTTCGTGGCGCCGGCCATCCAGGAGTCGGGCTCGTGCGGCAGGTCCGCGTTGCGGAAGAACGCCGCCCGCTTGTTGCCCGGCGGATTGATGACGCTCTGAATGTGGCCGCTCGAGCTGAGGATGAATTCGCGGCGGCCGCCGAGGATGTGTGTCGTCGCGTAGCACGCCTGCCAGGGCGTGATGTGGTCGGTGACACCGGCGACGATGAAGCTGTCGCACGCGACCTTGGCGAGATCGATCGGCGTGCCGAGCAGCGTCAGGGCTCCGGCGCGCGTCAGCGGGTTGCCGAGATAGAGGTCGAGGTAGTCGCTGTGCAGCGCGGCCGGCAGGTTCGTGGTGTCGTTGTTCCAGAACAGGACGTCGAACGCCGGCGGGTCGTTGCCGAGCAGGTAGTTGTTGACCCAGTAGCTCCACACGAGGTCGTTGGGCCGCAGCCAGGCGAACACGCGCGACAGCTCGCTGCCCGACAGCACGCCACGGCGGCGCGAGGCGACCCGCGCCGCCTGCACCGTCTCTTGCGTGGCGAGCGAGGTCATCATGCTCTCCACGCTGGTGTCGAGCACGGTGACCATCAGCGTCGCTGCATTGATCTGGCGGTCGCCCTTCGCCGCGAGATGGCCGAGCAGCAGCGCCGCCGTGATCCCGCCCGAGCACGCGGCGTTGAGGTTGAGGTCCGCGCTGCCGGTGACCTCGCGCACCGCCTCGGTCGCTTCCAGCAGTGCGGCGATATAGGTCTCGAGGTTCCAGTGGCGCTGATCCGCAGACGGATTGCGCCAGCTCACCACGAAGACCTGCTGGCCGCCGGCGACGAGGTACTCGATCAGGCTGCGGCCCGGCGCGAGGTCGTAGAGATAGAACTTGTTGATCTGCGGCGGGATGATCAGCAGCGGGCGGCTGTGCACCTGCTCGGTGGTCGGCGTGTACTGGATCAGCTCCAGCACGTCGCTCGTGAACACGACCGCGCCCGACGACAGGGCGAGATTGCCGCCGACCTTGAACTTGCTCGCGTCCACCTGCGCGGGCAGGCCGCCGTTGGCGAGCAGGTCGTCGACCATGTGCCCCAGGCCGCGCGCCACGCTGCCGCCGCCGGTCTCCAGCAGCTTGCGCAGCGCAACCGGATTGCCGAGCAGCGTATTGCTCGGCGCCGCGGCATCGACGAGGAGCCCCAGCGCGATCCGCGCCCTCGCGTCGTTGCTGCCCTCGAGGCCGCTGCGACCCAGCCACGCCTCGGCCGCTTCCGACCATGCGAGGTAGGACTGCTTGAGCGACCGGAAGAACGGGTTGCTGTCCCAGAGCGGATCAGCGAAGCGCTTGTCGCCGGGGCGCGGCTGCAGATCGGATCGGCCGAGCGCGGCCGTCGCCAAGCGCTGTGCCAGCGCGGCGCCGATCTGCGCCGTCACCGCAGGTTCGGCAACGACACGCTCGGCAAGCTGCGCAAGGCCGGTGATGAAATCGGTCGTTCCGTAGCCGACCAGGGGATTGAGACCGAGCCCGATGTCGCCCGCCCGCTCGGTCGCCTGCGGGTCGGTCGCCTGCGGGTCGGTCGCCTGCGGGTCGGTCGCCTGCGGGTCGGTCGCCTGCGGGTCGGTCGGCTGTGCGGCGACGGCCGCCTGCCCTGCGTCTTTGCGTGCAGCCGTCACGGCACGTCCGCCGACGTCGCGTGTCTGCGCCATGGCCTAGACCATCAGCATGGCGAGCGTGTCGGCGACCAGCGCGGGCCTCGCCTCGCCCTCGATCTCGACCGTGTGCCGCACCGTCATCAGCACGCGGCCTTCGCCCTTGTCTTCGAGTCCCACCAGCGTGATGCGGTCGCGCAGGCGCGACGGAACGCGGACGGGTGCCGGGAAGCGGCAGCGTTCGGCGCCGTAATTGATGGCTTGGCGAACGCCGGATGGCACCATGCCGATTTCGTACGAAAAGTGCGGCAGGAGGGAGAAGACGAGGTAGCCGTGCACGATTGTGCCGCCGAACGGGCTTTCGCGCCTCGCTCGCTCGACGTCCACATGGATCCACTGGTAGTCGCGGGTGCACTCGGCGAACCGGTTCACCAAATCCTGGTCGACGGGAAACCACTCGGTGACACCCAGCTCCTCGCCGGGCGCGCGGCCGAGGGCCGCTTGCACGTGTTCGACCGCCGATGCCGGCTCGGCCATCTTGATCCCCCCTGTCCGATGTTGGTGTTGTCTTGCGTTGCTGCTGCGGCGCTCCGCCATCGGCACGACGACACGGCCTCGCCAGTTGATGAGCTAGCGGCGGGAGTAGACTGTCAAGATGCCGGAGGATGGTTTCCCTTCAGGTAGAACCTGAAGGATGCTCATGCTTCGGTCGGCGGGGCATGCCGCGGGCCGGCGCAGATGCAGGGCATTCAGGTCGCGCCTGAAAAAATTGAGTTTGCCGCATTGGGCCCCGGGGTTATCGTCATGCCGGGGAAACAGTCCGGACGAAAGGCGCTCCATATGACCGGTGAAGCCGTCACGCGCGCATCGGAAGCGTATTCCTACCCCCTGACCATCCGCGAACTGCTGACATCGGGTGTGCGGCGCGCGCGCGACCAGGAGATCGTCTACGCCGACAAGCGGCGACTGTCTTACCCGGAGCTCGAGGAGCGCGTGGCCCGCCTGGCATCGGCGCTGGCCGGGTTGGGCGTGCATCGCGGCCATACGGTGGCGATGATGGACTGGGACAGCAATCGCTACCTCGAATGCTTCTTCGCCGTCCCGATGATGGGTGCGGTGCTGCACACGGTGAACGTCAGACTGACGGCCGAGCAGGTGCTCTACACCATCAACCACGCGCCCGACGACGTGATCCTGTTCAACGCGGAATTCCTGCCGTTGCTGCAGGAGATCTGGGACCGGGTGGTTCCCGGCAAGCGGCTCGTGCTGATGTCGGATGACGGCGCGGCCGCCACGGGCGCGCTGCCGATCGCCGGCGAATACGAGGCGCTGCTCGCCGCCGCGGACCCCGGCTACGCCTTCCCTGCGCTCGACGAGAACACGCGCGCGACGACGTTCTACACCACCGGCACGACCGGGCTGCCGAAGGGTGTCTATTTCACCCACCGCCAGCTCGCCCTGCATACGCTCGCCGCCACGAGCGCGCTCGCCGGCAACGGCCAGGGCTGCTTCAACGACGATGATGTGTACATGCCGATCACGCCGATGTTCCACGTGCATGCCTGGGGCGTCCAGTACGTGGCGACCATGCGCGCCGCCAAACAGGTCTATCCCGGTCGTTATGTGCCGGATACG
>Ga0209656_10003381_pt1 | contig 10333 bp, 10 predicted proteins | sample BogFormECP12_OM2_FD_188239 | JGI IMG/M metagenome (GOLD analysis project Ga0209656, IMG submission 188239) | Bog forest soil microbial communities from Calvert Island, British Columbia, Canada - ECP12_OM2 (SPAdes) (version 2) | ecosystem: Environmental > Aquatic > Freshwater > Wetlands > Bog ... | reverse complement strand
GATCGGGCCACACGCGCGCCATTAACGCATTCTTGGAAACCACTGCGCCGTGCGCCTCGATCAGCGCCATCAGCACGTCGAAGGCGCGACCGCCGAGTTTGACCGGCCGGCCGTCGGCGAGCAATTCGCGGCGATGCGGCAACAGGAGGAAACGCCCGAACGCGATGCCCGCAGGTGCTTCGGAAGCGGAACCCATCGGCCGCCATTATAGGGGCGTTCCAGGAAATCACAGATTCTTTGTGGGACGGGGCCCGCCGGCAAGCCAGCCCAAGGCGCCCACCGAATTTCACAGGTTTATTAAGCTCGGTCCAAAGGACTTTACAGGTGTTGCTCCTTAACTCTTGGGGCGCTGGGCGAGGCTGAGCCGCACCGGGGAGCCATCCGACAACGGCCTTGCAGTCCGGCTTCGGTCAACCTGATCGCGAGAAGCCACTATGACCATGAATATTCGTCCAAAACCTTCTCCTCGGCGCAGAAATCCGCTGCCCCACGGCGTAAGCTGGTCAGGCCGGGCAACCGCCGCCAGCGCGGACCTCGAATTCGGCCGTTTCCGCGTCCTGTTGCGACGGCGGCAGCTGCTCGCCGACGGCGTTCCGGTCGAACTCGGCACGCGCGCCTTCGATCTCCTGCTGGCCCTGTTGGAGGCGGACGGCTCGCTCGTCACTAAAGAGGAGCTCATGAGCCGGGTGTGGCCGGGCATCGTCGTGTCGGAAGGGAACCTCAAGGTTCAGGTCTCGGTATTGCGCAGAGCGCTGGGCGCTGACCGCGACCTCATCCAGACGGAAATCGGCCGCGGTTACCGATTCATCGGCGTACTGCGCGTGAATGACGCAACGGCAGCGCCAGATTGTCTGGGGCGAGAAAGGCTGCGGTCTGCCCGGATTTTGTTTCGTCACAGCTGTCGGCGCTCGTTCCAGAGTGCCAATTGGGCCGCGTGCACTGAGTGGGGACGGTTTTCCGGTCTCGATACGATCGGGGGATTGCCGGCATGACCGTAAAGCTCAACAGCCCCGGCTATGAACACGCCAAGCGACTTATCAAGGAGGGTAAGTTTATCGACGACGAGAGGGACGCGTGGAGCGACCACCATCCGTCCACGCAAATCGAGAACGTATTCATCGAAAAGAACGGGGTCTTCGAGTATGGCAAGTGGTTCTTGGGGGTAAACGACGAGTATAGAAAAGACAGGAATCGGCATTACGAATTCCCGTATGGCGATTTCGAAAATGTCCATCGCTGCGGCATCCTCGCCGCACAAAGCCGGGCTTGCCAGGACAAATACTTCGCTGTCGAAAATGCAGCGGCAGATCTCCTCGCTGTAATTGACAAGCAAGCACGAGAATAAAAGCCCGGTGAGGCCAATGGTACTCCACCCAAGTACTGTGAAGTATATATGCAAGGCCCGGGAGCCGCAACGATTGACCTGCATCAATGCCGGGTCGGCGGGCTGCGCTACCCTGGGCCGAGCCGCTGAAGTCGGCAGGGCTTCGCCCTCTTTGGAAAGGCAGCGTCAATGTTCAAGTCTCAGATTTTGTGCGCCGCTTTGATCGTCGCGAGCGTCACGGGCTGCGACAAGCCCGCACCCCCCGCCACCCAGGCACGGCCCGTCCGGACGGTCACCGTCGAGCGCGTCGCGGAAGGCGAGACCGTTTCGCTGACGGGTCACATCCGCGCCAAGGACCAGGTCAACCTCGCCTTTCGCGTCGATGGACGGATGATCGAGCGGCCCGTCAATGTGGGCGATGTGCTCACGGCAGGCCAGGTCGTCGCTAAGCTGGACCCCCAGATCCAGCAGAACGGGCTGAACACGGCGCAAGCCAACCTGGCATCGGTTGAGGCAGTGCTGGTACAGGCGCGCCTCACTTTGGGGCGGCAGCAGCAACTCGTGAAGGATGGGTGGACGTCTCAGGCCAATTTCGACGAAGCACGGCAGAAGTTCGAGACCGTCCAGGCCCTGGTCGACGCCGCTCGGGCACAGGTGCGTACCGCGCAGGAACAGCTGAGCTACACGGTCTTGTCCGCCGATGCCCCGGGTGCGGTCACCGCGAAAGGCGCGGAGCCGGGCGAAGTGGTCCATGCCGGGCAGATGATCGTGCAGCTCGCGCGTCAGGGCGGACGCGACGCCGTCTTCGACGTACCCGAGCAGCTGATGCGGACGGGCCCGCGCGATCCGCTGGTGCAAATCGCCCTAACCAACGACCCGACCGTGCGGGCCACCGGCCGTGTCCGGGAAGTCTCCCCCCAGGCGGATGCCGCCACCCGAACATTCCAGATCAAGGTCGGTATCATTGATCCGCCCGAGGGCATGGAGTTGGGGTCCACCGTCACCGGCAGCATCAAGCTGTCCGCGCCTCCCGGTGTGGAGATCCCGGCGAGCGCGCTGACCGAGGCAAACGGAAATCCGGCCGTATGGGTGGTCGATCCGCAGAGCCAGACCGTATCCCTGCGGAGCGTGGATGTCTCGCGGTATGACCCGGCCACCGTCGTGATATCGCAGGGCTTGGAAACCGGAGAGGTCGTGGTCACTGCCGGGGTCCAAGTGCTGCGGCCGGGCCAGAAGGTCCGGCTCCTGGGAGCCGTCTGATGAAGAGCTTCAACCTGTCCGAATGGGCGCTTCGGCACCGTGCGCTGGTGACCTATTTCATGCTCGTCATCGTGGTCGCGGGCATCGGGTCCTACTTGCGGCTCGGACGGAGCGAGGATCCCGACTTCACCGTCAAGACCATGGTGGTGCAAGCCGCATGGCCAGGAGCCACGGTCGGCGACACGCTCGAGCAGATTACCGACCGCATCGAAAGCAAGCTGCAGGAAACGCCGAGCCTGGACTACCTGAAGAGCTACACGAGCGCGGGGCAGACCACGATCTTTGTCTACCTGAAAGACTCGACGCCCCCCGCGCGGGTGCCGGACATCTGGTACCAGGTGCGCAAGAAGGTGCGCGACATCAGCAACACGCTGCCCCAGGGAATCGTCGGCCCCGGCTTCAACGACGAGTTCGGCGACACTTACGGCATCGTCTACGGCTTCACCGCGGACGGATTCACAGACCGGCAGCTGAGGGATTACGTCGTTGACGTCCGAAAGCAGCTCCTCCAGCTGCCGGATGTATCCAAGATCGACATTCTTGGGGCCCAGGACGAGCGCGTTTACGTTGAATTTTCAACCGAGCAGTTGGCGGGCCTGGGGGTCGACCGCGCCGAACTGATCGCCGCGCTGCAGGCCCAGAACGCCGTCACCCCCGCGGGCGTCGTGCAGACCGGGGACGAGAAGATCCTCGTCCGCGTCTCGGGTGCGTTCCGGTCCGGAGAGGACGTTCTCGCCGTCAACTTCGTCGCACAGAACGGTCGGATCATTCGCCTGGGCGACATCGCACGCGTCACGCGCGGCCCCGCCGATCCCGCCCAGCCGATGTTCCGCGCCAATGGACATCACGCCATTGGGCTCGCCATTGCGATGCGCAATGGCGGCGACGTCCTGGCCCTCGGGCGCAACATCGCGCAGGCGATGACGGAGATCACGGAGAATCTGCCGGTCGGGATCGAGCCGACGCTCATCGCCGACCAGCCCGTGACCGTCGAGCATGCGGTGGACGATTTCATGGAGGCGCTGTGGGAGGCGGTCGCCATCGTCCTTGCGGTCAGTCTGGTCAGCCTCGGCCTGCGTGCGGGCGCCGTGGTGGCCATCGCGATCCCGCTCGTTCTCGCCGCTGTGTTCGTGGCAATGGAGTGCTTCGGGATCGACCTTCAGCGCATCTCACTCGGCGCGCTGATCATTGCCCTCGGCTTGCTGGTCGACGACGCGATGATCACGGTCGAGTCAATGGTCACGCGGCTGGAGGACGGCGACGACAAGGAACACGCGGCCAGTTTCGCCTACACCTCGACTGCCTTTCCGATGCTCACCGGCACATTGGTCACCGTCGCGGGGTTCGTGCCCATCGGTTTCGCGCGCAGCGCCGCGGGCGAATACACCTTCTCGATTTTTGCCGTGGTCGCCATCGCACTGATCATATCCTGGATCGTCGCGGTCGTCTTTGCCCCCTTGCTCGGCATTTGGATACTGAAAAAGGCGAGGGCGGCGCACTCGGCGGAGCCCGGCCCGATCATGCGCACGTTCCGCCGCTTCCTCGGGCTGGCGATGCGGGCACGCTGGGTCACGATCCTCGTTACGTTGGGCCTGTTCGGGGCATCGCTCTATGGCATGCGCTTGGTTCCGCAGCAATTCTTCCCGTCGTCCGACCGGCCCGAGCTGCTCGTAGACCTGCAGCTGCCCACGAACGCTTCGATCTACGCAACCCAGGAAGTCGCGGCCCGGCTGGACAAGCTCCTGAAGAGTGATCAGGACGTAGACCACTGGAGCACCTATGTCGGGCAGGGTGCCGTTCGGTTCTATTTGCCCCTGAATGTTCAGCTTCCCAACGACTTTTTTGCCCAGGCCGTGGTCGTCACCAAGGGACTGCAGCAGCGCGAGCGCGTGAAGGCGAGGCTGGAGCACGCGCTGGCGACCGAGTTCCCGAGCGCAGTCGGGCGGGTCTATCCGCTGGAGCTCGGCCCCCCGGTCGGATGGCCGCTCCAGTACCGGGTGAGCGGACCGGAGCCGGACCAGGTGCGCGCGATCGCCTTCCAGGTCGCTGAGGAGATAGGGTCCACCCCCGGTGCAGAGAACGTCAACTACAACTGGATGGAGCCGGCCCGCACGATCAGGATCCGGGTCGACCAGGACCAGGCCCGACTCCTGGGCCTCAGCTCGCAGCAGTTGGCCCTGTCCCTGAACGCGGTCGTATCCGGCGTCACAGCTACCCAGGTGCGCAGCGGGATCTATCTCGTCGACGTGCTGGTTCGGGCCTCCGCCGATCAGCGCATGTCGCTGTCGACGATCCGCACGCTTCAAGTGCCGCTGCCGAGCGGGCAGACCGTTCCCCTGAGCCAGATCGCGTCTGTCGAGTACGGCCAGGAATACCCGATCGTCTGGCGCCGGGACCGGCTGCCCACAGTGACTGTGCAGGCCGACGTCGTGCCTGGCACGCAGGCCGCCACGGTCGTGCAGGCGCTGGCGCCGAAGATTGCGGCACTGAGTGCCAACCTGCCGAGCGGGTACCATATCGGCATCGGCGGCACAGTTGAGGAGAGCAACAAGGCGCAAACGTCAGTCATCGCCGCTCTGCCACTGATGCTCATTCTGATCCTCACGGTACTGATGATCCAGCTCCAGAGCTTCAACCGCCTGTTCCTGGTGCTCAGCGTGGCCCCTCTAGGCCTCATTGGGGTCGTCGCGGCTCTGCTCCTTGCGGACAAGCCCATGGGCTTCGTGGCGATGCTCGGAGTGCTCGCCCTCACCGGCATGATCGCCCGCAACTCGGTGATCCTTATCCACCAGGTCGAGGAGGAGAAGGCACAGGGGCGGCATCCTTGGGATGCGGTCGTCGAGGCCACCGCGCACCGGTTCCGCCCGATCCTGCTCACCGCTTCCGCCGCAATCCTCGGCATGGTCCCGATCGCGCCGACCGTCTTCTGGGGCCCTATGGCCTACGCGATCATGGGCGGCTTGGCGGTCGCGACGGTTTTGACGCTCGTCTTCCTTCCAGCGCTCTACGTGACCTGGTTCCGGATCAAGAGACCTCAGCCGGACTCGATCCAGAAAATCGAACTTCCGCAGACCGCCATAGCTCAGCCGCTGACCTGAAGCGGGGCCCCGAGTTCACCTTCCAACCCGCCGGCCCGACAAACATTCGAGCTGGATCAACCAGAAAGGAGCAAGTGATGAAACATCTGAAATCGACCTTTGTCGGTCTTCTCGCATTGACGGCCGCGTCGGACGCATTCGCTCAAGGACCACCGGGGCCTCCCCCGATGGGCGGCGGCCTACCGGCTCCGCCGATGGGGGTGGCCTACCGAGTCTTTCGGGCGGTGGCCTGCCGGGTCTCCCGGGCGTGGCCTACCGAGTCTCCCGGGGGGTGGCCCCATGGGCGGCAGGTTACCGGGTCCCTTGCAGGGCGGGGGACCCTCTACCCTGGCAGCCGGCCCCGCGGGAAATGCCTCCGGGAATATCGCGGCATGACGCTGCCCGACGACAGCAACATCAAAAGGTGCAGGTCGAGGTCGGACTGCAGAGCAAGGCTGGCTACCCGCACCAGACCGGTCGCTGTGGTCCGGCCTTTGGCGGCTTTTTTCAATCTGGATCAACGACAGAAACTTAAACGGGTCCGATCCTGCCTCGCTCGACCTTGCTGCTCCGAGAGCAGGCATCTGGCACCGGCCGTTCCCGTGTCTCCCACCACTCCACGGAGGTAGTCATGATTTCACGGTATGCCCTTCAGGTAGCTGCGTTTGGCCTGTTCATGGGCCTCGCCGCTCTGCCGATAGCCCGAGCGGCGGAACCGGCTCCGCCGCCGGTCAAGCCGGCGATCAGCGAGGAAGCCGATACCGCCGTCTCGCAAATGGGCAAGGCGCTCCTGGCCAAAGAGCTATCGTTTACGGCAAAAACCATCCGGGTTTACCTGGACGAATCCGGGCAGCCGCTTCACATCTTCCATACCCTGAAAGTGGTCGTGCGCCGTCCCGACCGGCTCGCCGTCCAGTCTACCGGCGACGACGGCCCGCACGATCTGTTCTACGACGGCAAGTCGGTTGCCATCTTCTTCCCCGACAGGAAGCAGTACGCGGTGATTGCCGCGCCGGGGGAAATTTCATCGGCTCTGCGCGAAGTGCAGGACAAGCTCGCTATCGATTTTCCGTTGGTGGACTTTTTTACCGAGGCTCCGGACAAATCATTTCTGAGCGGGGTTACCGCCGGCTGGCAAGTCGGTACAAACAAAGTTGACGGCGTCGAGTGCCGGCATCTGTTTTTCTCGCAAAGAGGTGGCATCGATCTGGAATTGTGGGTCGAGAACAATGACGCGGCGATACCGCATCGTTTGATCGCCACCTATCGGTTGCTCCCCGGTCAGCCAGAATTCATCGCAGAATTCGCGAACTGGGATGCCGCCGTGCACCCGTCGGACTCCGAGTTCACCTTCCAACCGCCCGCCGGCGCGACAAAGGTCGATCTGGGTGAAGCCCCTGCACCGGTAAAGCAAGGGAGCAACTGATGAAACACCTGAAATTGACCTTTGTCGGTCTTCTCGCATTAACGTCCGCAGCGTCGGATGCATTCGCCTTTGGCCCACCGGGTCCGCCGATGGGCGGTCCGCCGATGGGCGGCGGCGGCCCCGCGGGAAATTTCTCCGGGAATATCGCGGCACCCGGCCCCGCGGGAAATGTCGCCGGGAATGTCGCGGCAGGCCCTGCAGGAAATGTCGCGGCAGGCCCCGCGGGAAATGCCTCCGGGAATATCGCGGCAGGCCCCTTGAACTCGGGTAATGTCAATGCCGCCCGCAACACCTTGAACTACGGCAATGTCAATGCCTATGGCAACGGCGGATATGGTGGCGGACACTATGGTAACGGATACGGATACTATGGTAACCGATCCTATTGGGGCGCATATGCGGCCGGCGCCGCTACCGGAACCGCGGTAGGAGCTTCAGCCGCCTCGAGCGACAAGTCGTCAACGACCTATAATTATTACACCCAGCCATATTACTACTATAACTGCTGGGACGCTAATAACCAGCGCTACTACTCCTCGGCTACTCCGTGCTCCCAGTGATCATACGCTTGAACGCGGTGGCGGCGGGCTGTGGGTCTGCCGTATCGCGCCGTCATGTCACGAGCGCCGGTGCTGCTCACGGCCATATGGCCGTGAGCAGAACAATCCACGCCGCATCCTTGGGGTCCTTCTTTGATCAAGTGACTGAACTCGTGAAGATTCCCGAGGACACCTTGCAGGAGTTAGACTATGGAACTGACCGTTAAGGGAATCCATCTGTTGGCGCGGCTGTCACGGGACCGCCGCTTGTATGCTGAGTGCAAGGACGCCGATCTCGACGCATTGCAAGAGCTTGGCTTACTACAATGGTTTGACGCGCGTTCGTCGACTACGCCGTTTAAAGAAGATCCGCGTCCACTGTTCAAATTGCTTGGAATCAGTGGCAGGATCGACTTTTTTTGGGTTGCAACTGTAGAAAACTGGCGTGAGCTTGTCGGGCCAGAGGTCTGTGCTAGGGTTGACGCGATCGACGAGATCGAATGGGCGGTGAATAACGGCCCGTCGACCGCAAGCCGCGCCAGTTGGCAGACAATGTCGGGCCCAATATCGTTGGACGCTTCCGCCGCGCTGTGCTCGCAGGTATCTGTCTGGCGATAGTTTGCGCTTGGATTGCGCTGACCTCGGGTGACTGCAGTCTGTTCGAGCGGTCCGGCTCCATATAGCCGAAGGAGTTGGCCCTTGGCCCATTTCGAAATCCACTCGTTCTTAGCCGCCGCCACTGGTCTCCTGGCTCTTATCTCGTTTTGTCTTCTCGTTTTCGGGCGGGGTGGGGTAGGACCGATCGTCGCGTTCCTCATCGCAGGCCTGATCGTGGGGCAGATAAGCGAATTGCCGCCCGAATCGGTTCAGGCTTTCCGGGAATTCTCCGAAATCGGTATCATTCTGTTATTGTTCCTCATTGGCCTGGAAATACAACCATCCCAATTTGCGTAATCTCGGCTTGGACGCAATCACGTTTGGTGCTCCGCAAATTCTCGTAAGCGCTGGGATCATCGGTATTACGTTTGGGGAGTGTTCGGGACATGGGATACCGCCATTGTACTAGGGCTGTGTTTCACAATGTCGTCGACCCCCGTAGTCGTTCAGCTTCTCAAGGATCGGAATGAGCTGCATACGTCCTGGGGCGAAAAGGCTTTCGCAATATTACTGGCGCAGGATGTAGCGGTTGTTCCATTTCTGGTGGCCGTCTCACTTCTAGGCCAACGAGACGCTGGGGGTGGAAGCAACCCCCTATGGCAGTGGGAGATGGTGCAGGCCATCATTGTTGTCGTGGGCATCCCCGCGGTTGGCTACCTTGCGCTGACACGCATCCTGGCGCTCACCGTCAAGCAGCAGAACGAAGCCGCCTTGACGTGCGTGACATTGCTCGGTGTCCTGGCCGCAGCACTCGCTGCCGAACGAGTTAGCCTGTCGATGGCGCTTGGCACTTTCCTTTTGGGTACCACGCTCTCCTTCGCACCTTTCCGCGATCGGATCGCGGCTAGCGTCGAGCCCATCAAGAACATAATCCTCGCCCTCTTCTTCCTGAGCGTTGGGCTCTCGATTGACATGGAGATCGTCGCCTCGGCCTGGGCTCCGCTGTTGTTGAATACGCTCGTCATACTGGTTCTGAAATCTGGCATCGTCTTGTTGCTGCTAATTGCAGGACGGCTTCAGCGCTCGGAAGCGGTCAAGCTGTCGGTCGCTCTGGCGCAGTGCGGAGAATTCGGCTTTGTCCTATTTGCCGCAGCTCAGGCCCGCGGATTGATGTCGCCTCGCTTAACTGCACTGGCGAGCATATTGATCACGATTTCGATGCTTGCGACGCCCTTCGCCGTCCGGTATGGGGAGCGTTGGGCAGACTCGCTTCCCCCGATACGGGGGCAACGGGACGGGTGAAAGACGGCTTTCCTGGTGGGCGTTACTTTGCGCCGTATCCGCGTATTCAGGCAGATCGCTTGCTAACGGCTTCAACACCGCAATGCGGAGTCTTGCACAGCTGCCCTTTTTGGAGCCGACATGCAGATTGATCCAGCTCTCCTTACCCCGGTTGCGTTGCTCTTGGGGGCCCTTGTAGGAGGTGGAGCGTCGCTGCTCGGCGCCGTTTACACGGGACGCTCTCAAGATCGCGTTCAGCGCGTCGCATCTGAGATCGCGAAACGGGAAACCGTTTATGCTGATTTCATCATGAGCGCGTCGAATTTACTCCTGAACGCTTACACCCACGACGAGATCGCACTGAGCGGCGATGAGCAGCGCATGATCGGGCTCATCAACCGAATGAGACTCTTTGCTCCGACTGATGTTGTCGGTGGAGCGGAGGCAGTGCTCAGAGCTATCGTCGAGATCATGCTGAAGCCGAGTATCGAGCTGCGGCAGCTTGCGAAGGAGGCGTTGTCCAAGAGCCTCGATCCTGATCCGCTGCTGGTATTCAGCTCGATTTGCAGGGCTGACTTGGACAACGTGCACCGAACAGTCATGTAAGAGCGCTAACAAGTCAGCGCTGGCCACAACTCGGTGTCGCTCGCACCATCGCACGAACCACACAAGCTCGCGCCAATCAACCGTGGCATGCATAGCTGTAAGCGCCGGAGCAAAAATCCCTCATTGAAGCGGCCGGTCAGTCCGGTTGCGCCGGAGTAAAACTCCGGCAGCAGGTAGCCCTTTGGCGTAATGGCCGAGGGCGGGGGATGAAAGTGGTGGAGCT
>Ga0209656_10003380_pt1 | contig 10333 bp, 8 predicted proteins | sample BogFormECP12_OM2_FD_188239 | JGI IMG/M metagenome (GOLD analysis project Ga0209656, IMG submission 188239) | Bog forest soil microbial communities from Calvert Island, British Columbia, Canada - ECP12_OM2 (SPAdes) (version 2) | ecosystem: Environmental > Aquatic > Freshwater > Wetlands > Bog ... | reverse complement strand
TGAAGGCGGTGTAATGATGTCGTAAAAAAACACCGCCGGCCATGGGCAGGGCCGTCAAGGCGAACTCGGCATCCCGAAGGGAGTTTCCAATTTTGGCGCAGCCTCATGGCCGCTCTCGGGTGCGAGCACGGCCATGAGGGTGTGTTGCGCCTAGAACTTGACCAGCACGCCGCCCGACAACACGGTCTGGCGCGTGCGCAAATCCGGGTACCAGACACCGCCATCGTTGGCGCAGGTGGTATTCGTCAAGGTCGATCCGCCGGGAGTGCCATCGTTGCAGGCGTACTGCGCAGGGTAGCCGTTGTTGCCGAACGGAGGCGTCACGCCGCCCTGGCCTGAGAAGTAGGGGATATTCGAATGACGAAATCCCGCTTCAGCCCACCAGGTTATCCAATCTTTGGGCATGTACTGGAAATTGAGCGTGGTGTCCCATTGACGCGCGGACTGTCCGGGGTTTTCCGTGAAATAGGGACTGCCGGATACGGCATCCGCTCCGTTGATGGGCGGCAGCAGGGTCAGATACCGGCCCGGATTGGTCATCGAGCCGCCGCCAAGAGTCACCGCGTAGAGGTCGTGGTCGAACCAGAAACGGTTGTACATCATCCAGCCGAGGAAAGCCGTCTTGTTCGGTCCGCCCGTGCAGGAGAGACCGCCCACCCCGCCCCCATACTCGCATCCCGCGTCAACCGTGATGGAGAAGGCCGCCTTGGACAATCCCGTGCCATTCAGTTTGTTGTCGTACCACTTGTACTCGACGCTGTCGTCGGTGTGGACTCGATTCGCATTGCGTATCGGGTTCGGCGGTCCGCCGGGCATGGAATAGGCGAGATTATCCTCTCCGACGCCATAGTTGTTGAAGACCCATTTGACGTTCTCGTTCGGCTGCCAAAGGATCTGGCCGCCGAAACCAAGATTCTTGTTGAATCTGCCGTAGGACTGCCAGCCGTTGATGATCCAGGGTTCGATTTTCAAGGTATTGGTCGGGAAATACTGGATGCGCAGCCCATTGAAGAACCAGGGCGTGTTCGACGACACGTAGGACGGCTGGTAGGTCCAATTGTCGAAGTTATAGTAGCTGAACAACCCGATATACGAGACGAAAATTCCCGCATCCACATTGAGGCCATGGGCCACGTCGAAATGATAGCCGGCGTTCGCTTCCGAGAGATACCTGTAGGCGTCGCGCAGATCCCATTGGCCGACGCCCTGGCTCGCGTCATTACGCGGCGTAGTCGTGGAAAACAGGCCCATCATGGACAAGAATCGGGCGCGCACGTTTTCCCAGTGGAAATCGCCGCCGAAGCTCACCTGCTCCAACTGGAATTCGCCGGAGCGGAACGACTCCGTCGAACCGACGATGGTATGGTCCTTGGGGTGGTTCAAGTCGTCCATGTAATGCACGTCGAAGCGGATGTCCGGCGTGAAGAACTTGGTGTCGAATACCGGCGCCTTGTTGCGCGGCGAGCCGTTCAGCCAGGTGAAATCCCCGAAAGCAAACGGGGTGAAATTGTCGACACCCGTGGTCGCATCGGGCGAGTGGAGGGCGTCGGGGACCGATTGAGCATCCGGTGCCACGGGTTTGACCGGAGCCAGAAGCGCGGACCAGACCGAGGAAGTCGGTGCCGACGCTTTCGCCGGTGCCGAGGATTGGGCCACACCCGTCGGTTCCGCCTGCACCCCCGGTTTCTGCGCCGCCGCGAGCGCGGGCCCTGCCTGCGCAGCCGCCGGAGCATTCATCACCAGATCATGCCGGGTCGCTTTGCTGGCAAGGACTTGCAGCGAAGGCGCCGTCGCATCGGGATAGCCTTCGACCTGCGCTGTGATCGACCACACGCCGGGCGGAAGGTCCGCAAAGGAATAGATTCCATCGCTGCTCGACACCGTTGCGCGAATGCCGCCGCCGTCCACCCGCAGCGCCGTCACGGTCGCGCCGGCGACGGGAAGCTTCGCCGAATTCGTCACGATGCCGACGATCGCCCCGGTGGACGTCTTGACCACCGGCGGCGGGGATTCTTGAGCTCGGGCAGCGGATAAGGCAAGTCCGGTTGTCATAACGGATATCAGAAAACCCTTCAAATACTTTTGTTTCATGGATGTCATCCCGCACCTCACTTCCACAGGGTCACTTAATTTTACGGACAGGAGCGATTACCGGTAGACCAAAGGCTGTTAAGAAAAGGGGGCGGCACGTAATAAAGGTATTAAGAAAATATCGGGCCGCACATGGACCTAAGCGCATTCCGTATCCGGGCGCGGGGTCGGCACTTCCGCCGCAAGGGCCGGCAAGCGCACCGTGAAGCGGGAACCTTCGCCCTCGCGGCTGTAGAGCGCGACGCCGCCCTTGTGCAGTTCGACAATCGTCCTGACCAGATAAAGACCGACCCCGCTGCCGACGATTCCGGAGGTGTTGCTGCCGCGATAGTAGCGTTCGAACACCTGTTCGCGTTCGACCTCCGGGATCCCGATTCCGTGGTCTTCGATCACGACCGCGGCGTCCGTACCCTGCCTGAGGACGGTCACCTGGATGAGGCCGGCATGCGGCGAGTACTTGACCGCATTCGAGAGGAGGTTGCCGAAAACCTGGCTGAGGAGACTTGCATCGCCATACACATTCAGCGGTTGTGAGGGAATCCGATCGAGGAGTTCGGCGTCCGGAGCCAATTCCCGCTGCAGATGGCAGATCTCACGCACGAGCGCGGCCAGGTCGACCTGCGTCGGATGGTAATTGAGTTCGATGCGGCCGTCGATCAGGCGCGCGGAGCCGATCAGGTTGTCGATCAGCTGCGTCATGCGGCCGACAGTGCTGCGGACCTTGCGCGCCCGCTGGGACAGCTCGTCCGCGGTCAATCGCTCCCGCATCGAGATGAAACGCTGCGCGTGCCCATCGATGATGGCCAGCGGCGTGCGGAATTCATGCGACGCCATGGAGACGAAATTTCGCTGCAGCAGCGTGAGACGCTGCTCCTCGGCGAGTTTTTCCTGCAGTTTCGCCGCCTGCTGCGCCAGGGCATGACGATTCTGCGCGAGGTCAATGGCGTTGTTGCGGAACACCACCACGGCGCGCGCCATTTCGCCGATTTCATCGTGCCGCTGCGTGCCCTGCACGTCGATGCTGGTTTCACTCGCGGCCAGACGGTGCATGCGGTCGGCAAGATCCACGAGCGGTGCGGAAATGGACCGCGTGACGTGCAACATGGCACCCGCGACCAGCAGTCCCGCGAGAATGATGGTGAGTGCGACTCGGCTGCGCCCCTCGGCATAGACTCGATCCGATCGCTCGCTTGCGTCACGGGCGCTCGCAATATTGCGATCGGTGAGCATCCCCAAAGTCTCGCTCGCGGCCTCGTAGGCCGATTTCGACGCTTGTTCATGTAGGCGCACCGCCGCGGCCACGCGTGAATTTGCCTGGCCCCGTTCGAGGATGATCCGGTAGGCGCTCCATTGGGTTTCGAAGCGACGGTAGAGATCGTCCTCGGCCGCGTCATGGCGAATTTGCCCATAGGCTTGCTGCGCAGCGGCAATTCGGTGGTCCAGATCGGCCATCTGCTGCAATGCCGTGGCGCGCTCGCTCGCGCTGTTGGCGCGCAGACTGGCGGCGTCAGCCGCCGGGTAGTCCGTCGTGAAATTGTTGAGATCACCCAGCGCCCGCGTGCTGGGCAGCCAGCGGGTGCGGATTTGCGCCGACGCATCATTCACGTAGCTCAAGCTCCGCAGGCTCTCGAGACCGAAGACGATGACCAGCAGGAACAGAAATAAAAAGACCAGGGACAATCTGACCCGGATCGATTGCGCCCGCCTGATGGAGTGGTATCGCATCGCCCCTGAAGACTAGCAGGGTCGCTCATGGCATGGCACTTGGAATCAGGGTAGTGGAAAAATTTTACCTTTTCTTAATACCGCGGGTGCTAGGGTCCTTGGTTCATGGAAGCGGGATGCACATCGACGGTGATCGAGCCGCGCCGGAAGATCCTTTGCATCGAGGACGACCGCGACACGGCAGCGTTGATCCGTGAGGAGCTCATCGACCGGGGGTTCGAGGTTCGCGCAGCCTTCAATGGCCGCGAAGGCCTTGCCGCCATTCTCAAAGAGCCGCCCGATCTCGTGCTGTCCGACGTGGGCATGCCTGGAATGTCCGGATTCGAACTGCTGCGGACGCTGACGAGCATGGAGCCGCGCTTCGAGAGCATGCCCTTCGTGTTTCTGACGGCGCTCTCCGATCACGACAATGAGCTCAAGGGTTGGCAACTGGGCGCCGACGACTATCTCACCAAACCGGTCGATTACGACGTCCTTGCGGCGCTGATCACGGCGCGGCTCGCGCGCGTGGCCCGCAGTGCGATCTGGCCCAAGCATATCGGCTTGCGCGAACGAGAAGTCGAGACGCTCACCTGGGCGGCCCGCGGCAAGACTTTCTGGGAGATCGGCGAGATTCTCGGATTGAGCAAGCGCACCGTCGAGTTTCATCTCGAAAACGCGCGCAGAAAACTCGGTGTCGCCACGCGCACGCAAGCGCTGATCAAAGCGGCAACCGGACATCTCATCCAGCCCTGAGCGGGCCGCGACGCCGGACGCTCGGGCCCCGTGAAACTCATCGGCCGTCATCTGATTGCTTTCGGGTTCGCGGGCTGCATTTTTCTGGGTGTCACCGCGGACGGCGGTGTTGCGGGGATATGGCGCTGCGACCGGATCCTGGAGAAGGATGCCCGAGTCGCCAGGGACCGGTTGCATTCGGCAAACAATCCAAACCACGAAGACGATTCTTTCTTGAATGCCGTCGGCGCCGTATGGCCTTACGCCATCCATAGATCGGTTGCGGGGTACGACGCCGCTACCGGCCACGAGGCCGCAACCGGCTTTCTCATCGATCAGTGTCACGTTCTCACGAACATGCACGTCGTGTATACCGGCCCTACGGTGGTGAATCCAGCGGTTGGCAATGTTGTTGCATTCGCGGTCGGTCAAACGGAACGGGACAGGGACAAGGGCGCATTGCAGGGACTCAAGTATCTACATGAGGGAACGGTCGTGGCGCATGGCGACACCATCATCCTGGATCGCGTGGTACGTAATCCTGACAATGACTGGGCGGTCATCCAGCTGACGGCCAATGTGGACAGCACCATCACCCCTATGACGATCGCCGCCGTCGATTTCAAGCGGCTACCAACGCATTTCGCTCTGTCGGCGGCCGGGTTTCCGACGGATCACCGGCAGCCGCGCCGCGACGGATTCAAATTGAAGGATTTGTGGGGGTCGGACGGTCAACTCGTCGGGATTATTTCGGTGAGCACGAGCGCAGGCATCATAGAGACCACGATTCAAACGACGCCCGGCAGCTCGGGAGGCCCAATTTATACAGACCTCAATGGACGCAGGCACATCGTAGTCGGCATGGTCCAGGGCATCCGCGGCAACGGCATCGATGTCTCGGAGCGCGTGCCAAATGTCGAGGTCTTGTTCACGCCGGGGACGATAGCCAGAATCGCCGGCGCCGAAGCGCAAACCCCTTGTCGTTGACCCATCTGTCATTGACATGCACGGCCGCGCCGACGCTGATCAGGGTTTCGGCGGTTTCAGCGCGGCGTCGATGGCGCGGGATTTCTCATCATCATCGAGTATGGCCGGCCGCTGCCATCCTGCGACGGTGGCTTGTTTGGCACGCGTCAGCGTGAGCTCCCCGTCCGGGGCGTTCTGCGTGATGGTCGATCCTGCGCCGATGGTCGCGCCGGCGCCGATGCGAACCGGCGCCACGAGCATGCTGCCCGACCCGATGAAGGCGCGGTCCCCGATGAGCGTCGGCCATTTGTTCTGGCCATCGTAGTTGCAGGTGATGCTGCCGGCCCCGACATTGACGCCGCTGCCCACCCGGGCGTCGCCCACATAGCTCAAGTGGTTCGCCTTGCTGCCGGCGCCGATTTCGCTGCTTTTGACTTCCACGAAATTCCCGATGTGCACATCGTGGTGCAAGGTCGTGTCGGGCCGAACCCGCGCGAACGGCCCGATGCGGCAGTTCTCGGCCACGATCGCCGTGTCGATGATGCTGTTCGCAAACACTTCCGTGCCCGCCCCGATCCGCGAGTGGCCGATCACGCAATTGGGACCGATCTTGACGCCCTCGCCCAACTGCACCTTGCCGATCAGAACCGCATTGATGTCGATGAATACGTCGCGCCCGACCTCGATCTCGCCGCGTATGTCGATGCGCGCCGGGTCCGCCAAGGTCGCGCCCGCGAGCATCAGCTCCTCCGCGCGCTCCCGCCGGTAGCAGCTCTCCACGCTCGCGAGTTGGATCTTGTCATTGACGCCCATGACTTCGGAAGGCTGCGCCACCCGCACCGTTTCGACGCGAGCGGCGGCGAGCACGGCGGCCGCAACCACATCGGTCAGATAGTACTCGCCCTGCGAATTGTGATTTCCCACCTGCAGCAGCCATTCGCGCAAGCGGCCCGCGGGCGCGGCCATGAGCCCCGAGTTGATCTCGCGAATCTGCAATTGGTCCGGGCTCGCGTCCTTGTGCTCGACGATGGCGCTGACACGACCGTCGCCACCGCGCACGATGCGCCCGTAGCCCGCGGCATGGTCGAGTTCCACGGACAGCACGGCCAGAGCGCCCGCGCCGGCTGCGGCTACCAGCCGCTCGAGCGATGGGGCCCGGATCAGAGGCACGTCGCCGTACAGCACTAGCACGACATGATCGTCCGGAATGACATGCATGGCCTGCATCACCGCGTGTCCGGTGCCGAGCTGCTCGGCCTGCAGAATCCACTCGATGCCCTCGTGCGGCAGCGCGTCCTGCACGTGCGCGCCGCCGTGTCCGTAAACCACGTAGATGTTCGCAGGTGTGAGCGCGCGCGCCGTGCGGACGACGTGCTGCAATAGCGGCTGCCCCGCCAATGGCTGCAGCACTTTCGGCAGGTCGGAGTTCATCCGCTTGCCCTGTCCCGCGGCGAGTATGACGACGGAAAGCTGCATGACAGTTCCGTTAGGCCAATGCCCCTAGCGTTTCTTACGCAGGCGTTCGATGGCCCGAAGCTGTGCGACGGCGCGCAGCAGTTCGGCCTGCGCTTCGGCGATGTCGATCTTGTCGGTGCGTTCCCGGACGGCGTCTTCGGCGCGCTGCTTCGCGGCCAGCGCGGCGGCCTCGTCCAGATCGCGCGCCCGCGCCGCCGTGTCCGCGAGCACGGTCACGAGATTGGGCTGAATCTCGAGCGACCCGCCGCCGACATAAAACGATTGTTCTTCCTTGCCTTCCGTCTGCACGCGGACTTCGCCGGCTTTCAATGTGGTCAGCAGCGGCGCGTGACGCGGCGCAATGCCGAGTTCGCCCTGCGAGCCCGGCACGAACACCATGGTCGCCTCGCCGGAAAAGATCTGTCCTTCGGCGCTGACGATGTCGACGTGAATGGTGTGGGCCATGATCTCTCTTAGGTCAGGGTCTTGGCTTTTTCGACGGCTTCTTCGATGGCGCCGATCATATAGAACGCCTGCTCGGGCAGGTGATCGTATTCGCCGGCGATGATGGCCTTGAAACCGCGGATGGTGTCCTTGAGCGGAACGATCTTGCCGTCCTGCCCGGTGAACACCTTGGCCACATTGAAGGGCTGCGACAGAAACCGTTGGATCTTGCGCGCGCGGTACACGCTCAATTTGTCTTCTTCGGACAGCTCGTCCATGCCGAGAATCGCGATGATGTCCTGGAGCTCCTTGGCCCGCTGCAATATGGCCTGCACGCCCCGCGCCGTATCGTAGTGCTCATCTCCCACCACCAGCGGATCGAGTTGGCGGCTGGTGGAATCCAAGGGGTCGACCGCGGGGTAAATGCCGAGAGAGGCGATTTGCCGCGACAGCACCACGGTGGCATCCAAGTGCGCGAAGGTGGTCGCCGGCGAGGGGTCGGTCAAATCGTCCGCCGGAACGTACACGGCTTGAATGGACGTGATCGAACCCGTCTTGGTCGAGGTGATGCGTTCCTGCAGCACGCCCATTTCCTCGGCCAGGGTCGGCTGATAGCCCACCGCGGAGGGCATGCGGCCGAGCAGCGCGGAAACTTCCGTGCCCGCCAGCGTGTAGCGGTAAATATTGTCGACGAAGAACAGCACGTCGCGGCCCTTGCCGGAAGCCTGCTTCTCATCGCGGAAGAATTCGGCCATGGTGAGGCCGGTGAGCGCCACGCGCAGGCGGTTGCCCGGCGGCTCGTTCATCTGGCCGTAAACCATGGCGACCTTGGAGTTGCCCAGGTTGTCCTTGTCGATGACGCCCGATTCGATCATCTCGTGATAGAAGTCGTTGCCTTCGCGGGTGCGCTCGCCGACGCCCGCGAAAACCGACAGGCCGCTGTATTGTTTGGCGATGTTATTGATGAGTTCGAGCATGTTCACGGTCTTGCCCACGCCGGCGCCGCCGAACAGACCCACCTTGCCGCCCTTGGCGAAGGGCACCAGCAGGTCGATGACCTTGATGCCGGTGACCAAGAGGTCCTGGCCGCCCGCCTGTTCGTCATAGGCCGGAGCAGGACGATGAATCGGCAGGTATTCCGTGGCCTGCACAGGACCTCTTTCATCCTGCGGCTTGCCCAGCACGTCCATGATCCTCCCCAGCGTGCCCGCGCCCACGGGCACGGAAATTCCCTTGCCGGTGCCCTTGACGGTGAGACCGCGGCGCAGGCCTTCGGACGGGCCCATGGCGATGCAGCGCACGATGCCGTCGCCCAGCTGCTGCTGCACTTCGAGGGTCAGGTCCACATCATCGAGTATGAGCGCGTCATAGACCTTGGGGATCTGGTCGCGTGGAAATTCCACGTCGATGACCGCTCCGATGATTTGCACGATTTTGCCGCTGGACATTTGTTAACCCTCTTATCTTAAACCGCTGCCGCGCCGCCGACGATCTCCGAAAGCTCTTTCGTGATCGCGGCCTGGCGGGCCTTGTTGTAAATGAGCTGCAGCTCGTCGATGAGTTCGCCGGCGTTGTCGGAAGCGCTCTTCATGGCCACCATGCGCGCCGCCATTTCGCAGGCGACATTTTCGACGGCGCCCTGGAAGATCTGCGATTCGATGTATCGCATGAGAATACCGTCGAGAATTTCAACCGCGTCGGGCTCGAAAATATAGTCCCAGCGCTCCTGCAGATCGCTCTTGTCGATGGTCTGAAGCGGCAGCAGCTGCGAGACGAGGCCCTTCTGGGTCATGGTGTTGACGAAGACATTGTGCACCAGCAGCAGCTGGTCGATCTTGGCGTCACGATAGAAATCCAGCATGACCTTGCTGGTGCCGATCAACTCGGCCACGTGCGGCTTGTCCCCCAAATGAGTGACCGACGCCGAAATCTCGACATCCGCGAGGCGGCGAAAGAACTGCAGCGCCTTGGTGCCGATGACGCACAAATAGACCTTGGCGCCCTTTGCTTCGGCTTCGCGGATTGCGCCCAGAGTCGCCTTGAACAGGTTCAAGTTGAGCGAACCGCACAGGCCGCGATCGGTGCTGATCACGACGATGCCGACGGCCTTCACCGGCCGCTCCAGGGTGAAGGGATGCTTGTAATCCAGATTCACCTGGCGCAGGTGGCCGATGATCTTGCGGATCTTCTCGGCATAGGGGCGAGCCGAGCGCATCCGGTCCTGCGCCTTGCGCATCTTGCTCGCCGCCACCATTTCCATGGCCTTGGTGATCTTCTGAGTATTCTTGATACTCGCGATCTTGCCGCGGATTTCCTTTGCGCCTGCCATTGTCTTCTCTTGAACCCTTAAGCCAGAGTCGCGAAGAATTCTTCGCAGCACTTCTTCAGTGCGGCTTCCGTTTCCTTCGACAGATCCGGCTTGGCATTGATGCCCTTCAGCAAGTCGGCGTAGGTGTTGCGCGCAAAGGACTGCAGTCCCGCTTCCGCCTCCACCACCTTGCGGCGCTCGACCTTGTCGAAGTAGCCGTTGTTGCCGGCGTACAGCGAGAGGGCCATCTCCGCCACCGACATGGGCGAGTACTGCTTCTGCTTCATGAGCTCGGTGACGCGCTGACCGCGCTCCAGCTGCTTGCGGGTGGCTTCGTCCAGGTCCGAGGCGAACTGCGAGAAGGCGGCGAGATCGCGGTATTGGGCGAGCGCCAGGCGAATGCCGCCGCCCAGCTTCTTGATGATATTGGTCTGCGCGGCGCCGCCGACGCGCGACACGGAGATGCCGGCGTTGATGGCGGGACGCATGCCGGCGTTGAACAGGTCGGTTTCCAAGAATATCTGGCCGTCGGTAATGGAGATGACGTTGGTCGGCACGAACGCCGTCACGTCTCCCGCCTGGGTTTCGATGATGGGCAGGCCCGTCAGCGAGCCGGTCTTGCCCTTGACC
>Ga0209656_10003379_pt1 | contig 10335 bp, 7 predicted proteins | sample BogFormECP12_OM2_FD_188239 | JGI IMG/M metagenome (GOLD analysis project Ga0209656, IMG submission 188239) | Bog forest soil microbial communities from Calvert Island, British Columbia, Canada - ECP12_OM2 (SPAdes) (version 2) | ecosystem: Environmental > Aquatic > Freshwater > Wetlands > Bog ... | reverse complement strand
ACCGCTCGATCCGCGCAGCTTCATCCAGGACGTATCGGTCGCCGATAGCCAACCTCGGTTCGGCGACTGGCGCCAGATCAATGCCCAGGCATTGGTGACGGGATCGGTCAAGACGCAGGGCGACGGGCGGTTCCGAGTCGAGTTCCGCCTATGGGACGTGTTCGCCGAGCAGCAGCTAACCGGTTTCGGCTACACGACCACCCAGCAGAACTGGCGGCGCATCGCTCACATCATTGCCGATGAGATCTACAAGCGAATCACCGGCGAAGAAGGTTATTTCGACACCCGCATCGTCTACGTCTCGGAATCGGGCCCGTCGGACAAGCGGGTGAAACGCCTCGCGATCATGGACCAGGACGGGGCCAACAACCGCTTCCTGACGGACGGCCGGGCGCTGGTGCTGACGCCGCGTTTTTCGCCGACGGCACAAGAGATTACCTACCTGTCCTACGGCAGTGGGACGCCGCGCGTTTATCTGTTCAATATCGATACCGGGCAGCAGGAGGTCGTCGGCGACTTCCCCGGAATGACCTTCGCGCCGCGGTTTTCGCCCGACGGCAATCGGGTGGTTCTCAGCCGTGCCGAGAATGGCGTCAGCAACCTCTTTGCGCTCGATCTGCGTACCCGCCGGCCCGTTCGACTGACCGATAGTCAAGCGATCGACACCTCGCCCTGCTTCTCGCCGGATGGCAGCAAGATTGCCTTCAACTCCGATCGCGGCGGTTCGCAACAGCTTTACGTGATGAATTCGGACGGAAGCGACGTCAAGCGCATCAGCTTCGGTTCGGGCAAATACGGCACGCCGGTGTGGTCGCCGCGCGGCGACCTGATCGCCTTCACTAAGATCGAAGGCGGCTCGTTCTTTATCGGCGTCATGCGGCCTGACGGCTCGGGAGAGCGCCTTTTGACCCGAGATTTTCTGGTGGAAGGTCCGACCTGGGCGCCGAACGGTCGGGTGCTGATGTATTTCCGCCAGTCGCCATCCGATTCACGAGGGCACGGTGGGTCCGCCCGCCTATTCTCTATTGGACTTGACCGGTTCGAATCAGCGCGAGGTAATAACCCCCCAAGATGCTTCCGATCCGGCCTGGTCGCCGTTGCTGCGCTGAGCGCCCGGGCGAGGTCATTGGTCCACATATGCCCGCTCGTGGAGGCGGGTTTGGCGCGAAACGGGCGGAATCCTGCCGCTCTTCGGCCCCCGTAAGGTTCATACATCAGTCGAGGGGAATCAAATGTATCCAAGAATAATCGGTATTCTGGGCGCCCTGCTGTTTCTGGCGGCTTGCAGCAGCGCGCCGGAGACCCCGCCGGGCGGGCCAGGGGGGCCCGGCGGTCCGGGAGCATTCGGCGGACCCGGCGGCGTCGGCTCGGGGAATATCGTGCCGGGATCTCAGCAGGATCTGGAAGCGAGCGCCGGCGATCGCGTGTTCTTCGCTTTCGACCGCTCCGACATCACGCCTGAAGCTCAGCAGATCCTTGCGCGGCAGGCCGATTGGTTACGGCGCTATCCGAATGTCACGGTCACGATCGAAGGACATTGCGACGAGCGAGGCACGCGCGAGTACAACCTCGCCCTCGGCGAGCGCCGCGCCCAGGCCGTCAAGAATGTCCTCGTTGCGACGGGCATTCCTGCGGGCCGGATCTCGACGATCAGCTACGGCAAGGAACGTCCTGCCGTCGTCGGGTCGAGCGAAGAGGCGTATGCCCAGAACCGGCGCGCCGTGACCACCGTGAACTAAAACACCCCCGAACAAGGCACCCAGCGGATCGGGCGGACTGCCGGCGGGCAGATAATCTAGGTTCAACCCTATGGTTAGCGAGGGGCGCCCTTTTTTTGCCCTAAACGGACCCTACTAGGGCTGCTTGCTCAATCCGCGCCGCTAGCGCCCTCGGGCGGCGCGGAGACGAGTCGCCCCCGGCTCACGCGCAACTCGAGAGGCTCCTGATGATACGGCGTTTGCTCCTGCGCCCTCCCCGCACAATCCTGTTCCTGGCGCTCATCGCGGTGGCGATGCCGAACCCGGCGGCACGCGCGCAAGATCGGGCGACGCAGGACCGCTTGGAGCGCCTGGAGCGGGATCTCAGCATGCTGCAGCGGCAGGTCTATCGCGGCGGGCCTCCCCAAGTCATCAGCGCCGGGTCGGGAGCGGCGGTCGACGCCGAGCTGCGCATGGACCGGCTGGAAGCGCAGATGCGCGAACTGACCGGACGCGTCGAGGACGCGGCAAATGGGGTCGAGCAACTGCGGCGCCGACTCGAGCAGATTAACAGCGACGTCGACCTGCGGTTCAGTCAGAATCAGGGACCGGCAAGGGGTGCGCCGCCAAGCGCGCATGCCTCCGCCGGGATTGCCGATTCCAGCCCTGCCGGACAGCTCGCGATGCGAGGTCCTTCCCTGCCTGCCAGCTCGGCACGGTCGAGGCCGTCCGGCGATCCGATCCCGGCGGGAACCATGGTGCCGCCGCTGCCGGATCGGCTGAACGGAGCGGGCACCTTGACTCCGCCCGGCCCAACGCAACCGGGGCCGGAACCGATGACTGTCGCAACCGCCGGGCATCTCCCGCCCCCGTCTGCGGCTGGGCTGCCTACCGGTTCTGCCTCCGACCAGTACAACACGGCGTTCGGTCTGCTCAAACAGGCAGACTATCCTGCTGCCGAGGAGGCCTTGAAAACGTTCATTGCGCAACATCCCAACGATCCATTGGCCGGAAGCGCCCAATACTGGCTGGGCGAGACGTATTACGAGCGCGGGCGGTACGCGGAAGCGGCCAGCGCATTTGCCGAAGGCTATAAGACCTATCCAAAGGGGGCCAAAGCAGCCGACGATTTGTTGAAGCTCGGCATGTCGCTCGCCCGCGCCAACCAAAAACAGAACGCCTGCGTCGCCCTCGTACAGCTGGATCACGATTTCCCCCACCCGGGAAGTGCAATAAAGGAGCGGGCGATCGCCGAGAAGAAGCGGCTGGGTTGCTAACGAGCGGATCGGCAGCCAAACCTCTGACGCTCGGCGAGTTCACCGCCTCGCTGGCCTCGCTCGCGCAGTTCGAAACCCCGCCGTTTCTCGCCGTCGCCGTCTCCGGCGGTCCCGACAGCCTGGCCCTTGCCATTCTGGCGGATCGTTGGGCGCGCGAGAGGGGCGGGGAGGCCTGTGCGCTGACCGTGGATCACCGCCTGCGGCCCGAGAGCGGCGACGAAATCCGGCGGCTCGGAGCTTGGCTGTCGGTGAGAGCCATCCGCCACGAGGTTCTCGTCTGGGCCGGAGAAAAGCCGCGAAGCGGGATCCAGGAGGCGGCTCGCCTTGCGCGCTATCGACTGCTTGGCGGCTGGTGCCGCGAGCACGCTTGTCTGCACTTGTTGATGGGGCACCATCGAGATGACCAGATCGAGACGCATCTGATCCGCCGCCGGGCTCACAGCGGACCCGACGGGCTTGCCGGGATGTCGGCGATTCGCGAGTTCGCGGATTGCCGATTGCTGCGTCCGCTGCTCGGCGTCGCGAGGGATCGTCTCTTGGCATTCCTGAATACGGAGCGGCAGCCCTTCATTACCGATCCGAGCAACTTCGACCCTGTTTTCGAACGGGCTCGATTGCGGCGGGATGGCGGCGCGTCGGGAAACAGGGCCGATGTCTCCCGCCTGCTCGGCGAGATCCGCGCGTTCGGCGCCATCCGGGTCGCCCGCGAGCATGAGCAAAGCGCCCTCCTCGCCAGGTATGTCAGCTTGCACCCTGCCGGGTTCGCCCTCCTCGATCCCGCTGTGCTGCCGACAACGTCGCCGGAGATGGCGGAGCGGCTGCTTTCCAGCATCACCGCTGCGATCGGCGGCGCCTCCTATCCGCCGCGGCGGGACCGGATCGCTCGGCTTCGCGAGGTGCTCGGCGCGGCTGCGCGGCGCGGACATACGCTGGGGGGATGCCATTTCAGCCGCTGGCGAGAGCGTATCCTGGTGATGCGCGAACTCGCCAAAGCGCCGCCGCCACTCCAGCTCCTGCCGGGCGAGAGCACGATGTGGGATCGGCGCTTCGAAATCGTGATGCCGCGGGCTGGGAGGAGCCCCCTGACAATCGGATATCTGGGCTCGACCGGGAGCCCGCGGCTCGACCACGGCGCACCGCAACTCACCCCGTTGCCGCGGTTGCTCTTCCCGATTTTGCCGGCCGTGTGGGACGATCAGGGTATCGCAGCCGTTCCTCATTTGGGATATGGACGGACGGGAATCGTCGGTTTGCCGCAGGTTGTGTTCCGACCGGTTAATCCATTGACGCAAGCGGGCTTTGCCGTTGTTTAACGCCGGTCGCTTCTTATCTGTGAATCGGGCGAAAACTGTCGCGGGTCTGCGTCCGGAAGGAGTAGTCTGGTCGGCGCGCGATGCCCAGCTCGGTATGAAAGGCGTTCATCGTGAATAATTTCGGCAAGAATCTCGCCCTCTGGATCGTCATCGGGCTGCTTCTCGTCGCACTGTTCAACCTTTTCCAAACCTCCTCCAGCCGCGGACCGCAAGCCACTCTCGCCTTCTCGGACTTTCTGAACGACGTCAATCGCGGCCAAGTCGCCGATGTCACAATCCAGGGCAACAACATCAGCGGCCATTTCACCGACAGCCGGGCATTCACGACCTATGCCCCGAATGATCCCAACCTGGTCAGCCGGCTGACCGACAAGGGGGTGCGCATAACCGCTGCCCCGATCGACGAAAACGTGCCGTCGCTATTCGGGGTATTGATTTCCTGGTTCCCCATGCTGCTGCTGATCGGCGTATGGATCTTTTTCATGCGCCAGATGCAGGGTGGCGGCGGCCGCGCGATGGGCTTCGGCAAGAGCCGGGCACGGTTGCTGACCGAGAAGGTCGGCCGCATTACGTTTGAGGACGTCGCCGGCATCGACGAAGCCAAGCAGGAGCTCGAGGAGATCGTCGAATACCTGAAGGACCCGCAAAAATTTCAAAGGCTCGGCGGAAAGATCCCCAAGGGCGTGCTGTTGGTGGGGTCGCCCGGCACCGGAAAGACCCTGCTCGCGCGCGCCATTGCCGGCGAGGCGAATGTGCCGTTCTTCACGATTTCGGGCTCCGATTTTGTCGAGATGTTTGTCGGCGTCGGCGCGAGCCGGGTGCGCGACATGTTCGAGCAGGGCAAAAAGAACGCGCCCTGCATCATATTTATCGACGAGATCGATGCGGTGGGCCGGCATCGCGGCGCCGGCCTCGGCGGCGGCAATGACGAGCGCGAGCAGACGCTGAACCAGCTGCTCGTCGAGATGGACGGCTTCGAGGCGAATGAAGGGGTCATCCTGATCGCGGCAACCAACCGCCCGGATGTGCTCGACCCGGCCCTGTTGCGGCCTGGAAGGTTCGATCGCCAAGTTGTCGTCCCCAACCCTGACGTCGTGGGTCGCGAGAAGATCCTCAAAGTGCATATGCGGAAAGTCCCGCTCGCCTCGGACGTCGATCCGAGGATCATCGCGCGCGGCACACCCGGCTTCTCCGGAGCCGACCTCGCCAACCTCGTCAACGAGGCGGCGCTGATGGCGGCGCGCAGGGGCAAGCGCTCGGTCGCGATGAGCGAGTTCGAGCACGCCAAGGACAAGGTCATGATGGGCGCCGAGCGGCGCTCGATGGTAATGACCGAGGACGAGAAGAAGTTGACCGCCTATCACGAGGCCGGCCATGCGCTCTGTATGCTATACGCCGAAGGGCACGACCCGCTGCACAAGGTGACGATCATCCCGCGCGGGCGAGCGCTCGGCATCACGATGTTCTTGCCGGAACGCGACAAATACAGCCAATCAAAGCTCGAGATCAAAGCCATGCTCGCGAGCTTATTTGGGGGCCGTATCGCCGAAGAGCTGATCTTCGGGCCGGACAAGGTAACGACAGGCGCCGCCGACGACATCCGCCGCGCTACCGGTCTCGCCCGCCGCATGGTGACCGAGTTCGGGTTCAGCGAGAAGCTCGGACCATTGCGCTACGCCGAAAACGAAGAAGAAGTGTTCCTCGGTCACTCGGTCACTCAGCGCAAGAACGTTTCCGAGGCGACCGCCAAGGTCATCGACGAGGAGATCCGCCGCATCGTCGACGAAGGAGAGCAGACCGCGAGGGAGATTTTGACCTCTCGCCTCGACGAGCTGCACGCGTTGGCAAAGGGTCTGCTCGAATATGAGACGCTATCGGCTGAGGAGATCCGGCGGATCATCAAGGGTGAGCGGATCGTGCGCGAGACCACTACCGGTCCTGTGACTGACGAAGCGCGCCCGGGAAGGCGCAGCTCGGTACCGCCCTCCGGTCGGGCCACTGGTCTCGAACCTGAGCCGCAGCCTGGCGGCTGAAGCCGCGAAGAGACCCACACCGCTCCGGCTTCGAGCGGTTCGAGGACAGCTTCCGCCGCTCTCTACAAGGGTGCATCCCGCCGAGAAGCTGCCGCGCGGAGGGTTGGTATTAACGTTTCTTTTATTTGTCCTCATTAGGAATTTTACAGATTTCGGTAAGGTGGTGCCTGGACGAAGGTCCTTTGACTTGTGGAGGCATTGCCCGCGCAGTACACTTAGGGTACCGGCTTTACGATTTTTACAGGGGCGCCATGACGCGGAAGCTCTTCGGCACCGATGGGATCCGCGGGACCGCCAACAGCGAACCGATGACGCCGGAAACGGCGTTAAAAGTAGCAATGGCGGTCGGCGAATGCTTCCAGAACGGCGCCCACAAGCACCTCGTCGTCATCGGCAAGGATACGCGGCTCTCCGGTTACATGCTCGAGCCCGCGCTGACCGCCGGCTTTGTGACGATGGGGATGGACGTGGTGCTGGTGGGCCCGTTGCCGACCCCTGCGATCGCCATGCTGACGCGCAGCCTGCGCGCCGATCTGGGGGTCGTCCTTTCTGCCTCGCACAACCCCTACGGTGACAACGGCATCAAATTGTTCGGCCGCGACGGCTACAAGCTGTCGGACGAATTCGAGCAGAGGATCGAAGGCTGCCTCGAGAAGGGGCCGAGCCGGCGGGCGAGCCCGGCGGAACTCGGGCGCGTCAAGCGGCTCGATGATGCGGGCGGCCGCTATATCGAATTCGTCAAACAGAGCTTTCCTCGCGGATTGCGGCTTGACGGGCTGCGCATTGTCATCGATTGCGCACACGGTGCCGCCTACAAGGTCGCTCCGACCGTATTTTGGGAGCTCGGCGCCGAGGTCTTCTCGCTCGGCGTCTCGCCGGACGGCCTGAACATCAACCGCGAGTGCGGCGCGCTGTCGCCCGAGCAGATGCGGCGCGAGGTATTGGCGCGCCGCGCCGATATCGGAATCGCGCTCGACGGCGATGCCGATCGGCTGATAATCGCCGACGAACGCGGCGTCATCCTCGACGGCGATCAACTAATGGCGTTGATCGCCACCGGTCTCTCACGCGGTGGGCGGCTGACGGGTGGTGCGCTGGTCGCGACAGTGATGTCCAATCTCGGGCTCGAGCGCTTTCTCGCCAGTCAGAGCATCGGACTGCACCGCACCGCGGTCGGCGATCGCTACGTCGTCGAAAAGATGCGCACCCTCGGCTGCAATCTAGGCGGCGAGCAATCCGGTCATATCATCCTGGCAGATTACGCAACGACCGGTGACGGTCTGATTGCGGCGCTCCAGGTGCTGGCCTCGATTGTCGAGACCGGGCGGCGTGCGAGCGAGATCTGCCGGCTGTTCACCCCGGTGCCGCAGCTATTGCGCAGCGTGCGCTTCGGCGACGGTCAGCCGCTCGAGTCCCCGTCGGTCAAGCGGGCGATCGCCGCTGGTGAATCCCGGCTCGGCACCGTCGGCCGCTTGGTGATACGGGAATCCGGCACCGAGCCGGTGATCCGGGTCATGGCCGAAGGCGAGGACGAGGACGTGGTGGCGGCGGTGGTTGGTGAGATTTGCGCCGAGATCATCGGCTCCGCTGCCGGGGGCGACGGCGCCCGGCAGCTCGACGCGGCCCAGGCGGCGGAATAGTGCGCGGCCGGGTACTGATAGTCGCCGGTTCGGATTCCGGAGGCGGCGCCGGGATCCAAGCCGACATCAAAACGGTATCGATGCTCGACGCCTACGCCGCGACCGCGATCACCGCGTTGACAGCGCAAAACACCGAGGGGGTCTTCGGGGTCCTGCCGATCCCGCCGGAGTTCATCCGCCACCAGATCGAAGTGGTGCTCGACGACATCGGCGCCGATGTCGTCAAGACCGGCATGCTGCACGATAGCGCGGTGATCGAGACGGTGGCGGCGGTGCTGCACGACCTGGCAGCGTCGGTCCCGCTTGTCGTCGACCCGGTGATGGCCGCCAAGGGAGGCGCCCGCCTGATCGATCCCGGTGCGGTCGAGACGCTGAAACGGCTGCTGATCGCCGGCGCCACCATAGTGACGCCCAACCTGCCGGAAGCCGAGATGCTGTGCGGCAGGACGATCAGCAACATCGCCGAGATGCGGGCTGCCGGCGAGCAGCTGCTCGGGCTCGGTTGCCGGGCGGTGCTGGTCAAGGGTGGGCATCTGTCCGGCGAGACCGTCGCCGACGTGCTGGTGACCGAGGCGGGCGCGAGGGTCTGGGAGAGCCCGCGCATCACCACCCGCCACACCCACGGTACCGGCTGTACCCTCGCCTCGGCGATCGCGGCCGGGCTCGCCCAGGGTCTCGCGGTCGAGAGCGCCGTCGACCGCGCCCGTGCCTACGTCCAGCGCGCAATCGCCGGCGCCCCCGGCCTAGGCCGCGGCCATGGGCCGCTCGACCATGCCCATCCGCTCCGATCGCCGTCAGGAGCCATGCCTTGAAACGGTAGGATGGGTTGAGCGTAGCGAAACCCATCAAGATTGCCCGGTCCGAAGAGTGTCGGTGGGTTTCGCGTTGCGCAACCCACCCTACGATTTTAGGATTTGTGCGGTCGCAGGGTCGCGCAGTGGCATAGAGGATTCGGCATGGCTAAGAATTATCGGATCGCGGTGATCGCCGGCGACGGCATCGGGCGCGAGGTGATGCCGCAGGGGATCGCCGCGATGGAGGCGGCGGCGGGCGCCTACGGCTTTGGCTTCCAATGGCACGAATTCGATTGGAGCTGTGAGCGCTACGTCAATATGGGCATGATGATGCCGGAGGACGGGATCGAGCGGCTGCGGCTCTACGATGCAGTCTATCTCGGTGCGGTCGGTCACCCTGAGGTGCCGGACCACGTCTCGTTGTGGGGGTTGTTGATCCCGCTGCGGCGCGCCTTCCACCAGTATATTAACCTCCGCCCGGTGCGGCTCCTCGCCGGGGTGCAGTCGCCGCTGCGCGACCGTGCGCCGGGCGACATCGACTTTTACGTCGTCCGCGAGAACAACGAGGGCGAATACTCGGAAATCGGCGGCCGGCTCTATGGCGGCACCGAATACGAAATGGCGATTCAGGAATCAGTCTTCACGCGGCGCGGCTGCGACCGGGTCATGCGCTACGCCTTCGAGCTCGCCCGCACACGCAAGAAGCACGTCACATCGGCGACCAAGTCGAACGGCATCATTCACACGATGCCGTTCTGGGATGAGCGGTTCGCCGCTGTCGCGCGCGACTACCCCGACGTCAAGACCGACCACTACCACATCGACATTCTGACCGCGCATTTCGTGCGCCATCCCGACTGGTTCGACGTAGTCGTCGGCTCGAACCTGTTCGGCGACATCCTGTCCGACCTCGGGCCGGCGGTTGTCGGCTCGATCGGCATCGCGCCCTCCGGCAACATCAACCCCGAGCGCGAATACCCCTCGATGTTCGAGCCGGTGCACGGCTCGGCACCGGACATCGCCGGCCGCGGCATCGCCAACCCGATCGGCCAGATCTGGTCGGGCGCGATGATGCTCGACCATCTCGGCGAGAGCGCGGCGGCCTCGGCCGTCGAGCGCGCCATCGCCGAGGTCCTCGCCGAAGGCGGCACCCGCACCCCCGATCTCGGCGGCAACGCCGGCACCAAAGACCTCGGCGCCGCGATCACCGGTGCGATCCGGTGACGTGGCTTTCAGCAGCATTCGCGAGATGCACAAAGCCAGCGGGGCGGTGCCGATAACCGCTCTGGCTGTTTTTGCTGTTTTTTGCAGCGAATCATCAGCTAACGCGATCTCGTTTCGGCAGAAATGCTGGGCGGCGGTCCGTTCAGTGAACGAAAAGCGAAGCCGGCCGTCTCGCCGCTGTTTCCGAATGTTTTTGAGAAACAGATGATTGCGCCGATGGTACCATTAGCCGGAGCTTCCCAGTTCCAGAAAGCGCAATTCATTGATTCCATTTGGCTTTTTGATTTCGCCGCGGAGCACTACTGGGTACAGAACCAGACGGGCTCTAATTCTTGCGTTCGTATAGGCCCCCAAGGG
>Ga0209656_10003378_pt1 | contig 10336 bp, 7 predicted proteins | sample BogFormECP12_OM2_FD_188239 | JGI IMG/M metagenome (GOLD analysis project Ga0209656, IMG submission 188239) | Bog forest soil microbial communities from Calvert Island, British Columbia, Canada - ECP12_OM2 (SPAdes) (version 2) | ecosystem: Environmental > Aquatic > Freshwater > Wetlands > Bog ... | reverse complement strand
CAGATGTCAGCGCTGTTGATGGCGATCTTCCTGCGCGGCATGGACTACGGCGAGACCGCGCGATGGACGGCGGCGATGGTGGACTCCGGTGAGCGAATGGATTTCACCGATTTGCGGCGCGACGGCGATCCGCTGCCGACCGTGGACAAACACTCCACCGGCGGGGTCGGAGACAAGATCACGCTGCCGCTGGTATCGGTGGTTGCGGCGTGCGGTGGCGCGGTGCCGCAGGCATCCGGCCGCGGACTCGGCCATACCGGCGGCACATTGGACAAGTTGGAATCCATCGCAGGCTTTTCCGCAAAGCTGTCTAACGAGCAAGTGCGCCAACAGCTTTGCGAGATCGGAGCGGCCATATTCGCGGCCGGCCGCTTGGCGCCCGCTGACGCGAAGCTCTATGCGCTGCGCGACATCACCGCCACCGTGGAGTCGCTGCCGCTGATCGCGAGTTCGGTGATGAGCAAGAAGATCGCCGAAGGGGCGGGCGCGCTGGTGCTCGACGTCAAGGTCGGTGCCGGCGCGTTGCTGCGTTCGGAATCGCAGTGTCGCGAGTTGGCCGAAACCATGGTGGCGTTGGGTGCAAAGCATGGGCTGCCGGCTTGCGCGCTATTGACCGACATGAATAGTCCGCTGGGCGCGGCCGCCGGCAATGCACTTGAAGTCGCCGAGGCGCTGGAAGTGCTGGCCGGCGGGGGACCGCCCGATGTGGTGGAACTGACGCTCCGACTGGCCGGCGAGATGCTCCAGATCGCCGGCCTCGACGGGCGTGATCCGGCGCAGACGCTGCGTGACGGCACCGCGATGGACCGATTCCGCGCCTTGGTCGCCGCGCAGGGCGGTGACTTGTCCGTACCGTTGCCAGTTGGTAAGTACTCCGAAACCGTGATCGCCGATCGGAGCGGCACAATGGGCGATATCGACGCGATGGCAGTGGGGCTGACGGTGTGGCGGCTCGGCGCGGGCAGGTCTCGGCCGGGCGAGTCGGTGCAGCCCGGCGCCGGGATCCGGATCCACCGACGTCCCGGGGAGCCGGTGGCCGCGGGCGAGCCGCTGTTCACGTTGTACACCGACACCCCGGAACGGTTCGAGCCTGCGATGGCCGAGTTGGACGCCGGCTGGAGCGTCGTCAGCACGCCACCTGTCCAGCGACCACTGATCATCGATCGGATCACCTGATGACGACGCCACTGAGGCTGGAGGCGATCAAGCGAGCGCCCAAGGCGCTGTTGCACGATCACCTCGACGGCGGGCTGCGCCCGGCGACCGTGATCGACATCGCCGGTCAGACCGGCTATGACGACCTGCCCGCCACCGAGGTCGACGAGCTGACGCGGTGGTTTCACACCCAGTCGCACAGCGGATCGCTGGAGCGCTATCTGGAGCCGTTCTCGCACACCGTCGCGGTGATGCAGACGCCCGAGTCGCTGCACCGGGTGGCCTACGAATGCGTGGAGGACCTGTCCGCCGACTCGGTGGTATACGCCGAGGTGCGGTTCGCCCCCGAACTGCACATCAACCGCGGGCTGTCGTTCGACGCCGTCGTCGATGCCGTGCTGGCGGGTTTCGCCGACGGGGAGAAGGCGGCCGCAGCGGCCGGACGAGCCATCGTCGTGCGCTGTCTGGTCACCGCGATGCGCCACGCCGCGCTGTCCCGCGAAATCGCCGAGCTGGCGATCCGATTCCGCGACAAGGGCGTGGTCGGATTCGACATCGCCGGTGCGGAAGCCGGCTACCCACCCACCCGGCACCTGGATGCATTCGACTATATGCGAAATAACAACGCGCGCTTCACGATTCACGCCGGTGAAGCCTTCGGGCTACCGTCCATCCACGAGGCGATCGCATCCTGTGGTGCCGACCGGCTGGGCCACGGCGTGCGGATCGTCGACGACATCGACGTCGCCGACGACGGCACGGTGCGACTGGGCCGATTGGCATCGATACTGCGGGACAAGCGGATTCCGTTGGAGCTGTGCCCCAGCTCCAACGTCCAGACCGGCGCGGTCAACAGCATCGCCGAGCATCCGTTCGACCTGCTCGCCCGGGCGCGGTTCCGGGTCACCGTCAACACCGACAACCGGTTGATGAGCGACACGACAATGAGCCGTGAAATGCTGGCTCTCGTCGACGCGTTCGGATACGGCTGGAGTGACCTCGAGCGGTTCACCATCAATGCGATGAAGTCCGCGTTCATTCCCTTTGACGAGCGACTTGCGATCATCGACGAAGTCATCAAACCGCGCTTTGCGGTGCTGGTCGGTTAGCGGGGACTGACCACACCGGCAACATCAGCACCGTCTGACCTTCACCACTCTGGCCGGCAGAGCGATATCGCATGCGATAGCACTTTGCGCAGGGTCTTGTCTTAGCGAATTCCTCTGGCCGCCCGATGAATCCGCCGTGATCACCGGGGAATTCCACCGGCGGCGGTACCGTGCCCTTGCCGCGCCGCCGCGAGCGCGAGACCGTCATGTCTCCGTTGCCGCAAGGTAACCCAATCAAGTGCAGAATGTTGCCCAGCGTTGTCACCCGCGACAATTCCGCGACGAGTTGGCTTTGTTATCCATCGGTACCTTTTGGCGGGCATCAAACAGACGCTGTAGGGCGCTCACCAGCGACAGGACCGCCATGACGACCAAGCGGACCGGTTTGTCACACCGTGACCCGACAGATTGTCCACCCGCGCCGGACACCGGGCAGCACTGGCATCCGGCCTGTCACCGGCCGTCTCGAACTTCGTGTGCGCGTGTTGTCGTTGATCGCTTCGGACAAGAGCAGTGATGATGAGTAGCGGGGCCTTGTTCCTGGCGGTGTTCCTGGCCTCCGCCGTCGAGGGAGTCGAAGCGCTGGTCATCGTGCTGGCAGCCGGTACCAGCAGAGGTTGGCACTCGGCGATCAGCGGGGTCGTTGCGGGCGTTGTCGTGTTGTCAACGGTGATTGCCGTGCTGGGTCCCGCGCTCGCTGTCATTCCGCTGGCAGCCCTGCGCCTATTTGTCGGCGGCCTGCTGCTGACCTTCGGCCTGCGGTGGCTGCGCAAGGCAATCCTGCGGGCCGCCGGCCTCAAGGCGCGGCACGACGAGGTCGCCATCTTCGCCACCGAGGTTGCGGCCGCCGAGGCCGCTGCTGTCATCCGCCGGCCAGTGGTTGGCGACTGGTACGCCTTCACTCTGTCGTTCAAAGGTGTTGTCCTGGAAGGCCTCGAAGTCGCGCTTGTTGTGGTCACCCTTGGCGCCAACCAGCGCAGCATTCCCCTCGCGGCGCTGGCAGCGATAACCGCGGTGCTGGTCGTGACTATCGCTGGAGTCCTCGTCCAGGCGCCACTGACTCGGGTGCCCGAAAACACTATGAAGTTCATCGTCGGGATCATGCTGACATCGTTCGGCGTCTATTGGGGTGCCGAAGGCGCCGGCGCGCAATGGCCCGGCGCCGACAGTGCACTGTTGGTGCTCGTTCCTGGCGTCGCGCTTGTCGCCCTCGCACTCACGGCCCTGCTGCGTAGAACAGAGGCTCGTCCCTTGGCGGCGGCACCAGTACCCACCGAAAACAAGGGTCGCATCATGGCCCGCCGCCTCGCAGCGTTCGTCACGTTCTGGTATGAGTTCATCGTCGGCGATGACTGGCTCGTGGCCGTCGGGGTGGTCTGTGCACTCGCCCTTACCCGCGTTCTGCACGTCACCACGACAGTCCCGGTGTGGTGGGTGCTGCCTGGCACCGCACTCATCCTGCTCCCAACGAGCTTGTGGCGTCACTCCCGAATCCCTGGAACTGACGCAACGATGCGAGCGGACGTGGCATCGGTGGGGGGAATTGGCAGTTGGCGGAGAGCCAATCGACTGCACCTGCAGACTTGAACCGACGACGCCCGAGAAGGGCGGAGCCGAACCGTTCAACCAGAGTTGTTCGACCCGCGTTATTCGCGCCTTAGCCGCGACGCGCACAGCAATGTCGTCGCCGGCTTGCGGCGCTATTCGCGCCTTAGCCGCGACTCGACGAACTGCTCCAGCTCTTCCCACGCTCGCACCGAGGCGGCGTACGGGGGTGCGGGCTTGCTTACCGAGTCGGGATCGAGAACGTAGGCTGCCAGCTTGCCCAACGGCCGTTCCCTCGCCAGGGCCTTCTCGACGGTGTTGTCCTCAGCGTAGTCGCCCACATCGCGAAGCAGCTCGACAGCCAGATCAAGCTGGTCACGGTCCAGCGCGTCCGGGCCGTCGGCTAAATCGTCGGCCATTCCGGTCAGCACATAGACGTTGTCCTCGGTCACCTCGACCTGCAGGGAGCCGTCAGTTGCGGCAGTGCGGATGTCGTCGTAGGTGCTCAAGTCGGACAAATCGTGGTCGTGCTCATCGGCCAGATATCTGGCCAGGGCCCGCTCCGAGGTGAATACGCTGATTCGACCGTTACGGCCCAGGAAAATCGGGCGGTCGTCGAAATAGCAGCGCAGTGTGTAGAACGTACCTGCGGCGGTCATGATCCGGATCGGGTCGATGCCGACTTTCAGCCAAAAATCCTCGTCGCCGCCGAGCACAACCTCGTCGCCGGTGGCACCGGCTGTCTCGCCGTCCTCGGCAGGCTCGGTCTCTTGCTCCTCGGTGCCGGCGTCGCTTTCCTGATGGGTGCCCGAATCGTCCTCTTCGAGGTGCTCTTCTTCGACCGGTTCGGCCAGTTCGGCAGCGGCGGCGTCCGATATCGCGCTGTCAACGTCGGGAGTGCTGATGATCTCGTCCAAGGCGCCGAGCACGTCGTCCCAGCTACGTCCGATGACTTCGGCGATCACGTTCCAGCGCTTGAGACCGGCTTTGCCGGTGAAGTGGTCGATCCCGCCGGCCAGCGTGCCCAAGGTCGGGTTGCCGTTGAAAAATTTCATCACCGCCGGCAGCTCGCACACCGACCCGATCGACGAGACGATCGCCAGCGAGTTCGCCAGCGCGGTCACGGACTTTTCGGTCGGTTTCTCGGAGACCACCTCCTCGACCCCGATCAGGTCGAATTGCTTGTCGTCGGCGGGCTCGAGCTTGTGGGCGTTGGCCTCGGTCAGCCCTTTCCACCCCGGGTGGTCCACCAGGTCGTTGTCGGTGTTGGTGCGCACGAATGCCACCAGGTCAGCGGCCGTCTGGAACGCGTAGAGGTCCTCATCCTTACCCAGAAACCCCTCCCACTCGTCGCCCGCGTCGCGCCAGCGGGGCGCCCACACGGTGTAGTGGTCACCGTCGGTCAGGCTCAAGCAGATCGGGACGAGGTCAGCAGCCATGCGGCACACAATAGCGACGGGCGGCGTGGCTGCCGGACGCCAGGCTGCGGTTAGGCGCCCCAAATGTCGGTGATGGCGGGCGCTCTGGTTGCATAGCCGAGCTTCGGCAGCCCGTACATCTGCTCCAGCGTGGACAACACGTTGTAGTGGCTGATCGGCTCGCTGTAAGTTCCGGGTCTGACGTTCGCCCCGTAGATCACCGTCGGAATCTGGTTCCGCGAGGTGTTGTCGTCCTCGTCCCATGTCAGGATCAGCAGGCTGTTATTGGCTTTCGCCCATTCGGCGTACTGCGACAAGTTCTGATACAGCCACGTGTCGCCTTGGCCGATCGAGCCGTCGTGCATGTCATTGTCGAGGTTCGGGGTGACGAATGCGACCGTCGGCAAGCTGGCGTAATTCGACGGGGCCGGAAACGCGGAAAACGGAAGGGAATAGGAGCCCGGGATATTGCTGAAGCTGACCCAGGGCACATGCTTGCGCGCATACTTTCCCGCCCGGCATTCCGTCGAGCCGACCGCGGGCAGGCTCTCCGCGAAGCCCACGAACGTGTAACCGCCGGCGAGCAATTGCGAGCCGAGATTGGGCGTGTTGCCCGCGTTGACCGGACAGACGTTGTCCTTCACCAGCGTGTCGCCGGCGAACAACGCGTAATAGTTGGGCTCGCTGGGATGCACCTCGGCGAACGACTGCGCCATCATCGCGCCACCGGCGGCCAGCTGGTTGATGTAGGGGGCCGATCTGTTTCCGATGATGTTGGCTTGCGAGCGATTTTCTTCCACCACGACGACGATGTGCGCTGGGGTCGGAACGGCGGCCGCCTTGAAGTCCACCGGGGCCGTTTCGTGGGCTCGATGAACCGACGGCCACGACATCAGCACACTGGAAGCCGCCAGCACACCGAATAAGCTGACCGCTCGATATCGCTTGCCACTGCGCGATGGTCGGCGTCGCATGGCGGGGAGTATATGGTTACCGCCCCAGCTCATTGGTGCACGCCGACGCGTGTCGAGTGGCGGAAGCGCAACCGACGAATTCGCGAATTGCGTCATGAAGAGTGCCCGAACAGGACATGATGTTTGCCAATCGCCGGGCCGGGGATGATCACGCCATCTGTGGCTGCATTCTCGGCTGGCGGTTTACCGCTGGGAGGTCGGGATGTCAGAACCGAGATTGCGTTCGCGGGGTTATGCATCGTTGGTGATCGCTTGTGCCGCCGCCACCGGCGCGTTGTCGATCGGACTGTGGGCCTTCCCGTCTGAGGTGAAAGCGCTCATCGCGGAGGCCAGGCTGCTCGCCGACGAGGGCTGGATCATGAGCGGCACCGGCGTTCCCACCCCTGACAACGGTTTCCTCAGCTCAGTCGAATCGCTGTACCTCAGCCAGGACAGCGCCTACACCTTCGACCCGCTGACCACGCCGGAGCAGTTTTGCCCGTTCGTCTGCAATCCCAGCGAGCCGAACTTGGGCTTCGGCGACTCACTGAATACCGGCGCCAGCGACCTGAACAACGTAATCGTCCCGGCACTACAGGGCGGAAACGACGTCGCCGTGCTGGGCTACTCGCAGAGCGCCGACGTCGCCACCGTGGAGATGAACGACCTCCTCAACAACACGCCGGCCGGAGTCAACCTGAACGACTTGAGCGTCACGCTGCTCGGTGACCCCCAAAGCCCGATCGGCGGCATCCTGGACCGCTTCCAATTCCCCGACGGCGTCGGCGCCTTCAGCTTGACTCCCGAGCCCCAACACGTTCCGTTCGTTGATATCCCGCTGAGCCTGGCAACCACCCCGACCACCGGGATTGCGACCGACATCTACACCGGCGAATACGACGGCTGGGCCGATTTCCCCGAGGATCCCAGCAACCTCTTCGCCGACCTCAACGCGCTCATCGGGATCGAGACGGTTCACCCCTACTACCCGGACCCGACTCCCGGCGTGAACTTGGACACGAATGGCATCATCAGTCTCGGGTCGATCGGCAATACCAACTTCTATGAGATTCCCGCGCCGCTGCCGACGTTGGCGTTCATGTACGACGGTGGCCCCGCTGGGCAGTTCTTCTACGACTCCTTCGCGCCGTTTGCGACCTTGTTCGACGACTGGGGCTACGGCAACCCCGGTGATCCGGGCGCCGGCATCGAAGTCAACGGGGTCGACCCGATCGGTGCTGCCGGCCCCTGGACGGTCGACGCGACCGGCCAACTGGTCGAGTCCGGGGGCGCCGGCTTTGCTCCGGAGATGGATCCGCTGCAGATGCTGGCCGGAATGGAATACGCCACGGTGCAGACGTTCGTTGGGCCGATCGACGATCTTTTGGAGGACGCCGGGCAGTCGCCGCTGCCGACGTCGTTCGTTGACTCGCTGCTGTCAGGCTACGACGCCACGAACCAGCTGGACGCGTCGCTGCTGACCGAGTGGACTGCCTTGACGGCGAGCATCCCGTCCTTGGCGCCAGACGCCATTTTCAGTGGCGACCCGGCGATTTCCGCACAGCCGCTGATCGACTTGGTTGGCTACGGCTTCGACATCTTCAACTTCTTCGGCGCCTAAGCCGCGGACCCGGCTAGGGTCAGGTCCCGTGGATGTACGTGTCGTTGAGCACCCGCTGGCAGCGGCCCGGCTGACGATACTGCGCGACGAAAACACCGATAACGCAGTGTTTCGCGTAGCGCTGCGAGATCTGACCCTGATGCTGGTCTACGAAGCCACCCGAGACGCGTCCCGCCAGACGATCACCGTGCGCACCCCACTGGCCGAGACGGCCGGCACCCGGTTGGCGAAACCGCCGCTGCTGGTGCCGGTCCTGCGGGCCGGGCTGGGCATGGTCGATTCGGCCCTTCTGCTGTTACCGGAAGCCCAGGTGGGGTTTGTCGGCGTGGCCCGCGACGAGGAAACCGCTTTGCCCACACCGTATCTGGAGTCATTGCCCGACGATCTGCGTGGCCGGCCGGTGCTGGCCCTCGACCCGATGCTGGCTACCGGCGGGACGATGAATTACACCATCGAGTTGCTGCACCGCCGCGGCGCCGACGACATCACCGTGCTGGCTGCACTCGTGGCCCCGGAAGGCATTGCGGCGTTGGAAAAAACAGCGCCCGACGTACGAGTGTTCACCGCGGCCGTCGATGACCGCCTCAACGACGTGAAGTACATTGTCCCGGGCCTCGGCGACGCCGGCGACCGTCAATTCGGACCGTGCTGAGACAGCAGCGCCTACCAGTGCTGCACCGACGATGCCAGTTCGTCGCAGAGCGCGGTCGCCCGCCGGCGAACACCGGCCAGATCGTCGGCCACCGCGGACCGAACTTCGATGTAGCACTTGACTTTCGGCTCGGTGCCCGACGGTCGGACAACAACGCGGGCCGACGTGCCGGCGTCGCCGCCGGTGAAGATCAGCGCATCGGTTCGATCGACATCGGGGCGCTGCAGCAGATCAGTTGTGGTCGAGGCGAATCCGGCCAGCCGAGTGGGCGGCGAAGTCCGCAGCCGACGCATCAATGCGGTTGCCTCGTCCGGGTCGGTCACCGCCCATGACACGGCGGCGCCGACGTGCACGCCGAATCGGCGGGCCAGGTCATCCAGCGCGTCGAGGACCGAGCGGCCTGAAAGCTTTAGCGTCGCCACCAAATCGCAGGCGAGCACCGCGGCGCTGATGCCGTCCTTGTCCCGGACCGCGGCCGGGTCGACACAGTGCCCGATCGCCTCCTCATAGGCGTAAATCAACGTGCTGCCGGGCAGGTCGGCATCGGCGCGGGCCAGCCATTTGAAGCCGGTCAGGGTCTCCACGTGGCGTGCGCCCCAGCGGGCGGCGATTGCCGAAAGCATCCGCGACGACACCACGGTGCTGGCCACCACACTGGTGGCGAGCTCGCCCGGTTCGGTTCGAGACAAGATGAAATCGCCGAGCAGCCAACCGGTCTCATCACCGGAAAGCATCCTCCAGCCCGTCGGTGTGGGTATCCCGACCGCGCAGCGATCGGCGTCAGGATCGAGCGCGATCACGATCTCGGCATCGACGTCGTCGCCCAGCGCCAGCAGCGCGTCCGTGGCACCGGGCTCTTCGGGATTGGGGAACCGGACGGTCGGGAAGTCCGGATCGGGCCGAAACTGGCTGGCCACGGTATGCACATCGCCGAAGCCGGCGCGTCGCAGCGCTTCGACGGCCACGTCGCCGCCCACCCCGTGCAGGGGCGTCAGCGCCACCCGGACCGGGCCCGACGAGCGCCGCACCCGAACGGCCCGCTCGATGTAGTGCTCGACCAGACCTGGGTCAGCCGGTTCGACGTGCGCCCTGCCGATCTCGTCGGCGAAGGGGGCCGCGTCAATCGCGGTTTCGATCTCGTGGTCGGTGGGGGAGATGATCTGCATTCCCCCAGCGAGATACACCTTGTAGCCGTTGTCGGCCGGCGGATTGTGTGATGCGGTGATCTGGATGCCCGCCGCAGCGCCGGTGTGCCGCACGGCAAATGCCAGTACGGGTGTGGGTACCGGATGCGGAAACAGCGTGGGCGAAAAGCCCGCGGCGGCAAGTACTTCGGCTGCGGCCACGGCGAATGTGGCTGAGCCGTGCCGCGCGTCGCGCCCGACGAACACCGTCGAACCGGCGTCGCCGCGCTCGGTGAGCACCGTTGCGACGGCCCAGGTGGCACGCAACACGACGGCGAGGTTCATCGCGTCCGGACCACCCCGGACCGGGCCGCGCAGTCCCGCGGTGCCGAATGTCAGCGGCCGGGCGAACCGCGCCGCCAATTCGGCCGGATCGCACTGCGCGAGCTCGGCGGCCGTCGCCGGGTCGGGGTCGTGCGCGATCCAATCCTCCGGAGTCACTGGATTCCTCAGAAGCCCTCTACAGCTGCGCGACCACGTCGGCCAGTAGTGCGCCCATCCGGGTCGCCGAGGCCGCGCCGGCGGCAAGCACCTCGGCATGGCTGAGCGGTTGACCCGTGATGCCGGCCGCCATATTCGTCACCAGCGACACTCCCAGCACCTCGGCGCCCGCCGCCCGCGCTGCGATCGTCTCGTGCACGGTGGACATGCCCACCAGATCGGCGCCCAGGGTCCGCAGCATCCGGATCTCGGCCGGCG
>Ga0209656_10003377_pt1 | contig 10337 bp, 13 predicted proteins | sample BogFormECP12_OM2_FD_188239 | JGI IMG/M metagenome (GOLD analysis project Ga0209656, IMG submission 188239) | Bog forest soil microbial communities from Calvert Island, British Columbia, Canada - ECP12_OM2 (SPAdes) (version 2) | ecosystem: Environmental > Aquatic > Freshwater > Wetlands > Bog ... | reverse complement strand
TTTGTAAAGGTGACCCGCTTACTAGCGCCTGGGTCTGATTACACGAATCTGCCTAGTACACTTATTTGAGAAATCGTATGTTCCTCTCGCGCTGAGAGTTCTTAGCGATAAACTGTTCTGCAAGATGGAACTGCGTCACCTGCGTTACTTCACTGCCGTGGCCGAGCATCTGAATTACTCGGAGGCTTCCCGCCGGATTCACGTCGCCCAACCCGCCATTAGTCAAACCATCATTGACCTGGAAGAAGAACTTGGAGTGCGTTTACTCCTTCGCGATCGTCGCACGGTTCGGCTCACGGCCGCCGGCGAAACCTTCCGGCGCGAAGCACTCGAAATCCTGCGTCGGAACCAGGAGGCGGTTCGCCTGACCAAACGCGCCTCTTTGGGAGAGATAGGACAACTTCGCATCGGATTCTTCGGCGCCGCCATGGCGGTGTTTCTACCTGGCTTGGTACAGGAATACTACCGGCATTTCCCTGATGTGGATTTAACTCTGCGCGAACTGACTTCTCAACAGCAACTCGAGGCGTTTGACGAAGGCCAGCTCGACGTCGGTTTTTCCCGGCCTGTGCCCGCCGAGCGCAGCAAAGAATTTCATGAGGAGCTTGTCTATACAGATTACCTTTATCTGGTGTTGCCCTCCGCGCATCCTTTGACTCGGAATTTGGCGGGTGACGGGACCATAGCCATCAAGCGGCTGTCCGGTGAGAGTTTTGTGCTTGTTCACCGCCAAAGTTCTCCATGGCTATACGACGAAGTGCTCGCGTTATGCCGGCGCGCGGGCAAGTTCTCTCCGCACGTGGTCAGCGAGGCTGACCACGTGTCCACGGTCCTGCTCCTTGTGGAGTCGGGCATCGGCGTCTCAATTCTTTCCGGCAGTGTACGTCACTTGCTCCGTGCAGGTGGGCTTGTGGTATTTTGCCGGTTGCAGCCCGCTTCCGCGCCCCTCGAGTTGCGAATGAGTTGGCGGCGGGCCGCGCCATCTTCGCCCACAGTAGAAGCTTTTCGAGAAGTCGTGCAGAGGGAGCGGGAGGCGATCCGTGCAGTGATGGAGGCGAGACCGTCAGAAAAGAAACCGCGAGAGGATCGCAGGTCGTGACCAGCTGCTTCCTGACGAAGAGGAATGTTCAGAGGTGCCGCGGCGGAAGAGAAATGGTGCGATAAGCGATGGGGATCGCCCAAGGCCGAGAGGTAGACGATGGATTTCGGGGGCATGACCTTCACAATTTGTTATCACAAAATACTCTTAGTACCAGAATAACATGCGATTTCTAAGATAATCCGGCGAATGCGATAAGAAGAACCATGTCCAAACACGACAACGTTAAGACTTCATCCGATTTCCCAATCCCGGATACGATGCGCGCGTGGGTCCTCGGCGACGCCGATCAACTGACGCTATCCACCAAACCTGTCCCCGTGCCAAAGAAGGCCGAGGTGCTTGTTCGAATCGACGCCGTGGCGATCTGCGCTACCGACCTCGAGATTATCCATCACGGTCCGCCAGCGATGATCCAGGGTGGGTTACCGTTCAACAAGAACTTCACGCCCGGTCACGAATATATGGGCACGGTCGTAGCGCTTGGACCGGGCGTCGACGAATACAAGATCGGTCAACGCGTGACCGTGGAGGTTCATGCCGGCTGCGGCCAGTGCAAGCGCTGCCGAGAAGGCATGTATACGTCTTGCCATAACTACGGATTGAATTACGGCGATGTTGACAAAGGACACCGCGCAAACGGCTTCACGACCGATGGAGGCTTTGCGGAATACGCCATCAACAACATCAACACGTTGGTGCCAATATCCGACGAAATGTCCGACGAGGAAGCGACCCTTGTCGTCACGGCCGGAACGGCGATGTATGGCCTGACCGAGCTTGGCGGCCTTATCGCTGGCGAAAGCGTGGTTGTCACCGGTCCGGGGCCAATCGGCCTGCTCGGTGTTGCGGTCGCCAAGGCGCTCGGCGCGCATCCTGTGTTCCTGACCGGTACGCGCGATAACCGCCTGCAAATCGGCAAAGAGCTCGGTGCAGATCACGTCATCAACGTCAAGAACCAGGATCCGGTCGAACAGATTCGCAAGCTGAACGGCGGCAAAGGCGTTGACTACGTCGTTGAGTGCTCCGGCGCGCCTAACGCGGTCAATGAAGCCGCGCGAATGGTGAACCGTGGCGGCAGGATTTGCCTAGCGGCGTTCCCGGGCAAGCCGGCGGAAGTCGATATCGCTTATATCGTGCGCAACAATATCTATCTCTACGGCATCCGGGGCGAGGGCAAGAGCGCGACCCACCGCGCTGAAGCTTTTATGGCGCAGAAGCGCTTCGATGCGACGAAGGTACACACTCACACTTTTGCGCTCGAAGATCTGCCCGAGGCGCTGCGTTATGCGCGCGACCGGGTGGAGGATGCAATCAAGGTCGTGGTACGTAATGATTTCGCGCCACACGTCGAGCAAAGCGCCGAGTCGGTCGCGACAGCTTAGCACGGGCGAAGAAAACCCACACCAGGAGATTGAAATGAGCTTTGCCTATTCCGAAGGAAACCCGGTCGAAGACCAATCTAGATTGCACAAACCGCCGTTCGACACAGAGCGACTGGATTGTCTGATGGAGGAGGCGGGCCTCGATGCACTGCTTGTGACTTCTAAGCACAGCATCCAGTATCTGCTCGGGAACTACCGTTTTTTCTTCTACGACTATATGGACGCGCACGGCTTGAGTCGTTATTTGCCATTTTTTGTCTACAAGAAGGGACATCCTCTCGATTCGGCTTATGTCGGGGCTCCATGGGAGCGTTATGAGAAGCAGCTCGGTAGCTTCTGGGTCTCGAATCTTGACCTAACGAATTTTGTCAGCACGGGTTATGCCGCCGCCGCCGCCGAGCAAATAAAACGCCTCGGTGTGCAAGCAGACCGAATTGGAATCGAGGTTGGTTTCATGCCGGTCGATGGCTTACGGTGTGCTCAAGGAGCGGCTGCCCGATGCAGAATTCGTTGATGCGACCTTTACCCTCGAAATTCTGCGGGCCGTAAAGAGCAAGGAAGAGCTTGAGATTCTGCGTTTAGCGTCTGAGAAAGTCGTTGATGCCATGCTCGCCGTGTTTCGTAGCTACGGCCCAGGCTCGACGAAGCGGGAGATATTCGAAGCCTTGCGCGCGGAAGAAACGAGTCGCGGCCTCAAATTTGAATACGCATTGACCAATATGGGTACTTCGTTGAACCGAGCACCCTACGATCAAATCTGGCAAAAAAATGAGATCTTGGCACTGGATTCGGGTGGAAATTACAAGGGCTACATCGGCGATGTCACTCGCATGGGCTATAGCGGGATGCTCGATCAGGAGCTGATCGATCTGCTCGGTCAGGTAGAAGATGTGCAGCAAACAGCCCGCAAAGGATTAAGAGCCGGGGTGCGTGGCGGGGACATCTTTGTTTGGGCGCAGGAGGCGCTCCGGCGTTCCTCGGCGCGCGACATGATGTCTTTCTGGGCGCACGGTATGGGCCTTATTAGCCACGAAGCTCCCTGGCTGACGAGCAATACACTACCGACTTATCCGGCTTACCACGCCGACAAGCCGCTTGAAGCGGGAATGGTGATCTCGATTGAAACGGAACTTCACCACAAGACGCGCGGCTTTATAAAGCTGGAGGACACGGTTGCCATCACGGACACGGGATGGGAAGCGTTCGGCGACGGCGGCAGGGGATGGAATATCTGCGGGAGCTAACCCCTGAAGGCGACGGTCGTATATTTAGGAGAACCTCATGGCGAGTACCCCAACTCCATATAGCGCTCATATTGGCTATCTCTTTACCGAATTACCATTTCGTGACCGTGTGAGGGCTGCGAAGAAGCATGGCTTTTCGGCCGTCGAGTACCCAGCTCCGTACGACACACCGGGGAGCGTAATGGCCGAATGGCTGGCAGACACCGACCTCCCTTATGTCCAGTTCGGCCTTCGTTCGGGCGAGGCGGCGCGCGGCGAGAAGGGACTGGCGATCTTCCCGGAACGCCAGGAGGAATTTCGTGCAAGCGTGGAGGAGGGACTCTCCTATGCAGAAGCGGTCGGCGTTAGACTGCTTCACGCGATGGCGGGCGTTCTGCCACAATCGGCGCGGACGCCGGATCATTGGCGGCAATATATCAAAAGCCTGTCCTATGCGGCCGATGCGGCTGCACAAAGAGGCGTAACGATCCTGGTGGAGCCGATGTGTCAGCAGGCTGTTCCCGATTACTTTATCCAAACTCCGGAGCAGGCAGCGGAAGCTATCGAGGCGACGGGGCGGAAGAATATCCGTCTGTTGTTCGATGTATTTCACACGGTGAGTGCGGGTCTCGATCTGTTCGCACAGATTGGAAAGTACAGAAGCTTGATCGGGCATGTGCATATCTCCGATTTCCCCGGTCGTCATGAGCCGGGAAGCGGGACTCTGGATTTTGCCCGTTTACTCATGGCGTTTCGTGAGATCGGCTATCGCGGATTTTTAGGTTGCGAATATGTGCCACGAGCCGACACAGTCGAGGGTCTGGGATGGCTTGCCGAAATTCAGAGTTGAGGAACCGAGATATGTTGCAAATTCTCGCTAAATATCGCGGCCTGTCTTGCCTCCTCGATGGAGGGAACACTGGTCGCGAGGAATTGGTGCCGACAGTATGTTAGCGAAACGGTGGCTTAATAAACTTTACGTCCAAATGATCATAGGCGTGATTCTTGGCAGCTTTCTGGGCTATCTCGATCCGCACTTGGCTGTGCAGGCCAAGCCCCTCGGCGACCTATTCATTAAGGCGATCAAGGTCGTCGTCACCCCGGTCATCTTTATCACGATCGTCGTCGGGATTGCGACGATCGGGGATATGCGCAAGGTCGCCAATATTGGAATCAAGGCCCTTGTCTATTTCGAGATCGGCTCGACCATAGCGCTGCTGATCGGCATGGCAGTCGGAAATGTTTGGAGGGTCGGAAATGGCATCAACGCGAATCCGGCGACGCTGGACGCAGGTGCGGTGGCGCCGGTGAAGCGAACCAACTCAACCAGGAGAAATTCATGAGCAGACCATTGAAAATTATGAGCACGCTCGCGGTGGAAGTGGCGCTGACGCGCTGGCTGCTGCCGTCGTGGCGCGCAGCGGGATACGAGGCGGACGTTCAATGGAACCCGACTTCCGTCCTGAAGGAGCGCATTCGCGCCGGAGATCGGGCCGACGTTCTGGTGATGATCGACAATTCGATGCACGAGCTGGCGCGCGAGGGTGTTGTCATTGCAGACAGCATCACACCCATCGCACAGGCAGGTCTTGGCCTCGCGGTCGCCGCCGGCGCTCCCCGTCCCGACATCTCCACTCCGGAAGCTTTTCTTCGCGCCCTCCTAGAAGCGCGCTCGATCGTCTATTCGCGCAGCGGCGCCAGCGGAATCTATTTTGCCGAGCTCATTCAGAAACTCGGTATCGCCGATCGAGTCAACCAACGCGCCCTCGTTGTTCCCGGCGGATTCACCGCGAAACATTTGCTGACTGGCGAGTGCGACCTTGCTGTGCAGCAGATCAGCGAGCTGATGTCCGTGGACGGCGTCGAGGTGGTGGGACCTTTCCCGCAACGCTACCAGATGCCGACCGACTTTTCGGTCGCAATCTTCGCCGACGCGGAAGACCGCGAGCTGGCGGCACGCTTCGTGACGCATCTTACTTCCCCGCAAGCTGCCGAGGCTTACGACATGGGTGGCCTGAAATCGCGTCTTGCGCAACCCCGTTCACCTGCATAGCGCTAGCACGCTGCAACCGGGCAACCTACACAAGGCTTCCGCATGATCAATACTTCCCCTCGCATCGTACTTTTCCACGCTACCCCGGTCGCCATGGCGCCGGTCCAGGACTCAATGGCACGGTTATGGCCTGAGGCCGAGGCGGTGAACCTGCTCGACGATGGCTTGACGATCGATCGGGCCAAGGACGGCGAAGAACTGTCTGAAAAGCTGATCGAACGTTTCGTAGCGCTCGGACGCTATGCACACGAGCGCATCGGTGCCGATGGCATTCTCGTCACATGCTCGGCCTTCGGGCCGGCGATCGACCGCATGGTGGACGCGCTGCCAATCCCGGTCGTGAAACCCAACGAGGCTATGTTTCGCGAAGCGATTGCCGCCGGCGACCGGATTGGCATGCTCGCCACGTTCGCGCCCGCCGTCGTCACGATGGAAGCCGAATTTGCCGAAGAGGCGGCGCGACTCGGATCGTCGGCGCGACTGGAAACCATCTTGGTCGACGACGCCATGGATCCACTGCGCAAGGGCGATGCCGAGACGCACAACCGGCTGATTGCCGAACGCGCACCTGAGCTCGCCCATTGCGACGCAATCCTGCTCGCGCATTTTTCGACATCGCGCGCGGCAAGCCTGGTGCGGCAACGCGTCGGCAAGCCGGTACTCAGCGCGCCTGCAACGGCTGTCGGGCGTTTGCGGCAACTTGTCGAGCATGGAAGGGAAGGGGGGCCTAAGGCATGGCGGCATTGATGGGTTGTATTGCCGACGATTTCACCGGCGGAACCGACCTCGCCAGCATGCTCGTGAAATCCGGCATGCGGACCGTGCAGACGGTTGGCCTACCGGAAGCGAACCTGCGGTTCGACGATGTCGACGCCGTGGTGATCGCTTTGAAGTCCCGTACGGCGCCGGTGGACGAAGCCGTCGCTGAGTCATTGGCCGCTTTACGCGCGCTGCGCGAGCTAGGTTGCCAGCAGTTCTATTTCAAATATTGCTCAACCTTCGACTCGACGCCCGCAGGCAACATTGGCCCGGTTGCTGAAGCGTTGATGGATGAACTCGGCGTGAACTTCACGATCGCCTGTCCCGCGTTTCCGGCCAACGGCCGGACGGTTTATAAGGGATACCTGTTCGTCGGCGACGCGTTGCTGAGCGAGTCCAGCATGCGCAACCATCCGCTCACGCCGATGACCGATTCCAACCTGGTGCGCTGCTGCAGCAGCAGACGCGGCGGCGAGTGGGGTTGGTGGCAGCGAAGGTGCCGGATATCCGCCGGCGGTTCCAGGCATTGGCGGCCGAAGGCGTCGGTCTCGCAGTCGCCGATGCCATCGATGACGCCGATCTGATGTCGCTAGGCGAAGCTTGCGCCGGTATGAAACTGGTCACGGCAGGTTCCGGGCTGGCAATGGGTCTGGCGGAAAACTACCGGTATTCGGGCCTGTTGAGCGCGACCACCGTGGCGAACGTGTTGCCGCCGTCTCACGGCTACCGCGCCGTGATCTTGGGCAGTTGCTCGACCGCGACAAACGCGCAGGTCGCCATCATGAAGGCGCGTCACCCCGCGTTCGCCGTCGACCCGTTCGCGCTCGCGCGCGGCGAGGACGTGGTCGGCACGGCGATCGCGTGGGCGCGCGGTTGCCTCGATGAACAACCCATCCTAATCTACGCCACCGCTGGGTCCGAACGCGTGACCGCCACGCAGGCGAGTCTCGGCGCCGGACGGATTGGAGCGATGATCGAGAACGCGCTCGCCGCCATTGCGCGTGGTCTGGTCGAACTCGGCGTCGGGCGATTGGTCGTCGCCGGCGGGGAAACCTCGGGCGCAGTCGTGAAGGCGCTCGGAGTTACGGCGCTGCAAATCGGGCCCGAGATCGATCCGGGCGTGCCTTGGACGAGATCGCTCGGCACGCCGAAACCCATTGCCCTTGCGCTAAAATCGGGCAATTTCGGCAGCAGCGACTTCTTTCTGAAAGCGTTGGAGCGTTTGCCATGAAGTTCTTAACGTCGCGCGCGCAAGACGAAATCCGTCTTCGGGATAAAATCGCCGCACTCGGCGGTTCCCTGTTCGCACGCGGTCTCTCACCAGGCAGCAGCGGCAACATCAGCGTGCGACCTTCGGGTTGCGGACGCTGCGCAGGCATCCTAGTGGGTCTTGCCAGTCTGGCGTCCGTCGAATTCTGAACGCCGGTTTATATTGCGAAGCGCTGCATGATGTTTACATTCCGCGAGATCGCCTCGTGAGAAGCGATAATGGCGCAAGCGACCTCGCTCGCGAAAGAGGTGAATGATATGTACGGATTAGCCCAAGCACTATTTTTCGCTGGCTTGATCGCACACTTTGCGCGTCGTCCTGGTGACGTGGAGCGCTTGGCATCGGATTTGACTGAACTCTCAACGCGTCAAAACTTTGCGTTTTGGCTGGCTGGAGGAGAGGTTCTTCGCGGCTGGGCGCAGCGCTTCCGGTGAGGAGGACGTGGGTACCGACTACCACTTTAGTGATTGCTCGCAGCGCGCTGTCTCTGGGTTTGGTTGTGGGAAGTCCAGCGTTATCAAACAAACGCTTGAGAGCTTGAGATGCAATGCGAGGACACTTCGGCTACAAGAGATCCGCTGAAGGAGGCGTGCTTAGCCAGAGGCGTCTGGGTGAACTCGTGATCAAAGGCCCCGCAAGATTGACGGCACTCGCTAAGCCCTGGTCGCTGCTCTGGGCGGGACTCTGGCTTCATCGGCTCTCGGGTGGAAAAGACAGAGGCGCGCATCAATCGCAATTATCGGAATTCTCTGAGGTCTTTGTAAAAAGTGCGTGAAAATTGCGTGATACTCGAATCGTTGACTTATAAGTTGCTTTAGATAAGGATATTATATAATACGGTCTATGGCCGTTTAAGCCGCAGACGGCACTCTTGCCCCGAAGGACGTCCGTGGGTTCGGAGTGGATCTGGCGCGAGCCAGACAAGATAGGAGTGATTTTAAGCGAACCGGGGTTCGCTTAGGCGAAAGAGGAAGGAGAGACGCCCGAGTCTCGACGGGGAGAAAGTCTTTTCTCCCGAAATGATCCGCAGAGTCAGAAGAGTGGCTTAGACAGATCTTGAGACCGATGTCCATTTTCCGTTCCTAAAGGACGTTTTGGCAACATTCTGGCAACAGAGAATTCATTAAATTGTAAGTAGTTTTTTATCAATGACTTACAAGGGTGAGTTTCCGCCCTTTCACGGCGGTAACACGGGTTCGAATCCCGTTAGGGTCGCCACTCCCAGTCCACCCAGGGAATAGGCTCAAATAAAGCATCTACGGGGAAAACAGTGAGACTCCTGGAGGCCGGTGGCCAATTTCTAGTCTGCTGCTCGTTGCTGTTTTTGCATGTGGTCTTGGCCGATTGGACCGATCAGTCCGCTACCAGCGGTACCTGTTTCGTATCCGTCTTACTAACCCCATCTGGTCGCGGCCGTCGCTTAACTGCTTCGCCTTCGCTCATCCACCCACTTGAGCCCCTTTTCACACGGTGGGTGGAGAGATACCCACCCCCAAAGCATTCGCCCCGGCAAGCTGCTTCCCAAGCAGCTTGCAATGGCTAGCCTTATCACAAATTTACAAAATTTGTGATAGCGTCAGGCTGTCTCAGTGGATGCCGCCACAGTTACACGGGAGATTGTCATTCCAGGGGAGACCTTCGAAGAAGCCGCCCCCCTCGTCCAAGTCGCGTCTCTCATTGAATTTGCGCTGGCCGACGAAGGCAGATGACCACGCAACGGCGTCCGCCACTTGGAGCCGCCGGTTTATCGCGAGGCTGACGACATGTCCCGAAAAGGGGACAATGCAGGCGTGAATCCGCGCCGCCGGTGAGTAGAACGGCACCTCCTGCATGGCGACTGCGGCCCCGGTGGAGCAGTCGAAGTTGTCCCCCTGTGTGTTCGGGCCGCAGGTCGGTACATCGTTTTCGCCGAGAATCGTGAGGACGGGCACCTGGATGGCCAATGTGGCGTCGGTTGTCACCAGCGCGAGGATATCCTCAATGCTGAGTTCGGACGCGGACACCACGTCTTTGCGTTCCTCATCGCTGGCGATGACTGCGGGATCAGCGTCTGGGAGGCTGTAGTACAAGGCGGCGCGAGTACCCGGTCGAGTCGTCAGGTAACCGGCATCCAGGCCGCTATTGACAAACCTGGGGTCTTGCACAGCCGGATACAAGGCGGCTCCTAGCAGCTTCCCGAAAAGGGTCGATAGCGAGTGGGCCGCCCCGGACACGATAACGCCGTCGACGTCGCCGTAGTTGATAGCCTCGACCCAAACGACCAGGGAGCTGAGCGAGTGGCCAACAATGATCACCTTGCCGAACTGGATGCCGGTTATGGAGCCGTTGCGCAGCCCCTGCACAAGCTGATGTGCAACGAAGGCGGCGGACTGTATGGTCACCTGATCACTTGGTGGGTGTGAGCTATTCCCCGAACCGATCTCATCGAAGGCAAATGTCGGGAAGCCGTGAGCGGCGACATCCCGTGCATACGAATACCTTCTTCCGTCGACTGTTCCGAAGTCCCAGTAGTCATGGGTGTAGGTTGCGCCGGCAACGAGCAACTGCA
>Ga0209656_10003375_pt1 | contig 10341 bp, 8 predicted proteins | sample BogFormECP12_OM2_FD_188239 | JGI IMG/M metagenome (GOLD analysis project Ga0209656, IMG submission 188239) | Bog forest soil microbial communities from Calvert Island, British Columbia, Canada - ECP12_OM2 (SPAdes) (version 2) | ecosystem: Environmental > Aquatic > Freshwater > Wetlands > Bog ... | reverse complement strand
CTGCAGATCGGCCAGATCGCGTTCCCGCGGCTGATCGGCGAGACGATAACGGCGCAAAGCGCCCGGATCGATACGGTCTCCGGCGCGACATACACCAGCGGCGGATATATCCAATCTCTGCAGAGCGCACTGGACAATGGGGTATAGCGGGGAATGAGCGTACTGCCTATTCCGGTTTTCTCGGCGCGGCTGCGCCATGCCGAGCAGGTCATGGGAACCGTGGTCTCCTTCGACGCCCCGCTGTCCGCGCGGGACGACGGGTCGCTGGACTCCGCGCTGATGTGGCTGCACTGGGTGGACCGGGTGTTCTCGCCGTACCGCCCGGACAGCGACGTGTCCCTGCTCGCCAGCGCCGAGGTCACGGTCGACGCCTGCGCCCCGGAAGTCGCCGAGGTCCTGGCGGCCTGCGCCTTCGTCCGCGACCTGTCCGGCGGGTACTTCACGTCGTCGCCCGGCGCCCAGTTCGACCCGTCCGGGTACGTGAAGGGCTGGGCCGTCGAGCGCGCGGCGACGATCCTGACCCAGGCCGGATCGGCCAGCCACCTGGTCAACGGCGGGGGAGACGTGCAGTGCGCCGGCGGCCGCACGGCCGGCGAGCCATGGCGGGTGGGGATCGCCGACCCGTTCCGCCCCGGCGGGCTCGCCCTGGTCGTCACCGCCAGGGACCGTGCCGTCGCCACCTCCGGCACCGCCGAACGCGGCGCGCACATCATCAACCCCGTCACCGGCCGCGCGGCCGAGGGCCTGGCGAGCGTCACGGTGACCGGTCCTAGCCTGGCGCTCGCCGACGCCTGCGCCACGGCCGCGTTCGCCATGGGCCCCGGGCTGGCTCGCGAGTGGACCGAGTCGCTGGAGGACCACGAGGCCTTCGCCATCACCACGGCGGGCGGCACCTGGCAGACGACCGGCTTCAGGAACCACATCGCCACCGACTGACACGCGCGTACCCGGCCAGGCGGCCGCCGGCATGATAGTGGATCACCAGGCACGCTCTAGAGTGCGTACCTATCCACCATCTTCGAATCAGCCGCCTCCGGGTGATAACAGCAAGATGCTTCGGCCGCCTGGCGCGCCGGTGTGTACCGTGGGGGCATGGCGGACAGCAAGGTGCGCGCGGAGCTCGGGGCGGTGCAGGAGACGCTGTTCATACCGCTGGCGGCGCGGGCGCGGGCCACGGCGCGCAAGCGCCCGGTGCTCCACGACCCGAAGGCCGCCGAGATGGTGGGGGCGATCGACTTCGACACGGCAACGTATGGCCGGGGCCCGGGCGGGTTCGTCACGGTGGTCCGCACGGTGATCTTCGACTGGTGGGTCCGCCAGTTTCTCGCCGGGCACCCGGACGGGACGGTCGTCGAGCTCGGCACGGGGCTGAACACGCGCTTCGAGCGGACCGACAACGGGACCGTGCACTGGATCGACCTCGACCTGCCGGACACGATCGAGCTTCGCCGGCGGTTCTTCGCCGACGGCGGCCGCCGGCGGATGATCGCCGCGTCGCTGGCCGGCGAGGACTGGCTGGCGGCCGCCGCGCAGCTCCCGGGACCGCACTTCTTCGTCTCCGACGGAGTCCTGACCTACCTGAGCGAGGACGAGGTCACCGGTACCCTGGCCCGGATCGCCGCGCGGTTTCCCGGCGCGATGCTCGCGTTCGACACCTACTCCACCGCGATGGTCAGGCAACAGCACAAGCTAGCCGCTCGCCGGGACATCGCCCGCTGGGCGTGGGCGTGCGACGACCCGCGCTCTCTCGAGCGGCTCGGCCTGCGGCTCGTGGAGTCCGCGACGGTCACCCGGCCGCCGAAGGCGCTGCGCTCGCGGCTGCCGCCGCGGTACCGGTACCTGCTGCCGCTGGCGGAGCCGGTGCTCGGCCGGTCGGTCACGCTCAGCCTGTTTCGGGCTGGCTGACCTCGGCGGGGGTGACCTCGGCGGAGCCGGCCCCCCGCGGTGCGGGCCGGTCGCGGCGCAAGACGGTGAGCAGCTCGTCGTAGGGGCCGATCAGGTAGGCGTCGTCGGCCGGGCGGAACCGGGTGCTGCGCCGCGGCGGGTGCTCGAGCACCGTCCGGTCCGCGGCGCGGCGGATCGCCAGCACCCGGGTCCGCGCCGCCAGCTCGTGCATCTTCAGGCCGTGCAGGCCGCCGCCGGGCGTGACCGTCAGCCGGGCCACGAGCAGCGGCTCGTCGCCCGCGTAGAACGTGGACAGCACGTCGAGGCCGAGCGCCGCGCCGACGAACCACGGCGCGGCGAGCGCCGCGGTCGACCGGACGTTGTGGAACCCGAAGGTGTCCTTCACCGAGTGGGCGAGCTGCGGGTCGAAGATGCGCAGCACGACCGGGGTGCTCTCCCACCGGGTCCCGAGCTGGTCGCGGACCGCCAGGCCGCTTTCCAGGTTGGCGAGGTCGTCACTGGTCAGCACCGCGACGGCGGAGGCGGCGGACAGCCGGACCGACCGCAGCACCTCCGGCTGCGTCGCGTCGGCGATCACCGTCGGGACGCCGAGCGCCCGCACCTGGCCGAGGTGCCTGTTGTGCTCGTCCTTCTCGATCACCACCACCTCGCTGCCGGCCGCGTGCAGCTCCTGCGCCACCCGTAGGCCCACCGTGCCCAGGCCGATGACCAGCACGTGGCCGCGCAGCGCGGTGATCTTCTGCCTGCCCAGGGACTCCTCGATCCGCCGGCTGACCAGGACGTTGGTGACCAGCGCGAAGAAGACCGCCACGAACAGCGCCCCGGCCAGCATCAGGCAGATCGCGAACACGATCAGCCAGGATGGCTCGCCGCGGAAGGTGTAGTCGCCGTAGCCCACGGTCGTGACCGTCTCGACGGTGAAGTACACCGCGTCGAGCAGCGAGATGCGGTGGCCGGGACCCGCGTAGCTGTAGGTCAGGCGCAGCACGATCGTGGAGGCGATGAGCACCGCCAGGAGCCCGCCGAGCGCCATGGCCAGCCTGCGGTCGGCGGCGCGCACCAGCGACACGGCGAGATCCCGCAGGTGGGTCGCCCGCCCGGCGCGCTGGGCCGTGCGGGGCGGGGCGGAGGCCACCGTCCGTTCTGGATGATCGACGACAGCAGCGGTGCGGAGCTCAGCGGGGGTGCCGATCAGGGTCACCTCGTCCCCTTCCGCCACCCGGGTGTCGCGGCCGGGGCACAGGGTCACGTCGCCGCCGGCCGCGGGCACGACCGCGACGGGGGCGAGGGCGCCGTAGAGCTCGCGGAGGCTGGCCGCCCGCGGGACGATCGTCCGCGCGGCGAGGAACGGCTCGCCGGACAGGGTGACCGGCTGGACGCCGCGGCGCAGGCAGGCCTCGACCACCGATGGCGCGGACAGGCCCGCGACGTCGAGGACCGAGATCCCGACCTGCTTGACCGCGCGGCCCACCGCGGGGTTGTTGAGCTGGGCGACCACGCGCACGTCGGCGCGGAGCCTGCGGGCGAGCAGCCCGGTCTCCAGTGTCTGCAGGTCATCGTGCTGCGCGCAGATCACCGCGATGGCGCCGGCCAGGCCGGCGCTCACCAGGGTTTCCTCGGCCCGGGCGCTGCCGGTGATCAGCGGCACGTCCCAGGTGCCGAGCATCCGGGCGAGCGGCGGGTCCGGGTTGTCGTCCACGACCACGGCCGGGACGCCGGACAGGGTCAGCTGCTCGACGATCCGCAGGCCGACGCCGGGCAGGCCGCAGACGATGACGTGCCCGCGCCAGTCCGAGTACGCACCCCCCACCAGCCCAGTATTGCCCAGCGGAGATTACCGGCGTGTTATGCGGGTGTGTCGCGTGCCGGCTATTCGCCCACCTCGCCGTCGATCGCCTCGCGGAGCAGGTCCGCGTGCCCGGCGTGCCTGGCCGTCTCCTCGACCAGGTGCAGCAGCACCCAGCGCAGCGTGAACTGCTCGCCGTCGGAGAGCTTGACGGCCGACAGCTGGTCCAGGCTATCGGCCAGCGCCGCTGCCTGGCGGCTGCGGTCGCAGGCGTCGCGGTAGCGTCGCCTGAGTGCTTCGGGTTCCATGGTGGTCGCTGTCCGGAACTCCCAGTCCGGGTCGGCCTCCCAGTTGACACCCTGCCAGTCCTCGCGCTCGGGCTGGCCGAGGAACCGGACCTCGAGCCACGACTCCTCGACGAGCGCCAGGTGGTAGAGGATGCCCGCCAGGGTGAGCGCGGAGGTCGGCAGCGTTCGCGCCAGCTGCTCCCTGGTGAGGCCGTCGGTCTTGATGAGGATCGTCTCGCGCTGGTAATCGAGGTACTGGGCGAGCGTGTCGCGTTCGGCCGCCCGGGGATCAGGATCCTGCCGCATGCTCCGACCCTAATGTCACATGAGGGAAAGTGGCCCGAAATATTTCCTTAACATGGGTTGTGCTTGTTCGTGGGGGTTATTTACGCTGGCGGTCTGCATAGGGGGGCCTGCAGAGGGGGGTGCCGTGTTCGAAATCCCCATATTTCGCGTTCTCATAGCCGATGGGGACGCGCCGACACTCGCGTCACTGCGGCGGGTGTTCGAGGAAGACGACCGGTTCCTCGTCGGCGCGGAAATAGATAACGCGGCCGGGGCCGTGGCAGGTGCCGTGCGTGAGCATCCTGATATCTGCGTGCTCGATATCAAGCTGCCAGGCGGCGGGCTGTCCGCGGCGTGGGAGATCAGCGCGCGGCTGCCCCGGGTCAAACTCGTGATGCTCACCGGGTCCGACGACGAGAATGACCTGTTCGCCGCGCTCCGCGCGGGGGCCGACGGGTACCTGCTGAAGACCCCGCGATTCGATCACCTGCCGGACCTGATCGCCGGCGTCTGCGAGGGCGAGGCAGCGGTGGACTCCACCTTCGTCGGGAGCCTGCTGCGGCACTTCCGCACGCGGGAGCCGCGATGGCGGCGGCCGGTGAGCCCGCCGCCTGATGGCCCGCACCCTTCGGGGGCTGATTACGGACCGGCGGACTCGCGCCTGACGAGCCGTGAGTGGGAGGTGCTCGACCTGCTCTCCGAAGGGCAGTCCACGGCGGATATCTCCCGCACCCTGACGATCAGCGCGAGCGCCGTGCGAGTGCACATCGCCGCGACTGTACGCAAACTCGGCGTCGCCGACCGGGCCGAGGCCGTCGAGGTCCTCCGCGGGCCCGCGGAGGACCGCTCAGACAACTGAGCGCCCAATCCGTGTCCCGGTCTTGTGCCGCACGGGGAGGTAAGGATTAGCTTGAGCCGGGACATGGGGAGAAAATCGCTCCCGGAGTAATACCGAGAGTGAGGGAGGAATTATTCCGTAAGCCACCGCTTGTTTACGGCTAGCAGTCGCTGGAGGACGGCCGGCGCTCATTATTCACAGGTACTTCTCGGCATGCCCGCAGCCGGAAGCACCTAAGCGGGGTTGGATACGTTTACCATATCTGACGCGCGGGGTAAAGTGAATTGCATGAGGCGCTAGCGGCCGCCCCTCCGGCCCGGCTATACGCCTCCGCTGGACGGTTTTTTCTATCGTCTGTCCGCGGAATTAAGAAGTTCTTTCGGAGGGGACAGTGCCGTGCTCACAACTAGAATGCTCACCGTTCTAATCGCAGATGGGTACGCGCCTACGCGCGAGTCTTTGCGTCGCGCGATCAGCGAAGATGACCGTTTCGAAATCTGCGCGGAAATCGGTGACGCGGCCGGTGCCGTGGCAGCGGCGGTGCGCGATCGCCCCGACGTTTGCGTGCTCGACGCCAAGCTCCCGGGAGGCGGCCTATCGGCCGCGTGGGAGATCAGCGCGCGACTTCCGCGTGTCAAGCTCGTAATGCTCACCAGGTCCGCCGAAGACTGCGAGCTCTTGGCCGCGGTTCGCGCGGGCGCCGAGGGATTGCTGCTCAAAACCGCGGAATTCGACCACCTGCCGAACGTCCTGGCGGGAGTTTGCGCTGGTGAGGCCGCAGTTGATCCCGCGTTTGTGACGAGACTGCTTAAGCACTTCCGCGCCCGGGAACCGCGGTGGCGGCGGCCACTCGGCCCGTCGGCGGCCGGCCCGCGACCCTCCGGGCCCGGACCCGTGCCAGTGCCCGTGCCGCCGCAGGCGCACCTCACCAGCCGCGAGTGGGAGGTTCTGGAACTCCTCTCCGAAGGGCTTTCCACGGCGGATATATCTCGCAGCCTGATAATTACCCGCAGCGCCGTACGGGTGCATATCGCCGCAGTAGTACGCAAGCTCGGCGTCTCCGACCGAGCTGCCGCGGTAGAGATCCTTCGCCGGCCGCGGCCGGACCGCTCAGACAACTAAGCGCCCAAACGATGCCACAGGGGTTGCGTTGTCGCCGGACACAAATAAAGCTTGGCTTGGATCGAGCATGGGGTCAAAGTCAAGCGGGATTTAGTACTGGATAACGCTTTCTGACCCGATACTCATCAAGAGAGCGGGAGCAGAGTCTAGGGAGCATTTGCCTTCGTAGTAGGGGCGGACTCAAAGAACTCTAATTTCCGCCGGGAGACCGGCGCGAATTTAGAAACAGTTCTTCGGGATGCCTGCAATTGGAAGGCGCTGAGCTGGGGGGCTTGATGTATTACTCTGCGGGCGTTGCAGCACTGGCGGCGTTCGGCGCCGCTGGGGCGCTTCCGGACGAAGGGCCACTGTGGCTGGCGGCGCGGCTGCTGCTCGACGGAGCTGGCGGCCTGTTCGGGTTGTACCTGCTGACTGGCCTCGGGCTGACGGTGGCCGGGCATGTCATGCGGTTCGCTGACGGTGTCGGCATGCGCGGAGCACGGCGCGCGCCCGGCTCGCGGCAGGAGCAGTGAGGCTCCGCCGCGCGCTGCTGGCGGCCGCCCTGGTCATAGGCGTGCCGATTCTCGGCCCGGCCGCCCTGGCCGCCGGGCGGCCAGCTTCCGGCGGCGCCGTGACGACCTTCCGTGTGGACGTCTCGCGTTACCCGTTGGTTGGCGTCGTGGTCACGGTCCCGGAGGCGTCGGGGACGCTCCCCGGCCGCGACTTCGCGGTCGAGATCGGACAGCGGTGGGTCAGGCCGAAGGTGCGACAGCTCTCACCGGACGACGTTGAGCTGATCCTCGCGCCGGACACCGCGCTCGCGCCGACCCCGCTGAACGCGGAACGGGCCGCCGCGACAGCGTTCCTGGCGGGGCTGCCCATCGGGGAGCGGACGGCAATCGTGGACCCGTCCAAGCCCGGGATCCTGCGCGACGGGCTGTCCGCCGATCCGGCACCGGCCGTGGCGACGGTCGCCACCCTGGCCGGCGGAGGCCGGAGCAGCACCGCGGCCAGGCTCGAGACGGCCCTGTCCGGGTTCACGGCGGGCTCGCAGGTGCGACGCGCGGTCGTGCTCACCGTCGCGGCGCGCCAGTCGCTCAGCGCGTCGGCCGCGGCGCGGTTCCGCGCCCAGCTCGCGGCCAGCGGCACCACGCTCTACGTGCTGGACACCACGCCGGGCGGTGCGCCGGGCTACGACGCCCTGGCCGCGGGAAGCGGCGGCTTCGCCGCCCGGATTCGCGCGCCCGGGGACTGGACCGCCGCGCTCACGCGCGTCACGGCCGGCCTGGGCGAGCAGTATTACCTGCGCTTCACCGATACACGGCCGCTGCCGGGAACGGTCAAGGTGGTGGTCGAGACCCGGGCGGGCAAGTCGCGTGGCGTGGCGGACCTGCCCGTGCACAACCCCATAGCGCCTCCGCCGCTGCCGCTCCCCCCGGTTCAGGCGACACGGGCCTCGCCGCTGAGCTGGGACACGCTGCTGCTCTCGCTCGCCGTGCTCTTGATCGTCATCGGAATCGCCTACGGACTCGGCATGCTGCTGGTTTCCCGGCGCGACCCGCGGCGGCGCGTCCCGCCGCGGCGGGAGCCTGCCTCAGGCCCCGCCGATGACTTCTTCTTCGTGTTCGTGATGCCCTGCCTGAACGAGGAGGCGGTCATCGTGAACAGCCTGCGGCGCCTGCTGTCCATCCCCGGTGACAACTTCGTGGTCATGGTCATCGACGACGGGTCGGACGACGGCACCGCCGACGTCGTCTCCGGGATGGGCAGTGACCGAGTCTGGCTCCTGCGCCGGCGCCCGCCGAACGCGCGCCAGGGCAAGGGCGAGGCGCTCAACGACGCGGTGCGCCACCTCATGGGCAGCGGGCACCTCGATGGCCGCGACCCGGACCGGGTCATCGTCGTGGTGGTGGACGCGGACGGGCGGCTCGACCAGGACGCTCTCGAGCGGGTGACTCCGTATTTCGCCGATCCGGGGACGGGCGCGGTGCAGATCGGGGTCCGGATCAACAACCGGCACCAGAGCAAGCTCGCGCGCATGCAGGACATGGAGTTCGTCATCTACACCGAGGTGTTCCAGCGCGGCAGGCGCCACCTGGGCAGCGTCGGGCTCGGCGGCAACGGCCAGTTCATGCGGCTGTCGGCGATGCTGTCGCTCGGGCCGAAGCCGTGGAGCAAGAGCCTGGCCGACGATCTTGACCTTGGTGTCCGGATGATCGCCGCGGGCTGGCGTAACGAGTACTGCAGGGAGGTGGCCGTCCATCAGCAGGGCGTGATCGAGCTCCGCCGGCTGATCCGGCAGCGGTCGCGCTGGTTCCAGGGGCACCTGCAAACGTGGCGGCTGATACCGCTCGTGCTGCGGAACGTGCCCCGGCGCGCCCGCGGCGACCTGCTCTACCACCTGACTAGCCCGGCGGTGCTGCTCATCGCCTCGCTCCTGTCGGCGTCGTTCGTGGTGTCGGTGGCCAACGGCGTGCTGGAAGAGGCCCAGGGCCGCGACCCGCTCGGCTGGTGGGTCGCCACGACGTACGCGCTGACCTTCGGCCCAGCGCTGGCGTTCAGCTCCGTGTACTGGTCGCGCGAGCACCGCAACGGAGTCGGCGTGCTCCGCACGATCATGTTCGCCCACATGTACGTCTGCTACGGGATGATGTGGTATGCGTCCGGCTGGTGGGCGGTCGGGCGGACGCTGCGGGGACAGACCGGGTGGGCCAAGACCGCCCGGATCGCCGAGTCGCCGGTCACGGCCGCGAGCACGCCCGGCCTCGCCGAGCCCGCGATCGCCGTGGCACCGGCACCGGCAGCGGTCCCGGCACCGGTGCCGGCCCTGGCCGCTGCCCCGGGCGCAGTGACCGTCGCCAGACAGCCGGTCCCCCCGGCCGTCATAGCTGGACACGCCGCCGCGGATAGCCTTGGACCGACTCCGCCCGTCCCGGAGCGGTCACCTATCCCGGCGGCGTCGTCCTCCGCCCCCGCCGCCCCAGCCGCGTCGCTGTCGCCCGCTCCCGCCGGGGGACCGCCGCGGCGTAAGCGCCGCCGCGTCGCGATCACGGCTTCCGTCGCCAGTGTCGCCGCCGTGACGCTGGCCGCCGTGTACATCGGCCACCATCGCGGCAGTCCTGGCGGCTGGACGCCGGTCTTCAGCGGTTACGGCACGACGTCGATCGCGGGCTCCGGAGCATCGCCGGTCATCACCCTCGATCCCGCGCGGGCCACGACGCCGAACGTCTCGCACGCGGGGCTGATCGTCTCGGCACGGTTCTACGGGAACTTCGCCGCCACGACGAGGGTCCGCACCGTCGAGCAACTGCGGCACGGGTCGGCGGGGGCACCACACCCATGGGAGGTCGGGTGGGTGATATGGCACTACACGTCGGACCACCGCTTCTATGCCCTGACCCTTGAGCCGACCGGGTGGGAACTGTCCAAGCAAGACCCGACCTATCGCGGCGGGGAGCGCTTCCTCGCGTCCGGCCTGATGCCCAAGTTCCCGCCGGGAGCCGCGTACACCGTCGGCATCGTCCAGGTCGGCGGCCAGATCACGGTCTCCGCTGACGGGCAGGTGCTCACGCGCTTCACAGACACCCAGGACCCTTACCTGTCCGGCGCCTTCGGCTTCTACACCGAAGACGCCCAGGCCGTATTCGACCACGTCCGCATCGACCAGCTTCCGGCTCCGCCCGCCCCGCCGGGGGGCTAGGTCCCGAACGAGTCAGAAAACAGGGGGAAACAATGCAGGGGGGAACGATGCGCGAGAAGCGCAAAGTCATGGTGATTTACGGTACGCGCCCGGAGGCCATCAAGGTGGCGCCGCTGATCAGGGCGCTCGACGAATCCCGTTTCTTCATTCCGCAGGTCGCCGTGACCGCGCAGCATCGCTCGATGCTGGACCAGGTCAACGAGGTGTTCGGCATCAAGCCCGAGTTCGACCTGGACATTCACAGTCCCGGGCAGACGCTCACCGAGATCACCACCCGCGTGCTGACCGGCGCGCACGCGCTGCTGGCCGAGCAGCGCCCCGACGCCGTGGTCGTGCAGGGCGACACCACGACCGTGTTCGCCGCGGCCCTTGCGTCCTTCTACGAGAAGATCCCGGTCGTGCACCTGGAGGCGGGGCTACGTACCGGCGACCCGTACTC
>Ga0209656_10003373_pt1 | contig 10343 bp, 11 predicted proteins | sample BogFormECP12_OM2_FD_188239 | JGI IMG/M metagenome (GOLD analysis project Ga0209656, IMG submission 188239) | Bog forest soil microbial communities from Calvert Island, British Columbia, Canada - ECP12_OM2 (SPAdes) (version 2) | ecosystem: Environmental > Aquatic > Freshwater > Wetlands > Bog ... | reverse complement strand
AAGTCGCGCGGTCGAGTCGCGCACGGATTCGCGTTTGGATTTCTTCACGCCGGAGTACCTGGGATGGGGACGCAGGGCTGGGTGTCGTCGATCGTCGCTTCGGAGCCCGCTGCCTGCCGCCCCATTTTAGTCGATTTTGTCATTACCGGAAGCCACTTTTCTTGGGCATTGCTGCGGCACTTGCCCCTCAGTTCCCTGCGAAAACAGCCGAAGTCGGCGACTCATTTCCAGATCGAGAAATCTCGCCCAGAACAATCACGAACTATAGTTCCTCAATCAATCAGCGTCAAACGACAACTATGGGGTGTGCCCAAACAGATTGGTGCTGATAAACAGCGTGAGTCCCGCACGTTAGGTGAGGCAGTCGGTGCTGAGATCACCCGGTTGCGGGTTGATCGAGGCTGGAGCCAGTCAAAATTGGCGCACGATCTGGGATATACCGAACGCTACATCGGCCAACTGGAACGCGGAACCAAGAGCCCAACCCTTCGCATGCTCGCTGATGTCGCCAAGGCGTTCTCGGTGGAGGTTTCCGCCGTTATCAAAGCTGCGGAACGGCGGCACCGAATTGCCGGGAAGCGCTAACCTTCAGCGGTAGGCGGTCAGGCAATTCAACGGATTCTGCTTTGGCTCCCTTCGGCCCTCCCGTGGTCAGCTCCGCGTTGCTCCTTACTCGGAACAAATCTAAAATCAGTAAGGTTACACGGCGAAGGAGGTGCGATGCCTCAGATCTCGGAACAAGAGTTCGAACAGCTGCCACTGCGGGTTCACGAGTTCCTTGCTGGCGTGCCCCTTCACGACGTGTGGGCCGTCGACCTGCCGCGGTCGCGCTCGGGCATCACGCTTGATGAGTATTTGCGGGTGGCGCGTCCGCTTACACTCCCGCCGCTCACGCGCGCTCTCCTGAGCATCCGTCTCTACCTAGGTCGTCTCCTTGGTTGGGATCGCGAGCCGGCCGCAACCGCGTTGGAAACCTTCGAAACGCGTCTGACAGACGTTGATCGCTCGAGATCCCTTGTGCTGGCAGGCACGCGCGAGGGACTTTTCCGCGTCATATACCGCTTCGAAAACGAGCAACTCCTTGAGCTGATCAACCGTACCGCCCACGCCGCGGCCCTGAGCGCCCTCGTCGAGACGACAAATGCGTATCGCTTCTATTTCGGCGTTTACGTGCGCAGCGGCAGCCGCTTCACAGCCGTCTACATGGCCCTGATCGATCCGTTCCGCAAGCTGGTCGTCTATCCGTCACTCCTACGCACGGTCCGCGCAAGCTGGAACCAGGCCTTCGGAACAGTCTGAGAACGGAGTAGATCTCGTCTTCACTGACTCAGAAAGAAGCAGATTCGCGATTTCGTCACGGCATGCCGACAAATGTCGCCGCAAGTGGAGCTCACCACCAAGGCCTTGGGGCTGAAGTTCTAGGCGGGGCGTGACCCAATGATTGATGACGAGACACTAAAGTCGATTGCCGCGCAGTTGATGACGAGTACGGCTGTGAGTGTGGATGGGAAGTCCATACCTGTCCGCACTACGAGTCGGCAGCACTTGAGAACTGCGGCGTTCACAGTCGAAGGACACGAATACCAGGCCATTGAGCAGAATCCGGAGAAACCGAGCCGATGGGGACAACTGGCACGGAGCGGTCGCCAAGTCGTGCAATTCAAGGACGCAGAAAGTAACAGATTCGTGGCGGTTGTTGTTGATGGCGAGGTCACGTTCTACGGTGTTGGCAAGCAACGGTCCTGATGCCCGTCCCGCGGGAAGCAACACTATTCGTGCTATTCGAAAAGGACCGGCTGTGCAGCAGTGTCTTCGGGTTCCTGAAAGTTGCTCAGACCAACGCCAACAAGCCGATAGAGTTGCCGCGGACCAAGATCAACCCGCTCTCGCAACTTCAAGGCGATGTCTGTCAACTCCTCGCAGGAGGAGGGTGGGGACTCTGGCGTATGGCTTCGAGTGATGATCTTGAACTCCCCTGTCTTCAACTTGAGGACAACCGTGCGTGCGCTCCGTGATTCCTTGCGCGAAGCAGACCAAAGCTTCTCTGCAAGGCGCCGGATCATTGGCTCAGTTTCTGCCAATAGCACATCGTGCTCAAAAGTGTCCTCGACGGATATCGATTGTGTGGGTCTGTCCGGGACAACTGGGTTATGGTCGATACCGAGGGCAAGCTCGTGCAGGCGCTGACCATAGCGGCCGAAGTGGTGTTCGAGAACGGGCAAGTCGAGAGTTCGGAGATCCCTCACCGTCTGTGCTCCCAGTTTCGCCAGCTTCTCCTCCGTAACCTTGCCGACGCCAGGCAAGCGTCCAACAGGCAATGGCAGCAGAAACGCGTCTATGTCCTCGGGCCGGATTACAAACAGCCCATCAGGCTTGCGCCAGTCCGAGGCGAGCTTTGCTAGAAACTTGTTTGGCGCTACTCCCGCAGAAGCTGTCAGATTCAACTCCTGGCGAATTTGCTCACGGATCGTGCGCGCCACCAGCGTAGCTGTCGCCAAGCCGGTCTTGTTCCCGGTGACGTCGAGATATGCTTCGTCGAGGGACAGCGGTTCTATCAAGTCCGTATGACGCCTGGAGATCTCCCGCACGCTGCGCGAGACCTCACGATAGCGTGTGAAATCCGGAGGTACGAAGATCGCATCGGGACACAAGCGTTCCGCTCGTATTGTTGGCATGGCCGAATGCACACCGAAGCTCCTGGCCTCGTACGACGCAGCGCAAACGACAGAGCGATTGCCCAGCCAAGCGACGATCACGGGCTTGCCGCGCAGATGCGGATTATCGCGCTGCTCAACCGAAGCGTAGAACGCGTCCATGTCGACATGGATGATTTTTCGCAATATCTAACGCCAAAGATTATGATTCCGGATCGGAGAAAGCCGAATACGTGTCACGTCGATCCGTCAGTTTCCATTACATTATTACTTGATCTGAGGGGTGCGAGATGTGTGGCCGCTACCGTCTGTCCAGACGCAAGCAAATGATCGAGGAATACTTTGAGACCGAGAACGAGGTCGATTGGGAGCCTCGCTACAATATTGCCCCGTCGCAGCCTGTCGGAATCATTCGACAAGATCCATCCAAGCCGGAGCGGCACTTCTCGCTAGCTCGCTGGGGCCTGATTCCGTCCTGGGCCACCGACGCCAGTATCGGATTCAAGACCATCAATGCCCGCGCGGAGACGGTCGCCGACAAACCCTCGTTCCGGGATGCCTTCGTTAGCCGTCGGTGCTTGCTTCCTGCCGACGGGTTCTTTGAGTGGCGAAGAAGCGGAAAAGAGAAGCAGCCCTTCCACTTCGGAATGCAGGACAATTCCCTGTTTGCCTTTGCCGGTCTCTGGGATCGCTGGAAAGACCCGGGCGGCACAGTGATTGAGTCTTGCACGATTCTAACCACCACTCCGAACTCACTATTGGCGGACGTGCATGATCGAATGCCGGTGATTCTCCGTCGAGACACCTACGATCTATGGCTCGATCCCAGCTTCCAGGATGTAAAGGCACTGGCGGAGGTTTTGGCACCGTTCGATGCGGCGCAGATGAAGAGCTTTCCGGTCAGCACAAGGATTAACGCGGTGGCGAACGACGATCCAGATTGCGTTTTGCCTTGGCAGAGTCCTCCGCCAACTCAAAGTGCCCTTTTCGGGTAGCACAGCGGCTTTATCATTCACGGGCTTGCTTCACCATCTCGACAAACACTTCTCTGGTTTGTGACGGGTCGATCACTTCCCGCAAAAATGCGACGCGAGTTCCCTTCACGCCGTCCTTGGTTTTCAGGCGCAGGTGGAAACCTAGACGATCGACCGAGGTCAGCTCCGCCTCCTGTGCCTCAATGCCAGCAAACCGTTTTGCGAGCAGGATGAGCGCATCCTTATGGTCGGCATTCATGTGCTGCATGATGTCGCTCTTGTGTTCAACCAGCGGATCGGATTGCGCCTGGGAGTAGTCCGAGGCCGCCACCCATCCCATCACCCCAAAGCCGCCCACGTAATACACGTCCAGTACATCCAATCGGTAAAAGAAGAAATCGTCAAAATCGACCCAGTACTTGCTGTCTGGGTAGCCCGTCAGATAGACCGTACGGGCGGTCGCCCGATCTGGCTCCGGTATTTTGATGACACTCCCTATCAGGGTGACCCTGGCCGCACCGAGCGCGTCGCCGCCGGCCCCAGGCTCTGTCACAAACAGACTGGCGCGGGGGTCCGCTTGCAGATTCTGCGTATGCATGGCCATCGTGCTGACAAGAAAAATGGGACGGCCCTGACTATCCAGCGCGTATGGCATCAACGATCCGAAAGGGAAACCGGGCTGTTTCCGCGATAGAGTCGAGAGACTGCCGATGCGACAAGAGTGCATCAACGTGCGTGCTCTCTCGGCGAACGAAGGCTCGGGAACCGCAGACTGACTACTCGTCGCGCCACTCGCGTGTTTTCCAAAGGACGAGGAAGACATTGTCGAGCCCTCTCTTGGTATGCAATAGATTACGTGACGGTGTCTTTCGCCTTTTGCTTCGCGGCCCAACGCGCCTTCATGAGTGCTGACAAGTTCTTCTTCGCGGTTGCGCTCATCGGACGGCGAATGGCGGTCTTCTTAGGCGTGGTCTTGGGTTGCTTCGGCGCTGACTTTCCCTTCCATTTTGCCCATCGCTGCTTCATAGCCTCGGAAATGCGCTTGCGGGCTGCAGGACTCATCGCGTGTCGTCTCTGCCTTAGGGGTGATGCAGCTTGTGACTTCGGGGGGCGCCCGCGTCGAGGTGCGGTTGGGCCGGCGAGTCCTTCGAGTGCGGAGATGGCTTGGTCGACGCGAACGCGTTCCGACCCAAGTTCTGCCAATATGTTTTCTAGATTCACAAGAGTTCTTTCAGTAGGAGCGGTCGTTGGTCAGTGTAGCAGCAGTGCATAGCTGTTCCATCTGCCTCGGCTGTGCAGTCCCATCCTGAGAGACGAAATGCTGCAGCATGATGAGAATGCCCTGATCGGCAAGGGCAAAGGCCCGCCGGCAGGTCGAATTTCGGTTGTCTTGGGATCGGCTGAAGGGATAGGGTAAAATGCAGCCTTGAAATCGCATGTCCCGGTCCCGATCAAGCGCATGTCCGGCTGCGAGGACATTGCGCTGCCCGCGTACGAATCCACCGGTGCTGCCGGGATGGATGTCAGAGCGGCAGTCAAATCGACACTTCGGATCGAACCCGGCCGGAGGGCCTTGATTCCCTGCGGTTTTGCGATTGCAGTTCCGCGTGGATATGAGGCACAGCTCAGACCTCGATCAGGCCTGGCTACGAAGTTCGGCCTTACCTTGGTGAACTCACCAGGAACGGTCGATTCGGATTATCGTGGCGAAGTTGGGGTCGTCATGATCAACCTGGGAACAGAGGTTTTCGAAGTTACTCGAGGATTGAGAATAGCGCAGATGGTCATCGCGCCGGTCAGTAAAGTTGAATGGAATGAAGTCCAAGAACTCCAACCGACTACACGTAAGAGCGGAGGCTTCGGCCACACCGGGACATGATCGCCCTGGTGAGCAGATGAGGTCCGACGGTGGGAATCTACTTCAAACTCTAGTCCGTCGATATCAACGGCGACAACGGCCTGTCAGCATCAACTTTCGCCGAATGTTGCCTGCGTTGAATTCAGCTGATCGATTTAATCACCTAATTCATCCGTATCCGGCAAAACTGCTGGTCCATATCCCATATTTCTTCTTGGCGAACGATCTATTGTCCAAGCCTGGCGATATCGTGCTTGACCCTTTCTGTGGTTCGGGAACCGTGCTCGTAGAAGCGCAGTTGGCGAACAGACGAGCCTATGGCGCGGACGCGAACCCGCTGGCTCGGCTCATCGCACGAGTCAAGACCACGCCATTGGATGCGGCAGCAACCAAGCGAACGCTCAACGACATTCTCAGGCGAATACCTAAAGAACCGTCTGGAGAGCGTCCCGACGTGGTCAACCTTGAGCACTGGTTCTATCCGAGTACGGCGAGACAGCTGCAGTGCCTTCAAGAAGCAATCATGAGAGTCAGGACGCCTGCGGTCCGAGATTTCCTGATTGTCTGTTTCTCAGTATGCGTCAGAAAAGTGAGCTTGGCTGATCCCAGGCTGTCAGTGCCCGTGCGACTGAGGCTCGGGCAGTACCCCAAGGACCATCCATTCCAGGCAAAATCTGATGCGCATTTACGACGATTGAGGCGCGTGCGGGTGGCCGAGATCTTTAGTCGCATCGCCCGGGCAAATATCGCGCGTATGGAAAAACTGCAGGCAGGCGCACCCGGCACCCCTTCGGCAGAAATCATATGTTCTGATGCGCGTGAACTCATATACGAATACTCGCTGAACGGGAATCGTAACAAGCCACTGGCGGATGAATCTGTTCAACTCATCATTACATCCCCGCCCACTGCTGTCCGGTTAAAAGTCGAAGAGAATCAGTTGGTTGGCGTTTTTGGCGAAATTGGAGTCTGCGTCGACGGTCTGAAGGGCGCATGAAATGGGCGTTTTCTCGAAAAGTGTGAGGCTGAGAACCTGTAGAATCTGGTAGAGGCTGGCCTCCAAGCCAAGCCGTTTGCGCACGATCGCCACCAGCACGTACACCGATACCGCAATCCAGATTTGCGTCTTCACCGCGTTCTCGCTGGTGCCGTAAAAGGCCTTAATGCGCAAATGCTGTTTGATCCACTTGAAAAACAGCTCCACCTGCCAGCGCTGTTTGTAGATTTGGGCGATGGTCAGCGCCGGAAGCGTGAAATTATTGGTCAGAAACTTCAGCCGCTTGTCGGATTCGGCATCGAAGTAGCTCACCTGCCGCAGCGGGTCCGGATATACGGAAGCTGATTCGAACGAGGACAGAACCACGGTCTGATCTGAGCGCACGCCCGTGGTCTTGTCCACCGGATGCGAGTAGCGCCGCTGCAGCAGAACGTTCGACTTCGTGCGCACCACAAAAAACGCCGCGCTGAGCGTCAGCACGAAAAGTCGCTCAAAATCGATGTAGCCACGATCCATCACGTAGAACGCGCCCGCTTCGGGCACAATCTGATCCAGCACGTTCACGTCGTGCACCTTGCCGTCCGTGATGTGAACGAATGCCGGAATATTGCCACGCAGGTCCAGTAGCGTGTGCATCTTGACCGCCGCCTTGCGCCGCCGGAATCGGGCCCAGGGAAACAGCGCCAGGCACAGATCGATGGTCGTTGAATCCAGCGCATAGAGGCTCTGGTCCAGATCGACGCCCATTGCATCGCCAGCATACAGCCGGCGCGCGGTCGCAATCAGTGTCTGTGCGAAGTCGGCGTAGATGCGCCAGTCGCGCGATTCGTTGGCATCGGCAAGCGTCGAGCGCGCCACGCTGGTGCGGAAGCCCATGTGGTACAGCTTGCCACCTACCGCGCCCAGGCAAGTCTCGATGTCTCGTAGACTCTCGCGATAGGTGAACTGGGCGAAGGCCATCGCCAGATATTGATCCCAACAGGAAAAGTTCTTCGCGTAACGGTCTCCACGGTATCGGGCGACGCATTTTTGAAATTCCTTGTGGGGCAGATGCTCGATCAGTTGGGCAAACACGGTGCGGCCGGAGTTCATGCCTCATTCTTGCCGCTCCCGTTCGCTGTGTCTAAACTCCGTTTGCGGGCGCTTTCAAACCACATTTCCTTTTTGAAGTTCGTCGCACGTTGGGAGTGGATCACCGCCCTCAAAGATGCAGTCGAGATTCCCGTGATTGGCCACGGCGACATTCGCTCGCCCGAGGACGCCGCCGCCATGATCGCCGAGACCAAATGCGACGCCGTCATGATCAGCCGTACCGCCGCTTCGAATCCCTGGATCTTCCGCCAGATCGAGCAGTACACCCGCACCGGCCGCTACGACACGCCGTCCGACGCCGACCGTTACGCGATGATCCGCACTTACTTCACCATGTTGCACGACGAGCAGGTGCAAGGCGCAGCCGGCAAGATGAAACAGTTCGCCGCCTGGTTCACCCACGGCGTCGCTCACGGAGCGAACCTGCGCAAAGCAGTCTACGAGTCCCACAATGAGGTAGATATCCTCGCCGCCGTCGACCGCTTCTTCGAAGCCCTGCTCAGCGACTAGCTGACGAGCGCCGCGGCACCCGTTCCGCCAGAATCCGCGCCGTCGCTCGAACCCACCCCGCCGTTTTGTCATGACCAGTGAATCCAGGGTGAAGGAGAGACACAACAATCGATTCAGAAACTATCCCGGCGACTACGAATTCCAGCGTCGCCCGAATAGGTTACTTCTTCCTTCCAGCCACCTCAGTGGTCTTGACAACCTTGAGTTTTAACGTTACATTCACACACTAATCGCAGCGTGACTATGTTTGGGCGACCAAAGATCAGATCACGCGAGATCGTATCCAGGTGATCGGTGAAGTTCGGCACCTGATCCGGCTCATCCCTCATCGGTCGCTTCCCTGTAGTCGATCTACTCGCCTAATTCAACTGGCAACAAGCTTATAGCGGCTCCTTTTTCCGCTGCGGCTTTCAGCCTGTGCGTCATTCGTCATTCCCGCACAGACTGAACATGAATCGTTACGGACTTTTGTCCGTCCGGAGCCCGCTCCCCACGGTCATTGATCGGTATAGGAGCGGAGTGGTCGAGGTTCGCAAAAGCCTTAGGGATCGCGGTCGCTGACGCCCAAGACCGTCCGACACTGTTGGACGACTCAGTGGTAGATTGTTTCGCGGAGCGGCAGGAGTAAAGAACGCCTTTCCCCTGAGCCCACTGAAGTCAGCGCCGCTCTCGCCGTCCTTGGCTCTCTGCGGCGCCATGTCGCTACGCTTCTCTTTGTGAGCTAAGGCGCCGGATTCCCAACCTGCTGAATGGAGGAGTCACTCATGCCGCGCCTACGTCTTACTGCCCTTTCCCTGTTAGCTCTTGCTGTCGGAATCTCACTTAGCTCTCGGCTGGTCTTCGCTCAGATCATTGGCGCGGACCCCGCCGCCTGTAGGGGTGCTTCCTCCGTTTGCACCCAGCACATGAGCACATATTCTTTCGTTAGCCTCACTGAGGGAAATGTCGCCGAAACCTTTTCTACAGCCCGAGTCATGAGCACCTTCGGTCCGACTCTGATGTTCGATCTTATCTACAACTCCTACAACGCCGACGGGACTCGCGCTTCTCTCGACACGGGGATAGGATTTGGGTGCACGCACACTTACAACGATTTCTTGTTTACGCAAGGCAATGACGTATTCCGCTGGGGAAGGGATGGCCGCGTAATCAAGTTCACGTTCTCGAACGGCACCTATCAGGCTGCGCCCGGTTACTTCGAGACGCTCGTGCAGAACAACGATGGGTCATTCACTATCACCACCAAGCATCAAACCAAATTCCACTACCAGGTAGTTCCAGGCCCGCACTTTCACAGTACTCACGCTCCCTTCAACGGGTCTGTGTTTCGGCTGACCAGCATCGCTGACCGCAACAATAACATCACCACACTCACCTACTCCGGTGGCAATCTCACAACCGTAACAGACACCTTCGGCCGTAGCTTGACCCTCACCTACAACGGCAGCAATCATCTGACTGGCGTCACCGATCCGGTGGGGCGTGTCACGTCCTTCGGTTACGACAACACGGGAACGCTACTCACCACGATCACCGACGCACTTGGTAAGATGACCGTGTATACCTACAACAACTTCAACCAGCTTACGGCAAAGACCGACCGCGACGGCCGACAGTTCACAATTGCTTACAAATTCAACCTGCCCTTTTCAGAGGTCGATGCCAAGGGTGCGACAGTCTATTCGCTCTCCAACACTTCCAACTGGGCCACCGATCCGAACCAGCTAAATCAAAACTATCTGCGCGTCTACATTCCGTCCACTACGTCAAGGAAGGATGGTGGCGGTAACACCTGGCAGTATGCCTACGACAGCAACGGTTTCCCGCTTACGATCACTGCTCCCGATGGCACTACCACTACCTACACCTACGACCCCAACGCGCTGGAAGTCGCTTCAAAGACCGACGCCAACGGCCATACCACCCTCGATCAGTACGATTCCGAGGGAAATCTCGTCCAGCTAACTGACGCTAACGGGAACATCACAAAATTTGCCTACGAGCCTGTCTTTAATCAGATGACCAGCATGACCGACCCCAACGGTCGCACGACGAGCTACACCTACGATTCACATGGCAACCGCCTGAGTGAGACCGATCCTCTGGGGCACACAGCACAGTTTACCTATGACGCTAACGGCAACGTGCTAACGGCTACCGACAAGCGCGGCAATACTACGACCTATTTGTACGATTCAGGCGGCAACAGAATTCAGGCGACCGACGCCCTCGCCGAGGTGACGAAATATACTTACGAT
>Ga0209656_10003372_pt1 | contig 10344 bp, 9 predicted proteins | sample BogFormECP12_OM2_FD_188239 | JGI IMG/M metagenome (GOLD analysis project Ga0209656, IMG submission 188239) | Bog forest soil microbial communities from Calvert Island, British Columbia, Canada - ECP12_OM2 (SPAdes) (version 2) | ecosystem: Environmental > Aquatic > Freshwater > Wetlands > Bog ... | reverse complement strand
CCCGGACCGGTGAAAGGCAATGGCAGTGCGGCTGCGGCGGCTACCTATTTCGGCACGATTAAGGGCGAATCCATGCACCTGGAGGTGGTGCTTGTGAATAACAAGGAAACCGTAGGAACTTTCGACCTGGTGCGCGGCCGTTCCGGCCACGTGATGAAGTGCCGCTAGAATAGGTGAGTTCTAAATCAGCGACAGCGCATCCACGTCCACCACCACATTATTGCGCGGGATCTTTTGCGCAGTAGCATGCTCGAGCATGGAGCGCAGCACGGCGTTCATGCGTTCGCGGCTGCGCGACTTCAGCAGGAAATGATAGCGGTACTCGGTCTTGAGGCGTACGATGGCGGCGGCCGCCGGGCCCATCACGCGCACGCCGTCGAGCCGCGTGCCGTGAAACCACTTGCCCAAAATGCATGACCAGGCCAGCGCTTCGTCAAGCTTATGGCTGCGCACCAGCACGTTGCTGACGGCGTCGAAGGGCGGGTAGTGCATCCAACTGCGGAAGCGGATTTCTTTCTCGTAGAAGCCGCGATAGTCATGCGCGGCGGCGAACTGGATGGCGTAGTGATCGGGGAAAAATGTTTGCAGCACGACCTTGCCGGGCGTGTCGCCGCGGCCGGCGCGTCCCGCCACCTGTGTGAGCAACTGGAAGGTGCGCTCGGCGGCGCGGAAGTCGGGGAAGGCGAGCGCCGCGTCGGAGCCGACGACACCGACCAGCGTGACGTTGGCCACATCGTGGCCCTTGGCGATCATCTGCGTACCCACCAGCAGGTCGATTTCGCCGGCGTGCAGCGCGCTCAACATGCGTTCGAAGTCGTCGCGTCCACGGACGGTGTCGCGGTCGAGACGTGCAATGCGCGCCTGCGGAAACAGGCCGTGCAGGATGTGCTCCAGCTTCTCCGACCCTGTGCCGAGGTACTGCACGAATTCGCTGCCGCACTTGGGGCAGGTTTTAGGCGCGGGGCGGGCAAATCCGCAGTAATGGCACATGAGCCGGTGTTCGCGCTTGTGGTAGGTCATGGCGATGGCGCAGTTCTTGCACTGCACGCTCTCGCCGCACTCGCGGCACAGGACGAAGGCTGAGTAGCCACGCCGGTTCAGCAGCACCATGACCTGCTCCTGGCGCGTCAGGCGCTCGCCGATCTCCTCCACCAGCTTGCGCGAGAGCACCTCGTCCTTCCTGGTGCGATGAAATTCCTCGCGCATGTCGAGGATTTCGACCTCAGGCAGCGGGCGCTTCTCGATGCGCTCGGGCAGCTCCAGCAGCCGATACTTGCCTTGTACCGCGTTGTAGTAGGTCTCCAGCGACGGCGTCGCCGAGCCGAGAACGACGGCCGCATTGCACATCTTGGCGCGCATGACGGCGACGTCACGGGCGTGGTAGCGAGGCATCTCTTCCTGCTTATAGGAGTGGTCGTGCTCTTCATCTACCACAATGAGGGACAGGTCGGGCAGAGGCGCGAAGATGGCTGACCGCGTCCCTACCACAATGTGAGACTCCCCGTTGCGGATGCGCTTCCACTGTTCAGCGCGCTCGTCGTCGCTGAGGCCGGAGTGCAGAATGGCGACCTCGTCGCCGAAGATCTGGTGCAGGTCGGCGGCCATGGCAGGCGTGAGGCCGATCTCGGGGACGAGAAGGAGAGCGGAGCGTCCCTTTGCCAATACAGATTGCATCGCAGACAGGTACACCGCCGTCTTGCCGGAGCCGGTGACGCCGTGCAGCAGCATGGGCAGGAACTTCCGTTCATCGACCGCGCCGATGACGGCGTTGAGCGCGACTTTTTGCGCGGAGGTGAAGAGGAACTCCAGCTTGCGCGGCTTCAGGCCGGAGACCCGGAAGGTGGCGGGCTCCTCGCTTATCTCGACGACGCCGCGGCGCACCAGCGTCTGCAGAGTAGTGCGCGGCACGGCTAACTCACGTAGGGCATCGACGGGCGCGCGCTGGTTCTCCTGGCTGCGTAGATAGTCGACAATTTTCTGCTGGTTGGCGTTGAGTTTGCCTTCAGCGTTTTTCAAAGTTGCGATTGGGATGGTGCGGCTGGCATCACGCACATCGCTCAGGTCGTCGCGGGCAATCCACTTCTTTCGCAGCATGGACTGCAGCACAGATTTCGTTGCTCCGGAGGCCGAACGCAGGGTGGCTTCGCGCACCACTTCGCCGTCCGCGAGCCGATTTAATGCGGCGTATTCCAGCATCTGGTGCTCGCGGTCCTTTTGCGAGCGAAGCGAGGAGCCGGCCGATGCTGCAGCATGCAGTGCAGCAATTCCTTTGTCGGTAATGTGGTATCCGGTCACCCGGCGGAACTCGGCGGAGAGCGGCAACATGGTGCGGAAAACTTCGCCGACGGGAGCAATGTAATACTGCGCGATCCAGCGGCCCAGTTGCAGCAGCTCGGGGGTGAGAGCGGGGGTGGAGTCGAGCACCTGGCTCAGGCGGCGGGTCTGGAACTTCGGTTCACGATCGTGAAGTTCGGTGACCACGCCGCACAGCCGCTTCTCGCGGAAGGGCACGATGACGCGGCCGCCGATGCAGGGCTCAGGCGCGTTCTCGGCGAGGCGATAGGTGAAGACAGCGTCGAGGGGGACCGGCACAGCCACATCGCAGAATTGCGGCATGGCAGGCTATCCGCCTTCGGGGACGCGCTTGGGCGCGGGCAGGTCGAGATAGCGCATCACCATCTGAAGGTCTTTCCAGGCTTCCTTCTTCTGCCGCGGATCACGCAACAGAAACGCCGGATGGTACGTTACCGCCAGCTTGCAGGCGAAAGGCTCATCTGCGTCCATCAGGTTTCGCGGCGGCGAGAAATCATAGAAGCGGCCTCGCAGGGAGTTCATGGAGTCATTGATGCCGAGCAAGTTCTTGGCAGCAGTCGCGCCGAGAGCGACGATGACTTTGGGATAGATGACGCGGATCTGGCGCATCAGAAATGGCGAGCAAGTGTCGCACTCATCGCGCTCGGGTGTGCGGTTACCCGGCGGCCGGCACTTCACGATATTGGCGATGTATACCTGCTCGCGCTTCAGGCCCATGGCGGCGATCATGTTGTTGAGCAGTTGCCCGGCGCGCCCAACAAACGGCAGACCCTGCGCGTCTTCGTCGGCGCCCGGGCCTTCGCCGATGAACATCAGCTCGGCGTGCGGGTCGCCGGTGCCGAAGACGATCTGTTTGCGTCCAAGCTTGCCCAGCTTGCAGCGCTGGCAGTCGGGGCCGATGTCGTCGGCGATGACCTGGAGCAAGGCGGCGCGACCCTGGCCCGCGGCAGTCGGAAGGTAGGCCTCCTGTGCCTCGCGATCGGCCGCGTAGGAAAGTTGATCGGCTATCTCGCCCAGCTCGTCAACGAGTTGCATACCGAGATCATCGGGCGGCGCGTTGTTGGTCGTCTCCCGGCGATAGAGCGGGCCGATGCCGAGCTCGCGATAGAAGCTGAGCCGCTCGCGCAGCGCGGACTTAGTGTCGGAATCGAGAGTCATTCGTGGAGGTCGATGCTGCGATTCTACGGCACGCCGGGAACAGCAGCAAAATCCCGACATGAGTTGGACACCTTTGCGAGGGGGATGAGACATCCTGCGACGAGCTAAGGCGCATCTCACGGATGGCAAGCAATACAACAAGGAGAACCAACGATGTCAGATCAGTACAAGCACGACCAGGAAACTCAGCACGATGACTGGAAGAAAAAGCAACAGGAGCAGCAGGGCGGCCAGCAGCAGTCTGACCGCGAAAGAATGGACAAGGAGCAGCAGAGGAAGCAGGCCTAAGGCTTCCTGACGCGGCTTCGAAGCACGTGCGAAAGGGCCCCGGCGCTCGCTGGGGCCCGATTTCGTCTATACGAATCGACAAGCGGAAAGAAAGAGCGGGACTTCAGCTCGAGGATAAAATCCTAGACGTCCGCCTCACCTGCACGCGACGGCACAGGACTGGCCACCTGCTGCCCAAGGCGCAAGGCGGCTTCGAGGATTTTCTGGGCAACCTCCAGCTTGCTCGCCTCGGGCACAGCGATCGTGCCGGTGGGCGTGACGATTGTCACTTCGTTCCGGTCCGAATCGAAACCAATGCCTTTGCGTGAGACATCGTTGAGAACGATGGCGTCCACCTGTTTCTGCGCGAGTTTAGTCCGCGCATTCTCCAGCAGGTTTCCGGTCTCGGCGGCGAAGCCGATCAGCAGCGGCGTGCGCTTTCCAGTGGCGTGGCGCAGGCTACCCAAGTCGGCGAGGATATCGGGGTTGGGTTCCAATTGCAGCTCCAGAGCGGCCTTGCGCTTGATTTTTTCCGGCGAGACATTCTCGACGTGATAGTCGCCGACGGCGGCGGCCATGATGATGATGCCGGCCTGTTCCCAGCGATCCAGCACGGCGGTGCGCATCTGTTGGGCAGTCTCAACGAAAATCGTTTTCGTCGCTGACGGAGGCTGCAGGGCGGTGGGGCCGCTGACCAGAATGACCTTTGCGCCACGCCGCAGCGCGGCCTCGGCAAGCGCGTAGCCCATCTTGCCGCTGGAGCGGTTGCCGATGTAGCGAACTGGATCGATAGGCTCGCGCGTCGGGCCGGCGGTAATGAGCACGGTCTCGCCGGCTAGATCTTGCGCTATGCCCAGACGTTCTAGCGTGGCCGCAACAATCTCTTCCGGCTCGGCCAGCCGGCCGGCGCCGACCATGCCGCAGGCGAGATATCCACTCCCCGGCTCCACAAGCAGCACACCGCGACGGCGCAGGATGTCAAGATTCGCCTGCGTGGCCGGATGCTCCCACATATTGACGTTCATGGCGGGCGCGACGATCACCGGGGCCGTTGTCGCCAGATACAGTGTGCTGAGGAAATCGTTGGCGATGCCCTGGGCGAACTTGGCGAGCACGTCGGCGGTGGCGGGCGCGACCAGCAGAGCGTCGATGGATTGCGCGACTGCGATGTGTTCGACGGCAGAGTCGAGGTTGGACTGCTCCGTGCCCCAGCCAAACATGCTGGTGATGACCTTCTCGCCGGAGAGCGCAGCGAAGGTCAGGGGGCGAACGAACTCCTGCGCCGCGGCGGTCATGATGACTTGGACCTGCACGCCGCGCTCCTGCAGTTGGCGGACGATCTCAGCGGCCTTATAGGCGGCGATGCCGCCGCTCACACCTAATGCGATTTTCATGCGTGCCTGATTAGATGATGCGCGCAGCGCGCCGACGCTTCCCGCCTAGTCGTCGCCGCCCTCGCCGATCGATTCCAGCACTTCGCTGGCGACTTCCAGCGGCGTCTTCGGCTGCTGCGGAACCTCCCACTTCACCTTGCCGGCCTGAATTTCTTCTTCCGCGATGCGGCATGGTTTGCGCGAGTGGGTGTCGACAACGGGGCGGGCGCCATTCTGTATCTGACGAGCGCGGCGCGCGGCCACCAGAACGTAACGATAATTGCTGTCGAAGCCTTCAACCAGTTTCATAGGTCACTCCGTAACGGTGGGCGATCGGAAAACCTCGAATGTAGCAAGGATGGTCTGCACCTGCTGCATCATGTTCGCACGCAAAGCACGATTTGCGGCGGCCAGCACCGCGTCGTCCCTTGCGGTCAGGTGAGCGCCTGACCGCTTCAGCCGCTCGGCCTCGACGATCGACTTGAGAATGTCAATCGACTGCTCCAGCCGGTCGTTGACCAAAATATAGTCGTACTGGGAAAAATTCTCAATTTCCCGGGAGGCGGTCTGCAGGCGGCGCTGGATGATGTCTTCGGTAATGAATCGTCGCGCGCCTTCTCCGCGCAGTTTGCGCTGCAGATCGTCATCGGCCTCGCTTCGGCGGCGCAGGCGGCGCTCCAGTTCCTCGCGCGAGGGAGGCAGAATGAAAATGCTGACTGCGTCGGGCACTTTTTGCTTTACCTGGGCTGCGCCCTGTACGTCAATATCGAGTAGCAGGTCGTGCCCACGCGCGGTGGCCTCGCGCAGGAAGCGGCGCGCGGTGCCGTAGTAGTTGCCGAAAACTTCGGCGTACTCGAGGAATTCATCCTCGCGGATCATGCGCTCGAACTCTTCGCGGCTTACAAAGAAATATTCCCGTCCTGACTGTTCGCTGCCGCGCGGGGGGCGCGTGGTGTAGCTGATGGAGAACTCCAGGCCGGGCACGATGTGGCGCACCTCGTTGGTCAGGGTGGACTTGCCTGAGCCTGACGGCGCCGAGATGATGAAAATGATGCCGCTCATTCGATGTTCTGTACCTGCTCGCGGGCCTTCTCGATCTCCGACTTCATCGCCAGACCCAGGCCGGTGATGCGCAGGGCTTCGCCGGCGACGCCGGTGGTCTTCGACATCAGGGTGTTGGCTTCGCGGTTCATCTCCTGCAGCAGGAAGTCGAGCTTTTTGCCGACTTCACCTCCGGCCTCAAGCAGCGCCGAGAAGTGCTGGATGTGGTTCTTCATGCGCACGATCTCTTCCTGGATGTCGCTGCGCTCCGCCAGCATAGCCGCTTCCTGCAAGATCCGGTCGGGATCGACATGGGTGGTCAGCAGCTCCTGCATGCGGCCGTGCACCTTCTCGTGGTAGGCCCTGAGAACCTTGCCGCGCAACTGGTCCAGTTCATGGGTGGACGAAGAAAGGTGGGTCATGCGAGTGCGCAGCTCGGCGGCCACGCCGCGGCCTTCCTCCTCTCGCATGTGGTTGAGCCGCTCGATGCATTGCTCCAGCGCCGCGGTCAACTGATTTTCCAGCGCCACAAGGGCGTCGCCGTTCTCGGCCGCATTCAGGGCGCCGGGCAATTTCAGCACAGCGTTAAGGTCCGGCTCGGCGCTCACACCGAATTCCTCGGCGACCTGGCGAAAGGTTTGCAGGTATCCTCCCACTAGTTCGCGGTTAACCGAAAATGCAACACCGCCGCTGCGTTCCAGGCTCAGCGTGACTTCGATGTGGCCGCGGTGCAGGCGCTCCTTGAGCACGCGGCGGACTTTCATCTCGACCGGATCAAGCTCTGCCGGCATGCGCAGATGCAGATCGAGGAAGCGGTGGTTCACCGACTTCAGGCTGAGAGTCAGGGTGAGCGTGTCGTCCACATGCGCTTTGACCTGCGCATAGCCAGTCATGGAGCGAATGTTCATGGCGCAATTCTTCGGTGTCGCCTAATAAACAACTGCCACGAATCGTAACAGGGAACGCCTTCAAAAAGGTACTGAATCCAGCAAGGCGCCAGTAATGTGGGGCCTGAAGACCCTCGTTGCCCGAGCTTACTCAGCCCCAGAAGCTGCTTCCACATCTTCGAACTGCAAATCATACAACCGGCGGTAGGTGCCGGTCTTGGACATCAGGCACTCATGCGAGCCTTCGTCGGTGATCATCCCATTTTCGAGGACCAGAATACGGTCGGCGCGGCGCACCGTCGACAGCCGGTGCGCGATGACGAAAACGGTGCGGCCGGTCATCAGGTTCTGCAACGCCGCCTGCACCAGCGATTCGCTTTCGCTGTCGAGCGCCGAGGTAGCCTCGTCCAAAATGAGGATGGGCGCATCCTTGAGGATGGCGCGCGCAATCGAGAGCCGCTGACGTTCGCCGCCACTGAGGCGCAGGCCCCGCTCACCGATGATTGAGTCATAGCCTTCCGGCAGGCACATAATGAAGTCGTGCGCCAGCGCGGCGCGGGCCGCGTCCTCCACCGCCTGCGCCGGAACGTGAGGCTGGCCATAGGCGATGTTGTTGCGCACTGTATCGTTGAACAGGATGGTGTCCTGAGTCACGATGGCGAACTGCGAGCGCAGCGAGGCGATGGTGAGGTCGCGAACGTCCTGTCCGTCAATGAGCAGCCGCCCGCGCGTAACATCGAAAAAGCGCGGCAGCAGGTGCACCAGCGTGGTTTTGCCGGAGCCGCTGGCGCCGACAATTGCAACCACCTCTCCCGGCCTCACTTCAAGATTGATGTCGTGCAGCACGCCGCGCGCGCCGTCACCGTTCTCGTAACCGAAGTAGACGTGTTCGAAGCTTATCCGCTGATGGAACGGCGGCAGCTTGGCCGCGCCGGGCTTCTCGCGCACTTCATCCTGGGCGTCCAGAAAGTTGAAGATTGCCGACGACGCACCGATTGCCTGTTGGAAGTTGTTGTGGAATTGGCCGAACTTGCGCACCGGCTCGTACAGCTTGAACACCGCGATGATGAATGCCAGGAACACACCCTCGGTGAAGACGCCGTGCTTGATGAACTCCCGGCCCCAGAGGATCAGCACCGCGATGGCGATGGCGCCGAAGATGTCCATCATCGGCGAGCTCATGGCATAAGCGCTCACCGATCGCAGGTTCGCCTTGAATAGCCGGCGCGCCGCCTCGCGGAAGCGGTTGGTCTCCCATGCCTCCATGGAGAAGGCCTTCACGATGCGAACGCCGGTAATGGTCTCCTGGAGGATGTTCTGGACGTCAGCGACCTTGTCCTGGCCTTTACGCGTGGTGGTGCGCACGCGCTGGCCGATCCGCCGCGCCGCCACCACGACGAAGGGAACAAAGATGGCAAGCACCCAGGTGAGGCGTCCGCCGAGGAGAATGACCACGGCGGCGGTGAACAGAAAGGTAAAGAAAGACTGCAGGAATTCCGCCACCACGGTGGATACCGCGTACTGCACGCGGTCAATATCGCTCACAATCGCCGACAACAATGTGCCGGTGGAGTACCTCTGAAAGAATGCAACCGAGCGCCGCAATGTAGCTGTGTAGAGCTCGTTGCGCAGGTCGGTAATCATGCCGTAGCCGGCATAGTTGGCCAGATAGGTGCCGAGGTAGTCGAACGCTCCCTTCAGCACCGTGGAAACAACCAGCGCGAAGGCCACCATCGTCCACACATTATGAAAGTGCTCAGGCACGAACCAGCTCAACTGGATGGGCTGGCCAGTAATGGGCATGCGGAACAACGGCAGGTCGCGGGAGTTGGACGACGGGTTGAGAACGCGGTCAAAGATGGGCCCGATGAGCAGCAGTCGGAAGCCCTCCAGCAACCCCACCAGCGCCATCGCCACCACCGACGCGAGGATGTAGAGCCAGAACGGCCGGAGATAGCGGAGCAGTCGGTTCAGTTCGCGCATAGTCCCCGCAGGGTGCAGCAAAGGGTTGGTGTCCCCAGTCTTGCGGACAATAACGTGCTCATCGGACTCCGCGGCAAGCATTGATTCTACTGGATTTTGCGCGGCGATGAAACGGTGGGGCGTTGAGCGAACGAGTGCCAGGCCTATCCGCCGGCAATCGCGCCGATGATGATCAGAGGCTCCGCCCCTGACGCAACTGCCTCAGGCAGCGGGGCGTCAGGCGATTCGTGAGACAGGTCCTGTTCGCAAGCGAAGAAGCGCAGGAATGGCCGGCGCTGCTTGGTGACGTGATCGCGAATGGTGCCGCACAACATCGGATAGCGGGCCTCGAGGGCGTCGAGGACCGAGCGCTGGGTCGCGGGGCCCTCGACCTCCAGTCTTATCTCGCTGCTGACGTGCGCCAGCGTCCGTAGGTGTGCCGGAAGTTCGACGCGGATCATGGCAGCGTTTGCACCTCGACGGAAAGCACCGCCGGAAGATCGCGCACGATTGGCGCCCAAGTGTCTCCGGCGTCAGGCGAAACGTACACCTGTCCGCCACTCGTGCCGAAATATACGCCGCACTTGTCGAGCGAATCCACCGCCATGGCGTCGCGCAGGACATTGACGTAGCAGTTGCTTTGAGGCAGACCTTTGGTGAGCGCCTCCCACTCGTTTCCGCCGGTGCGGCTGCGGTACACGCGCAGCTTACCTTCGTGGACGAAGTGCTCTGCATCGCTCTTAATGGGGACGACGTAGATGGTCTCAGGCTCGTGGGCGTGCACGTCGATCACGAACCCAAAGTCTGTGGGCAGGTTGCCGCTGACTTCGCGCCACGAATCGCCGGCATCGTCGCTGCGCATCACATCCCAATGCTTTTGCATGAACAGCACGCCGGGGCGCGACGGGTTCATCGCAATGTGATGAACGCAATGACCGACCTCGGCGTCTTGGTCAGGGATATAGGATGAACGGAGTCCCTTGTTAATGGGCTTCCAGGTCGCACCGCCATCGTCGGTGCGGAAGGCACCGGCGGCCGAGATGGCAATGTAAATCCGGCCGGGATCTTTGGTATCCAGGATGACGCTGTGCAGGCACATGCCCCCGGCGCCCGGCTGCCACTTGGGGCCGGTGCCGTGGCCACGCAATCCGGAAAGCTCCTGCCAGCTGTGCGCGCCGTCAGTCGAGCGGAACAGAGCGGCATCTTCTATACCGGCGTACACCGTGTCCGGATCGGTGAGCGATGGCTCGAGATGCCAGACCCGCTTGAACTCCCAGGGATGCTGGGTGCCGTCATAAAACTGATGGGTGGTGAGCGGCTTGCCGGTTTCCGCCGAGGTGTCG
>Ga0209656_10003371_pt1 | contig 10345 bp, 8 predicted proteins | sample BogFormECP12_OM2_FD_188239 | JGI IMG/M metagenome (GOLD analysis project Ga0209656, IMG submission 188239) | Bog forest soil microbial communities from Calvert Island, British Columbia, Canada - ECP12_OM2 (SPAdes) (version 2) | ecosystem: Environmental > Aquatic > Freshwater > Wetlands > Bog ... | reverse complement strand
TTCGAGTTCCTGGCGCTGCTGGACCGGGCCGCGATCTGGGCCGCCCGCGGGCAGGTCCGCGAAGCGCTGGACACCGTCGAGGAGGCTCGCCAGATCCTGGCCGGAACAGGGTCGCCGCTCCTGGCCCGCGCTGATGAGCTGAAAGCGATGCTGCGCCTGTCGCTCGGCGACCCCCGCTCTCCCGCCGGGCTGGCCGCCACTCTCTATATTTCGCACAACACGGTGAAGACTCACCTGCGGGCGGTCTATCAGAAACTCGGCGTGACGTCGCGCACGGAAGCCATCGAGCGGGCCGTCGACCTGCGCCTGCTCTGAGATCGTCCGGCCGCCGGAGCCGGAGCCGGAGCAGGAGCCGGAGCCGCCTGGCCGGCACGGTCGGCCGCGTCGCCCGTGATCCACTTGAGCAACGCGGGCTGCAGGACTGTCGGGAGCAGCAGCGGAACGAGCAGCATCTGCAGCCACGCCCACAGGCTGTCGTTGGCGGCGTCGGTGTACCCCGTCCACCTCCATCCCAGGGCATAACCGCCGGCCAGGGTGATGATCCACCCCGCGACGAGGGCGGCCATGATGCCTTTCTGGTAGGGGCGCAGCGCGCGCAGCGCCGCCATCGGCCGGATGCGCGTGCTGGTCAGCGCCATCGTGATGGCCAGCGCGACCGGTATCACGAGCAGGTTGATCCACTGCCACAGCGTCACGCCGTGGAAGCCGGTCCAGCCGATCGGGATCAGGTACCCGGCGATCACGAACGCGGTCCAGGCCGCGATCACGGCCCAGTAGACAGCGCGCCTGACCCGGCCGAGGTACGCCTTGTACGTGATCCACACCGGGATGACCGCGACGACCACCGGCAGCAGCAGGAGGTTGAGCCAGTCCCACAGCTGCCCGTTCGACCGGAAACCGGTCCATGCCCATCCCCGGGCATAGCCGCCCCACAGCGCGATCAGCATGACGACCGCCACGGCGGCGGCCACGGACTCCTTCCGCACCTTCCCGCCGTCCGCGGGCGTGCGCGCGGTTTCGGCCCCGGCCCCGGCGGCGCGCCGCCTGACCGCCTCGGCCGACGGGGCCCAGGGCAGGCCGGCCTCCGTAAGCCTGTCCGTCAGCGCCGTGTGCATCAGCGACCTGGCCATGGCGACGGTGCCGGCATCGCGGTCCGCCGGCTTTTCCAGCGCGGCCAGGGCGCTGAGCCCGAGCAGCTCATCCGGTTCGATCGTGAACGTTGTAACGGCAGGCATCGCAGTTCCTTCCCCACGGGTCCTGATGCGGTTGCCGTACAGCCTGCCTGCGCTGCCCTGACGCGCGATTGAGGCCGGATTAACCGAGCGTGATCGCGGTGAGGCGGCCCGTCAGCCGGCCAGGTCGCGCAGGACGGTGACCAGGGCGCGGATGCCGTCCAGGCAGTCGTCGCGGTCGGCGTGCTCGGCGGGGGAGTGCGAGACGCCGGACGGGTTGCGGACGAACAGCATCGCCGCCGGCACGCCCGCGTTCGCCAGGATGCCCGCGTCGTGCCCGGCGCCGGTGGACAGCACCGGCGCGCTGTCGAGCAGCGCGTGCATGCGGGAGACGAGGTAGGAGTCGAACGACGTCGGCTTGGTCCACGATTCCTCGGTCAGCGTCGAGCGGACCAGCGACGGGCCGGCGAGCGACCCGCTGGCCAGCCCCACGTCGAACTCGGCGACCATCGCCCGGACCGCGGCGGGGTCGGCGCCGCGCGCGTCCAGCCAGCCGGTGACGCGGGACGGGATCGCGTTCACCCCGTTGGGCTCGACCAGGATCTTGCCGCAGGTCGCCAGCACGCCGTACTCTCCCGCCAGGTCGCGGGCCCGGGTGATCGCGGCGGCCAGGTCGAGCATGGGGTCCTGGCGGTCGGCCAGCCGGGTCGTGCCGGCGTGGTTGGCCTTGCCCTCCAGCGTGAAGCGCCACCGCCCGTGCGGCCAGATCCCCGAAGCCACCGCGACCGGGCGGCCGAGGTCGGCGAGGCCGCGGCCCTGCTCGACGTGCAGTTCCACGAACACCCCGATCCGGCGCAGCGTCTCGTCGTCCCGTCCGATGGCAGCCGCGGAGGCGCCGGCCCGCTTGCAGGCCTCGGCCATGGTCACGCCGTCGCCGTCGGCCAGCGCCAGGGCGCGGTCGGGTGACAGCGTGCCGGTCAGCAGCCTCGACCCGGCGCAGGCGACGCCGAACCGGGCGCCTTCCTCGTCGCCGAAGTTCGCGACGCCAATCGGGTGGGCCGGGACGTGGCCCGCCGCCCGCAGTTCGTCGATCGCGGCGAACGCGCTGATCACCCCCAGCGGGCCGTCGAACGCGCCGCCGTCGGGCACCGAGTCCAGGTGCGATCCCACGACGACCCCGGGACCCGCGTCCGGGTCGCCCCACCAGGCCCATTGGTTCCCGGCCCGGTCCATGGTCACGTCGAGCCCGCGCGCGGCGGCCGCGGCGGCGAACCACTCGCGCAGGACGCTGTCCTCGCGCGTCCAGGCGAACCGGCGGTAGCCGCCGCTGTGCGGGTCCCGGCCGACCGGTTCCAGGTCCGCCCACAGCCGGTCGAAGGTCGCTGTCACGACGGCAGCCGTACGCCGCCCTCGGGGTGCGCGCGCAGCGGCGCGTCGTCGTCGGCGTCCCCGGAGTCGATATGCCGGATGACGCCCATCCCGGGATCGTTGCTCAGCACGCGTTCGATCTTACGCCCGGCCAGTTCGGTGCCGTCGGCGACGGTGACCTGCCCGGCGTGCAGCGACCGGCCGATGCCCACCCCGCCGCCATGGTGGAACGACACCCAGGTCGCCCCGCTGGCGGTGTTCACCAGGGCGTTGAGCAGCGGCCAGTCCGCGATCGCGTCGGAGCCGTCGGCCATCGACTCGGTCTCCCGGTACGGGGAGGCCACCGAGCCGGCGTCCAGGTGGTCGCGGCCGATCACGATCGGCGCGGACAGCTCCCCGGAGGCCACCATCTCATTGAACCGCACGCCGGCCTTGTCCCGCTCACCGTAGCCGAGCCAGCAGATACGGGCCGGGAGGCCCTGGAACTCCACCCGCTCCTGTGCGGCGCGGATCCACCGGTGCAGGTGCCCGTTGTCCGGGAACAGCGACAGCACCGCCTTGTCGGTCGCCCGGATGTCCGCCGGGTCGCCGGACAGCGCCGCCCACCGGAACGGGCCCTTGCCCTCGGCGAACAGCGGCCTGATGTAGGCGGGAACGAAGCCCGGGAAGGCGAACGCCCGGTCGAAGCCGCCGAGCCGCGCCTCGTCGCGGATCGAGTTGCCGTAGTCGAATACCTCCGCGCCGGCGTCCATGAACCCGACCATGGCAGCGACGTGAGCGGCCATAGACAGCCGGGCTCGTTCAGTAAATTCCTGGGGTTTGTTGTCCGCGTAGTCGTGCCAGTCGCCCAGGGCGACGCCTTCGGGCAGGTAGGACAGCGGGTCGTGCGCGGACGTCTGGTCGGTGACGATGTCCGCCTCGACGCCGCGGCGCAGCAGTTCGGGCAGCACGGCCGCGCAGTTGCCGGCCAGGCCGACCGACAGGGCCTCGCGCGCCGCCTTGGCCCGCAGGCACAGGTCCAGCGCGCTGTCCAGGTCCGCGGCCACCACATCGAGGTACCGGGTCTGCACCCGGCGCGCCAGCCGGGCCGGGTCCACGTCGATGACCAGGCAGACCCCGTCGTTCAGCGTCACCGCGAGGGGCTGGGCGCCGCCCATCCCGCCGCAGCCGCCGGTGACCGTGAGGGTGCCGGCCAGCGTGCCGCCGAAGCGCTTGGCCGCCGCGGCGGCGAAGGTCTCGTAGGTGCCCTGCAGGATGCCCTGGGTGCCGATGTAGATCCACGAGCCGGCCGTCATCTGCCCGTACATGGTCAGCCCGGCGTGCTCCAGGCGGCGGAACTCCGGCCAGGTCGCCCAGTCGGGCACCAGGTTCGAGTTGGCGATCAGCACCCGGGGCGCCCACTCGTGGGTGCGCATGACGCCGACCGGCTTGCCGGACTGGACGAGCATCGTCTCGTCCTCGCGCAGTTCCGTGAGAGTGCGCACCATGGCGTCGAACGCCTTCCAGCTGCGCGCGGCGCGGCCGGTGCCGCCGTAGACGACCAGATCGTCGGGGCGCTCGGCGACCTCGGGATCGAGGTTGTTCATCAGCATGCGCAGGGGAGCTTCGGTCTGCCAGGACCGGGCCGTCAGCGTGGTGCCGCGCGGGGCGCGGACTGGGCGGGCGCCTTCCATGATTGTCGGTCTCCTTTCAGGCCAGCGGCCCGAGAACGCTTTCCGCGGCGCGCACCGCGCCGCCCGAGGTGACGTAGGCCACCGCCGCCTCGATCTCCGGGGCGAGGAACCGGTCCGGACCGGGACCGGTCACGACGGTGCGCAGCCCGGCGGCCACGGCGGCCGTGGCGGGCGCGGGGGACAGGGGAGCGCGCAGGTCGAGCGCGCGGGCGGCGGTCAGCAGCTCGACGGCGAGCACGCGGGTGAGCCCGTCCACCGACCGGCGCAGCTTGCGGGCCGCCGACCAGCCCATCGACACGTGGTCTTCCTGCATGGCGCTGGACGGGATCGAGTCGACCGAGGCCGGCGCGGCGAGCCGCTTGAGCTCCGACACGATGGCCGCCTGGGTGTACTGGGCGATCATGTGCCCCGAGTCCACGCCGGGGTCGTCGGCGAGGAACGGCGGCAGCCCGTGCGACCGCGCGACGTCGAGGAACCGGTCGGTGCGGCGCTCGGCGATCGAGGCGAGGTCGGCGACCGCGATGGCGAGGAAGTCCAGCACGTATCCTACGGGCGCGCCGTGGAAGTTCCCGTTGCTCTCCACCCGCCCGTCGGGCGTGACCACCGGGTTGTCGATCGCGCTGGCCAGCTCCCGCCCGGCGACGGTTTCCGCGTGGCTGAGAGTATCCCGGGCCGCCCCGTGCACCTGCGGGGAGCAGCGCAGCGAGTACGCGTCCTGCACCCGGGTGCACTCCGGGCCGCGGTGGCTTTGCATGATCGGCGAGCCGGCCAGCAGGGCGCGCATGTTCGCGGCGCTCGCCGCCTGGCCGGGGTGCGGCCGCAGCGCCTGCAAGTCCGCGGCGAACACCGCGTCGGTGCCGAGCTGGCCCTCGACGCTCATCGCGGCGGTCACGTCCGCGGTCTTCAGCAGCACCGCCAGGTCGGCGGCCGCCAGCACCAGCATGCCGAGCATGCCGTCGGTGCCGTTGATGAGCGCGAGGCCTTCTTTCTCCGCCAGGACCACCGGCACGATGCCCGCGGCGGCCAGCGCTTCGCGGGCCGGCGTCTCGGCGCCGCGGCCGACGCGGACCGTGCCCTCGCCCATCGCGGCGAGCGCGCAGTGGGCGAGCGGGGCCAGGTCGCCGGAGCAGCCGAGCGAGCCGTACTCGCGCACCACGGGGGTGATGCCCGCGTTGAGCATGGCGGCGTAAGTCCGCGCCGTGGCCAGGCGCACGCCGGTGCGGCCGGTGGCGAGCGTGGACAGCCGCAGCAGCATCAGCGCGCGGACCACCTCGGTCTCCACCGCGGGGCCCGAGCCGGCCGCGTGCGAGCGGACCAGGCTGCGCTGCAGCTGGGCGCGGCGCTCGGCCGGGATGTGCTTCGTGGCCAGCGCGCCGAACCCGGTGGAGACCCCGTAGTGCGGCTGGTCGTCGTCGGCGAGGGCCTCGATGACCTTGCGGCTCGCGACGATCTCGGTCTCGGCCTCGGGCGACAGCTCCACGCGGGCGCCGTGCCGCGCGATCGCGACGACGTCGGCGGGACGCAGCGGGCCGGTGCTTACGATGACGGTGTTCACCTCTCTATGTCACGCCATGCCGCTCCCCTGGCGCTAGGGGGGCTCACCTTATCGTGTCTGGTATCCAAGACACCATGACCGGCGTTCCCGCCGCGCGCCAGGTGCTGGCGATCCTGCGGTACCTGTCGCGCCAGCCGCGGCCGGTGCCGGCCAGCGCCATCGCCCGCGACCTCGGCCTGCCCCGGTCGACCGCCTACCATCTGCTGCGCGAGCTGATCGACGCCGGGTTCGTGGTGCACCTCGCCGACGACCGGCGCTACGGTCTCGGCGTCAGCGCCTACGAGCTCGGCACCGGCTACGTCCGCCAGGAGCCGCTGCAGCGGCTCGCCCGCGTGCCGCTGTCGCACTTGACCGACCAGACGGGGCACAGCTCGCACCTGGCGGTCATGCACGGCAGGGAGGTGCTGTACGTGATCGAGGAACGGGCGCCCGGCCGCGCGCCCCTGGTCACCGACGTGGGGGTGCGGCTGCCCGCGCAACTGACCGCGAGCGGCCGCGCCATGCTCGCCGCGCTGCCCGCGCCGAACGTCCGCGCGCTCTTCCCCTCGCCGGGGGACTTCGTGCTGCGCACCGAGCGCGGCCCCCGCACCCTGCGCGAGCTGCGCGTCCTGCTGTCGGAAGTGCGGCAGCGCGGCTACGCGACCGAGGACGGTGACGTGACCCCCGGCCTTCGCTCGGTCGCCGCCGCGGTGCTGGACCACGCTGGCCATCCGGAGGCCGGCGTCGCCCTCACCTTCCCGGCCGACGAGGCAGGCGGCGCGGACATCACCCGGTTCGCCGCCCTCGTCATGAAGGCGGCCGCGGAGATCAGCCGCCGCATCGGCGGACCGTGACCGGTCAGGTGGCGCGGGTCAGTTCCGCCTCGCGCAGCTCGATCTGGCCCGGGCCGGCCAGGAAGACGCCGAACACGACGGTGGTGCAGTCGCCGGAAATGCGGGGGAAACTCAGGGGGATGCTCAGGGGGCGCCGCGCGTCACACCTCGCCGCGGTTCATGGCGATGAGACGGCCGAGCACCCGGCCGGCGCTGACCCGCAGGCCGTCGTGCTGGTACTCGTTCGTCACCCACGGCCGCAGGCCCGCGATGGTGGCGGCGGTCCGCAGCGACAGCTCGGCCGGCACGTACATGTCGTCGTAGTAGACCGCGGCCGCGGCGGGCACCTCGTTGCTGGCCAGGCGCGCCGGGTCGCACAGCGGCGGCCAGCCCGCCCGCTCAGCGAGCAGGTCCGCCGCCGCCCGCAGCGGCCGCAGCGCCGGGTCGAGGTCGACCATCCACGGGTAGATCATCTCGCCGGTGAACAGCAGCGGGGCGTCCCCGTCGACCGCGGCCGCGGCGTCGAACTCGGGGAACTCCGCGCGCACCCGCTGCGCCGACCAGCGGGTCGCGGCGCCCTGGGCGTAGCAGGCCTCGTGCAGCACGCAGTACAGCGGCGCGCCCCCGAAGCTGACACGGCCCATGATGTCGTATAGGAACGCGTCGGCCAGCCCGCCGTCGCCGTCGAACGGGTTCTCCAGCAGGTAGTGCAGCTGGTGGCTGCCGGTGCTCGAGCCGAGCATGCCGCCGATCGCCTGGAACGCCTCGGCGGTCAGCCTGGCCCCGTCGGGCAGCCGGACGTCGTGCGACGCCAGGTACCGCGCGACGTCCCGGGCCCGCGACACGTCGTCCGGGTACCGCTCGTAGTGCGCGGCGTTCCTGGCGGCGACCTTGCGGTAGGTGAGCCGGTACACGTCGTCCGCGTGGGCGCCCAGGCCAGGCAGCCCGCCGGTGATCAGCGCCTCGCGGACGCCGTGCGGCGCGAACGACAGGTACGTGACCGCGCAGAACCCGCCGAAGCTCTGGCCCAGGACGCTCCACGGCTCGTCCCCGCACAGCTCGCGCCTGATCAGCTCGGCGTCCAGCACGATGGAGTCCGCGCGGAACAGCGCCAGGTAGTCCGCCTGCTTGTCCGCGGATCCCAGGCTGGCCAGCGACCGGGCGGTGACCCGCGACGAGCGCCCGGTGCCCCGCTGGTCGAGCAGCAGCACCCGGTAGTCGTCCAGCGCCCGGTCCAGCCAGTCCTGCCGGCCGACCGGCCGCTGCGCGGCGAACCCCGGGCCGCCCTGCAGGTACACCAGCCACGGCAGGCTCTCGGCCCGGTCGGCCTTGCCCGCGGCGACCACCTCGCGCGCGAACACCTCGATCTGGTCCCCGTCCGGCCGGGCATGGTCCAGCGGCACGAGGAAGGAATGGTCGGTCAGCACGGTGCCGGGATGACGGAAGCTGCTCACGACCGCCCACGCTACCGCCGCTCGTGCGGCGCGCCCGAGCCCGCCCCCGCGGGTCATGGCCCACTGGAGTCTCCCTGGCCGCCCGCGCCTCACGAGCCACTGTCCGGGATGCCATTTCACCGCCATGAACCCGAAAACATTTTTATCATGAAAGATCCTGCGTGCCATAGGCCGAAGGATCTTTCGCAATCATGGGATCCGTGTACCGGCAGCCGCCTGCGCCTCACAGGTACCAGGGCGCGGGCCCGAGGCGGGCCCGAACCGCCCGCGACACGCCCGAGACAGCCAAGTTGAAAACCGGCACGCCCTATTGACCCAGAACGACACCCAATAATCGGCAAACGTGCAACGGGAGGCTGGTTACGAGCCAGCCGGGTGGCTGGCGGCAGCCTGGATTGTCACCGCCAGCCGCGACACGCCGGCCGTGGCGTCGACGTCGTAGCCCGCCGCGCCCGCCGCCCAGCCCGGCGTGGCGAACACCGAGCCGCCGCCGACGCCGGTGTGGTCCTGGCCGTCCAGCGACACCTCGCCGGCGCCCCCGGCGGCGGTGACCCGGACCGGGACGCCGCCCGGCAGGCTGAGCAGGAACTGGCTCGCCCCGCCCGCGAGCTGGACCGGGACCATGGCGCCCGGCCGCGGCAGCGTCAGGTCGACGACGTCCGAGCCGGCCGCGACGATGATCCCGGCCACCCGCCCGCCGCGCAGGTCGGCGACGGTGCGCTGGGTGCCGCCCGCGAAGTCCAGGAGCCAGGTGACGGCCGAGTTGAGCGTGATCGTGACCGGCGCTGACCCGTCGCTCGCGGAGACGGAGACAAAATCGCTTTCATCAGAACGGCCGGCGGCGGCTCCGGCACCCACACGCACCTCCGGCCGCGGGGCGCCGTCCGGCGTGGTCGCCCGCAGCAGCGTGCCGTGCGTCCCGCCGAGGTCGGCCATCCTGATCGAGAGCACCGGTGTGCCGGCGGCCACCTCGAGGGCGGCGTTCGCGTGCCCGCTGGCGGGCACGGTCACGGTTTGCGACGTCGTGCCGGGTGCCGGGTTCGACGGCACGCCGACCGCCAGGGCCGTGCCCGCCGCGGCGATGACGGCGACGGCGGCACCGGCCACGACGAGCACCCGCCGCGCGGTGAGCTTCACGTGGCCCACGATACGGGGAAAACCCGGTCCCGCCGGGCTTCTTAATCGTTCCGACCACATTCCCATTTCGTTGTAAATACCCCACGCGTCCTGTCGTGGTACGTTCGCTGCCGCCCGGATTTGTGTGAACGAAGGGATCCCTGTTGCGCATCACGAAACGAATCGCTGCCGTTGCCATCCCTGTGACAGCGGTCGCGGGACTCGTGCTCGGCGAGGCGGCGCCCGCTCTCGCCGACGCCCAGCAGGCGTATGAAGCCGCATCGGTGGCCTTCGATAGCAGCGGCTCGTGCGAGGTTATCCTGCTGTCCGCCCAGTTGCCGGCCAGCGGCCCGGCCTATGTGTCGGCGATGACCGAGAACACCGGGGCCAAGGCCTGCGCCAGCTGGATCGAGCGGTCCGTGAACAAGGGCAAGACCTGGACCACCCTGGCCAGGCGCGTGGTACCGCACACCACCCCGAGCGCGTTCGCGAAGACCGGGGACTACTACGACGGGCCCGGCAACCTCGCCAGGCCGTGCATCCGGTACGGGACCGGCAAGGCGGCCTGCGGCACGGCGGTGACCCTCAAGAGCAGCAAGGCCAGGGACGCGGGCGGCAGCCTGCCGCTCAGCTACGAGCGCACCGAGGCGTCCGCGACGGCCGGCGGCAGCGAGTGCTTTGGCGGTATCGGGAGCACGACGACGGCCAAGCGGCCGGCCTCGCGCGTCGACGCGCTCCTCGGCAACGTGCCGACCACGGTGAACAAGGCCGGCGCGACGTGCACCGCCGTGCTGCAAGAGTCCGCCAACGGCGGCAAGTCCTGGAAAACGGTGTCCGCGGCCCACGTGCTCCCGAGCCCGGCCAACCAGGTGGTGTTCGGGCTCACGGCCACCTACGCCGACGGCACCGGGCACCTCGCCAGGGTCTGCGTCACCCTCGCCGGCAAGCGGCACTGCTCCAAGGGCTGGTAGCCGGGCGGTCGGCGGCGCCCGTGGAAATTTCACCGGCGCGCCCGGCTCGCTAGCGGGCTGAGCTGCGGATAGTCAATCCGCCGCCGGGACGGGATGGTGCGCCGGGACGCGGCGCCCGCACGGTGAGCGCATGCGGTTGCTCAGAAGCGGAATCCTGGTCCTGGCGGCGGTGGCGGCGATGCTGGCCTGGCAGTTGCCGGCCGGGGCGCTCGACGTGTCGGGGA
>Ga0209656_10003370_pt1 | contig 10347 bp, 9 predicted proteins | sample BogFormECP12_OM2_FD_188239 | JGI IMG/M metagenome (GOLD analysis project Ga0209656, IMG submission 188239) | Bog forest soil microbial communities from Calvert Island, British Columbia, Canada - ECP12_OM2 (SPAdes) (version 2) | ecosystem: Environmental > Aquatic > Freshwater > Wetlands > Bog ... | reverse complement strand
CAAGATCAAGGAACTCGCCGGCCAGCGGGCCGAACTGACCATGACCATCGGCGGTCAGCAGCAGATGGCAGCGGGCGAGAAGATCGACGTCGTCCAGCCGCACAGCCGCCATAGCGTGCTCGGCCAGCTGGGCAACGCGACTGACGTGGACGTGGCCGCCGCGATATACGCGGCCAAGCAGGCGGCACCCGGCTGGCGGGCCCTCAGCTTCGAGGACCGGGCCGCGCTCTTTCTCAAGGCGGCGGAACTGCTCGCCGGGCCGTGGCGCGCCACCCTGAACGCCGCCACCATGCTGGGGCAGTCCAAATCGCCGTTCCAGGCGGAGATCGACGCGGCCTGTGAGCTGATCGACTTCTGGCGCTACAACGTGCACTTCGCCCGGCGGATGCTGAGCGAGCAGCCAGAGTCGGCGCCCGGCACCTGGAACCGGATGGAGTACCGCCCGCTCGAGGGCTTCGTGCTGGCCATCACGCCGTTCAACTTCACCTCGATCGCGGGCAACCTGCCGACCGCGCCCGCGCTGCTCGGCAACGTGGTGGTGTGGAAGCCGTCGCCTACTCAGCAGCTTTCGGCGCACTACCTCATGCGCCTGCTCGAGGCGGCCGGGCTGCCGCCCGGGGTGATCAACCTGGTCACCGGGGACGGGCAGGCGGTTTCCCAGGTCGCGCTGACCCACCCCGACCTGGCCGGCATCCACTTCACCGGATCCACCGGCACCTTCCAGCATCTGTGGCGCACCGTCGGCGAGAACATCGACCGGTACCGGAACTATCCGCGGCTGGTGGGCGAGACGGGCGGCAAGGACTTCGTGATCGTGCACCCGTCGGCGGACCAACCCAGCCTGGCCGCCACGTTGATCCGAGGCGCGTTCGAGTACCAGGGGCAGAAGTGCTCCGCGGCTTCCCGCGCCTACGTGCCCGAGTCGGTCTGGCGCCGCACCCGCGACGATTTCATCGCCCAGGTGGAGTCGCTGACGATGGGGGACGTGGCCGCCGACCTGTCGCTGTTCATGGGCGCGGTCATCGACGCCCGGGCCTTCGCCAAGCACGCCGCGGCGCTCGAGCGCGCCAGGAACACCGAGTCAATAAAGATCCTGGCCGGCGGCAGCGCCGACGACACCGAGGGGTTCTTCGTGCGGCCGACAGTGCTCGAGGGTGCCGATCCGGCCGACGAGATCTTCACCGCCGAGTACTTCGGCCCGATCCTGGCCGTCCACGTCTACCCGGACGCCGCCCCGTCGAACTACGCCGAGATGCTCGCCCAGGCCGCGGACGTCTCGCCCTACGCGCTGACCGGCTCGATTCTGGCCACCGACCGGGCGGCAATCGCCCAGGCCACTGAAGCCCTCAGGTACTCGGCGGGCAACTTCTACATCAACGACAAGCCCACCGGCGCGGTGGTCGGCCAGCAGCCCTTCGGCGGTGCGCGCGCCAGCGGCACGGACGACAAGGCCGGCTCAGTGTTCAACCTGATCAGGTGGGTGTCCGCGCGCGCCATTAAGGAACTCTTCGCACCCCCGTCGGACTATCGCTACCCGCACATGGGATAGAACGGCGATTCAGGTTAGTCCAGATCCGTGCAGAATCGCCTGGTCAGACGGCGGCGGTCAGAATCGGCTGGGCTGGGCTGGGCTGGGCCGGCGCCGGTGCGGCGGGCGGTGAGGCTGACGGCGAAGGCCACGTTCAAGGCGCTGGATAGGGCCGGGAGCAGGGTCAGGACCTGTACCACGTGCATGTGATCTCGCATTCCCCTTGGTCTCGGGTACCCGGTGCTGGGGCTAGCTAGGGAGTCGTGGAGGTGACGGTGGGGGTGGGCGAGATGGACGCGGACGCGGGCGCTGAGGGCGACACGGTGGGGGTGGCTGTCGCGGAAGCGGACGGGGACGGGGACGTGCTCGGGCTGGTGCTGGGGCTGGTGCTGGTGCTGGGGCTCGGGCTGGGAGTGGGGCTGGTCGTGGCGGGCGGAGTGGTGGAGGGCGAGCCTGATGGGGTGGCGCTTTGGGTCGGGGCCGTGCTGCCCTGGGCCGGGCCGACCAGGTTGGGGGGCTGGACCGCGTGATGGCCGGTAAGCAGCAGGGCGATGGCCGCGATGGCCACGGCCACGACGGCGACCGCTCCGCCGGTCGCCGCGCCGGCGGCGAACGCGCGGCGGTCGCGGCGGTACTCGGTGGTCCGCCGCTCGCGCAGCCAGGCCGGCAGCGCGGCCCGGCGCGCAGCCCAGCTGTTGACCGGCGCCGCGGCCATGCCCAGGGTCGGGAACAGCAGCAGGGCGGCCAGGAGCGGGCCGCTGAGCTGGTTCGTCTTGGTCAGGGCGCCGGCGATGCCGGCGAAGCCGGACAGCGCCAGCGTGGATTCGGCCCAGTTGGCCCGCAGGGCCTCCCACCACCGGGTCCGCTCGCTGGTCTTGGGCGTGCGCAGGAACGCGGCCTTCCTGGCGAACAGCGCGAGCACCGACGCGCGGGCCACGACCAGCGCGGTGGACTGCCAGATGAAGAACGCGCCGATGGCGTCCCGCCACGACGCGCCGGTGCCGCGGCGCACCAGGGCCACCGCGCGGATCAGGCCGAGCAGCACCATCACCGGGACGGCGCCGACCAGGTACACGGTGAGCTTGCGGAACAGCTGGCCGCCGCCGGTGGCCAGGTTGGCCGCCCCGGCCAGCAGGAAGATGAAGAACAGCAGGCCGAGCAGGTCGCCGTACCACTGCACCGCTCCGGATAGATACGCCCAGCGCTGGCCGGCGGTCAGGTGGTTCCCCGGTCCCGTGCGGCCGGGCAGCAGCGAGCGCCAGTGCATGCGCAGGATCTGGATGCCGCCGAAGCACCACCGGTACCGCTGGCCCTTGAGCGCCTCGAACGTCAGGGGCATGATCCCGTAGCCCCAGGACTGGTCCAGGTGCAGGCCGTGCCAGCCGGCCCGGAGCAGCCGCAGGGATAGCTCGGCGTCTTCGGTGATGCACCACTCGTCCCAGCCGCCCAGTTCGTCGAGGGTCACCCGGCGGATCAGGCCCATGGTCCCGGCGAAGATGGCCCCGTCGTGCTCGTTGCGCGACGGCTGGGAGACCGCGAAGAAGTACTTGTAGGAGTAATACAGCCGCCGGTAGTAGCGCGACTGCCTCCAGTCCCGGTAATCCTGCGGCGCCTGCACGAAGCCGATCCACGGGTCAGCGAAGGCGGGCGCGACGCGGCGCAGGAACCCGGGCTTGAGCTGGTAGTCCGAATCGACCACGCCGATGAGCTCGGCGTCGGGCGAGGTGAGCTTGCGCAGCGCGTAGTTCAGCGCCCCCGACTTGTAGCCGGGCCAGTTGTCCAGGTGGGCGAACTTGACCCCGTGCCGGCCGCACCAGGCCTCCACCGGCCGCCACAGGGACTCATCGTCGGTGTTGTCATCGATGAGGATGACCTCGTAGCGGGGATAGTCGAGGCGGAGCAGCGCGCGGAGCGTATCGATGACCATGTCCGGCGGCTCGTTGTGCGCCGGCACGTGCAGGCTGATCACCGGCAGCTCGCTGTACGGCACGGACAGCGGGGTCGTCGGCGTGATCCGGCGCCGCCAGTGCTCGGTGCCGAGCGCGTCGCAGATCTCCCACAGGTACGCGCAGGACAGCAGCGCGGCGAAGACCTCAAGCAGCCACAGCAGCAGGCCGCCGGCAGTACTGAAGGGCCCGAGGTGGCTGTCGAGCGTCCACTCGAACGCGTAGGTCAGGTAGACCACGAACAGGAATATGCTCGACGCCCAGCACACGTGGGCCCGCGCGGACCAGCGCCGGGTCACGGGCAGCCAGGCCAGGCTCGCGAACACCAGGGCGGCCACAGCGGTGACCAGGTTGTGCTCGGAGGCCCGCAGCAGCCGCAGCACCCCCGCGGCCGCTGCGGCGACCACGACGGTGCCGGCCAGGGCCAGGATAAAGCGCCGCGCCGGCGGCCAGGCACCGGTGTCGTGCTGGTGCCGCCGCGCGGGCAGGAACAGGGCCGCCGAGCCAAGCGGCGCGGCCACGATCGCCGCGAGCAACATCGCCTCAAGCATTCAAGCCCTCACCGGATGCGTGCGCGCGGTCATTCCAGTTCCGCGCGGTAATGTCGGGGACCGGGACTATCCGTACCTTATGGGCTGAAACGAGCCGGGAGTGCCGTTCCCGGCAGGCGGGCAAGCGCGCGGGTTCCTTCGGCGCAGATAAATACGGCCAGCGGTGAGGACGGTCAGATTACCGCGGCCGGCTGCAGCACGATGTCGAAATTCGCGATGCAGAACACTCCGGTCAGGCCGTACCCGGCCGCCCGCGCCGGGTCATCGACGGGCGTGAACTCCTTGATCAGGCTCTTTTTCACCGCGAACTAGTCAGCGATGGCGGTAGGCCTGGCCGCCCATCCGGGCGGGTGGTCGGCCATGATCCCTGAGAACGGCCATTCTCAGGAGCAGGCTCTCTACAGCATTCATGCGGACTTGGCCCGCCCGGTAGCCAGGAGTCACCGGGATCGTCTCGGTAATGACAGCCGCGTCCGCGGCGCCTGGATGCTTGCGGCCTCCCGCACTCTGCGCGGCTCCGGTGAGGTCGGCGCGGATCGCCGTCGGCGGCGTTTCAGCCCGGCGGGCTCGAACTCCCCGCTGAACTGCGCGCCGGTCAGCGTGTAGGGCACGCCGAGGCTCACATCGAAGACCAGCCAGCACCGTCCGCCACGACCTGGTAGTCCGACTCTACGTTCTCCGGCCAGGTCCGCACCAGCAGGCAGCGCCACAGCGGGATCTCGGTCATCTCGAAGTCACCCGCGCGGCACGCGACCGCTTCCAGTTCGCCGAGCGGCTGGCCGGACTGGTACCGGGCGGCGAACGCCTCCCTAAGAACTCCTAACAAAATGAGGCGTGTGGGAATAGCGGTGGTTATGTGATGGTTGAGCCTGGCCGTGAGGAAGGGGCAGCAGCCGCCGTGGATGGTCCCGGACGGGTTATGGGAGCGGATCGAGCCGCTGCTGCCGGTCGTCCCGCGGCGGGCTGATCATCCTGGCCGCAGGCGGCTGGATGACCGCAAGGTGCTGTGCGGCATCTTGCTCGTGCTGTACACGGGGATCCCGTGGGAGTTCTTGCCGCAGGAGCTCGGGTTCGGGTCCGGGATGACCTGCTGGCGGCGGCTGCGGGACTGGCATGAGGCCGGGGTGTGGCAGCAGCTGCACGAGGCGCTGCTGGCCGAGCTGAACGCTGCCGGGGCGCTGGACTGGTCCAGGGCGGTGATCGACAGCTCCCATGTGCGGGCGCTCAAGGGCGGCCCAAAACCGGCCCGAGCCCGGTCGACCGCGCCAAGCCTGGCTCGAAGCACCACGTGATCACCGAGGCGCACGGGATCCCGCTGGCGGTGTCGCTGACTGGCGGCCAGCGCAACGACGTCACCCAGCTGATGCCGCTGGTCCAGGCGATCCCGCCGGTCCGCGGCCGCCGGGGCCGCCCCCGGCAGCGGCCAGACCGGGTCTACGCCGACCGGGGCTATGACCACGACAAGTACCGCAAGCAGGTCCGGGTCAAGGGCATCACCCCGGTGATCGCCCGGCGCGGCACCGGGCACGGCTCCGGCCTGGGCACCTACCGCTGGGTGGTGGAGCAGTCCATCGCGCTGCCGCACTGGTTCCGCCCGCCCGAACCACCCAGGCTCTGCACCCAGACCGCGATCACCATCGCCCCCGATGCGGACGCCCGCTACCGCCAGGACCTGCCCTACGGCTCACCGGCCTGGCACGCCCGTTATGCGGCCCTGCGCAACACCATCGAAGGCCTCAACGGCTACGCCAAAGACACCGCCCGCCAGGCCCTCGCCCAGCCAGCCCGCCGCCGTGTCCGCGGGATCGCCGCCCAGTCGATCTTCACCGCGCTACTGCTGATGGCCGCCAGCATCCGCAAGATCCGCGCCTGGCGGGCCCTCACCGCCCGCGACAAGGCCCGCATCACCCGGCGCGCACGACGGCGGCGGACCAGCCTGCGCGACTACCTCCCCGACGGCTGACAGGCACGAGCAACCCCGCCACCTCGATACCTTCACCCCCTGCAGGTCAGTCAGCCACGCCTTAGGCCAGCCCGCAGCACCCGCAACAGGCCCGCCGACACTCAGCCAGGCCCGGACAACGATCAGCGCCGGTGCCCGAGCCCGGCGCCATACTAAAAATCAGGCCACCGCCACAGTTCTGTCGGCACGACACCGGCAGTTCTGTCGGTAACCCTAAGAAGCGGAGGATCGGGGATTTGAACCCCGGAGGGTCGTTAGACCCAACCGCATTAGCAGTGTCCTGCCGCGCTTGCCGCTCGCATTTGGGTCACGTTCGCGAGCCCACGGAAACGCAGGCCAGCCGTGCCGGGAACCCGCTCATCGTCCAGAACGACGTCCAAAATGCCGCGAATTGGCGGCGCGTCCGTGCGCGCAATGTGCGCGCAGCGGGACAGACTCCTTGTCACCTCGCACCGCCTTCCCGCGAGGCCGGACCGACGATGCGGTCGATGGTCGTCCTGGCGATCCCCGTCAGCCGGTGAACCTCGGCCTTGCTCAGGCCCGCCTCGACCGCAGCGCACACGACCTCTTCGCGCCTGCCTGCCACCGAGCGTCGCTCGGCGGCCCACGTGGCCAGTACCTCGCGGGCCTGCCGCACGGTCAGCTCCGGCACGCATCGAATGCTACGTTCCTGTAGCGCATACTGCAAAGGTAGAGCGTCACCCGTCGTCGGTCGACAAGCGGTACTTGCGCGCGACGAACGCCGTAGCGGCACGCGGCGCCTCAGTGATGAAGCTGCGCGCGGCGCGGGAACCGCGATGGACACCATCCGGAGGTGCCACCTCCTCGGGCGCTAAAGGGGCATCTAGCTGCGATGATCAGGCGCTGATAAGCTTGGGCAAATCTATCGTCTCTAGAGTCGCGCCAGATGTCAACATATGCTTGGGCAAATAACAGAGAGGGGCGATCCGTTGGCGGGTCAGGCAGGGCGCTATCTGGAGATCGCCGCCGCCCTTCGTACCCGCATCCGCGCCGGCGAGTGGGGACCTGGTACCAACCTTCCCCGGATGAAGGACCTCGCGGACGAGTTCGGGGCCAACCGAGACACCGTCGCGCGGGCAATCGCCATCCTCGAGGCAGAAGGCCTCGTCTGGGCGGTGCCCCGGCGCGGGACGGTCGTCCGCTACGGGATGGTCCGGCCGCGGCGTCCGCGCGGAAACCTCGTCAAGCGCAACCTGGCGACCGGCACCCCTGGCTACAGCTTTCCGTCAGCTTCCGGGCAAGAAGTGTGGAAGCATCACATCCCGCCCACCGCGCGGCCAGAGAAGCTGACCGATCCCCGGCTCGCCAGGGTGCTCGGCGTCTCGGAGGGAGTGGAGGTTATGCGCAGGTTCCGGGTGACGGGCCCGGAGACCGAACCGCCATTCCAGATCAACGACACGTGGATTCACCCGCGCGCAGCTGACGAGGTTCCCGAGGTCGCAAACCAGGCTCCTGGGCCGAGCGACTGGATATACCGGGTTGAGCTGGCCGGGCACGGACCTATCTCCTGGAGAGAGACCCACCGGGCGCGGATGCCCACCAAGGAAGAAGCCGACCTGCTGCAGATCCCGGTGACCCTCCCGGTGCTCGAAATCGTCCGCGTCGGCACGTCAGCGAAGGACGGCCTGCCCATAGAGGTCACCATGTACGTCATCCCGAGCGACCGAGTCGAGCAGGTGGTGGTACTGGAGCGCGATGAGACCGCAGCCTGGCCATGGCCAAATCAGCCAGGCGCCGAGTCGGACGCTAACCCGTAAGCACTGCGGCGGCCGCGCCAAGCGTCACGGGCGCGGCGGGTTCATCACCGGTTTCGCTCGCGTCGATGACGATCACGCTGATGTTGTCCGGCCCCCCTGCATCCTCGGCCAGGGAGACTAGCCGACGGACGGCTTCGCCGGGATCGGTGGCGGACACCAGGACGTCCCGGATCGCTGCAGTGCCTACGACCGGGCTAAGCCCATCCGAGCAGATAAGGTAACGGTCCCCCGAGCGGGCCTCGCGGATGCTGAGATCGGGCGACCGGTCCGGGCGCCCGTCGAGGTAGCGGGAGAGCACAGGAGCCAGGTAGCCCGCATTGGAGACGAGCTTGCCCATCACGTGATCCTCGGTGATCTGGCCGAGCTGGCCCTCGCGAAGCCTGAACGCGCGTGAATCACCGATGTGTGCAAGCGCGAAGCGATCACCCGACCACAACATTGCCGTCAGTGTGGTCCCCATGCCGCGCCGGGCCGGGTCGTCGGCCGCATTGCGGGCGACTTCGCCGTTGGCCTCCATCACAGCCCGGCCCAGCCTTTCCAGCAGCGCCGCCTGGCCGACGTCGGCATCGTGAAGGCACAACGAGTCGATCACCGCGGCGCTGGCCACCTCGCCGGCGGCGTGGCCACCCATCCCGTCGGCGACGGCGTACAGCCAGCGCCCGGCATAGACCGAGTCCTCGTCATTCTGCCGAGCGCGACCGGTTTCCGAACTCGCGGCCCAACGCAAGGCAATCATCCCGACCATCTGAGCCACGATCTCCTTGACTCGTCGACGGCGTTAGCGGTCTTCAGACTAACCGCCATCGCGGCGACGAGGATGAGCCGGATGGCGACTGGCCCAGTCACGGTCACTGTGCTTGTCCAGAGCGGGGGACGACCGCAGCGGCAGCCTCGGCGGCCGCCTTTGCCACCTCCGGGAAGAGGGTCACGTACACGTCGTCAGTGAATGAGCTGCGCGCATGGCCAAGCAGTGCGGCGATGTATTTCGAGTCTGCCCCGCTGGCTTTAGCCAGCGACGCCGCTCCGTGACGCAGGTCGTGGAACCGGATAGGCGGAAGCCCTGCACGGAAGGCTAGGGCCTCGAACCTGGTACTGACCCCAGGACTCCTGACATGGTGTGAAAGTCGATGTGATGTTCCGGCGTGAGAGAGCCAGAAATCAGACCTTGATTGTGCGTTTCCGCAGGTCATTGGCTAGCAGATGTGCCAGCTTTACATAATGTCATTGCATCTATTTTTACTGCTCTGGGCGTGACGACACATAGCGGCATGCCGGGAAACACCAGAAAGAACCAGGCCAACAGCCTCGTAACACTCCGTCAGTGAGCGACCATGTCAGGAGCCCTGGACCCACTGCCCTGGAACCGGGGTGCCGTCCTCTTTGGTGAAGGTGAGGCCGTTGTCTGTCCAGTCACGGCCCCAGGCGAGCCGGTCGGTAGCCTGCTGGGCGCGCCAGGCTCTCAGCGCCTGTACGACGACGGCCGGAAGGGGCACTGCGCGGGTGCCGGCCTCGCTCTTCGGCCCGTCACCGCTGCCGGTCTGACGGACGAACGCGACGCCCTGGTCGAGATCGACTTCGGCCCACGCCAGCCCGATTGCCTCGTCGCGGCGGAGGCCGCAGTAGGCGACGAGGGTGTACAGCGCGAACAGCCGCTCGGACGCGATGGCGTCGAGAAATCGCCCGGTGTGTTCGGGCAGCCACACCATCACCGGGCACGGGCGCAGATCCTTGGCTACCCATAGCTCCTGCTTCTCCACCGTGGTCAGGTCCCGCTCCGCTGATTCGGCTCTCATCCGCTTACCCAGCTGTGCCTGGAACACAGCTTCTCGCTGCGGAGTCCACGCGAGCGGCCTGGCCCTCTGGACTTTCGGCAGCACTACTCCGTTATACGGGTTCACCATGAGCTTGCTGGGTACCGCGTCATTCAGTGCAGCTCGCAACACCGCGAACTCGCGCTCGATACGAGCCGGGGTAAGCGGGCGGGTGGACTTCTTGCGCCGCTTCTCCCCGGACGGCAGTTTCCGCCGCTCGTCGTCGGCTCGGGCATTCAGTAGCCGCCGCTGCAGCTCGGACGGCTTCTCGCCATCCCGCAGCGGGCGGTTGATCTTCAGCATCTCCTCGACGAGGTCCTGGAGGTGGAAGTCGCGCAGGTCGACTAGCCGCAGGTGGCCGAAGGCGGGGCGGAAGTACAACCCAACCGCCTCCGCATAGGAGTCGTGCGTGCGTGGCTTCAGCTGGAGCTTCTTCGCCGTAAGCCAGTTGTCCAGGTAGGCCGCGACGGTCAGGGCGCGGTCAGGCACCTGGGCGCCGCCACCTAGTCGGGCCAGGGTGACGGCGAGTTCCTCCTCGGCCGCCTGCTTTGTGGGAAACGGGCCGACCTCGGGCTGGCGCCGATTGGCGTCAGGGCCGCGGGGAGCGTCGTACCGGAAGAACCATCCAGCGGCATGGCCTTTGGTCTTGAGCTTGATCCTGCTGGCTTATTTGTGGCACGCCGGGCAAGATGCTCGATCCGGGCAGCTGGGCTGGCCAGGATGCTGCCTGCGGCCGTTTCTTCTTCCCTGCCCCTCGTCCCCGGCCGCGG
>Ga0209656_10003368_pt1 | contig 10348 bp, 7 predicted proteins | sample BogFormECP12_OM2_FD_188239 | JGI IMG/M metagenome (GOLD analysis project Ga0209656, IMG submission 188239) | Bog forest soil microbial communities from Calvert Island, British Columbia, Canada - ECP12_OM2 (SPAdes) (version 2) | ecosystem: Environmental > Aquatic > Freshwater > Wetlands > Bog ... | reverse complement strand
CAAAGACGAACGGTACGTCTGTTGTAGAGTTTTCTCTCCAGCCGAGTGGGGATGATCGTCCGCCCCAGAACTGTCGCAGGCGCTCGATCTGTGCAGAGTAGTGACTTCAACACACGGAACGTTTCACGAATTCGCTCGTATCGCGCTACAGAAAGACTTTGGCGGCCAGCCTGCCTTCCGGGGAACGAGGTGATCGTGCTCACAGACCAGGTCATCAGAGTCTGCTGATATTGGAGGGAGCCGCCGAGGTGGATCCCGGGGCGACGAGGAAAGAAGGCTGAGCGCTTGTTGTCAGCGTACCTGCTTCCGTTTGTCGTAGTGGGATTGGCGTTGATGGTAGCGTTCTGGAGGGCGGCCCGCCAGGAACGCGCAAACACGCTTGCTCAACTCGAGGAGACCGAGCAACTGCTGCAGCGGCGAGAGAAGGAGCGCGACGCAGCGCTGCAGGAATTGTTTCGCCGTTTCTCCGAAGAGGGCAAATTAAGCAAGGAAAAAAGCCAGTTTCAAGCCCAGCTCGGGGAATATGAAAAGTACGCAGCCTTGACGCAACTGGCGCTAGGCGCGGCCCACGAGATCAACAACCCGTTACTCGGGATCCTCTCCCATCTGGAACTCGAGTTGAAAGATGCCGAGGCCGAGGAGCGTATAGAAATTGAGCAATGTATCGAGGCCGCCAAGCGCATCTCCGTGACCCTGCGTAGCCTGATGAACTATGCTCGCCCGGGCCCCTTGGTGCTCAGCAAGGTAAATCTGCACCGGCTGGTCTCGGATACGCTCGCCTTCCTGCAACATCAGCCCATGCTGCATGGCAGGATTCTGGAGAACCTGGTGCCCCCCGACCTTCCGTTCGTACGCGTCGACGCCAACCAACTTTCGCAAGTGGTGATGAATCTGCTGCTGAACGCAGCGCAAGCCACGCCGGAAGGAGGGCGCATTACCGTCTTCGCGGATCGCTCGCCCTCCAACTCCAACGATGCCGTCGAAATCAGCATCGTGGATACCGGAGCAGGCATTGAGCCGGAGGTACTGCCGCACATCTTTGAGCCCTTCTTCACCACCAAGCGCGGAAAGGGGACGGGCCTGGGACTGAGCATCAGCCAGGCTTATGTGAAGAGTCATAATGGCGAGATTCAAATCGACAGTGCGCCCCAGCGCGGCACTACTGTCACCATTACGCTCCCTGTCCGCCAACCCGAAACGGTTGCTATCGAAAATACCGATCGCGAGGTTCAAGAGGTCATCGTGCAATAGCCATGCCATGTTCATTATTAATTGTCGACGACGAAGCTTTGACCCTTTGCACTATTAGTCGCGGACTGACCGCGGAAGGATTCGAAATCTTCACGGCCGTTTCCGGCGAAGAAGCGCTGAATATCTTCCACGAGGAGAAGCCTGACCTCGTCTTGCTAGACATAGTGCTCCCCGGAATCGATGGGGTCGAAGTACTGCGGCAAATCAAGGCAGAGAGCCCTGCCAGCATTGTCCTCATGATGAGCGCCTACCACATGGTTGATCGCGCGGTAGAAGCCATGAAGTTGGGCGCCTACGACTACCTCATCAAGCCATTCCACCTGGCGGATCTGACCGCCACTCTGAAGCGCGCTTCCGAGATGCTGGCGCTGCGGGTGCGCGTGCGCGACACCGTGGAAACGGCCAAAGGCCAATATGACTTTGGCCGGGTGGTCACCAAGAATCCCGTGATGCGCGAGATGCTGGAAGTGGCGCGCAAAGCGGCGGAGACCGATCGCACGACCATTCTGATTCAGGGGGAAAGTGGTACCGGCAAAGGTGTGCTGGCTCGAGCGATTCACTACGCCAGTCCGCGCGCCAATCAACCGCTGTTGGAACTGAACTGCGCCACTCTGCCGGATGCGCTGCTGGAGAGCGAGTTGTTCGGCTTCGAGCCGGGAGCATTCACGGACGCGCGCCGCCGCAAGGAGGGGCTGTTGGAGCGCGCCCACGGTGGAACTGTTTTTCTCGACGAGATTGGGAACATGTCGGCCAGCGTGCAAGCCAAGTTGCTTCGTGTACTGGAGGAAGGCACGTTCATGCGACTGGGTGGCACCAGGTCGATCAAGGTCGATGTTCGGCTGATCGCGGCGACTAACACCAACCTCAAAGAGGCTGTCGCCCAAGGGCGCTTTCGTGAGGATCTTTTCTATCGTCTCAACGTTGTTCCTGTCTTTATTCCTCCGTTGCGCGAAAGGCAGGAGGACATTCTGTCACTCGCCATCGAAATGGTGCGGTGGTTTAACCAGGAGCTGAAGAAGAACTTCATCGGTTTCACGCCGGAAGCTGCGGAACTATTGGAGCGCTATCCGTGGCCAGGCAATATTCGCGAGCTGAAAAACGTTGTAGAGAGAACGATGATTCTGGCCCCGGAAGGCACGATTGACGCGGCCTCTCTACCGGAAGAGATCCGCGACTCCGAACAGCGGCTTTCCTCCGAATCCTCATCCTCAAATAGCCACTCCAATGGAGCAGGCCCGCTGGTCAGCTTGCGGGAACTCGAAGAGGACTACATCCACCGAGTCCTCGTCGCCACCGGGAACAACAAAACTCAAGCTGCCAGGATTCTCGGAATTCATCCCACCTCGCTCATGCGCCGATTGAATAAGGCCGCATCCTGAATTAACAGTCCCTCACAAGACTCGACTGCCCGACTGCAAAACGCAGCAGCAAGGTGCAGCGTGCACTGGTCCAAAACGGGAGCGACAGCCGGACCACGCTCCTAATCTGTTGTAAATCAAGCCTCGAAAGTACCAGCGCGATGGGTTACCGCCGTGCACTTATGACTGGCGACGGCCGCCTCGAGCAGGAAAGGAAGGCCGGCCGCAAGGTGCATGGGAGGCAACATGTCCATACTCTTCGTACTGCTGACTTTCATCGTTGTGATCACAGTGAATTACGTGTGGTTCCACACACCCATGGCAAAGCTTCCGGCCCCAGGGCCTGCGGTTCGCCCGCCCGCCCCGGTCATGACGAAGGAGTACGGGTTCTCCATCCCGCGGGGCTACTGCTTTCATCCCGGTCATACCTGGGTGATGCGGGAGAACGGTGAAGACGCTCGTGTGGGGCTAGACGGATTCGCCGCAGACTTTGTTGGCAAGATCGACAAGATCGACATTGTCAATCCCAACCGCTGGGTTCGACAAGGCCAGCGCTTGATGACCCTGCACGCCGGGGAAACTTCCTTCGATCTTTTGTCGCCGGTCGAAGGCGTGGTCATGGCAGTGAACCAGGACGTCGTGGAAGATCCTGCAATCGCGATCCGCGATCCTTATAAGGACGGCTGGATCGCAACCCTCAAGACTCCCGACTTCGCGACCAATCAGAAAAATCTGATGCAGAGTTCGATGGTCGCGCCCTGGATGCACTACAACGTGACCCGGCTCAACGCCGCCGTCTCCAAATTGAATCCAGCCCTCGCTCAGGACGGCGGAGTTCCGCTCAGCGGGCTTCTGCTGCGGGTGCAGCCTGACCTCCGCCAGAAACTCATTACTGACTTCTTTCTCAACTGATCGAGCCGGTCCAACAGAAACGGAGAAAGAATATGCCCAGAACGAAAGCAATATTAATCGACATCACGAAGTGCATTGGGTGCCTGAGCTGCGAAAAAGCCTGTAAGGAAATCCACGGCTTCCCCTCGGACACTGAACCAAAGCTTTCGCCGACCGCCCTAACCGTCGTTGAAGAACACTCCGATCGTTTTGTTCGAAGGCTGTGCATGAATTGTCAGGACCCGGCCTGCGCTTCGGCCTGCCTCGTGGGAGCTCTTAAGAAAACGGAACTGGGGCCGGTCACCTACGAGTCTTCGAAATGCATCGGCTGCCGCTATTGCATCGTGGCGTGCCCGTTCAACGTGCCGCGCTATGAATGGTCAAAGCTCGTGCCCTTCGTGAAGAAGTGCGATATGTGCTACGCGCGCCAGGTGAAAGGCCAGCCACCCGCCTGCGTGGAGGCTTGTCCGGTGCAGGCTTCGATCTCCGGCTGGCGGGACGAGATTCTCGAGGAAGCGCAGAGACGAGTGCTGCTCGACTCGAAATACGTCAAGCACATTTATGGCAGTGAGGAAGTGGGAGGCACGTCCGTGTTTTTCATTTCTGATGTGCCCTTCGAAAAACTGGGATTCAGCAATGTCTCGAGCCAACCGATGCCAGTTTTGACGGCCAATGCTTTGGGAGACATTCCCACCGTAGTCTTTGTGGGCGGAGGCCTGCTTGCCGGACTGTATTGGATCACGAATCGGCGGAAGCAAGTTGCGCTGTTTGAAGCGCAAGAGTCAACTCGAACCAACGAGAAAGAATGACGGAAAAGGAGCAGAGTCATGTCTAAATCCTGGCTTCCTAAAATTACTTTTTGGCGAACCGTGGTAGCTTTGATCTTCGCGGCAGGAGCCTACTCCGCTTACGCCCGCTTCGCGCTCGGATTTCATCAATCCACGAATCTCGTGGACGCTCAGCCTTGGGGCCTGTGGGTCGGCCTCGGCACTCTGTGCGGAGTCGGGATTTCAGCGGGAGGATTTGCCATAGCGGCTGCGGTTTATCTGCTGGGCTTCGAGCGTTACCGCCCGGTCATACGGGCCGCCGTGCTGCTCTCGTTTCTCGGCTACCTGTCGGTCATCGTCGGCATGATGTATGAACTCGGTTTGCCGTGGAGGATCTGGCATCCCATCGTCATGTGGAACCGGCGCTCCGTGCTCTTCGAAGTGTCCTGGTGCGTGATGTTGTACAGCACAGTGCTGGCACTGGAATTTTCACCATCCCTGGTCGAACGCATTCCCTGGGTCGGCCTGCGCCAGTTTTATTTGAAATGGCACCAACAGATTCTGATTGGATTGGTGATGGTCGGCGCCATACTGTCATCGTTGCACCAATCGTTTCTTGGCGGGCTTTATCTGCTGGCAAAAGGCAAGCTCGATCCACTGTGGTACAGCCAGTACCTGCCCACTCTGTTTTACCTGTCGGCGGTGCCGGCCGGCCTGGCGGCAACGATTATGGCTGTGTTTCTGTGCAATCGGTCGTTGCACACCCGGGTCGATCCTGGAATCCTCACCGAGATGAGTCAAGTCATCGCTCCGCTCTTATACGTTTACGCTGTGCTGCGTGGTATCGACCTGTTCACTCACGGCGGCGCCAGCTACCTATGGATGTGGCGGGAAGAGACGTTGCTCTTCTGGCTTGAGATTGGATTGTTCGTTCTTGCCCCGATCTTTCTGCTCAGCCGGCAAAGCGTGCGCAGAAACCCGCACTCCTTGTACTGGACGTGCGCGCTCGTAGTGATGGGCTTCATGGCCAACCGCCTGAACGTCTCGATCACCGCTTTCCAACGCAGTTCTGGATTCTATTACGTGCCGAAGTGGACCGAATTCGCCCTAACTATCGCCACAGTAACGGCTGCAGCGGTCGCGTTCCACTATGCTGTGGTCTACCTGGAAATTCTTCCGAAGAATCTGTCGCCGAACAAGTGGATTGCGGAGAATCCTGCAGCAGCCTGACCTTCAACTAAAACTGGCAGGTCACGAGCGGAGCCGCGTTTGGCTCCGCTTCGTGATTTCTACACGGGGTTTCTAATGATTACTTGACGAGATGCCGCTACTAGCCAACGACTGGCGAAACACACCAGCCGCGCGCGCAGGCCCATAGGTAGCCTGCGCGCAATTGGGGTGTTAGAAGGTGAACTTCACCGCCAACTGGATCTCGCGCGAGATCCGCTGGAAGGTTGTCGGAGAACCCGCCGAGGAGATGGTCCCGTATGCCGAGCCGGCAGTGATGTTGGGAACCAGCGTCGTACTGGTCGAGGCGGGGGTTGGGGCGGTGGCCGATGGATTGTTGAACTGCGGCGTGTTGAAGAGATTGAAGAACTCAGCGCGGACTTGCAGGACCTTCGCCTCCGCCACCTCGAAGTTTTTGAAGAGCGAGAAATCGATATTCTTCGTTCCCGGCCCTTGCAGAATGTTTCGTCCAGAATTTCCCCATTGGCCGTTGGCCAGCGATCCAGTGAGGGGAATGCTGACAAAGGCAGAGGTGTTGAACCACTCGTGAATGTTGCGCTGGCCCGTGGGCAGCGATCCGTTGCCATAACCGGGCACGACTTCCGCCCGCGGCGTGAGACCGTCGCCGACCCCGTTCGCCGCAGTCACGGAAAAGGGCAGACCATCGAAGTACTGCAAAATCGCGTTCACCTGCCAGCCTTCGACGGCCGGCTTCAGGCGGCCAGACGCCTGGAAGGGTAGTTGATAATTCACGCTGGCCACAAAACGGTTCGGAATGTTCAGATCGGAGTTTCCGTAGTCGGCATGGATGTTATAGGGATTGACTACGGCGCCGGGGCTGCTCGTATTTTCGTCGAGAGCATGGCTGTAAGTATAGGAAGCCAGGAAGCTCAACCCACGCGCCCGGCGCTCGGCGGAAACCTGCAGCGCGTTGTAGTGGGAAATCTGGTCAGTCTGCAGACTAAAGATCTGAGCGAAGAACGGATAAGGCCGGTTGGTGGTGACCGCCGTAGTGCCAGGCGAACCCGCGTTGATGTCGATCAGGTTATCGAGATGCACGCCGTGAGTCCCGACATACCCTACGGTAAGCACGGTCGAGGCCGGGAGCTGCCGCTGGATGCTGACATGCCACTGCTCGCTGTAAGGCGTTTTGGCATGTGGATCCTGGGCAAGCACCGGCAGTCCCGCAGGCAAGGCGCTCTCGGAGGTGACGGTGGGATGCACAAATCCGTTAGAGGCGAAATTGAAGGGTGCGCCATTGCTGGCAGCGGCGCCGTATACCGACGAGTTGTTAAACGTCCAGTAATCGATCGCCGGCACATTATTTGACAGGCCGCTCGAATTCGTAACGTTGGGCGCCGAGTAGTAAATTCCGTACCCTGCGTGAAGGACTGTGCTGGGTGTAACCTTGTAGGCGAATCCGAGGCGCGGCATGAAGTTCAAGTTATTGCCGCTCAAACCGCTCCGCGGAATGCCGTTGGTACCGACCCGAAAGAGCTGGGTCGTCGACAATGACGGAACGAAGTTATACATTCGATTTTCAACTTCCGTCCACGGCCAACCCAGGAAGTTCTCGTAGCGGACGCCCAGGTTCAATGTCAACCGGCTGCTCACCTTGTAATTATCCTGCCCATAAAACGACAGATCCGTCTGCCGGAATCCAAATCCGTGAGTGCCGTTCGGGAATGCATATACCCCGGTCTTAGGCGCTCCAAAGAGCAGGTCGGTCCAGGGCGACCCGCTGTAAACCGTGCCAAAGGAAAACGAGCCGTGCTCGGTTCCTGTCTGGAACATGTTGTACTGGAGGCGGACTAATTCAAAGCCGATGTCGAGCGAGTGCTTGCCCCGCACGAGGTTGATGTTGTCGTCCAACTGATAGTTGTTGGTTCCGATGACCGTCGGACTATTGCCTGCGTCGCCGATCGACGTGGCGCCGGCAAAACTCATCACGGGCAGTCCGTCAGAGTTCGGTTCGCCGGGCACCACCACTCCAGGAATGCCGAGTTGGGTGGGAAGATTCTTGGCCGCGTCAAAGTTCTGCGCATAGACGAAGAATCGCGACCATCCAAAGCGCGTTGAGTTGATCGTAGTCGGCGAAAAGATGTGATTTTCGCTGAGTACGGCCTGATGCGCGGGGTCCTTCGCGGGTCCGCAGATCACGGCTCCCACCAGAGGAACCGGAAGCGTGCCGGGCTGATTGATGTCGTCGCGAGCCTGGCTATAGCGAACAAAGGCGCTGTCCGCATCGGAGAAGCGATGATCGACCTTCACGTCGAACGCGTCCTCGGTCACGGAGCGAGTCGGGTTGAATAGAAAGTTATTGGCGGTCGTCGCCCCGGCGATATTCGGGGCCGCGTACTGGTGATAAAAATTCAGGATGTTCGCTCCGGTCTGGTTGATGGCGGGATCGTTCAACGGAATGAAGTTGTTGGCGTAGGGAAGACCGGTGATGGGACTCTTGATTGCCTGAGAATAGGCGGAAAAGTCATAACCAGTGCTGGTCAGTTTGAAGTCCGGGACGGTGTCGACATAAGTCAATCCTTGGCGAGTGCGCTGCCCGGAGTAGTCCGCGAAAAAGAAAGTTCTCGGGTCATGTCGGTTGAATAGCGGGCCGCCGAAGGTCGCACCGAATTCGTTCATTTTGAAGCCAGGCTTGGCGGCTGTGTCGAAATAATTCTTGGCATCCAGAGCAGAGTTGCGGAGAAACTCAAACACTTCCCCGTGATATTGGTTTCCGCCCGACTTGTAGATCATGTTGATGGTACCGGCCGTCCCGCGTCCATACCGCGCGTCGGCGTCTGTGGTCTCTTCCGAGAATTCCTGGATCGCGTCGATCGGCGGGAAGATCACTACGCCGAGACCGTTGTGGTTTTCATTGTCCCCAATGCCATCCAGTAGCAGACGATTTTCCTGATAGCGAAGGCCGTTGAAGGCATAGGACGACGGGCCGCGCTGTTGGGCATAGGGAATGCTCACAATTTGGGTTTGCGCTGGCACAACACCGGCGCCCAGCCCTATCAACTCGGCAAAGTTACGGCCGTTCAGGGGAAGGTCCTTCACCGCTTCCTCGGTGCGGAGATTGGACACGGTCGAGGTTTCCGTTTCCAGAAGTTGGTTGGTGGCCTCAACAGTCACTAACTGCGTGCCTCCGCCCACGACGAGCGCGGCATCGGCGTCGGCGCGCTGGCCGACTTCCAACCGTACGTGCTCCTGCACCTTGCCGAATCCGGGTGCCTCAAACTCAAGGTTGTAATCTCCCGGATCCAGCGGCGGCGACACATAAATGCCCTGTGAGTCAGTAACTGTGCTGGTGATCAATCCGGTTGCTGTGTTACGTATATTGACCTGGGCCTTCGCAATCACAGCGCCGGTGTTGTCCCTTACCACGCCCGTGATGGTGCCCGTTTCCACAATCTGAGCTTGAAGTGCCGGGAGTACAGAGCCGGCCACGAGCGCCGCTCCCGCCAGGAATACGAGGGTCCGCAACAACATCCGCCCCAATTTCTTCATGACAATCCCCTTTATGTGATCAATGACCGCTGCAGGAACCAGTTCCCTGCTCCTATTCATTCCTACTGAGATGGAGTTGGCCGTAGGGCGTTCAGCGCGGAACTCCCTTACTGCCTTTACTGCACCAGCCTCCGCCATACGAGGAGGCCGCGAAACTGGCGCGGTGCCGGTCTGCTACTAAGAAAGGGCAGACTATTCAAGCACCGCGCGCAATCGCGTCAAACGCTACAGCTTCGGGTGGGGAGGGAACCTGGCTCGTGGAAGCCTGGCTTTGCGGCGGCATTGTCTGCCGTCACGAGACACAATAGCCTAGTAATATAAGTATGTCAATAGACATTGTTGCTAAATTAAGGTTGCACCCGATCGATAGATCCGATGGACGCCTGGGCTTGGAATCGGGACGAACTGGATTCGCTGGAACCGGATTCGGCAAACAGACAAAAAGCATCCTTACTATTACTTGTCTGTCATGATTGTCCCGCCGCCCCTGGAAATTCTTTCGCGCGGCAGACCACCGTACGAATCCGTCCCCTTGCGGAAATCAGAGGGCGCCTTACTGGCGAAGAAGATCTTAAGAGACCTGAAGAGTTGGGAAGGATTAGGAGGCCACGGGCAGATCGTAAAGCACTATCGCGGCGCATGGACGGACTCGACCACTAGACCGAATCGCCATGCCGGCGATGTTCCCGGCAGGCGGGAAACGTTCAAGAACATCATGGGAGGGAACAAGTTCCTTTCTGGATGACGAGAAGGGCCCTTGTAGGTACTGATGGATGCAAATTGAATCGCTTCCAGATTACCATTGCCCCGCGAATCGCTAGCGATGGGCAGGATGCGGTTGCACCCCGACGACGGCTCTTCCAGGGCCTCCACGCAGCTCTGCGCATCATCGTTCCATACCTCGTGCGGCACGGATCGCATAGCCCTAAGGTCGGCGTTTCAAGTCCGCCCCCGCCATTGACTGTACGAACTAGTGTCAGAAAGGGCGAACTCTTTCGTACGATCTCCCTCGACTCCAGGCTCCCTCGAAGCCAGGCGCCAACGCATCTCGCATCTGCAGGCGAGCTCTTGATAGTCTGGTCTTCACGTTTGCTTCTGAGAGGCCGAGGGCCTTTGCGGTTTCGTTGATACTGAGGTGCTGCACGTCCCGCAGGATCAGTACTGTGCGGTATTTCTCGGGAAGAGATTCGAGGGCTTTGGTGAGTGCCTCACGAAGCTCGCGCTGCTCCAGCGCCTCTGATGGGATTTCCCGCCAATCCGCGAAATCCTTCGGGATGTAGTCGCCCTCGTCGTTTTGCTGTCCCTCGTCCATGGATTCATATAAGTGGTTCCTGTTCTTGCGCG
>Ga0209656_10003367_pt1 | contig 10349 bp, 14 predicted proteins | sample BogFormECP12_OM2_FD_188239 | JGI IMG/M metagenome (GOLD analysis project Ga0209656, IMG submission 188239) | Bog forest soil microbial communities from Calvert Island, British Columbia, Canada - ECP12_OM2 (SPAdes) (version 2) | ecosystem: Environmental > Aquatic > Freshwater > Wetlands > Bog ... | reverse complement strand
GGGGTGTTCCCCCCGCGCATCAGGAGTCGGCGGCCAGGCGGGCGGACTGGGAAAAACAGGCCGGCATCGTCGGCTACTACCGGGAGTTGGCCGGCATCACCGACCCCGCGCAGGTGATCGGTCCTGTGCCTTCCGGGCAGCCCGACCTGGCCGAGATGTTCCACGCGTCGGTGCGGGCCCTTCAGTTGCCGGACGAGGCAGCCTTGCTGAAGGCGATGGGCCAGGGTGAGCTCGAGGCGGCCGTGGACGAGCACGACCGGGCTCTAGCCGTTGCCCCGGCCGATGTCCAGGCCGACGTTGACCAGCGGTCCACCGAGTGGGAAGACGCTCAGGTCAGCGCTCACATAGCCGGAGGCGAGCGGGATGCGGAGGCTCAGGCCGACGCCGAGGAGCGGGCCCAGGACGCTGCTGCGGACCTGGCCCGCCTGGCCGTAGCCGACGCTGCGCGCCGCGAGTGGACCGAGGCCCATACTGGCCTCGCGGCCCGGGCCGAGGCCGCCGAGAACGAGCTTCGTTCCCGCGGCCTGGCCGAGCGCATCCCGGTCACCGACGCCGAAGTGACCGAGGCCGCGGCCGAGGGGCGGGAGACGCCTCCCATGGACCCGGAGCTCTGGGCTCAGCTCAAGGCCGAGCAGACCGCCCGCTTCCAGGCTGACCGGGAGGCCGAGCGCGAGCGGATGGCACGGCTGACCCCGGTGACCGACGCCGAGGTCGACCGGTACGGCGGGCAGCTCGATCCGGAGGTCTCGCCGGAGGCCGCCAGGGAACTGGCCGAACTGCGGCAGGCGCTGCGGGATGAGCATCACGCCGACCGCGCCGGGCAGGCCGAGGCGCTCGCCCGCCTGATCCCCGTCACTGACGCCGAGGTCGAGAGGTACGGCGGCGAACGTCCGGGCGACGGCCCGAGGCCGGACCCGGAGGCCTGGGCCGCGGAGAAGGCAGCCCAGGCCGAGCACCGCCGTGCCGAGCGGGAAGCCGAGACCGCCAGGATGGGACGCCTCGTCCCCGTCACTGACGCCGAGGTGGCCGAGGTTTCGGCGCAGCCGCGCGACTACCCGGCGCCGGACCCGGCCGAGGTCGCGCGGTGGCGGCAGGAGCAGGCCGAGCAGGCGGCGCAGGCACGGGAACGCGAGCGGACCATCGACCCCGAACCGGAGGCTGAGCGTGAGACGCGCGCCTGGGCGGCGCAGAGGGCAGCCCAGACAGAACGGGCCGACGCCGCCCGGGAAGCCGAGACCGAGAAGATGGCGCGGCTCACCCCGGTGACCAATGCGGAGATCGAGAGGTACGGGACCGAGACGCAGCCCGGGCCGGAAGCGGGGGGCGCCTCGGCCGAGGCGGGCCGGGAGCCTGGCGACGCACTGGCCAGGCTCAGGGAGGACATCGGCGCCCTCGGCGCCAAGGTGGACGAGCTGGCCAGGCAGGATGCCGAGCGAGCGGCAGAACACGCTGAGATCACGCAGGCGGCCATTGACGAGCCTTCGGTACGCGAACCCCAGGCCGAGGCGTCTCTCGAGCCCTCCTGGCAGCCTGGCAGCGCCCGAGAGCAGTACGAGCCGGCGGGACAAGACGCCGAGCCCGAGATGGAGATCGGCTAAGCCAGGCACGCAAAAAGCCCCGGCGCACGAGCGTGCCGGGGCCTTCGCAAAGGTCAGGTGTAGCGCAGGGGCGATCGCTCCCAGGGCGACGACTCCACCAGGCGGCAGCCTGAGACGTCACACTTGATAGCGGCGCCTAGGCGGCCGAGGACGCCGGGAAGCCACTTGTCGTTCCACACGAGCGCGTCCGGCAGGGGCCTGTTGTCCGGGTCGCCGTATATCCGGACCCATTCCGTCATCACGGTGGAAAGCTCGATCACCGCTTCCGGGTGCGACGGCCAGCAGGGCGGGAGCGTGGCGAAGTAACCCCGGTACTGGACCAGGCCGACCCGCTCGACCCAGGCCCGCAGCTCACCGAGGCGAGCCGCGTGTTCCTCCCTGGGCAGCCCCAGCCAGTACGGGGCCGGGGGGGCCTCGGTCTGCCGCCGGGCGATCGCCGCGTCGATCTTCTCGCCCAGCTGCTTGATTTCCAGCCGGAGCATCATGACCTTGCCGGAGTCCTCGGCCAGCCGGGCACGCAGGTGGCCGGTCTCACCCGTGTAGCGCGCCAGCTGGCCGCGCAGTTCCTCAAGCTGCCCGCCCAGCTCGGCGATCGCGTCGGGTTCGGTCACGCGATCTCAGCCTCCAGTTCAGCCTCTCGCCGGGCACGGCCGGGATAGTCACCCGGCCGCGCGTCCGCAAAATGCTCACGACCGCCAGGACCCCACCGCCGGGCGTCCAGCTCGGCGTCGCGGACAATCCCGTGCTGGACGGCCTTGAAGTCGGCGACGGCCCGCACGTAGCCGTCAGCGTGGCCCCGCTCGTACGCGGCTTCCGCCATCTCGCGGGCCAGCTGATTGCGATAACGGGTCTCGGCCTCGGTCAGTTCAGCCGCCTCGATCGCCTCCCTGCGGCGTCACGATCCCGCCTCGGCTTCCCGCTCAGGCTCAGGCAGCGGCTCAGGCTCCCTCATGTGGGAGCACAGCCGCTGGATCCCGTTGTCACCGAAGCTGGGGGCGGAGATCTCAGTGACGTACTCCGGCGCGCTCACCGGTCAACCTCCGGACGGTGGCCCGGCTTGCCGCCACGGCCGTTCACCGACATGACAAGATCCGCCGCGGGCACACCTGCGGTATCCGGCATCTGCAGGTCGACCAGCCGCAGCGCCGGCAGCGGAGCAGGGCGCGGAGCAGACAGCGGGCGGCGGCCGAGGCGCGCGTCGAGGCGGCGCCACGCCGGCCTGAACCGGACCACCACCGGGAACAGGTTGGAGCGGATCACCAAGGCCGACCAGTCGGGCAGGCATCTGAGTAGCTCAGGCGGAACGGCCCGCTCGGAGCCGTCGCCGGTGCTGGCGCTCCCGCAGAGCTTAGAGACATCCTCCAGCGTCTTGGCGTCATGGATGCCCGGGAGGAACAGCTTGGTTCCCGCTGTCGACCACACCGTGTCGGCGCCGTGCTCGCCGTACTTCTTCCGCAGCTGGCCGGTCGAGTGGACCACGGCGACCACCTGAATGCCCTTACCGGCCGAATCGGCCAGCCAGGACGGCAGGTCGACGGGGCAGGCGTGCAGCTCGTCAATGGCGATCAGCAGGCCGGGGTCTAGCTTGCGGTGCGGCATCGACAGGCCATACAGGCCGGCTTCGCGGTGCACCATGCTGGTGAAACAACGGAAAAGCGGCGCAACAGGCGAGTTATCCCCGTCCGCCATCAGGTAAATAGTCCCGTTGGCCGCTGTGAACCGGGCCACGTCGAACGGGACCGCCTCGGGCCCGGTGACCATGGCGCGGATCTCGGGAACCGCCATCCATGCCAGGGCCTTGGACATCGTGAGCCTGATGCTGTCGGCGCTGCGGGACGGCTTGTCGAGCTCGGCGAGGCAGCCGAACAGTTCCAGGGAAGCGCCCGGGACCATCCGCGCCTGGTCGATCAGGTGGTAGCCAAGGCTGTTGCTCCACGCCCAGACGTCCCGCATGTCGCCGCCGATCAGGTCGGCCGCGTGCATGGCCGCGGCGAGGGCCGCCGCGGACTTCTCCGACCACCACTGCATGTCGCCAGTCGCGACGTCGCCGACCAGGCCGTCAGCGCGCAGCAGCGCCTCGGTCGGGTCGGCGCAGCCCGCCGTGATGTTCCACCTGAACGTGCTCGGGATGCCGGAAACCCCCCTGGGGTTGAACACCTCAAGCGGGCCGAGACGGCTGCGATGCCCCGCGGTCAGCGAGTACATGTCCGACCGGGACTCGGCGATGATCGCCGGGCCCGGGTGCTCGATCACGCGGTCGGCCAAGAGCCCGGTCTTGCCGACCCGCGGCAGGGACAGGATGATCGTCTGGTCCTCGGCCCGGGAGTACGCCCGGCGGCCGTACTGGGCGCGGCCGAGCCTGACCGCGTACTTCGTCGTCCGGGAGGTGACGCGGTGGCACAGCTTCATCCCCGGCCGGGCCCGGCGGCCATGATGAAGCGCGGCCATCCGGGACCACCGGAACAGCAGTTCCGCCGTCGTCGCGAAGCCCGGACCGGGGCGCAGACGGCACCGGATACGCCAGCGCATGCGGCGGATCCGGTTACCGGAGAACACCGTCAGGCGCACGGTCAGGCCGAGGGCCAGCACCAGGGCGATCGCCGCGAGGATGGTATCCGTCATGACGCCCTCGCCTCGAGCTCGGCGTAGAGGTAAGCCCTGGCCGTACCCGCCGTCAGGCCGGCCTGCGGCGCCAGCTCGGCCGCCACCCTGCTCGCCGAGGACTTGACGCCGTACTCGGGGTGAGCCCGGTACAGCGCCAGGAGGGCGGCTTTCTTGGTGGGCGGCAGCCCGATAGCCGGAGTCTCACCGCTGGCCAGCGGCACCCGCGACGGCGTCGCGGCCTCCGGGAGCGGCGCCGCGCTGAGCACGATCCTGCGCAGGCCCGCCGAGGTCGACGGGGGCGCCAGGACGAGCCGCAGCAGGTACAACAGGACCAGGCCGAGGCCCTTGGCCGCGGCACCCGCGCCCCGGCCGGCAGCAGCCCACACGGACCGCTCAGCGTCACCGAGCACGTGCCTGCGGACCACCGCCACGACCCGGTCGACCACCAGGGCGAGGAACAGCGGGGGCATCACGTAGGCCGCAACACTCCGCGGCGAGGTGACCACCGCCGCGGCGTAGTTCTGGCCCGCCGAGGCCACCGCGCAGACGACAATCAGGCCCCGCTCAATCCGGGCAGACTGTCCGGCCATCGCCAGGCCGAGGGCCAGCAGCGAGAACACCGTCATGCCGACGTCCAGGCCGGTCGCCTCGATAGCGCTCGGCACGGACTGATGCTTGACCACGAACACATAGCGGTACTGCGCGGTAAGCGAGACAACGAACAGGCCCGCGGCCAGAAGGGCCAGCAGGACCGTCGCCGCCGTCACCAGCGCCGAGCCCGGAGCCCGGTCGGCACCGGCGATCCGCCGGACGTTCGTGATCATCCGCTCGCCGGTGGCGCGGCCGACCTCGAACAGGCCCGGGCCGCGTGGGACATTTGTAGTGCTCATCAGGGCCTCCAGGGGCGCTGTCGAGTGGAGCCCGGCTCGCGGCAGGCTTTCCAGGGCAGAGCCGCGAGCCGGGTGCTTAAGGGGTGATGGCTGGGGATGCCCTGCGGCGTCCCTCCGGGATCGCTCCGCGACCCTTGACTGAACCTCGCGGCTACTCAGATCGGCAGCTATCAGGGCCAGGGCGGGGAGCGGGTCAGACACGGCTCACCGCCGCTATCGCCGCGGTCATGGCCGCCCGGTGCGCCGGGGTGCCCGCACCGGCGCCGCGCTTCCACGCACGCCATACAGCGGCGCGGATCGGCTTGGGAACCTGATGCCAGTGCTGAGGACACATCAGCATCGACGGGTCGACCTGGGCCGGGCAGCCAGGGCCAGGGCACTGATGGGTCACAGTTCCGCCTCCGGTTCCGGCTCGGCGCGGAACCGGTCCCACGAGTCCATGACCGCCTCGGCGCGCGGGGTCAGCGTGTACGGGACCGGCTCTGTCTCCGGTTCCAGGTCGGCATAGGGGCCGTTCGCCAGGTAGGCGTCTGGCCGGGCGGCCTCGATCTCGGCGCGGACCCGGTTGACGGCAGGCGCCCACGGGTCACCCTCCGGCAGGGCAGGCGTCGGATATCCGGGCTCGCCCGGCTCCGCCACCTCCACGTACTGGTACAGCGACCCGGAATCGCCGAAATCGGGAACGGCGGCGAAGCGGCTCACAGCTCAGCCTCCGGTTCAGGTTCGGGCCTGGCCGCCTGGTGGTCGTGGTCGACACACCCGCCGATGCAGGGACCCCGGCCCTCTGGGGGATCCAGGGACAGCGACGGGAACAGCCAGGCCGCGACTCGGTCGAGCAGGCCGGGGTCGGGGTCACGTGCGTAGCGCTCGGTCACAGCTCGGCCTCCGGTTCGGGTTCAGGGAGCGGTTCGGGCTCCCTCATTGGCAGGTGCAGGCTGTGCCGCCCGCTGTCGACGGGAGGACACCAGACCTCCGTCACGTACTCAGTTGCCACGGCGGGTCAGGCTCCTTCCGGCTGGTTGCACTGGGCGCGGCCTTCGCGCAGGGCGTCCCGGTAGAGATGGGCGGCGTTCTCGGCGGCCAGGCAGGCCAGGCACGGCCTCTCGCCGCGGCGCCGGTGGCGCTGGGCGCGGGCCTCCGTGCCATGAGGGCGGATGTCGAAGCGCTGGCGCGGCTGCCACTCATCGTTGGGCACCAGGCCGGGCGCCTCAGTCGGCGCGCTCACAGCGTGCACCCGGTCAGCTCGATACCCTCGGCCCGCACGATCGCCGCGCAGCTGGCGCACGTGATGACGGTCTCCCAGAGCCCCGCCGGAGGCTCGCCGAACTGGCTGGGCTGCCCGCACACTGGCTCACCCGCCGCCCTGGTGACACCGGACAGCGGGCCCTTGCCGCCGATGCAGGCGGGGCCGTCGAGTATGGCGTGGATGACCTGGCGGGGATTCCGCAGGCAGATGGCCAGCAGGATGTCCAGCCCGGCATGAGCGGTCACCGGGGCGGCGAGATCCTGGCCCGCCGTGGCCATCAGATGCCCGCCTCAAGCTCGGCCTCGGCGCCGGGCCGCTGCAGGTAGGCGTTGAATGCCGCCTCTTCCAGCTCGGCGAGGTACTCGACCTCCGCCAGGCTGGCCCTAGGGTCGGCGATCGCCGCGGCGGTGTGCGCCGTGGCGGCGTCCAGCTCGGCCCGGTCCGGCAGCCACGCCGGGGCGCTCACTGCGCACCGCCCGGGTGCGCCTGGCGTGCTGCGGCGGCGAATGTCGGTAGATCAAATAGCGTTGCCATCAGGTCTCCTGTCCGGTGGTTCGGATGGGTGATCCAGGGCCGCTGCGGGCGTTGAGAGCGCTTGCGGCGGCCTGTCTTGTGTTGTCCTTCACATATTATGCATAGACAGGAGATAATATAAGTTCAACCTTGGTCCGGGTTCACTCTGGCCTTCTGTGCATTGCCTGCGCGAGCATGGAGAACAGATAGAATCCGGACCCGAGGAGAGGACGACATGGCGCTTCACAGGCTCGCGAAGGACGACGGCTCCGTGACGAGCGGCGGATGCCCGGCGCTCTATAGCACCGATGACCCAGCGCGGATGATCGGCCAAGGGAAGGTACTCAGCGCCGAGGAAACCGCAGAGCTGCTTGAGCTGCTTGACGACGAGACCGCCGTCGCCATCCCGACCGAGACCGTGTTCCGCGGCGTAGCCAAGTACGCCACCGAGCATGGCGACGATGACCTAGCCGCGCGGATCGAGGCGTTCATCGCAGCGAGGGATCTCTGATGACCGCCCGTGTTATCACGTCCCTCGCCAGCAAAGAATGGGTCGCGCTGTTTACGGGTTTCACCCGCAGCGCCTACCGGCTCGAGGCCCTCCAGCACTACACGGACCCCAGCGAGCGGGAAGCGTTCGCCCGGTTCTGCGCGGGCCAGGACCCGCAGATCGACTTGTCCTGGTGGACCGGGATGGCCAGGAAGCAGACCGCAGCCGGGCGGTCCATGTCCCGGGTCCGCGTCATCATCGAGCCGCCGAGCGACTACACCCGGTTTGAGCTGGTGGCGTACCCGGTCATGGCGGCCGCCGGTGATGACATCCGCATCATCACCGTCTCGCCGGGAACCTGGCCCGCCGGGGTTCCGCACGAGGACTACTGGGCGTTCGATGACCGCGACGTGTGGGCCATGCGCTACAACGACGCCGGAGTGTTCCTCCGCGCCGAGCTGCTGGATGATCCGCAGGCAATCCTCAACCACCTGCGGTGGCGCGACGCCGCGCTAGCACAGGCGATTCCCGTCAACGACTATCTCGGGATCAGCGCCCGGCGCGCATCCTGACCCGGCTGGAGATCACACATTGGCTGAACCAACCGGAGCCCGTGCGCTCAGCGGACTCGGGGCCCGGCTTCGCGCGCTACGCGAGGAAGCCGGTATTTCCGGTCTCCAGCTGGCCAGAACGCTCGGGCCCGGCTGGCGGCAGCCGAAGGTCTCCCGGATCGAGAACGGCCTGCAACTCCCGGCCGAAGACGACATCAGGGCGTGGGCGACGGCGGTCGGCGCCGAGCCTGGGCCGCTGCTCGCTCTGCGGCGCAAGGCGTCCGCAGAATACGGGGTCTGGAAAGACCGGATCGCCGGGGCCGGCAGCCCGGCGGCCTTCCAGGACGAGCTGCGGGCGCTGGAAGCGTCGTGCACCCAACTGCTCGCCGAATACCAGCCCGCCCTCGTACCCGGCTTGCTCCAGACCGCGGCGTTCATGCGCGAAATGGCGGACGGCGAGGAGTTCCTCGACGAGAACGGCATCACGCCGGAGACCATCGGGCCGCTTATCGCCGCAAAGCTCCGGCGGCAGGCGATCTTGTACGAGGGCGGACGCCAGGTCGTGCACGTCCTCGGCGAGGCAGTGCTACGGACGAGGGTCGGCAGGGTCACCGTCGAGGCAATGCGGGGCCAGCTCGAGCACCTGGCCGAGACCGCCAGCCTGCCCGGGCACGAGCTCGGCATCGTCCCGTTCGCGGTCGCGTCTCCCGTAGCGCCGGCATCCGGATTCGTGCTGTACGACAATGACCTAGCCGTCGTGGAGACGCTGGGCGGGCGACTCCAGATCAGCGATCCGGATATCGTTGCCCGTTACGCCCGATGGCTTGAGTTGCTACGCCAGGCCGCGGTGACCGGCCCCGAGGCAGCCGACATGTGCCGTCAGGCCGCAAACAAGCTAACGTCGGGCCGCTGACCACCATGCCAACGGCGCCATGGGCTAAGCACGGGCTCTCTCGTCACGGGGTGCCGGTAACAACAGTGCCAAGAAGCACGTTAGGCCGTTCAGTTTGCTGAACATCGCCCGGCCGGGCAGGGTATCAGCGTGGCGATCACGGACCGGATGGCCGCCTGGCGGCGGGAACGGGGGGTGCTGGCGCGGGTGTCTCGGGCGGCGTGGCGCCTGGAGCAGGCCGAGCGGGAACGCAGCTGGGCGCTGGCCTCGGCCCGCGCGGAGGGGGTCTCCATCCGCAAACTGGCGGCCGCGGCGGGGCTCTCACCGGCGCGGGTGCACCAGATCACCGCCGGCGCGGACCTGGACGCGCTGGATGCCGCCCTGGGTGAGCTGCGGGCCGCGGGCTGGCCCGCACCGGAAGACCCCGACGGGGATGACGACGCCGAGCTGGACGGACGCGACCTGATCTGCGACCGCCTGCTCGACGAGGTCGGCTGGCTCCGCCAGTGCGCCGGCTGGCTGACCCACCTGCACACCAAGGAGTTCCCCCCGGCGGTCAACCTACGCCCCGAAGACGATCACCCCGATCGGGCGCACGTGGTGGCCGGCCTGCCCCGGGTGGCCGCGATCTTGCAGCGGATCGCCGCCGACATCGATGAGCTGGCCCGCGCCCGCCGCGTGGCCGACCTCGGCGCGGCGGCTGCCCTCCCTGACCGGCGGGCCGAACGGCGGCGCCGGGTAGCCGAGCCGGACCTGGACTTCCGGGAATTCTGCCGCCGCAGCAAGCTGCCCCAGTCCGAGCGCTCCTGGGACCTGTTCGCCGCTGAACGCTACCGGCGCGGCGAAACCGGCATCCCGTCCTATGAGGCGTCCAACCCGTTCCGGCACCGCCAGCCGGGCCCGTACGCATAGCACCCTGCCGGGAGGCCGTGTTCAGCAAACTGAACGGCCTAACGTGCTTCCTGGCACTGTTGTTACCGACACCCCTTGACGTCAGCAACTGCTACGGGTGACCCGCGCACGAAATCGTCGCTTAGCACCGGCCAGCGGCACATCTCGTCGTACTCGTCCTCATCGTCCGGCGGCCAAAAGCCATCCCGCGAGGTCACGGGCAGGTGCTTCACTCCCTGATAGTGCCGGAGCCGGGTCCGCCAGCTCTCCCGGTCCTGCTTGTACCTGGCCTCGCGCTCCCGCTGCAGCGTGGCCGCGCCGGTCGACTCGGCGACGTCGTCTAGGGCGACGGGCCCGCGCCGCCACCCGCCCGGGCCCCGGGCGGCCAATCCGTGCTCGGCAAGCACCCGCAGCGCGGCCGCCGTCGCCGACGCGCTCAGCCGGGCCGCCCGGGCGCCCTCGGCGCCGCGTACTTCCGCCTGGTCAAGCGCCTGGTAGACGAGGGCTGATGTGCCGCCGAGGGCCAGAAAGGCAGGATGCGCCGCCTCGATCCGGCCAGCTCGCCGACGCCGCCACCGGACACTGTCCGCATACCGATCGGGGATCCGGAGGGCGTAGCGGTCGGCCCGGGCCATCTGCCGCGGGCTCACGAGGTCGATCAGAGGGTCAGGCTC
>Ga0209656_10003366_pt1 | contig 10350 bp, 9 predicted proteins | sample BogFormECP12_OM2_FD_188239 | JGI IMG/M metagenome (GOLD analysis project Ga0209656, IMG submission 188239) | Bog forest soil microbial communities from Calvert Island, British Columbia, Canada - ECP12_OM2 (SPAdes) (version 2) | ecosystem: Environmental > Aquatic > Freshwater > Wetlands > Bog ... | reverse complement strand
AGCGCCGCTGCAACCGCCTCGCGTAGCCGAAGACTGCAGCTCAAACCGGAATTGGTGCCGAGATTGAACACTGGCAGCTCGCCGTCGAAGAGGCGCGGAATGCGCGAGCGGATCGAATGGGCGTCGAACAGCGCGACGCGCGAGAACCGCTCGCGGAGTCGCGCGATCTCACCCCTGAGCGCCTCGTGATAGGGATCGAAAGCGAGCAGCATCCGCTCGGCGATTTCTGCGTCGTCGGGCGCGTCGCCAGGCCGATAGAGCGGCTCGCCGTCGAAAGTCGTGGTCGGGCAGAGTTCGGTCGTCGCCTGGCCGGGATAGAGCGAGGCGCCGCTGGGGTCGCGATTGACGTCGATGATCGAGCGCGAAAGGCGCGTACGAACGAGGGTCGCATCGAGCGCGCCGACGAAATCATAGAGCTCGTCGAGACGCCAGTCCGCGTCCTTGCGCGCGAGCCACGGGTCGACGAAACGCTTTTCGCATGCGCCGAAATCTATGCCCGCATGGGGGATGCTGACGATCAGCGGGGACGCGCCGCGCCTGACCACGAGCCAATCGGGATGCTCGCCGCCGTTCATCGCGGCACCTCGACGCCCGGCAAGAGCGCTTCGCCCGCCGCTTCAATGATCGCGCCTTCGCGTACGAGATCGATCGCCGCCTGCATTTCGGGATGAAAATAGCGGTCGTCGTCCAGATGCGGAATTTTCGCGCGCAGGCGAGATCTCACGGCCTCGAGCGGCTCGCTCGAGCGAAGCGGAGCGTGAAAGTCGCAGCCCTGAGCCGCCGCGAGCAGCTCGATGCCGACCACGGCGAACGCGTTCCCGGCCATCGGCGCGAGTCGACGCGCGCCGTGCGCCGCCATCGAGACGTGGTCCTCTTGATTGGCCGAGGTCGGAATCGAATCGACACTCGCGGGATAGGCGCGCTGCTTGTTCTCGGACACGAGCGCCGCCGCGGTCACCTGGGGGATCATGAAACCGGAGTTGAGGCCCGGCGACGGGGTCAGAAACGCGGGCAGGCCGGAGAGCGCCGGATCGACGAGATGAGCGATTCTGCGCTCCGCCAGGGAGCCGATCTCGCAGATTGTCAGTGCGATGATGTCGGCGGCGAACGCCACGGGCTCGGCATGGAAGTTGCCGCCCGACAGCGCCGCGTCGTCTTCGGCGAAGATCAGCGGATTGTCGGAGACGCCATTGGCCTCGTCCCGAAGCGTCGCCGCCGCCTGGCGCAGAAGATCGAGACAGGCGCCCATCACTTGCGGCTGGCAGCGCAGGCAATAGGGGTCCTGCACCCTTGGATCGCCGACGAGATGCGAGGCGCGTATCTCGCTTCCGGCGATCAGCGCCCGGAGCGCCGCCGCCGTCTCGATCTGCCCGCGGTGGCGTCGAAGCGCATGGATGCGCGGATCGAACGGCGCATCCGAGCCGCGCGCCGCATCGAGAGACAGCGCGCCGGTCGCAAGCGCAGAACGGAACAGGGTTTCCGCTTCGAAGAGGCCGATCAAGGCGTTTGCGGTCGAGAACTGCGTGCCGTTAAGAAGGGCGAGGCCCTCCTTCGCTGCGAGTACGATCGGCGTGAGGCCGGCTTCGGCGAGCGCCTGGGCCGCGGGCATGATGCGGCCGCCTACGCGCGCTTCGCCGACGCCGATCATCGCAGCCGCCATATGGGCGAGCGGAGCAAGGTCTCCCGAGGCGCCGGCCGACCCTTGGGCGGGAACGACGGGGGTCACCCCGCGGTCGAGCATCGCCTCGATGAGATCGAGCGTTTCCGGCCTGACGCCCGAGGCGCCCTGGGCGAGGCTGCCGAGCTTCAGCGCCATCATCAGGCGCGTCGTCGCGATCGAGAGCGGCTCGCCGACGCCTGCGGCATGCGACAGCACGATGTTGCGCTGGAGCGCGGCGAGATCGGCAGATTCGATTCGCACGCCCGCGAGCTTGCCGAACCCGGTGTTGATCCCATAGACGGGCTCGCCGCGGCTGAGGATCCGCTCGACCGTCGCGGCGCTCGCCGACACCCCCGCGCGATGGGATGGATCGAGCGCCACCGCAGCGCCGCGCCAGATGCTCCGCCAGTCGTTGAGCGTCGCTTCGCCGGCGCGCAGCGTGACGGTCATTGCCCTCTCCAGACACGCGCATGCAAAGGATTGAACCCGAGGCGATAGACGAGCTCGGCGGGCCGCTCGATGTCCCACATCGCGAGATCCGCCCATTTGCCGGCTTCGAGCGTTCCGGTCTCCTCTCCGATGCCGAGCGCTTTGGCCGCGTTGCGAGTGGCGCCGGCAAGGCATTCGTCGACCGTGAGCCCGAATACGGTCGCCGCCATGTTGAGCGCCAGCAGGAGCGACGTCAGCGGGGACGTGCCGGGATTCGAGTCGGTGGCGACCGCCATCGGGACCTCATGCTTGCGCAAGAGCGCGACCGGCGGGGCCTGCCGTTCTCGCAGGACATAGTAGGCGCCCGGCAGCAGGACTGCGACGACGCCTGCGCCCGCCATCGCCGCGACGCCCGCTTCGTCGGTATATTCGAGATGGTCGGCCGACAGCGCGCGGAATTTGGCCGCAAGCGCGGCGCCGCCGCCGTTCGACAATTGATCGGCATGAAGCTTGACCTTGAGCCCAAGCCCCCGCGCGGCGTCGAAGACGCGCGCGACCTCGGCGGGCGTGAAGGCGATCCGCTCGCAGAAGGCGTCGACGGCGTCGACCAGCCCTTCGGCCGCGAGCGCCGGAATCGTCCGCTCCGCCACGGCCTCGACATAGGCCGCGCGATCGCTGGTGAACTCGGGCGGCAGCGCATGCGCGGCGAGCAGAGTCGCGCGGACCGCGACCGGGCGGACCTCCGCGAGGTGACGCGCGACGCGGAGCGACTTTCGCTCGGTCCCCTCTTCAAGTCCGTAGCCGGATTTGACTTCAATCGTCGTGACCCCTTCCGCGACGAGCGCGTCCAGACGCCTCAGGGCCGCGTTGAGCAAGTCCTCCTCGCTCGCCGCGCGCGTCGCGCGCACGGTCGAGAGAATGCCGCCCCCGCTGCGGGCGATCTCTTCGTAGGTTGCGCCCGCGAGCCGCATCTCGAACTCGCGCGCCCGGTCTCCGCCGTAGACGAGATGGGTATGGCAGTCGATGAGCCCCGGCGTGATCCAGCGGCCCCCGCAATCGACGATGCGGGCGCGGGCGCGCCAAGCGGCGGGCACGTCCCTCTCAGGGCCGGCGAAGACAATGCGGCCGTCCCGCGCGGCCAGGGCGCCGTTGTCGACTGTCCCGAGGCCGTTTGCGCTTAAGGCGAGAGTCGCGAGTCGGGCGTTGAGCCAGATCGTCTCGACGCCGCCCGGATCGTCAGGCCTAGCCATTGCGCAACGCTTCTTCCTCCCCCGCTCGTTTATCGCATAGTGATATTCGGTCGAACAACAATTCCGGCTCAAACGGACGGGAGAGGGCGTTGCCGATCATTCACGCCGCGAGCGCGCTCCTTCCCGCTGGCTGGAGATCGGAGGTCAGGCTCACGATCGAGAACGGCGTCATCGCGGCGATCGAGGCCGGCGTCCCGCCGCGTGAGGGCGATGAGCGGCACGCGATTCTGATCCCGGCCATCGCGAATGTGCACAGCCATGCGTTTCAGCGCGCCATGGCGGGTCTCGCCGAAATCAGGGGCGAGGGGACGGACACGTTCTGGACCTGGCGCGAGACGATGTATCGCTTTGCGCTCACGATGTCGCCGGACGACGTGGAAGCGGTCGCCGCCCAGCTCTATGTCGAAATGCTGGAGGCCGGCTTTGCCGCCGTCGCCGAATTTCACTATTTGCATAACGCGCCGGACGGCTCGCCATATGCTTCGCCCGCGGAAATGGCGGACCGGATCGTGGCCGCAGCGCGCGCGACGGGCATCGGACTGACGCTGCTGCCGGTGTTCTACGCGCATTCGACATTTGGCGGGGCGGCGCCAAAGCTGGAACAGAGGCGGTTCATTACCGACGTCGGCGCCTTCCAGCGTCTGGTTGAGGACTGCAGACGGACCGTCAAAGTGCGGCCCGACGAGACGATCGGCGTTGCGCCGCACTCCTTGCGCGCGGTGACTCCGGACGAGCTTTCCGAAGTCGTCGCCATCGCCGGCGACGGTCCGATCCATATCCATGTCGCCGAGCAGGTGAAGGAAGTCGAAGACTGCGTCGCCTGGTCGGGCGTCCGGCCTGTGCGATGGCTCCTGGACCATGCGGCGGTCGACGACCGCTGGTGCCTTGTCCACGCGACACACATGGACGAGGGTGAGACGCGGGACGCGGCCAATTCGCGCGCCGTCGCCGGACTATGCCCGATCACGGAGGCCAATCTCGGCGACGGCGTCTTCAACGCGGAACCATATCTGCGCCAAGGAGGACGCTTCGGGATCGGGTCGGACTCGAACGTGTCCATTGGCGCAGCGGGGGAGTTGCGACAGCTCGAATACGCGCAGCGCCTCAAGGCGAGAGCGCGCAACGTCCTGGCTTCGCCCGGCGGCTCCAGCGGGCGGGCGATGCTGGACGTGGTCTCATCCGGCGGCTCGCAGGCGCTGATGCGCCGTTCGGGGAAGCTCGACACAGGCGCGGTCGCCGATATCGTGGCCCTCAGCGCCGATCACCCGACGCTTGCCGGCAAGGCGGGCGACCAGATTCTCGACGCGTGGATCTTCAGCGCCGGGGACGAAGCCGTGGACTGCGTGTGGAGCGGCGGACGAAAGGTCGTCGTCGACGGCCGGCATGTATCCAGAGATCCGATCGGATCGAAATTCAGGACGACAATGCGCAGGCTCATCGAGCCTTGACGCCGGAGACGGCGCCTCGGCTACGGCTTGCCGAAGGTCTCGTCGAAGGCGTAGCCGGTGCCGCGGACGGTGCGGATCGGATCGCGCTCGCGCCCCCGCGACAGCGCCTTGCGCAACCGCCCGACATGAACGTCGACCGTGCGCTCGTCGATCTCCGCGGCCTGCCCCCAGACGCCGTCGAGCAATTGCGCGCGAGAGAATACACGGCCCGGCTTCTCCAGAAGATATTCGAGAAGACGGAACTCCGTCGGACCGAGATGGATATCGCGGGAGCCCCGCCGCACCCGGCGTGTTTCGCGGTCGAGATCCAGGTCGCCGGCGTTGAGTCGATCGGCGATGCGCTCGGGACGGCTGCGGCGCAGGAGCGCGCGGACACGCGCCATCAACTCTGGAACCGAGAACGGCTTGACCACGTAATCGTCGGCGCCGACCGAAAGGCCGCGCACGCGCTCCGCCTCCTCGCCGCGCGCGGTCACCATGATGACCGGGAGCGTGCGCGTAGTCTCGCGCGCCCGAAGCCTTCGGCAGATCTCGAGGCCTGACACGCCGGGCAGCATCCAGTCGAGGATGACAAGGTCGGGCGCGCTTTCGGCAAGGCGGAGCTCGGCTTCGTCGCCCCGCTCCACGCTCTCGACGACATAGCCTTCCGCTTCCAGATTGTAGGCGAGCAGCAGGGCCAGATCCGATTCATCCTCTACGACGAGGATGCGAGGCGCCGAGGCGGCGTTGGGGCGGGCGACCTCCTTGCGTGCCTGGTTCATACGTCGCCCCCGGTCGCGTCGATGTCGATGTCCATTTGCGCGCGCCCGCGCGGACGCTCCGTCGGCATTGGCTCGCCAGTGACAAGGTAGACCACCGTTTCGGCGATGTTGGTGGCGTGGTCGCCGATCCGCTCGATGTTCTTGGAGGAGAAGAGGAGATGCGCGCAGAACGAGATGTTGCGCGGATCCTCCATCATGTGGGTCAAGAGATCGCGGAAGACCGAATCTTCCAGCGCGTCGAGATCGACGTCGCGCTCCCAAACCTCGCGGGCGCGCTCCTCGTCGCGCTGCGCGTAGGCGTCGAGCACGTCCTTCAGGAGTTCGGTCGCCACGTCGTTCATGTGCTTGAGGCCGATGATGGCGCGGGGAACCCGCGCCTCCGAACCGACCTTCACCGCGCGCTTGGCGATGCTTTTGGCGAGATCGCCGACTCGTTCGAGGTCACCGGCGATGCGGATGGCGCCGATCAGCTCGCGCAGGTCAACCGCCACCGGCTGTCGGCGCGCGATCGTCATCACCGCCATGTCCTCGATTTCGCGTTGCAGCGCGTCGAGGCGCGGATCGGTCGCGACGACCTCGTGCGCGAGCGCGGTGTCGGCGTTGGCCAATGCGTCCATCGCCTCGATCACCATTTTCTCCGCGATGCCGCCCATTTCGGCAATGCGGCGCTCGAGCGCGTCGAGCTCCTTGTCGTAGGACTTGACGGTATGTTCGACCACGGCTTTCACTCCCTCAGCCGAAGCGGCCGGTGACATAATCCTGGGTGCGCTTGTCGCGCGGCGACGTGAAGACGGTATTCGTCTCGTTGAATTCGACCATCTCGCCCAGATACATGAACGCGGTGTAGTGCGAGACGCGCGCGGCCTGCTGCATGTTGTGGGTGACGATGGCGATCGTGTATTCCCCGGACAACTCGTCAAGCAGTTCCTCGATCTTGGCGGTCGAGATCGGGTCGAGCGCCGATGTCGGCTCGTCGAACAGGATCACTTCCGGACTGATTGCGACGGTGCGGGCGATGCAGAGGCGCTGTTGCTGTCCGCCGGAGAGGCTGAGGCCGTTAGCGTTCAGTTTGTCTTTCACTTCGCCCCATAGCGCAGTCCGCTTGAGCGACGATTCGACGCGGGCGTCCATTTCGGACTTGGGCAGCTTTTCGTAGAGGCGCACCCCGAAGGCGATGTTGTCGTAGATCGTCATCGGGAACGGCGTCGGCTTCTGGAACACCATGCCGACGCGCGAGCGCAGAAGGTTGAGATCGAGGTCTCTCGACAGAATGTTTTCGCCGTCGAGCAGGACCTCCCCTTCAGCCCGTTGCCCCGGATAGAGGTCGTACATGCGGTTCAGCACGCGCAGCAACGTGGACTTGCCGCAGCCGGAGGGACCGATGAACGCCGTCACCTGGCCCTCGAACAGGGACAGGGTGACTTCTTTGAGCGCGTGGTTCTGGCCGTAGTAAAAGTTGAGACCGCGCACAATGATCTTGTCCTTGTTGGCGCTTGGCGGCTTGGCGGGCCTCGGGGCGTTGACGTCGTTGCTCATAAGCGAAACCCCTTGACCTTAATTCTGTTTGGACGAGGCGGAGAGCGCGCGGGCCGTAATGCTGAGGGCCAGCACCGCAAACGTAAGGATGAGTGCGCCCGTCCACGCGAGTTTCTGCTGCTCGGCGTAGGGGCTTCGGGCGAACTCGTAGATGATGAGCGGAAGGCTCGACATCGGTCCGCGCGGATCGAGAGAAAACAGCGAGTTGCCGAGCGCGGTGAAGATCAGCGGCGCCGTTTCGCCGGTCATCCGCGCGATCGCCAGCAAGACGCCGGTGACGATGCCGGAGCGTACGGCTCTGTAAGCGACATGACGGATGACGAGGGAGCGCGGCATGCCCAGGGCAGAGGCGGCCTCGCGCAGCGTATTCGGCACGAGATTGAGCATGTCCTCCGTCGTGCGCACCATGATCGGCGCACCGAGCACCGCGAGAGCGACGCCGCCTGCGAGCGCCGAGAAATGCCCGACCGGCACGACAAGCAGTTCGTAGATGAAGAGGCCGACGACAATCGAAGGCGCGCTGAGCAGAATGTCGTTGATGAACCGCACCACGACCGCAAGACGCGTGTCGTGGCCGTACTCCGCCAGATAGGTTCCCGCCAGAATGCCGAGCGGCGCTCCTATCGCCAGGCCGATCACGGTCGTGATGATGCTGCCGACGATCGAATTGAGGAGACCCCCGACGACTCCCGGCGGGGCGGTGTTCTTGGTGAAGACGTCGATCGACAATCCGCCGAACCCGTTCCAGATCAGCGTAACCAGGATGATCACCAGCATGCTCAGGCCCAACACCGTCGCAGCGTAGGCGAGACCCGTCCAGATGATGTTGCGCCGCTTGCGCCCGGAATAGAGGTTCGCCATCGACCTTATGCCTTCAACTCGAGGCGCGACAGCATCCAGCGCGCGGCCGCGAGAACCAGGAACGTGATGACGAACAGGATGAAGCCGAGCGCCAGCAACGACGACGTGAACAGGCCGGGATCCGCATCTGCGAATTGATTGGCGATCATCGCCGAGATGGTCGTGCCCTGGGCGAGGATCGAGGTCTGGATCTTGGTGGCGTTGCCGATGACAAAGGTGACAGCCATCGTCTCGCCAAGCGCACGGCCGAGGGCAAGCATCACGCCTCCGATGACGCCGACGCGGGTGTATGGAATGACGATATTGCCGACGACCTCGAAGGTTGTCGCGCCAACGCCGTAAGCCGCTTCCTTCAACACTGTCGGAACCGTGTCGAAAACATCGCGCGACACCGCCGTGATGAAGGGCAATATCATCAGCGCGAGCACGAGCCCCGCGGTCAGCACGCCGTACCCAAACGGCGGCCCGGCGAACAGAAAGCCGATGCCGGGCAGGTCGCCGAGCGTGCTGATGAGAAACGGCTGGATATAACTCTGCATCACCGGCCGGAAATAATAGACCCCCCAGATGCCGTAGATGATGGAAGGGATTCCGGCCAAGAGTTCGATCGCGATGCCGATCGGCCGCCGCAGTGGCAGCCAGCACAACTCCGTCAGGAAGACCGCGATGCCAAGGCCCACCGGCACGGCGATCAGCATGGCGATCAGCGATGTGACCAGCGTGCCGTAGATCGCGGTCGCGGCCCCGAATTGTTCTTTCGGCGGGCTCCAAGCGTCGGAGAAGAAGAAATTGATCCCGAACTCGCGGAAAGCCGGCCAGGCGCCGATGAAGAGCGCAATCGCGACCCCCGCGAGCAGAATGAGCACGATGAGCGCCGAGGCCATCGTCATCAGACGAAAACCACTGTCGGAGAATTTCAGCCGCCCGAGCGCGCGGGCCCGATCCATGGCCGAAGCGTGCGCGCCGCTGGGAGTTTGAATTGCAGTTGCCGTCATGGCCGTTTCAACATTTCTTGGTTGTTTCAACATTTCTTGACTTGGGGAGACGCTGACAGTCAGTCGGGGGCGAGCGGCCGCGTCGTTCGCCCCCTGGCGGCAGATCAGTTCAGCTTAACGTCCTTCGCCCACATGGCCTCGACCAGCTTGACGACGTTGTCTGGCATCGGGATGTAGTCGAGCTCCTCAGCCATCTTGTCGCCCTTCTCGTAGGCCCACTTGAAGAAGTCGAGCGCGCTTTTTGCGGCGGCGGCATCCGGCGGCTGCTTGGGCATGAGAATGAACGTGGACGCGGTCATCGGCCACGACTTGTCGCCCGGCTGATTGGCCAGGATCAGATAGAAGCCAGGCGCATGGTCCCAATCGGCGTTGGCGGCCGCGGCCTGGAATGCGTCCATGGTCGGGGAGACCACCTTGCCCGCCTTGTTGGCCATAGCGGCGTAGGTCAGCTTGTTCTGATCCGCGTAGGCGAATTCGACATAGCCGATCGCGCCCTTGGTGGTCGCGACATTGTTGGCGACGCCGTCATTGCCCTTGGCGCCGATGCCGCCAGGCCAGTCGACCGTCGTCGACACGCCGACCTGCGACTTCCAGTCCGGCGAGACTTCGCCCAGATAGTAGGTGAAGTTGAAGGTTGTGCCCGAGCCGTCGGCGCGATGGATCGGCACGATCGCCAAATCTGGCAGATTGAGCTTCGGATTGAGCGTCTTGAGCGCGGGATCGTTCCACTTGGTGATCTTGCCGAGATAGATCTGGGCCAGGGTCGGGCCGTCGATGACGATGTCGCCCGGCTTCACCCCGTCGAGATTGACGACCGTCACGATGCCGCCCATCACCATCGGCCATTGGGCAAGGCCAGCTTTCTCGAGCTCCGCGGGCTCCAACGGCGCGTCGGTGGCTCCAAAAGTCACTGTCTTGGCCTTGATCTGCTTGATGCCGGCGCCGGAACCGATCGACTGGTAGTTCAGCCCGTTGCCCGTGTCCTTCTTGTAAGCGTCCGCCCATTTGGCGTAGATCGGGAAAGGAAAGGTTGCGCCTGCTCCGGAAATGTCGGCGGCATACGCGAAGGCCGCCGTTGCGGCGCAAACGGCGAACGCAATCGCGCGTACGAAATTTGTGTGTTTCATTGAACGCCTCTCTAGCGCTGGGGTCGAATCGCGTCGCGACACCGCATCATCCGTTGGCGACGCACTCGCGGTGAGCGGTTATAGGATCGCCCCGTATGTCTATTGCGACAGAGAGACGACAGTTTTACGACAGCAAGCGATCCGATTTTCGCTTCCCCGGGCGGGCGCTGCAACCATCAGGAAAATGGTCAGCTGTACGGCGCGGACAGTCCGGCCAACGATCGCGAACGCTGCAATCGTAGGCGACGATCAAGGAACAGTGTCTGCCCGCACTGACATACCA
>Ga0209656_10003365_pt1 | contig 10351 bp, 7 predicted proteins | sample BogFormECP12_OM2_FD_188239 | JGI IMG/M metagenome (GOLD analysis project Ga0209656, IMG submission 188239) | Bog forest soil microbial communities from Calvert Island, British Columbia, Canada - ECP12_OM2 (SPAdes) (version 2) | ecosystem: Environmental > Aquatic > Freshwater > Wetlands > Bog ... | reverse complement strand
GGAAATCTTGTAGGCGATGATGCCGTCTTTCACGTCCTTTTCGTTGGGCAGGCCGAGATGCTCTTTCGGCGTGACGTAGCAGAGCATGGCCGCGCCGTACCATCCGATCATGGCCGCGCCGATGGCTGAGGTGATGTGATCATAGCCAGGGGCGATATCAGTGACCAGCGGGCCGAGCGTGTAGAAGGGAGCTTCGTAGCAGAGCTCGACTTCCTTCTCGACCTGCTCCTTGATCTTGTCCATGGAAACGTGGCCGGGGCCTTCGATCATGACCTGCACATCGTGCTGCCAGGCGATCTTCGTCAGCTCGCCGAGAGTTTTCAGTTCGGCGAATTGGGCTTCGTCGCTGGCGTCGGCAACGCAGCCGGGACGCAGGCCGTCGCCCAGAGAAAAGCTGACATCGTACTTCTTGAAAATCTTGCAGATATCGTCAAAGCGCTCGTAGAGGAAATTCTGCTTGTGGTTGTAGGCCATCCACTGGGCAAGGATGGCGCCACCGCGGCTGACGATGCCGGTGATGCGCTTCGAGATTAGCGGTAAGTACTGGACCAGCACGCCGGCGTGAATGGTCATGTAATCGACGCCCTGGGCGGCCTGCTCTTCGATCACCTCCAGCATGACTTCAGCATTCAAGTCTTCGACACGCTTCACGCGCGAGATGGCTTCATAAATTGGCACGGTGCCGATGGGGACCGGGGAATGGCGGAGGATGGCTTCGCGAATGTTGTGAATGTCGCCGCCAGTGGAGAGATCCATCACGGTGTCGGCGCCGTAGTGCACGGCGGTGTGCAGCTTCTTCAATTCTTCTTTTACTTCCGAGGTGACCGCCGAGTTGCCGATGTTGGCGTTGATCTTGCAGAGCGATGCCACGCCGATCGCCATCGGTTCGAGTTCCGGATGGTTGATGTTGGCGGGAATGATCATGCGGCCGCGGGCGACTTCATCGCGAACCAGTTCGGGGGATAGCTTCTCCCGATGAGCAATGTAGGCCATCTCTTCTGTGATCACGCCCTGGCGAGCGTAGTGCATCTGGGAAAAGTTGCTGGTGGTGTTCTCTTGCTTACGGCGCGCGAGCCACTCGGCCCGGGGCTGAGGAACGCTGTAGCCATTACTACCGTTACCGTTGGAAGCATTGGGAGAGGTCATGACGGGCCATCCTTGCAGAAATCTACAGCGATTGTGTGAAGTTTGAATTATACCTTCGTAACCAGATGCGCGGAACAGCCTGTCCGGAGGGTTTGGCCGAGTGTAATAGTTTCGTAATGTGTCAGGGGTCACGGCGCCGGGGTGGGTTGGGACGTTAGGTTAGAAGCACAATCAAAATGAAAACTCATCCAAAAGGCAGTCATGCTCGCATTCTTCTGAGTTCAGTGTTTGGACCTTATGCGCAGGACGATGAATTTGGGAGCCGCGCGATCAATCCGATGGAGCTTTATCACAACCAGGTAACGCGCGCCCAGGGGAGTTTCTCGCTGCGGATGTTTCATCGTTCCTGGGGCATCATGATGATCCAGGAAAATATTTCGGCGCCGTGCAGCGTGCTGGATTTTCCTACGCGCGAAGCCTTTGCCCGTGAATTGACCACGAATCACTACGACATCGTTGGGATTTCTTCGATCATCGTGAATGTTCTGAAAGTCCGGGAGATGTGCCGGATGGTGCGCGAACTGTCGCCAGATTCTGTGATCGTGGTGGGCGGACACGTTGCGGCGGTTCCCGGGCTGGACGCGATGATCGATGCTGACCACATTGTGCGCGGGGAAGGCATTTCGTGGATGCGCCGCTACCTGGGCGAAGACGAGAATGCGCCCATTCGCCATCCGGCGATTGTTTCCGGCTTGCAGACTCGGATTATGGGAGTGCGTCTGCCGCAGCGGAAGGGCGGGACTGCAGCAACCGTCATTCCATCGGTGGGCTGCCCCATGGGATGCAACTTCTGCACCACTTCGGCTTTCTTTGGTGGCAAAGGAAAGTTCATCAATTTCTACGAGACGGGCGATGAGCTGTTTGACGTGATGTGCGGAATCGAAGCTGAGCTGAAAGTGAAGTCGTTCTTTGTGATGGATGAGAACTTCCTGCTACACCGCGAGCGCGCCATGCGCCTGCTGGAGCGGATGAAAGAAGCCGGCAAGAGTTGGGAGCTTTCGGTCTTTGCTTCCGCCAACGCGATTCGAAAATACACGATGGTGGAGCTCGTGGAACTCGGCGTGTCGTGGATCTGGATGGGACTGGAATCTCCCAGATCGAGTTATGGCAAGTTGCAAGGGCACGATCTAACGCATCTCACGCGCGAGCTTCGCGAACACGGCATACGGGTGCAGGGTTCGACGATCATCGGACTCGAACACCACACGCCGGACAATATCGTTCAGGAGATCGAATCGGCGGTGGATTACGAAACTGATTTCCACCAGTTCATGCTCTACACGCCGGTTCCGGGGACGCCGCTTTATCAAGAGATGGAGGAGCAGGGCAGACTACTCTCGAACATTGACTATGCGGACATTCACGGCCAATACAAATTCAACTTCAAGCATGGCGCAATCTCCCGGGAAGATTCGAAGCGGTTTCTCGATTGGGCATTCTGGCGAGATTTTGAGCGGAATGGTCCAAGTCTTTATCGTTTGTGCCAGACTATGTTGCAAGGCTGGCAGCGTTACAAAGATTATCCAGATCCTCGCGTTCGGGAGCGGTTCACCCGGCAAGTGAAGAAAATGATTGGCGCCTACAATGCGGCGCTGTGGGCGATGGAGCGGGATTTCAAGAAAGTGAATCGCAGCGTGAGTGAGAAGATTCATAAGCTGCGGCGCGAAGTTGAAAAGGAGTTCCCGGTAATCGCCCGGCTGACGGCGGCGTCGCTCGGTCCAGTATTGTTGTGGTCTACACGCCGTGAGACGCGCCGGCTGGCGGCTGGACAGACGTACGAACCGCCCACGTTCCTCGAACGTACACATTGGGTTCCCGCTTCGTAGGCTTTCATGCTTGCGTCCTTGCTCGGGGGAACAAGCGAGGCTTAGAATCTCATCCGTTCCTAAAAGGAGAGATTCGCCCATGCGCTTGTTCGGACTCATGCCGGTTTTGCTGCTTATTGTCACCGCCAGCGGCTTCGCTCAAACATCTTCTTCCGTGAAGCCCGCTCCCGGCTTCAGCCTGGACAATATCGACAAGAGCGTTGATCCTTGCGTGGATTTTTACCAGTACGCCTGCGGCAATTGGATCAAGAACTCGGAAATCCCTCCTGATCAGTCGCAGTGGGTCAGCTTTGTGGAACTTCGCGAGCGCAATCTCGACATTGAGCACGGCATTTTGGAGAAGGCTGCTGCAGGCGGGGCGAGCCGCGACGCGGTCGACCAGCGAATCGGCGATCTCTACGGCTCCTGCATGGACGAGAAGGCGGTGAATGCCAAAGGCCTCGCGCCGCTCAAGCCGGAGCTTGACCGAGTGGCGGCTGTTCAGGACAAGGCCGCGCTGATCGATGAACTCGCCCATCTGTATCTTGTCGGGGGCACATCGCTGTTTAGCTTTTACTCTTCTTCCGACCTGCACAATGCCGATCAGGTGATCGCTTACATTGATCAGGGCGGGCTCACGTTGCCCGATCGCGACTACTACATCAAGGAGGACAATCCGAAGATGAAGGAGATGCGGCAGCACTTGGTGGAGTATGTGACGCAGTCGTTTACGCTGGTGGGCCAAACTCCGCAACAGGCAGCCGATTCCGCGCAGACGGTACTGCGCATCGAGACCGCTCTAGCCAAAGCTTCGATGGACCGCACGGCACGCCGTGATCCGAAGAATCGCGATCATAAGATGAGCCGCGACGAAGCAGTCGCCCTCGGTCCGGATTTTTACCTGAACCGCTATTTTGCGGCGGTCGGTGCGCCCAACTTCACTCAGCTCAACGTCACCAATCCCGATTTCTTCAAACAGGTGAATGGAGTTCTGGAAGCTGAATCTCTGGATTCGCTGAAGACTTATGTGAGTTGGCACGTGTTGAACGCGGCGGCGCCGTGGCTTTCGGAATCTTTCGTCGACGTCAATTTCAAGTTCCAGCAGAATCTCACCGGCCAGAAGGAGATTCAGGCGCGTTGGAAGCGATGCGTCAGCCTTACCGACCAGGAACTCGGCGAAGCATTGGGGCAGAGATATGTGGATGCGACTTTCGGTCCGGACGGCAAGCAGCGCATGCTCAAGATGGTGGACGCACTGGAGAAATCGCTCGCGGATGATATCCAGGGTTTGTCATGGATGAGCGACGAAACGAAAAAGCAAGCAAAGGTGAAGCTGGATGCCATTCGCAATAAGATCGGCTATCCCGATGTGTACCGCGACTACAGTTCGGTGGTGATCAAGCCGGACGATCTGCTGGGTAACATTGCCCGGGCCGATGAATTTGAATCGAAGCGCGACATTGCCAAGATCGACGAGCCGCTGGATCGCAAAGAGTGGGGCATGACTCCGCCGACGGTGAATGCTTATTACAGTGGGTCGTTCAATGAAATTGTTTTTCCGGCGGGAATTTTGCAGCCGCCGTTCTTCGACAAGAGCATGGATGATGCGGTGAATTTTGGTGGCATCGGTCTAGTGATTGGCCATGAACTTACGCATGGCTTCGACGACCAAGGAAGGAAGTATGATCCTCACGGCAACTTGCGGGATTGGTGGACAGCGCAGGACGGCAAGGAGTTCGAGAAGCGCGTCAGTTGCGTCGCGGATGAATACTCGAACTTTGTGGCAGTCGATGACCTAAAGCTGAATGGCCGCCTGACGCTGGGAGAGAATACTGCCGACAACGGAGGAGCGCGCATCGCTTTGGCAGCGCTCGAGCATATGATCGCCGACGATAAGACGGGAAAAGAAGGCCAGAAAATCGACGGCTATACTCCTGAGCAACGCTTCTTCCTGGGATTCGGGCGCGTGTGGTGCGAGAAACGGCGTCCTGAGATCGCGCGCACCCGAGTGCTCACCGATCCGCATTCACCGGGCAAGTATCGCGTGGATGGCGTGGTGCAGAACATGCCGGAATTTCAGAAGGCATGGGGATGCAAAGCTGGACAGCCGATGGTGGCTGAGAACGCTTGCCACGTCTGGTGATCCACTCGCTGCTACGGGAAGCTTAAGAATGAAAGGCCCGGCATTTCTGCCGGGCCTTTCTTTTGGTGACGAGTAATTAGTAGTTGGCGGCCTGGACGATCAGGTGATCGACGATGCGATGGGCCTCGTCGATGTGATGAAGGGCGCGATCCCGAAGGCCGCGCACAGACGGGTCATCTTCTTCCCGGGCGATGTCATTGTGAGCTTTGTCCAACAGCTCCATCGCGCGGTGATAGCGGCCGGCGCGATCCATGCGTGCGTCGACCGGGGGATGATCGTTCAAATTCTTCCCATCGTCGATCGCGGCTCGCTTAATCTCGTCAATGGCTTTGTCGATCTCATTAATCGCGCGTTCTTCTTCCTTGTCCATGTGATGAGTAGGAGCCAGGTTCTCCAGATGAGCGCGGGCGTGCCGCAGGTCGGTCAGCGCGTGGAGATAAGCCGGATGTCTTCCCGGTTCGTCGGCAAAACTCAGGGCAGCGCAGATGGCAACAACAAAAACGAGCAGGGTGCAATGTCGTGCAATTTTCATGGTTCCCTCGACGCCTTTCGGCAGAATGAACTTCGTTGGTATGAAACCCGGAATTACAGGATTAGACTCGTCGAATTCTATTGGCCGACCGGCGGTTGCTAAAGTTACTTCCGGACATGACCGGTTGAAGTCCTTGTCTGTCGGGCATTTGCAGCGATCGACTATTTAGCTCCGGCCACGTTCGAGATTACTGTGCTGCGATCCGCCGAGTGGACTTTGTCAACCGCGCGTGAACGCGAGTGACGACAAAATGACTCACGTTTGACGATGCGGTGACAATCTCTTTTTCTGCGTCGCCTATGCTCGACTTGTCTCGAATAAAACCCCTGCGAACTGAATAGGTAGATCAACCGCTGACCGGTTGCGGCCACGCCGAGGGAGTTCCTCGTTCAGCCAGCCGAGGTCACGTCACCGAAACGTAGAGGAGAACAAAATGAGCAAACTTTCTGCATATACGCTGGCCATCGCCGTCTCTCTGGGGACGACGGCGATGCTCGACAACAGCCAACCCTCCCATACATCAAACGCAAGCGCCGAAGCACGACTGCAAGGGGATGGAGCCTTCCGCGACGGGCTGTACCTGGGAAAACTCGCTGCCGAAAGCGGCCAGGCGCAGCATCCCGCGATTGCCCGCTGGTCCAGCGATCAGGACCGCGTCACATTTACGGCTGGGTATCGCCGCGGATACAACGAGTCGCTCGCTCGCATGGAGCCATAAATGCGATTTCGCGAAATGCGAATCCTGAATTGAGGTGAAGTCGTATGCGTGAAAAAAAGTTGCTTTCCCTATTCGCGTTTACTCTTGCTATTTGCTTTTCCCTGGCAATTTGCGTCTCCATTCCTCGCGCGGCCAAAGCCGGCGGAGCTCCGCCAAATACGAACACAACGGGTGCTGCCAACCTGAAGGGCACAGTCCGATTTGAAGGTGTCGTGCCCAAGCCAAAGGTGATCAGCATGGCCGCGGATCCGAGTTGCGCCAAACAGCATGCCGCGCCCGTGTTTGCGCAGGAAGTAATGACGGACGCGAAAGGCGATCTGCAGAACGTAATCGTGTTCGTAGCCGAAGGGTTGGGCGACCGCACATTTGATCCACCCACCCAGCCCGCAGTTGTCGAGCAGAAAGGCTGCATGTACATGCCGCATGTTCTGGCGGTGCGGGCAAACCAGCCGCTGCACGTGGTGAATGATGATCCCACGTCGCACAACATTCATCCCACGCCCGCGAATAATCGCGAGTGGAACAAGGCGGAGCCGCCGGGATCGAGCATGGACGAATCGTTCGCGCGGGAAGAAATCGCAATTCCAGTCAAGTGCAATTTGCATCCGTGGATGCACGGTTACATCGCGGTGTTCAAACATCCATTTTTCGCGGTGACCGGCAAGGACGGAACTTTTGACCTGAGCAGTTTGCCGCCGGGCACCTATACCATCAAAGCGTGGCACGAAACACTGGGGACGTCCACGCAGACGATTACGATTGGCGCTAACGAAACCAAGGAGATCAGTTTCGTTTTCAAAGGAATGTAGTTCGCTTCAGTGCTTCTCAGGAATCTTGAAGCCCTTGCGGCGTTGTTCGCTGTAGCGGTGCAGGGCGTCAAGAATGATGGGATACGCCTCTCCCGCGGGGCGTATCTCATCCACTTCAACGGCCTTGCCTTCGAGTTGCTTATAATCCTGAAAAAACGGCGCAGCATGAGCATGCGATGCGGCGGCATCTCTGCGGCCTCGCGGTAGGAGTTGAATTCAGGATCCTCGGTGGCAATAGCGATGATTTTGTGGTCGGGCTTGCCACCGTCGATCATGGTCATCAGGCCGATAGTGCGGGCGTGGATGATGGTGAGCGGCACCACGGGTTCCTGGCAGAGCACGAGAACATCGAGCGGATCATCGTCTTCCGCCAGAGTCTGCGGAATAAAGCCGTAGTTGGCGGGATAGTAAACGGCGGAGTAGAGAATGCGATCAAGCTTGATCAGGCCGCTTGCTTTATCGAGTTCGTATTTCACGCTCGATCCAAAAGGGATCTCGATCACGCAGTCGAATTCCTGCGGAAGTTTGTCGCCGGGAGTTACGTCGTGCCAGGGATGGATCATAGGAGTTTTCGAACCACCACTATTCTAACGGACGATTCTTTCGGTTTGAGTGTGCTGGCCATCTCAAAAACGCCGGCTAGCATCCATGGCTGCAGACATCTTCGTTGCGGTGTCTAACCCCTGCAGGGCCGCATCGTCGTGCAAGAACGGGTCCCAGCGGCGTTCTATCTGGGATGAGCGGCCCCCAGCTCGATGGAGGAGCCATGCGTTCTTTGAGACTTTTTGTCTTGTGCGTGTTAGTCGCCTCGTTCTCAGCGGTCCAGTCTGCGTTCGGTCAGTCGTCATCCCAATCTCCAAATTCTTCGGTAGCGGACGATTCCGCAGCGCGTCTGCCGGTGACTCGCGTAATTCTTTACAAAAATGGGGTCGGTTACTTTGAGCACGCGGGCCACGTGCGTGACAGCCAGGACGTCAACGTAGATTTCACTACCGCGCAACTGAACGATGTTCTGAAGTCCCTTACCGTGCTCGACCTCGGTAAGGGACGGATAACCGGCGTCAGCTACAACTCGAATGCTCCTCTCGAACGGCGTCTCGGGTCTCTGCATCTTCCTGTAGGCGAAAACCCGACCACCGCGCAGTTTCTCGACGCGTTGCGCGGGGCACGCCTGGAGGTGCACAGCGGATCGGAGAGCGCCTCCGGACGACTGCTCAGTATTGATGAGCGGGAGATTCTGATCAAAGGCGATCAGAAGGTTACCGTCGATCAGATTTCCATTGTCAGTGATAGCGGAGAGGTTCGCGTGTTCGATCTCACTCCTTCCACCAGCGTTCGCGTGGCGGAAAAAGAAGTGAATGAGGAAGTGGGGAAATATCTCGGCCTCGTTGCCTCTACGCGCGATCAGGACCTGCGGCGCATGACCATCTCTACCGCGGGTGAGGGCGAGCGCAATCTACTGGTCAGCTACATCAGCGAAGTGCCGGTGTGGAAGAGCACATACCGGATCGTTATTCCGAACGAAGGCAAGCCGCTGCTGCAAGGCTGGGCTATCGTGGATAACACGGTCGGCGAAGACTGGAAAAATGTGGAGCTATCGCTGGTGGCGGGCGCGCCGCAGTCGTTTGTGCAGGAACTTTCACAGCCGTATTACACGCGGCGTCCGGTGGTGGCGCTACCGCAGAATGCCATGATCACGCCGCAGACGTATGAGGCGACGATGGAGTCTCGGACAGAAGTCAACAACGGAAATCCATCCGGTGGCGTGGTCGGCGGCGTTCCGGGCGGAGTCGCCGGAGGAATCATCGCTCAGAGCATGAGCGCCCCGAGGCCCCAGATGGGCATCGGCTCAGGGAGCGTCGGCGGCACTGGAGGCGGAGTGTTTAAAGCCATGGCCGGTCGTGTCGATGCTGCCGAGGTGGCCGAGTCGCTGGAGGCTGGGACCACCACAGCGCAGGCTCGCGAACTCGGAGATCTGTTCGAATACAAGCTGCACGACCGAGTGACCATCCGCAAGAACCAGTCGGCGCTGGTGCCGATTCTGCAGTCGCGCATCGATGCCGAAAAAGTCTCCGTGTGGAGTCCTTCGCAAAGCGCGGTGCTGCGCGCTCTTTGGGTCGACAATACCAGCGATCTCACGCTGGATGGCGGCAGCTTCAACGTGCTGGAAGGCGACGCGTTTGCCGGCGAAGGCCTGATGGACGCGATCAAGCCGGGCGAGAAGCGGCTGCTTTCCTACGCGGCCGATCTTGGCGTCCTGATAGATGGCAAGCAGAAAGCCGAGAACCAGCGCGTCACGAAAGTGACCATCGCCCATGGGGTAATGATGCAGTCCACGCAGGAGCGCCAGGAAAATACTTATACCATCCGCAACCGTGACATATCGACGCGTACCATCGTGATCGAGCATCCGGCGCGGCCGGGATGGAAACTCAACGACGACGAGAAGCCGGTGGAGAGTTCCACGTCGTTCCACCGTTTCCGCCTTACCGTGGAACCGAAGAAGACGGAGACCCTGCTGGTGAAGGAATACCGGCCGATCACCAACAGCTACCAGCTGTCGAATGTAACTGACGACCAGATCAAGTTCTTTCTCAGTCAGAAGATGATCAGTCCCGAGATCGAGCAGGCGTTGCGGAAAGTGATGGTGCAGAAGGCCAGCGTTGCCGTAATCGACGGCGAAGTGGCCTCACGCAAGTCGAAGATTTCGGGGATCTCGGAAGACCAGCAGCGAGTCCGCGAGAATATGAAAGCGCTGAAAGGCAGTGCAGAAGAAAAGGTGCTGGTGGCGCGCTACGTTCGCGAGCTGAATGAGCAGGAGGACCGGGTGCAGACGTTGCACCACGAAGTGGCAGATCTGCAACTGAAGCGCGAGGCCGCGCAGAAGACGCTCAACGAAATGATCGAAGGCTTGCAGATGGAGGCGACGTTGTAGATGAGCGCTGGCCCATCCCACGCTCTTCTTCCGGGGGCTTCGTGTCTTGATTCTAGGCTTGGGGAAGATTAGAGTCATAGAAACCTAGTTTCTGTGGGGTGGTTTGCCATGTCCAGTCAAAGCAAGACCTATCTGAAGTTCGGCGGGGCGACCGTTCTGATCCTGCTTCTGCTGGGCTATCTCGCCTATACGGGAGTGCAGGACAGCAAGAGCTATTACGTCACGATCAGTGAACTGCACAAGATGGGGAACGGCGCTTACAC
>Ga0209656_10003363_pt1 | contig 10357 bp, 8 predicted proteins | sample BogFormECP12_OM2_FD_188239 | JGI IMG/M metagenome (GOLD analysis project Ga0209656, IMG submission 188239) | Bog forest soil microbial communities from Calvert Island, British Columbia, Canada - ECP12_OM2 (SPAdes) (version 2) | ecosystem: Environmental > Aquatic > Freshwater > Wetlands > Bog ... | reverse complement strand
GCTGCCGACCGCGCTGATCAGCGAAAAGATCACAATGAAGCTGAGGACAAAGGCAAAGGTGCTGCGCTGCGCGGGGTTGTTGAGGTCGAACTTGGCGAAGTGGAAGGGCACGCCCACGTGGCGCAGCCGCCGGCGCCGCTCGACCACCATTCCGATCGGCACCAGGATTAGGCCGAAGACCAGAATTCCCGGCGCTACCATGTAGGCCAGAATGCCGATGTACGGAGACGGGTGGCTGGCGAGCAGGTCAATGAGAATCAGTAGAACGATGTTGACGAAGGCGACCGCCGCCAGCGCCAGACCGATCAGGCTGATGGGATTGCGGATGAGATTCTGCGAAACGGGCGGATGATCGCGTAGAGGATCTCTCTGCGTGTCCTCAGTCATGTATGTAAATGTCCCTTCTTTGCCGTACCCCAGCGCAAATCACGTACCGTCAGTGTTGCAAATCACAACAATAGAATCGCAGCACCAAAAAAACAACGGACTTGCCGCTCGACTCACCCGAAAGTGGTAAAGCCGTTCTTCAGCTTCGCCATCGCGCTATTTGGAACGGCCGGCAGGTTCAGCCTGCTCCTCTGCCTTTGCCTCCGCCTCGACAGGTTCGGCTTCGTGTTCGGAGCCGTTCGCCTTTTCAATCGCCACCAAGTCCAGCGGATGCTCATGCTCGTAGTGTTCGATGGACATCTTGCCGTCATACCAGGCCCAGTTCATGGGATAGACATCAGGGTCGAAAATTACGCCGTACAAGTGCCACACCACGATGGCAAGTGTGGCCAAAATAGCTTCGTACCAGTGGATCGTCAGCGCGACATCGACCCACCAGCCCGGCACGCGGTCGCCTACGCCGACCTTGAACCACGCCATCAGTCCGGTGCCGGCCATCACAAAAATGCCCCAGACCAACGCCCAGTATTCGGCCTTCTCGGCGTAGGTGAAGCGCCGGAACAGAGGACGCTGCTCACTATAACCCAGGTAGTAGCGGAACGCGTCCCGCACGTCGGTGACGTCCGTCCAGTCAGGCAGCATGTCCTTGATCAGTTGGCGGCCGTCGGGTTTGGTGATGATGTACCAAATGTGATACAGGCCGACGACAATCATTACGACGCCTGCGATCCGGTGCACGACGCTGCGCACGGTTTCGTGTACGAAGAGCATGCCCAGCCACGAGGAAGGATAGTGCAAAGCGAATCCCGTGATTACCAGGGTAAAGAAGCTGATAAGCAGGAGCACGTGCTGGATGCGTTGTTCCGCCGTCATGCGGAACAGGATTCGAGGCTGTCCAATGCGGTGCAAGATGAGCTTCTTGCGGAAGACGATGAGGTTGTGCAACACCATGCCGCCGATGACGGCGATGATCATCCAGATATAAACCTTGCCGATGTACGCAATGATTTTGCTGCCGAAATCAGCCTTCGCGGCAGAGCCGTCCAAGTGCACTTTGCTGGCGATGAACTTGTCGTTGGCGCCGGGATGGCATTGCCCGCAAGTCTTGGCCAGATTGGCGTGATTGATGGTAGAACGTGGGTCCGACGACGGCAGTATGTTGTGCACCCCGTGGCAACTGGAGCAATTGGCCACTGTGGCCGAACCGACTCTCGAGGCCATCCCATGATAGCTGGAGAGATAGCTCGACACACGGTTGCTGGCAACACCGAATTCCGCCGATAACTTCACGCTGGCGTGACAAGCGGCGCAGGTGTCGCGAACGTTGCCAGCCGCCACCGCAGACTTGGGATCGTCAGGCGCCTTGATGCTATGGATACCGTGGCAATCCGTGCATACCGGTGCCGCCCAGTTGCCGCGGGCAATGGCTTGGCCGTGGGTGCTCTGCACGAACTCCTGGCGGATATTGTCGTGGCACTTGGCGCAGGTCGCCGGCACGTTGAGTTTGGCGATGGGAGACTTTGGATCCCGGGCGTCGAGGATGTCATGCGTGCCGTGGCAGTCTGTGCACACTGCGGCCGTGTCGGAGCCGGCCGCTACCGCCATGCCGTGTACGCTCTCCTGGTAGGAGGCGAAGGGCGCAGAACTCACGCCGGATGAAGCCATCACGAACTTCTGTCCATGGCACGCACCGCAGGTCTGAGGGACATTGTGCCGCGCAACCTTGGAATTGGGATCGCTTGGCGGTAGCACCTCGTGCACGCTGCCGTGGCAATCCTGACATTTCGCCACGTTGGTATTGCCGGCCTTCGCGGCCAGGGCGTGGACACCGTGATCGTAAGCGGTTTGCTGGTCGGCATGGCAGGTGGCGCAAACTGGTTTGGCCGGCGCCGGGTCGTGGGGGACCGCCTTGACATCAGTGTGACAATCGGTGCAACCAAAGGTGCTGTGAATCGAAGCCTTGAACTTGGCCTCATCAACATGCAGGCTAACCTGTTTGCCGTTCTCGTCTTTCGTGAGACTGGAATCGTTGTGGCAAGCCAGGCAGTCCTCATTGCTCATCTTGGGGGCGTGTTTCGCCACAGCCCCCGTAGAGAGCAGCAAGGCAATCACAAAAGCCAGACCGTAACGCTTCACCGAAAACTCCTCGCTTTGGCCCGCGCGACGCAGCGCCGGGCAACCTTTAACCATGGCTGACAAGCAGGGAAAGAGGCAATGCGTGCCCTCACGGGGCGACGTGATAGGGGTCACATGGCCCTGTGCTGTTCAAACAATCAGGTGCGGGAAGCCACGCCAAACGACGTTTTGGCATGGTGGCCGAAAGGTGCCGCCGGGCTAATCAGAAGGCGTAGCGCAGCGCCAGCGTGGTGTTGTTGGCGTGGAAGTAGCGGGGAGCGGTCGGCCCTACAAACGAGCTTTCGTTGTATTGGTAATAGTTATAGCCGGCCTTGAAGGTCACGTTCCTGTAGACATTGACATCGACTGCTGCCAGGGGCGTCTGATAGGTCGAGGAAAGCGGCCCCAATGGCTGCAACGAGTTGAACGATGTCGTGTTGCCTTGGTTGTCCACGATGGTGTAGCCCAAACGGACCGTGACCCGTTCCAGCGGCGTTAGTCTAAGGGCGAAATAACCGTACTGGGTGTGGGTCTGATAGATGCCGTTGGTCTGCAGCAGGGTGTTATCGCCGAAACAAGGTACGGAGCCGGCCGGAGGCGTGGTGTCTTGAAAGCAGAGGACTATGTTCTGCTGAATGGCGTCGAAGTTATACGCCAGATCGAGTCCCCAACGATTGCTGGGAGTAATCGTAGCATTGACCATGGTGCTGTAGTTGTGTTGGTTGTAGTCGATGCCCCCGGTGCCATTCTGGCCTTCCCGGTAAATGAAGTTGCCGCCGACGGTCAGCCATGAGCGCGGTGCATAGGAGACGTTGGCATTGATGTTGAAGAAGGTCGTGGGATCGGTGCGGTAAACCCAGTTGTCGGCGCCGCCGGCTTGAGCGCTGATGCTGGCGTGCAGGTTCCCATTGCGGTACCACGCTCCCAGTACTTCGGTATAGCGATTGATCTCGGTGGTCGGGCTGCCCCACGGCGTAATGACGCCGCTGAAGGTGCAACTGCCGTCGGGGTTCAGTGGCAGTCCCATGCAATTGCCGCGATTGGGCATATTGGGGTAGTAGATATCGCCCAACGCAGCCTGATAAATGTTTCCCGGCTGAATGACGTAGTTCGCCCAGTTGAAGCCGATACGCACGCCAAAGTAGCGCGAGATGTCGTATTGAAACTGAAAGTCGTTCTGCAAGGTCCTCTGTCCGATCATGTTGATGCTGGTTTCATTCATGATGTCAGCCGGAGAACTGGAGCTGTGGAGGAGGGCGGGCGGAAACGTGGCTACGGGAGTGAGCAGGGTGGCAGAGCCTGCGCTTGCGGCCGTGAAGTAATTGCTCTGCAAGTTCAGGAAATCGCCCGCGACGCTGAAATTGCGGTAGCGGAAGGTCTCGACCAAGCGAACCTTGTCGTTAATGTGAAAGATAGCAGAGCCGTCTGCCGAAGACGAGTTCCACCTGGAGCTCGACGTGCTGCCAGCCGTTGTGTAACCCAGGTTCGCGCTGCGGGTGCTCAATCCAGTGAAGGTTTCCGTAAGCGGCGTGTTCGACCTCGCATGGCTGTACTGATACTGCCCGTTGAAGTCGAGCCACTTCAGCGATGAGGACCTCAGGTTGATCTGCTCCGTCGGAATAAAGGTGTAGACGTGCTGGTCCAAGCCATAGCTGAAGTAGCCGTTGCACGAGGGATTGGCGATTCCGTTCTTCAGGGGCGAGCTGCACGGGCTGCCGCCGTTGAACCAGGGAAGCCCGAAGGTCACCTGTTGTCCGTTGGACAGCGGGTACGAATTGAAGTTGTTCAGCGAGTAGGTGGCGCCACCGAAATAGTACTGCAGCGACTGGGTGTAACTGAGCGTGGTTTTCTTATTCACGCGGAAATCAGCGCCGAAGCGCCAGCCGTTCAGCGTGTTGTCCCAGTTCTGGTTGGTGAGCGCGTCGGTACCCTGGTGAACGCTGCTGAACGACGGCCCGATAATGCGGTTGCGGTTGTAATCCACGCGAAACGAGAGCCGGTGCATGGGCAGAAGCACGAGATCGAAGTTGTACAGGTTCTGGCGGTCGTAGTAAGTGTGCGGCGAATTCAGAATGGGGATGAAGGGCGAACCGCCGCTGGGCGGATTCAGCGGGTTGGCGAACAGGTCATAGTCGAAGTAGTTTTGCATGTGCTGGTAGCTGCCGCTGAAGGTGTACCACTGGTATTTGGCCACCCGTAACCGCGCCGCCTGCTGGGGGTCGCCGCCCCATCCGAAGCTGTTAAACGTCAAAGTATCGAAAATGTCCTGGTGCGAAAGCGACTGCATGGTGAGCGACTGCTCCAGTATGCGCGCGCCGCTTTGCAGATCGACCAGAGTGTCATACATCGGCTGGCTGCCGGTGACCTCTGAGATGCGGCCACCGACCTCAATCGACTGGGTCACGTGAAAACCGCCAATCTCCTTGCCCTCGTCGGAGCTTGTCGCCGGGCTGGGTGAACCTGTCGGCGCTGGAGGATTTTGGGAGGGTGCGGCTGGCGCCAGCAGCAGCCAAGCCACGAACACAGCGGGACCGAAGGAATAAGTATTGAGTCTCCGTTGTAAACTCATTCGCAGCCTCCCAATTACCGGAAGAAGAAGAGATCGAAGTTGGAACCATGGATCTGGGTGTGGCACATGGTGCACGCCTGATACTTGGTGGACTGATCGTGATTTGGCCCGACTGGCCGGCCAGCGGCTCCGTTCATGTTGGGCGTATGACAACGCAGGCACAGGAAGTTGACGTTGTTCACCTGAAGCATCCGCGGGTTGGTGGATCCGTGCGGGGTGTGGCAGGACAGGCACCCTTCGTCGGTCTTCACCGGAGCGTGTTCGAAGACGAACGGCCCCATGGTGTCGGTGTGGCACTTGGTGCAAACCGCGAATTGACCGGCGGCAGCCCGAACCTGGTGGCCCACCTGCGTCCCATGAGGGTTATGACAGTCGCTGCACTGGATGAGTCCTACATCCACGCGGTGACGATAGGGCCGGGCAAATTCGGCCTTTTGCGCGGCATGGCATCCGTAGCATAAGGCGGTCTGCGGCTTAACCAACAGGAAATTGACGTCCGTGGAACCGTGGGGGCTATGACAGCTCGTGCAGCTGACGCCGCTAGCCAGATGTTCGGACTTGGAGAAGTTTTGCGTTTCCAGGCTGGATTGGTGGCATTTGGTGCAGATGGCCGCCGTCTCGACCGGACTCAGGTTCTCAAAGCGGACGATCTTGGTAACATCGCCGCCGCCATCCACGTGGGCCTGCGCGGGACCGTGGCAGCCCTGGCATCCCTGCTGGCCGCCCTTGAGCAAGGCCGCGTGGGGAGTATTGGCAAAGTGCTTGTCCCAGACCTCCTGATGGCAGGTCTTGCAAATATCCGTATCGGCGTACTGTCCGCCAGCCGGGCCGGGAAGCGCGGCAGACGCCTGCGGAGCTGGGTTACTCGCATGTTCCTGTGCTGGAGCTGGGGCTGCTGTCAGGCACACCCCGATTAGGAAGGGGAACAGAAACAGCGAGATCGGTCGGCAGCCGTTGAGAGTCATCCTTCCTCCTGAACAGCGGTTTCGCGCAATCGTTCAGAGTCCGGGTCAGGCTTGGCCTACACCGTCGCGGTGCGGCCACTCACTCAGCGATTACGACATGCTAATCCAAAACACACCCGTGTGTAAATACTTTGATTTACAGCGAATCTTGTACAAGAATTGCTTAGATATGGGCTAAAGCCCCTGATTATTATGGGTGACTTGGACGCTGGCCTAAAGGCCAAGCTCCTCCACCGGGACCACTTGGTTCAGAGTTTCTTTTAGACCACCATGGTGCGAGGAAGGAACGAGATACGGCCATGTCGGCAGTGCCCCGTCGAGATGTTGCGTACACGTTCATAGGCGCCGTGCAGTTCCCGGCTCAACATATGGACGACCTGTAAGCATATGTCTGTGTGCTCGCGGAGGAACTTTAGCAGTTCTTTTCGGCGGATGAACACGACCTGTGAGTTGTCCAGCAACTCTGCGGTAATCTCGTATGGAGTATTAGAAAGGGCAGCGCCCATCCCCAGCACTTCTCCCGGCCCGGCGACCCGCAAGGTGAGGCGCCTACCGGTGTCGGAGCAGATGGAGAGCTTGGCGCGACCATTGCACAGGATGTAAATTCCGCGGACTGGCCGCCCCTCGGCGAACAGCACGGTATTTCGGCGGTAAGAAGCGAGCGACTTAATGTCGTCGAAGGCCTTCAGCGACGCAGCGGGCACGTCGCAGAAGCGGTCAGAACGGAAATCGCAAGTCACACAACTCGACTGCACCGTGGTTCCCATACTGCGGTAATACCGCTTTCCACCGCAGGAATGATGTGATTGCAGTCACCGTTTTCCGTGACCGCGTTCACACGGTGTGTGCTAAAGAAGGCGTTTTCAACCACCTACGCACTCATCGGAAGAGGTGTTCCAAATTGAGCACACATCTCCTGGGGGATTAAAGTGTTGTCTTGGGCTGACCCTTATGCTACTGCGTGATGGCTAGCGCCTTGAGGGCCGCCTTGTTCCGGATCAACAAAGTAGAGCCCTTGGACTGCACGATCTGCCGCCGCTTCAGATCGGCAAACAACCGGGTCACAGTTTCTCGTGACGTGCCAATCATTTGCGCGATCTCTTCGTGAGTAAGAGCCATCTTTAGCCGGGGCTCGGACTTGTTAGCTTCGCCGTTCTTGGCGCTCCACTCCAGCAGCAGCTTGGCCAGCTTCTCAGCCGCCGAATGAGAGAGCCCCAAGGCTCGAATTTCGCGGCAGGCGCTGTTGTACTTGTCGCTGAGCTGTTCGGCAACCCGCAGACAGGCTTCGCTGTGCTCCTTGAGGAAGCGCAGGAAGTCCTCCCGTTTCACGAAGTTTACCTGGCAGGGATCTACTGTCTCGGCGGTCAACTCGTAAGGCTTGCCGCTCACTGTCGCGCTGAGCCCCAGCACTTCTCCCGGTTCGGCGATCTTCAGGATCAGTGTCTTGCCATCGGTAGAGCAGATGGAAAGCTTGACGCGTCCTTTGCACAACACAAAGATCCCGCGCGGTGTCTGTCCTTCGACAAACAGGACCGCGCCTTTGGGGTAGGCAGTGGCGTACTTGACGGCTTCGAACGACTGTAGTGCGGCGGGTGGAAGATCGCAAAAAATATGCTCTGCCCGCATTTTGCAAGCTAGGCAGCTTTCTATAATGTCCAGACCATAAGGTGTAAGCACGACGACCCCCTGTACTCTACATCGTATCCCCGCGTCTTACGGCCGGAGCGTGCGTGCAACGCCCTCCGGGGCGAAAAGCTTTCAAATCGCCGTGTCAGGTGCTTGGCGCACTTCGCCGCAGGTCCCCGTCCACTGTCGCAGGGAAACGATGATTCGCCTGGAAAGGCCCATAGACAGCGGCTTTCGCGACTTACGGCCGAGGGGCGGCATTTGAGGCTCTACTCCAGATACAGTCCAGCGGAACACTCATAGCGCACACCCAACAAGTACATACGTCACAAAGGCGTGTGACGTATGACTTTCGGCCGGGGGGGCACAAATGGGGTGGTTGCTGAGGCATCCCGGTAAAACGGCGCCGCACGCGGTCTGCGGCGCCTGTTTGGAAGAGCGGCGTCAGGCTCCAACCGGCTGGGCTGTGGCGACCTTCTCTGTATCGAACACCACGGCGATGGCATGAACCACGGATGCGATGCGAACGGCCTCCAGGATTTTCTCTTCGCTGAGGCCCTTCTCTCGCAGCGTCTTCTCATGGGAGTCAACGCAGGCCCCGCAATTGTTGATGGCCGACACCACCGTGGCCCACAGTTCGAAGTCCAGCGGATCGATGCCATGTGTCCGCATCATATTCATCCGTAATCCAGACCGCATGGTGCTGTACTTCTCGTTGGAGGTGAGGTGCTTGAAGCGATAAAAGACGTTGTTCATTCCCATGATTGCGGCCGCTGCTTTGGCTGCGTCAAGAGCTTCCGGGGTCAGGTGGATGGCCGCTTCCTGCAAAACGGCGGCAATCAATTCCTCATTGCGCGAGGCGACCGCCGAAGCCACCAGTGTTCCCCACATCTGCTGTTCGGTCAACTCGGTCTGCTGCCGCACCACGCTGGAGAAATTCAGCTTCAGGTCTTTCGCATAGGAAGGCAGGCTTTCGATGACTTCATCAAGATTCATAGGACTCTCCTTATGAACGAACTGGTTGTCAGCTCGTATAGGTCACAACAGAACACAGGCTTCTTTAAAGTCCAGCCGCGGACTGCGAGGAAACAGCTTGTCCGGATCGCCGTAGCCGAGGTTACAGAGAAAATTTGAACGCACATGTGTGGTAGGGAAGAACTCCTCGTCGCTGGCCTGTTCTTCGCGTCCCGCGCCGAAGAACTCGTGGTCCACTTTGGCGTTGTCGAAGCCCGACATGGGACCACAGTCGAGTCCCAGTGCCCGGGCTGCAATGATCAGATAGGCGCCCTGCAAACTGGAATTGCGCATGGCAGTTACCTCCGCCAGCTCCGGAGATTCGGCGAAAATGCTGGCCATCTTCGGATTAGGCGGAAACAGCTTCGGCAACTTGTCGTAGAAGCGCAGGTCGTAAGCAACGATGGCCGTCACCGAGGCTTTCATCGTCTTTTCAACGTTGCCCGGAGCGAGCGCCGGCAAAAGTCTTTGTTTGGCTTCCGGAGTGCGCAGGAACAAGAAGCGCGCAGGAGATGAGTTGGCGCTGGTCGGGCCCCACTTCATCAGGTCGTAGAGCTGCCGAAGGGTTTCATCACTGACGGGCTTGTCAAGCCATGCAATGTGGGTGCGCGCTTGGCAAAAAATCTGATCAAGGGCTTCGTTGCTGAGGGACTGATGCATATACCTGGCCTTTACTTAGATAATGAACCGCTGTCGGGTCTGCGGAAGTGGAAAAAACTGGCTCCGCTCGAACGAACGGAGCCGCATGAATATGGCTCAGACCTGAAGCGTCTCCTGTCCCTTCTGCCAATTGCAGGGGCAGAGCTCGTCCGTCTGCAGTGCGTCCAGCACGCGCAGAACTTCCTGCGGGTTGCGTCCGACGGAAAGGTCGGTCACGTACACGAAGCGAATAACGTTGTCGGGATCGACGACGTAGGTCGCACGCTGGGTCACGCCTTCCTTCTCGTCAAGGATGCCGAGCGTGGACGACAGGTCGCGCTTGATGTCGGAAAGCATGGGGAACGGCAGGTCTTTCAGGTCAGCATGATTGTTGCGCCACGCCAGGTGCACGAACTCCGAGTCGATGCTGCCGCCCAGGATCTGGGCATCGCGGTCCTGGAATTCCTTGTTCAGTTTGCCGAACGCGGCGATCTCGGTCGGGCAAACGAAGGTAAAGTCTTTCGGCCAAAAGAAGAAGATTCTCCATTTGCCTCTGTAGTCCTGGTTGGTAATGGTTTTGAATGCGTTGTCTTTATTAGTTGTGACGGTGGCGGTAAGACTGAAATCAGGGAATTGCTCTCCGATGCCTAACATTTTTGTCTCCGTTCTTATGTATGTATGGTTAAGACTGTTTGAACTAAGTTGCTGCGCACACTTTACAGACACCTTGCAACTCAATACTAAACTTCTCCACCCTGAAACCGGAAGGGACCGCGCCGCGGAACTTCACGGGAGCGAGAGAGTCAACCGGAAGATCGGTGATGGAGCGGCAACGCGTGCAAACCAGGTGATGATGGGGATTGCGGTTCGCGTCGATGCGCCATGAGCCATGATGCGGACTGACTTCGCGCAATATATCGGCGTGCACAAAGGTCTTGAGGTTCTTGTAAACCGTCGCGAGTGAGATCGACGGCAAGTCTTGTTTTACCTGCTCGTAGATCTCCTCCGGCGAATAATGCCCGGGTCGTGACACCAGCGCTTC
>Ga0209656_10003362_pt1 | contig 10358 bp, 10 predicted proteins | sample BogFormECP12_OM2_FD_188239 | JGI IMG/M metagenome (GOLD analysis project Ga0209656, IMG submission 188239) | Bog forest soil microbial communities from Calvert Island, British Columbia, Canada - ECP12_OM2 (SPAdes) (version 2) | ecosystem: Environmental > Aquatic > Freshwater > Wetlands > Bog ... | reverse complement strand
CTGTTACCGACTCAGCCGCTATGAATGTGTGGCTGCACAAAGAAGTGATGACAAAGCTGGCCGAGAACGGCGGCAAAGTTCCTCAAGAGCTTTTGAGCTAAGCAACCGGCGTGCACTATGCTCTGCTGCATTGATTGGCGGTCGTGTAAACAATCGACTCTCATACGAGTATAGGATTCGGGAAGCTGCGTTGCGGGAATCTGGAATGCTACCGCATTCGTGGGAATCGGATAAAACGACGCAGATACAAACGAACTATTATGTAAAAACAACATAGTCTTTGACCCTTTCGGCTCTCGGGACTTGTATCAGTGGAGACAACTCGATTTTTGCTATAAACAATTGAATGCAGCAAGATCCATTGCCGCCCCTCCATAGCCTTCCTTTCTACAGTTACACTATGCAGTGTGTGATAAAAATGCCGGACATTTATTGTCGAATACTTTCCCGGCGTTGCAGAAGGCGATCCCCGGTTTACCCGAGACGAACCTCACTCTCGCGGAAATCGTCGATCGGATCATTCTCGGCCCGTCCCTGTCGTCGCCGCTCGCGCGCAACACGATCCTCAAAATGCTCGAAAGCCTGGGTCGAGCGGATCTTAAAGATCCGGTTGTGTCTTCGACAATCCCGCTCCGGGCAGTCCGAGACCGGCGCCGGCGTTACGGCGCGAGAACGGCGAATTCGGGGAAACTGGCGAAGTCGCGGGCATTGAACGTGTAGATACGCTCGATGCCGTTGACGCTCATGGTGGCGAGGATCTGCAAGTCGAAAATGTCGCCGCCGGTGACGGGACGCCGGCGCAGCAGGCGGATGAGTTCTTCGACGATGTGCGCCGGTGCCGGCAGCACATGGAGAAAGCCGAGCAGCGAAGAAATCGCGGCGAGCGCGGCGGCCGGAGAGGAGGGATTCTGGACGCGGCGCGGATTGGTGACGACGGCATAAAACTCGCAGAGTATTTGCGAGGTCACGTAAAGGGTGGCATGGCCGGCGCGGGCGGCTTCGAGGAGCGCGCGCGAGGTCGCATGCTGCGGCGCGTCGGCGTCCAATGCGTAAACAAGAACGTTGGTGTCAATAACGCCGGACTCAACGGGCATCGTCGTAGATGTCGCGGCGGTGAAGCGGGCCTAGGGCGCCGAGATGCCAAACGGGCAATTCGTGGTTGGCCGGGGCAGGCTGAGCAACGGGCCGGAGGTCTTTGTCGAGCAGGCGCAAGGCGGCGTCCTTGACCAGACGTTCGGCGTCGGTGCCGGCGTTGGTGGCGATCTGCGCGAGCTGCGCTTCCTGCTCGGGTGTGAAATGGACTTCCATGCCTTAAGGATATTGGAAAAGCGGCCTTCGGGCAACGGTGTTGAAAGAGCCGGGCCGGGGCTGCGATATCCTGCCGGGCACAACAAGAAAAATCTTGGGTAAAACTTTACCCTCTTTTCTGCTGGCCAATGGTTTGGGAGCGAGGCGGACGCTACCGGCGCGCTTTCTGCTTCTCCGTTCACGGAGAGCCGTTTAGCTCCTGCAATGCTTGCATTTCTTTAGCCATGGGATCCCCGCCCACAATTCGCCAAACAATGTCAACGACTGCGAGCCCCGATATCAGGACACCTATATCCTTTAACGCTTCACTGAAAAAATCTGAAACTGGTCCAAGCCAATTATATTCCTTTACGTACCACCCAACACCGACCGCTAAAACTCCAATTAAGATAAAACCGATGCAACGTCCCCAAGGCGGGAAATTTTTGAGCATAATTTTGTTTTCTGATTCTTCTGCATTCTTACCAGAGTTTTTCGTATCCGTCTTACCGACTGCACGGTAACTCCATCGCCGGATTCCGTCGCTTAGTTTCGAACCGCCCAGCCGCCAGGGGTGAATTCAGCGATTCGTTTCATCAGGATATCCGCCAAGCTCGAGCAAAGATAGTCGCGAATCGGGATTTTCAGTCGGCCGCTCCGCGATCGACAGCTTTAGAATTATTCCAGCTTCCCCGATAGCCGCTGGCATGTTCCCAATAGGGCTTTCATCACCCGGCGCGTTTCTCTTCTTGCTGTATCTCCGACGGCCCAATGAGCTTCATATCCGCCACCACGCAGGCTTTTTCGGCGTTCGCGCCCCCCATTTCAATGCGCGCTTTCATAACAGCCTTTTTCAGCTTCGGCACACCTCTTATGAGGATCGATGCCGAAGCCGGCAGCGTTATGTGCGGCGGGATGAAATTCCCGGTCACATGCGCTGACCCGTACATGTCCCTGTCAGGCAAACGAGTTATGACACCGCTTTGTATTACTTCGCCTTTAATTCTTGGCCTCAGCAACTTCGCCGTCACCAAATGCAGCGGCTCGTCCGTCCGGTTCTTAACAAGAAACTTCCCTCGTATGTGCGTTACGAATGAACCGTCAGGTTGTTTGACGACGCCAAAGATGCATTGTCCTTCGATAGCCGTGATGACGAATTTAATCTTGGCATGGGCAGCCGCTCGGTGAGCGCGCCAGGCATCAACAACCGTCGCCATCCCTTTCGTAGCGGTGAAAATCCACGCCACGGCCATCCCGAACACGACCCACGTCCTCGCACCTTCGGGCAGAAGATTTCGAAACGCAGGCACCGCGATGAAAACGCTCAACGACAGAGCAACCGCCAAAAATAACCACAGAGGCCATTGTTTGACGGCATCAACGACTTTCGTCCATGCACTCGCAGCGCCAGTCGGTTCCATCGCGGCATGTTATCACCCCCCCTGCCCTCTTAAACATGCAAAATAGGTGGTCGTCATTTTGCCCTCCTGTCGCCCTGTACTTAAATCGTAGACACGCTCCCTCGGCCGGCCACGCCGACAGCCGAACCACGAAGCTTTACGATCGCCGGGGTCTAAAGGGTTCTCTTGGAGGACATGGAGCGGATTCGCTCAGAACCAGCACAGAACACAGCCGATGCGCTTGAGCTCGTGCGCGAGGATGCCTTCTCGGAGGAGAGGCGTAACTGGTGCTTCTAGGTTCCAGGCAATGGCGACTTCAAACTTCAAACGGTCGGCGCTTTGGCAGACGACTGGTTGGGGTAACACAAGGGAGCTGCGATAAGACCTAATAGAATTCCGGAAAACGTTTTCATTGCTACCGTCGCTTGACTGAAATGCCATCGAAACCGGCGTGGGGAAGCAATTTGGTCAAAACTGCCAGGGCAGGAATCAAAAACGGAAATTCAGCTGAATGCGAAGCCATCTTGTTGGGTCTTATCGCAGCCCTTGTCTAGCCCCGATTGTTGGTTTGATAGCGTAAGTCCTGCAAATTTGGATTTCTCGGCAGAACGTTGAGCGGCCGCACCCGGCTCGGTCGGCTTCGAGCTCTTCCGGATAGGGAAAGGCGTCACGGTGTGCCCCTTGGCAGGGATCGGAAATCCATACCTAAATACGTCCATAAAATCTTTGTACCATGGCGGGACAGATTCGGAGCTGGTCAAATCGGTCATGACGCCACGACAGCTGTCTCACTGGCCGCGAGAGAATATAGAGCGGTTCAGCCCCGCGTTGCAGCTGACGCTCCGTCTAGAGTCGACACTGCTACGCAGTCTGAGTGGGCTTGCTCCTGACCCTTTTTGGGTGGGAAACGTCGACGCGAAAACGTTCGCTAATTTGGTGGCCGAGTTGTTTTCGCTGTTGGCGGAACCGGATCGCCAAGGCGTGCTGGCGTTGGCCGCGCCATCTAGGAGGCGAGGACTGGTGGGACAAACACCGGTTGGGCTACGGTGTGGTAACAACCGTCGCCAGTGTGCAACACTGGGCAAGTCGGTTGAAGATGGTTGCTTCCATGGCCAAGTGCCTGCTGGGTGAGCGATCTCTGCAGTTTTTCCGCTTCCGCCGTCCTCGCTGCGTGGGTCAGAGGGACTTGTATCCGTTTGCCATCTTATTTCGTGAACTCCCTGTGGAGCGCCATGAGGAGCTGCTTCGACGCGCCATGCGCTGGCCTGAGCCGCTGGCCGACCAAGTTGCGCGAGTACTGAAACGATAAAAGGATTCTAAGTGAAATCCAGAGGCTGTACTGCCTTTCTGGCCGTCACGAGTAGTCTACGATTTAACTGAAAAAATCGACTCCAGTCTCAATTTAATTGAAAAAAATATCGCTTAAAGTCACTTAGTCTACGTTTCAACTGAAATCGACATCTGCACTACAGACACTTTGAAACACCTGTTCCTTTATTTAAGCGCCTCGCCGGCCGATCTTTCTAAAAAAATAGCGCATTTTAGCGTCGAGTTGAGAAAGTCGGGCTAACAGAGACTACTCGCCGGAATGCCAGTATCGAGGCAGCAGACGACACAATGTAACATTGTAGCGGATGCACGATCTTGCATTCCAACCGACATCAGGGCGATTACTCCCCATGCACGTCCTGGCTTGCATTACCTAAAGGACGTTATGTTTTACATCCTTCCGGCAGAAAAGGGGTCGACATGTCTGTCACTTTACCAATTATTTGGCATAGAATTTTGCTCGATGTTTTGCGTGATCGTGCCAAGAATTCCCGGTGCCTGAATTGGCGTTCTTTTCCGAGCGCTCTCGACAGCTCGCTGGATCGCTTCCAGCTTTTATTGTGATTTGCACGATTCGTTCTCGATAAATTACTCAACACCTGACGTCGGGACGAACCGACTCGAGGCGTCTGGGTGCGTCAGCTTCTGTTCTTGCTTGATCGATCACAAAGGAGACCAATTTTCTATTTTATATGATGTTGTGATTACACATTTATTGTATGTTATGTTAAAGACGAAGTCAATCATTTTTCGTTCCTGGTGTGCGATCCCTACCACGTCCAATTTGAAAACCGGAAATTACTGGCCACCGTCAGAGCTGTCTATTGGGGCAGCGGTAAGGATCCTCGGGGATAACATACACCCCATTCTGTGGCGGCTTATCATCATGCGATCCACGGTGGTATGGAATCACGACGTACTTGTGCTTGTAATCATTGGGGTTTAGCGCATGCAACGGAAATACACCACGGCCCGACTTGCTTTCGTCTGGCGATCTGTAGTCACAGTCCGACATCATCAGTGCGAGCGCCTTGGTGGTTGGGGACCATGTATCGGCAGCGACGTCGTCACAGGAAGTGAAAACACCACATGCATTGTCGAAGCCTTCCTCAATTACCATCCACACCATGCGCCGCCCCCGGTACGTTGCTAACTGTAGACCGAATGTTGCCGATGGGGTTGACATGTCCCGATAATTGGGGACGACCTCGATTAGGCGTCGAGTACGTCTGTGTTCAAGCCATTGCCAGGGGAGCGCAAGAAGTGTCACGTACGATGACGCCTTTGCCAAGACCCAATCCTTGCCATACGTAAATGGTTCGTAGATCTCTTGAAGGTAATTGGTGTATAGATCGTATATGAACGCCTCAACGGACGGGTAATCAACAATCTTTGCAGCAACGATCTGAGTGCCTTGCGGAAGTATCTGAGTGCCTTGCGGAAGTGGACAATCAAAGTAGTCGCTCTCCACGTAATGCCCGAATTTGTACGGATTCGGGCACGCACCACGGCGCGTCGGCACTATGACCGGAATCAGCCCGGTTGGGCATTCTCTGATCGTCCCGACCGTTGAGAGCCTGGGCATTCTTGACCCGACGATTGACTGAAGTTCCTTGGTGAGCCGCTGAATTGCGCCGTCGAAGTTGGTGTCGCGGGCGTCTATGTGCTGATGGGTGAAGAACGATAGCGGTATAGCATCGACCCAGTTGTCTCCGGCAACCCACACCGGAAGAACGATGCAGTCATGATTCTGTGCAACGCGCAGCTCAGCTTGAACGTAATTGGAGTTAGGCGTGTTCGGACTGCAAACGAGCACCACGGCAAAGGCATTTCGGATTCCATCCCGAATCGCGCGCTCCCAGTTTGGCGTGCCAGGAGAAATGGACTGATCGTCGACCCACGTTGGTATGCCCGCAGCTTCAAGCGATTGCTGCAAACGTTCCACGACGACGCGGTCGGGGCTTGCGTATGAAACGAACACATGACGGCGAAGGGATGTATCGTGAGGAGCCATCGGGCAGCGGTAAGGATCCTGGTAAAATACACACAGACCGATAGCGCTCATCAAAACTGAGCCACCGATGTTCACTTAGATTGCGCCAATAGCTGCGAGGGAGTGGAGCGAGCATTCTGGTTTGCGAGGAGCGGCTGAGGCGGAGAAAGCTTGTATCTGGCGAAGGAAACGCCTCGTCCTACCTCGACAGGAGAGTGTCACTGAGATAAGACGAGGTTGTTGGTTTCCAATACGTTAGCACCTTAAGCGAGAATCTTGGTTTTTTGCAATTCAGATCGAGGAGTATTTCGAGTTTTGTCCGGAGTGGTATCGAGGGCAGGGGGCGGCCGCTCTAGTTGGGCAATATTACGTGCTTTTGCGATCGGTGCTCAGAACCAGGCCCCTGCTACGCCGATGCCTGGTGCGCTGCAGGCATTGCCGGATCTTTTTCCTGACTCATCCATGTAATGGCGGTCGCAAAGACCTGGGCTGTCCCTTTGGCTGCAGCATGGCTCATCGCAAGCAGCAGTCCACTGTGCGCAGTGTGGCCTACTATCGTGATGCGATAGGCAAGAAAAAGAAGCGGGCGCTCAACGGCAAGCGCGCTAAGCCAAAGAGCGAGGGCAATCGCCCCGCAGCTGGCCCGGCTGGGCTGGAGAGCGGTTCTGGTCGATGGAATCGGCTGATGCTGGAGTATGTGCGCATGTTAGTCAGCTTGATAGAGGCTCGCAGGGTAAGCCGGGCAGAAATCCTCGAGATGCTGCAGAGAGTTTTGAGACAACACAGCCTGGGCCGTCGCCGCAAAATCGATCATGCTGTGATCTGGCTCCAGGAACATCCTCCCTGAGAGCCGGTTAGATGGCAGAGGAGATTGAACTTTCCAGTTTGGATCTGCGTTATGAGGGCCACCGGATGAAAAATGCGGCGCTGGAAGAACGGCTCTTGGTCTCGATTGCCCAACGAGGCATCGAGGAACCCCTGGAAGGAGTACAACGAGAGCAAGCCAACGTTTTGCTCAATGGTTTCAAGCGCTATCGCTGTGCGCACAAGCTGCAACTTCGCACTGTGCCGTACGCCTCGCTGGGAGAGGACGAAGTAGCCGCAATCATGAACCTGTTGCGGATCTCCAACAACAGGGCCTTGAGCATTCTGGAGCAGGCGGCCTTTATCGACGAACTCTACGCTAGCGGTTGCCTGAGCGTAGCCGAGATGGCAAAAGAGCTTTCGCGCAGCAAATCCTGGGTCAGCATGCGCCTGGGCCTGATCTCGGAGATGAGCGCGGCGATCCGGGCCAGGCTCTTCAGCGGCGCCTTGCCGGTCTACTGCTACATGTACACCCTACGGCAGTTCATGCGCATGAACGGAGTCAGCGGCCAGGATCTTGAGCAGTTCGTGGCGGCTGTCAGCGACAAAGGCTTGAGCGTACGGGAAATTGAGCAACTGGCTCATGGCTATTTTCGTGGGCCGGAGTCTTTGCGCCAGGAGATCGTCAAAGGCAATCTGGCTTTGCCTCTGAAACGATTGCGGGAGGCCTCCCAGAACCCTGACGGCTGCAGCGATTTTGAGCGCGCGACGCTGCGGGATCTGGAGCTGACCCACAAGTACATGCAGCGGCTCATCGCCAAGAGCCAGGACCTGCGGCTCAAGAGCCGGGCCTTTCACGCTCAGGCCAATCTGCTCAGCGCAGCTCTCCTGAGCCGGGTGGCTGCCTTTAACCACAGCTTGAGGCGCCTCCATGATCGAAGCGGACAAGCGTAAGGCGATTTTTCTGCTCCACAAGGAGGGCATGCCGCTGCGAGAGATCGCCCGGCGCTTGCACGTCAGTCGCAATACCGTGGGGGTGGTTATCGCACAAGGAGGCCAACTGCCCAAGCTGGTCCGCTCTGCGAAGCAAAAGATCGATTCCCAGTTACTCCAGCGTCTCTACGATCAATGCGGCGGCTGGATCCAACGGATGCACGAAAAACTGGCCGAAGAGCAAGGCATTGAAGTGAAGTATTCGACCCTGACTCGGATGCTGCGCCAGTCAGGCATCAGTAAAAGCCATCAAAGCCGCTGCGGCCAAGTGCCCGATGAACCCGGGGCCGAGATGCAGCACGACACTACCGTTTATCGGCTCAAGCTCGGGGAGCAACCCCACAGAGTAGTGGCCAGCCTTCTTTACCTGCGCTACTCCAAACGGCGCTACCTGAAGTTTTACCGCTGCTTTAATCGGTTCCAGATGAAGTGCTTTCTTCATGAAGCCTTGACCTACTGGGGCTATGTCCCGCGGCAATGTATTATCGACAACACCAACCTGGCTCGCTTACGGGGCACTGGCGCTCAAGCGCTCATAGTGCCCGAGATGGAGGCTTTCGCCAGCCAATATGGCTTCCAGTTCCGCTGTCATGAAAAGGGGCACTCCGACCGCAAAGCCGGTGAGGAACGCAGCTTCTGGACCGTAGAGACTAACTTTCTGGCTGGGCGCTCTTTCCTGAACTTCAACGATCTGAACCATCAGGCTTTCCAGTGGGCCACGGTGCGCATGGAGCACCGGCCCCAAGGCAAAGCCAAGTTGATTCCGGTCAAAGCCTTTGAGCACGAACGTCGATATCTGAGCCAACTGGCGGCCCACTTGCCTGCGCCTTACCAGCTTCATGAGCGGGGCGCCGATCAATACGGCTATGCCGCTTTTGAGGGCAACTATTATTGGGTGCCGGGTCTCTCGCGCCAGGAGGTCAAAATCCTGCAGTATAGCGACCGATTAAAGATCTACCTGGCCCGGGAGTGTCTGGCCGAGTATCCCCTGGCCGCCGATGGGGTCACTAACCAGCGCTTCAGCCCACCTGGACTGCCCACACCACCTTGTCAGCCCAACAATCGCAGATGCCCCAGCACCGAGGAGGAAAAGCGGCTGCGCGCCTTGGACCCGGAGCTCAGCCGGTATCTGGACTTTGTCCTGCAGAGCGAGACCGTGCAGCGGCACGTCTTCTTGAGGCGGCTGCTGGCTTTAAGCCAGAGAATGACCCTGGAGCTATTTGTCAAAAGCGTTCAACGCGCTTACCGCTACCGCATCAGCAGCCTGCAGACCATTGAGCGAATCGCGCTGTTGCATCTCGCAGAGGAAACGGCCGAGTTGCCTTTTGCCGAGCTCGATGAAGGTTTTCGTCAGCGCAGCGCTTATCAGGAGGGCTCTCTGACCGATCCACCCGACCTGTCGGTCTACGAAGACCAACCCGAGCAAAATCATGAATGAGGCCTTGGCTGCAAAGCTCAAGTACCTGCACCTGGGCCAACTGCTCACCCATTGGAACGATTATCTCAAGCTGGCCGGCGATGAGCACTTTTCCCACGGGCGCTTGCTGACCCACGTCGTCGAAGAGCAATATCGGATTAAACGTGAGCAGTTGCGCCAACTCCGACTCCGAAAGGCCCACATTGCGGAACCTTGGGTCATTGAGACTTTTCCCTTCGATCGGCAGTCCAAGCTCAATGCCAAAAAAACCATGGCCCTCTACGACTCGCTGACTTTCATGACCCAGAGCCAGAATATCGTATGGCTGGGCGGCACCGGGGTCGGCAAGACCGGTTTGGCTACCAGCTTTCTGATCCATGCAATCAACCAGGGCTATAGCGGCCGTTACGTGCTCTTTGGCGAACTGCTCGCCGAGTTCTACCGATCCTGTGCCGATCATTCCGAAGCTAAACTGCTGAGCAAATATCTCTCCTATGACTGTCTGTTAATAGACGAGATTGGCTACGTTGAGGTCGAAGCGGTTCAGGTGGGTCTTTTCTTCACCTTGATGCACAAACGCCATCGCAAAAAGCCGACGCTGATCACTTCCAATCTGGGCTTCAGCGAGTGGAGTTCCTTTCTGAAGAACGCTCACCTGACAGCTGCCCTCATTGACCGGCTTACCGAGAATAGCCACGTCATCAACATGAAGCAGTGCGTTAGTTTGAGAGCCAAACTCAGCCCCGAATCCTGACAGGCGCATCCTCGGGGTAACTTTGTTAGTTAAAGCTTGAGACTACTGGCAGCCGGCGGCCGAGCGTCAGAACGCTCCGCTGCGGTCAAGAAGCAATCCGGCATAAACGGCCTCCTTCCCGCGCTACGCGCGGGCCCCTTCCATTTATTCCGTTTGCATCTTGACCTCCGCTCCGACGTTCTGAAGAAGGTCACCGTCACTTTTCCTTCGGAAAAAGTGTTTTCCTCACCGACGACCATCTCTCAAGCACTCGTGGTTGCTCAATGTCGCGGCGCCAAATCGCCGGCAGACACGCCAACATAAGAAGCGGCGCGAGATACCCCAAGTCATCGGCTCAGTTCATCTGAGCCCAACTGGCTCAATTTTCGTGAGCGTCGTCGG
>Ga0209656_10003361_pt1 | contig 10358 bp, 5 predicted proteins | sample BogFormECP12_OM2_FD_188239 | JGI IMG/M metagenome (GOLD analysis project Ga0209656, IMG submission 188239) | Bog forest soil microbial communities from Calvert Island, British Columbia, Canada - ECP12_OM2 (SPAdes) (version 2) | ecosystem: Environmental > Aquatic > Freshwater > Wetlands > Bog ... | reverse complement strand
GCGGGAAATGCAGCAGGTCGAGGAAGCGATCACGACGTTGCGGGCCGCAGCCGCGACCTTCCGGGAGACCGGCGACCGGCACGGCGAGGCCATGGCGCTAATGAGCCTCGGCATAGCCCTGGAGGAGATGCAGCAGGTCGAGGAAGCGATCACGACGTTGCGGGCCGCAGCCGCGACCTTCCGGGAGACCGGCGACCGGCACGGCGAGGGCAGAGCGCTGAACAACCTCGGCGTCGCGCTACGAAAAGCAGGCCCGGTCCAGGAGGCGATCACTGCGTGCCAGGACGCGGCCGCAATCTTCCGGGAGACCGGCAACCAACCCGACGAAGCCATGGCGCTAACGAACCTCGGCATAGCCCTGGAGGAGATGCAGCAGGTCGAAGAAGCCATCACAGCCCACCGGGACGCAGCCGCGATCGCTCGGGACACCGGCGACCGGCACGGCGAGGGCAGAGCGCTGAACAACCTCGGCATCGCGCTACGAAAAGCAGGCTGGGTCCAGGAGGCGATCACCACGCACCAGGACGCGGCCGCGATCTGCCGGGAGACCGGCAACCAACCCGGCGAAGCCATAGCGCTGTTCAACCTTGAATTGGACCGCGCCGCGCAGCAGACCTGAAGAGGGACACGCTGCACCTGGCTCACCAGTTTCGCCATCACCGGCACCGCCACGGGACGGGAGATCATGGGCAGCCGGACCCGGACAGCGAGGATCACCCAGTTGTTCCCGAAGCCCGTTTTCGCAGGTCCCTGGGCTGAGCCGTCATGAAACCACGATGATGCCCACACCCGCCTTCCCCGCCTGCGGAACAGGGTGTCATCGATCAGGACCTCCACCGGCGCCCCGTCCGGGACCAGCAGCGACACGACGAGCCTCGCCGCAAGGATGCCCAGGTCACCGGGGTTCCAGCGGGCGCGGGAGAAGAACGAGTGCGCCCGGTCGTGGCTCCACAGCCGGGACAGCCCCGCCCCGGTCAGCATCCCGCACACCGTCCGCCTCCCGCCCTGCGCGAGGAACCCGCAGGCCAGCATCGTGAACGTGCGGAACGACGGCGCGGTGAACAACGGGGAGAACACGACTGGACGACATCCACACCGCGGGCCTGCTGCACCGAGACCTCAAGCCGGGCAACGTGATCCTCGGCGCCGACGGCCCGCGGGTGATCGACTTCGGCCTGGCCGGCCTCATCGACGGCGCGGGCGACATCACGCACACCTCCGGGATGGTGGGCACCCCCGTGTGCATGGCACCTGAGCAGGCGAAGTCACCGAAGGACCTCAGTACCGCCGTCGACGTCTACGCGCTGGGCGCGGTGCTCATGTTCGCGATGACCGGGCGCTACCCCTACGAGCGGCCCACCGTCCCCGCGTTGCTGCTCGCCATCGCCGACCCCGCTACCGACCCTGACCTGTCCGGCCTACCGGAGGAGATCAAGGACCTGATCACCGGCATGCTCGCCTACCATCCCGCATCCCGCCGCACGCTCACCGACGTCATTACCGAGCTGAAGAACATACCGAACGAGGCAGGCCTATCGCTTACCGAAGCTCAGGCCGAGTTCGCTCGGCTGACGTATCTGGAGCGAGACACTGATCCGCCACCCGCAGCACCCCCGGTACCCAGGCCAAACCCCCGACGGCTGCCCGGCGAACCCCACGTGCCCACCGACCTGGTCCGCCAGGTGGCCGAGGACCTACGCCACCGGTACGCTCGCGGAGCAGCACTATGACCCAGACCGGCAGCACCCCGTACCCGCCCGGCGCCCGTATCGTGGTCCGCGAGGCGGAGTGGATGGTCCGCAGCTGCACCATCACTGAGCACGACGGGTACAAGATCCGCGCTACGGGTGTCTCGGAGCTGGTCCGGGACGAGGACGCGGTGTTCTTCACCAAGCTCGAGACTAAAGAGCCCGAACTTCTCGATCCGGAGAGGACGGTCCTCGTCCCCGACCAGACGCCGCGGTTCGCCATGTCGCGCCTGTTCCTGGAAGCCACCCTGCGCCGCACCCCGCTGCCCCAGTCCCAGCGCGGCCTGGCGCTGCCGGACAGGTTCCTGCTCGACCCGCTGACCTTCCAGCAGCGCCCGGCCGAGCTCGCGCTGAAAGGGCTCAGGCCCCGCAGGCCCCGTATCCTCCTCGCGGACGTGGTGGGGCTGGGCAAGACGCTGGAGATCGGGCTGATCCTCGCCGAGCTGATCCGCCGCGGCCGGGGCGACCGGATCCTGGTCGTCACCCCGCAGCAGGTCCTCGAGCAGTTCCAGCAGGAGCTGTGGACCCGGTTCGCGATCCCGCTGATCCGGCTGGATTCGATCGGCATCCAGCGGATCCAGCGGGAGATCCCGGCGGGCCGCAACCCGTTCACCTTCTACAGGCGCATCATCATCTCGATCGACACGCTCAAGGGCGACGCGTACCGGCACCACCTCGACAACATGCAATGGGACGCGGTCGTCATCGACGAGTCGCACAACCTCATCGGGGAGACCAGCCTCCGCAACAAGCTAGCCAGACGGCTCGCCCAGCACACCGACGCCCTCCTGCTCGCCAGCGCCACCCCGCACAACGGCGACGCCGAGTCCTTCGCCGAGCTGATCAGCATGCTCGACCCGGCCGCCATCGCCGACAAGCGCCGGTACGAGCCGAAGGACATCGAGCACCTCTACATCCGCCGCACCAAGATCAGCCCCGAGGTGACCAACGAGATCGGCGGCAAGTGGCGCGAGCGCGGCCCGTCCCGGGCGGTCCGCTGCCCGGCCACCCCGAAGGAGGAACGGGTCTTCGACGAGCTTACTGCCACCTGGCTCGGCAGCCACGCCCCAGGAGTCACCAGCGAGCGGCGCCTGTTCCCGTACACCCTGCTCAAGGCATTCCTCTCCTCGCACAAGGCCCTGGCGAAGACCGCGGAGAACCGCCTGAAGAACGCGACGGACGAGCCGGAAAGACAGGCGCTCATCACGCTGAGGCAGCTCGCCGAGGAGATCACCGACGACGACTCCGCCAAGCTTGCCGCGCTTGTGGGCAAGCTCAGGGAAATCGGCGTCGGCCCTGCCAGCTCGGCCCGCGCAGTCGTGTTCTCCGAGAGCGTCCCCACACTCAAATGGCTGCACGAGGTCCTGCCGAGGCGGCTCGGGCTCACCAAGCCCGGCCAGGTCGACATCATGCACGGCGGATTCTCCGACGTCGAGCAGGAGAAGATCGTCGAGCGGTTCTCCCTCGCGGATGAGCCGGTGCGGGTCCTGCTCACCGGCGACGTGGCCTCCGAGGGCGTGAACATGCACCGCCAGTGCCACCACCTCATCCACTACGACCTGCCGTGGTCGCTGATCCGCATCGAGCAGCGCAACGGCCGGATCGACCGTTACGGGCAGGAACACCAGCCCGAGTTCGCCGCGCTCATCCTCACCTCTCAGACCGACGGCGCCAAGGACGACACCACCGTCGCCGAGAAGCTGCTGCACCGTGAGGAGCAGGCGCACCACAGTCTTGGCACCGCCGAAGGGATCACGCGCGAGTTCACCGCCCGCAAGGAGGAAGACCGTTTGGTCAAGGACCTTCTCGCCGGGAAGACGGTGGATCAGTCGATCGAGGCGGCGAACGCGGTCGATGACTTCCTCGCTGACCTGCTCGCCGGGGTCGGTGACCAGCCTGGCGGCGCCGAACCGCCGTGTGCCGACGTACCCGAGCTGTTCCTCTCGACCGAGGCGTTCGCCCGTGAGGCCCTGGGTTTCGCGTGCCCTGCGCTGCACGTCGACGACGACGGCGAGATGCTCGCCTTCGCGCCGCCGGACGACCTGGTGCAGCGGCTCGCGGTGCTGCCGCCGAACTACCTGAAGAAGCACAACGTCGCCGAGCGGATGAAGGTGACCTTCGACCGCAAGCTGGCCCAGCGCAAGCTGGACGAGGCCCGGAAGACCAAGACCTTGTGGCCGGACATCGCCTACCTGAGCGACCTGCACCCGATGATCGAGTGGCTCACCGACAAGGTCCTGCTCCGCATCACTCGCCAGCAGGCCCCCGTGCTTCTCGCGGACGTCACCGAGCCGGTCTTCCTGGTCCAGGGCGTGTACTCGAACGCGCTCGGCCAGCCCACCGTCGTCCGGTGGATGGCGGTCAGCGGGCTGCCTGACGAGCCGCGGGTGGACGGCCTCACCGACACCCTCAGGCAGGCGGGCGTCGGCCCGGGAATGGTCAACACGCTCGGGTTCGGCGATATCGATCGGCTTCAGGAGCTGGTGCCGGCTGCGGTCCGGGCGGCCCGCGCCCACCTGGAGGAACGCCGCGAGCGCTACGACCGCACGGTAGACGAGCCGCTGAACGAGTATCGGCAGCGCGTCGCAGTATGGCAGCAAGACAGCCTGCTCGACATCCCGGCCCAGTTCCGCACCCGCCGCGAGCAGCAGGTGCGCACGACCGCCAGCGAACTGAACGACATGATCACGAAGCTGCACACGGCCGGTGAGCCGCTGCTGCGCATCCTCGCCGTGCTGGACGGTGCCCGATGAGCTACGACTCGCTGACCAACCGCGGCGACTACCTGTCCCCGCACTACCTCGCCGAGGTCCTGCCCCGCGAGCTGGCCAAGAAGGACGGCCTGCGCACCCAGTGGGCGCAGCCTGACAAGGAGGGGACCCCCAGCCCCGTCAGGGAACTCCGGGCGCTCAAGCGCGGCTACTTCGCCGCCCGCCCCGACCTCGCCGATTTCGCGCAGCGCGCCGCTGACGGCGATCCGGTCAGCGAGGACGAGCGCCGCTCCCACGACAAGGCGGTCAAGAAGCAGAACGACGACGTGCTCCGCGCCCTCGGTTTCGCCGCGTCGCGCGGTGTCGTGGACGTCCAGCGATCGGGTGAGACGTTCGGCGTGCCCGTCGCGTACCAGGGGCAGAACGTGGTCGCGGTGGACTGCGGCTGGGCCGCCGACACCGACGCCGCGCTCGACCCCGACCGGGCCGGGCGGCTGCTCGACCCGGTCGAGACCGGGAACAACGAGCGGATCACCGTCGGCGCCAAGCTGGTCCGCTGGCTGTTCGACACCGACGAACCCCCCCGGTACGTGCTCTTGCTACACGGCGGCGTGGTCATCCTCGCCGACCGCCTTGCCTGGGCCGAGGGCCGGTACCTCGCGGTCAGCCTGGACACCGCGATCGACCGCGCCGACCAGCCCGAGCTGGAGACGATCGCCGCTCTGTTCAGCGCCGACGTGCTGCAACCGCCCGCCGAGGGCGGCAGCGAGCAGCTCGCCCACTGGGTGGACGAGTCCCGCAAACACGCCGTCGGCGTGTCCGCCGAGCTCCGCGAGGGCCTGCGCGAGTCGGTGCAGATCATCGCCAACGAGGTCCTCGACCGGATCCGCTCCCACGGCCTGGCGCCCGGGGACGTCGCGGAGCCCGGCGACCTGGCCAGGGAGCTGGGCCGGGACGCCCTGCGGTACCTATACCGGATCCTGTTCCTGCTCTACGCCGAGGCCCGCCCGGAGCTCGGCATCCTCCCCGCCGACGACCAGGACTACATGGCGGGCTACAGCATGCAGCGCCTAGGCGAGCTGGTTGCCCGCCGTCTCATCGGCGAGGAAGCGCGCACCGGGTTCCACCTGTACGAGTCGCTGGATCTGCTGTTCCGCATGGTCAACAACGGCCACAATGCGCGCGGGAACGCGAGCACCGAGGGCCTGTCCGAGGGCGAAGGGCTCCGGTTCGAGTCGCTCAAGGCCGACCTGTTCGAGCCGTCGAAGACCCGGCTGATCGGCCGCATCCCCGACCCCCGCTCCGACGACGAGACCCCCAAGCTCGACACCAGGCTGCGGGACGAGGCGCTGTACAAGGTGCTGCGCCGGCTGATGCTCGCCAAGGGCAGCGGGAGGAAGGGAAAGAACCAGCGCGGCGGGTTCATCTCCTACGCCCAGCTCGGCATCAACCAGCTCGGCGCGGTCTACGAAGGGCTGATGTCCTACAGCGGGTTCATCGCTGCCGAGGAACTCTACGAGGTCGCGAAGAAGGGCGACCCGTCGGGCGGCTCCTGGATGATCCCCGCGTCCAAGGTCCCTTTCTACGGCGACGACGTATTCGTCAAGGAGAAGGACGAGAACGGATTCCCGACCGGCGAGCGGGTCCACTACCGCCCTGGGGCGTTCGTCTACCGGCTGGCCGGCCGCGATCGGCAGACCAGCGCCTCCTACTACACGCCGCAGTCCCTGACCTCGGTCATTGCGGCACGCTTTCCATGATGGCCGGCGCGGTGTCCGCCGGCCGAGCCCAAGGCTTCTTCCACTGGGAACTCCGCTTTGCCTCAGTCTTCGCCACGGGCGGTTTTGACATTCAGGTAGGGAACCCGCCGTGGGTGAGGCCAATCTGGGAGGAGGACTCTGTACTCGCGGAGTTTGACCCGTGGTTCGAGCTACAGGAGACGCCGCCAATTCCTGTACACAAAGCTCGCAAGGCAGAGCTGCTGAATATGGCAGATGCACTTAGCTTCTACCTTGGTGATCTGACCAATCAGGCGGGCATGAGTACATTTTTCGGGAACGTGACCACATATGATCTGCTAGTGGGCACGCAGCCCGATCTATACCGCGCCTTCATGACAAGGACATGGCGAAACATAGGCTATTCGGGGGTGGTGGGACTACTGCACCCAGATACTCACTTCGTGGGTGACCGCGAGAGGTTCTTGCGTGCCGAGGCATATCGCAGGTTGCGCGTACATGGCGACTTCGTGAACTCTAGCAATCGATTCTTCCCGCCGCCAGTAAACCGCAGCAGTCACTTTGGTATGCACATCTACGGACAGCCCAAGGAGATCCGGTTCGCGCATTTGGGCTGGCTGCTGAGCGCCGTGGAACTGCCACAGTCGCTCGCACTGGCAGAGGCGGGCGAGCTTCCTGCAAGCTGGAGCGACGACGCTGGTCGACCCGGAGTCAAATATAAGGGTTCCTGGGACGCTCGACCGCACCCAGATCGCGTGATCTGGGTCGATCGAGAGATGCTCGCCGCGTGGCGCCTCATCTCAGGAGGCGAAGACCAGCCAATAGCGCAGACTAAGATGCTAAACCCAGTTACGACGCAGGAACAAAATGCTGTCCTTGCACTGGGCAGGTTCAGCCGACGTCTTGGTAACCTGCCCCAGATAAGTTCTGGTTATCACGAGAAAGGGGCCAAAAACGAAGGCCTGATCCGCTTGGAAGAGCCACATGATCCAGCTGAGTGGTCAGAGGTTATTTTGAGGGGTCCACAGATCGGTGTCGCGACCCCGTTCTTTAAGCAACCTCCGGAGACCGGTACCAAGGGGCGTCCTCAGGATCTGACGGTACTATCCGACGACGCGAAGCCCCGTTCGGAGTATTCGTGCGCTACCGATGTCGCGACATACCGCAAACAGCAAGATAGGTGGACAGATCGCCGTGGCGAAGGTCGACTCCAGCCGTATACTAATTTCTACCGCCTGATCTGGCGCCGCATGATTCCTGACGATACTGATCGGAGCCTCTTTTCCGCCATTTACCCTCCCGGGCCAGCTCATGTACACACCGTTCACAGCCTCGCCTTGCCAGACGATCGGGGGACTGTGCTGACTGCTGGCTTCTGGGCTAGCCTTCCCCTCGATTATCTTCAGCGCATCACCGCAACTACCGATCTCCAGACCGCAAACACCATGAAGTTGCCAGCTCCCTCGGTGGATCATCCGCTGGCTGCCCCGCTTCTGCTCCGCACACTTCGCCTCAACTGCCTCACGACCGCGTATGCCGATCTGTGGTCTGGGCTTTACGAGGACGCCTGGCGCTATGAGTCCTGGGTGGTCGCCTGGCCTAGCATCGCCTCCCTCGGCGGTATCGGCCCTACGTGGGAACGAGCTACTCCGCTCCGCACCGAGTATGAGCGCCGCGCCGCTCTCGTCGAGATCGATGCTCTTGTCGCAGTCTGGCTCGGCATCACTGGTGAGCAACTTGAGGCCATCTACCCGGCCCGTTACCCCGTCCTCGGTGACTACGAGGACGTCACCTGGTTCGACGCCGCTGGCCGGAAGATCGCCGGCAACTGGAACACGTTCGGCACCGGTCAGACTAAGGAGCACTGGCAGCAGTTCGAGAACTACCTGGAGGATCCGGCGGCGAACCCAGTGCCGGACGGGTACACCGCACCCTTCTACAAGGCGGATCGGGTGGCCGAGTACCGGCAGGCGCACGTTGTGTTCGCCGAACGACTGAGGCGAGCTCAAGAGGGTGGTCGGCAACGAGGTCTAGGTTAGCGGTCTGGAGGACGTTTATGCCGTTCGTGCGAAGACCGGTAAGGCTTACCGGGGGAGACATTCCGGAGCGACCGAGCGCGTCGCGGAGGTCTCAGAAGAAGCGCAGACGGGGACTGGGGCTAATTGAGGTGCGGGTTCCCGCCTCCTCGAAACAGCAGGCCCGACTAGAGCAGGAGCGCGCCGCCCAGAAACAGGAGAAAAAGATCAGCAAGGCGCGGAGGAACGTTGATCCTGACAGTGCGGGCAGTGGTAACCAGGCGGCACAGCTCAAGAAGCCGAAAGTCAGCTCTCCGAATCAGGGTAAGCCAAAGAAGAAGAGGCGCGAGAAGTCAAGCGCCACTGGGAGTGTCCGGAACGGAGCACCTCCTCGTTCCCGGCGCCGGTTTACTCGCAAGGTCCGGTGTGAAGGATGCGGCGGAGACATTGAAGTGGTTCGCGCCGGTCCGGTGCCTCGTATCTGCAGTTCATGCAGGTCGAAGTCGATTACCTGTTGCCAATCCTGCTGGGCTTCCCAGGTGTACGATATCTGCGCGCTCTGCGGCGGGAATAAGTTTACGAAATTTGACATGGCTATCCTGACAAGGCAGCAACTGATTACCCTGGCGCGAGGTCTTGGTGATGCGCTCAGCGTCGCTCAGAAAGAAATTGATTCAGGAATGCTTAGAACGCGCGATGCCCAGACTTACAGGTCGCAACCAGCGAGACGTGCTAGTTCAGTTATCGATCCTGGTGTGGCAGGCGAAACCCTCGTAGCTCTCGTAATCACTTTGGACCGGAAGGTCAGGAAGATGCTGAAGGAATTTAATGCCGTCGAGGAGCGACGGGATCAGCAGGGAGCTTCATGAGACCCACGCTGGCGGCGGAAGAGCTGAAGACAAACCTCACGCAGTATCTGTCTACGACGTTTGCGCTGGCGGATCTGCCGGTGCGGGAGGGGCTTGAGAAGTTCCTGAACCATCCGGCGACCGGGATCTTCCGCGGGCCGTACCTGCGGATCCGGACGCCGTTCCAGCGCGCTGGCGAAGGATGGCAGGACGTGCTGGAGTGGGCTCCGGCCGAGCCCGTTCCTTACCTGCATCAGGTGCAGGCGTGGCGGCGACTGTCGAGCCTCGGCCGCGAGCCGCAGCCGACGCTGGTGACGACCGGGACCGGGTCGGGGAAGACCGAGGCGTTCCTCGTGCCGGTACTCGATCACTGTCGGCGAGCCAGCAAAGCACGCAGGCGGGGCGTGAAGGCCGTCCTTCTCTACCCGATGAACGCGCTGGCCACCGACCAGGCCATGCGGATCAGCGATCTCCTCGAAAGGCCCGAGCTCAAGGACGTCACCGCCGGGCTGTACATCGGCGAGGCGCCCGGCACGGCATACGTCAGGGTACTGACCGAACGGTCCGAGATCCGCGCCCAGCCGCCGGACATCCTGATCACCAACTACAAGATGCTTGACTTGCTGCTGCAGCGCGGTGAAGACCTCGCGCTGTGGCAGGACGCCGACATCGCCTACGTGGTGGTGGACGAATTCCACACCTACGACGGCGCGCAGGGCACCGACGTGGCGATGCTGCTGCGCCGCCTAGCCGCGGCCACGAACCACTCCCGGCCCGGCAGGCCGCTGGGAAAGATCTGCCCGGTCGCGACGTCCGCCACTCTGGGGGAGAGCGGGAACGAGGAGCGAATCAGAGAGGTCGCCGAGCAGGTCTTCGGGGTCGAGTTCGGTGAGAACTCGGTGATCACCGAGCAGCGGTTGCCGGTCGAGGGGTTCCTCGGGGAGATCGACTACTCGCTTCCGCTTCCGGCGCCGCAGGAGCTCGCGGTGCTGGGCGACCCGCGGGTGGATGACCAGGCGACGGCGGAGATCGTCAAGGTCGTCACAGGCCAGGAGGTCACGGACCCGGCGGAGCTCGGGCGGCTGCTGCGGACGCACATCCTGACGCACGCGCTGATGGACGTGCTCGGCGACATGCCGTCCACGGCCGACGAGATGCTGGACCTGCTGCCACGCAAGGGTGCCTACAACTGGGGTGAGGCGTTCCGGCGCTTCCCGCGGCAGACGGCGGCCGCGCTAGCGCGGTTCGTCGCGCTGCTATCCGAGGCCCGGAACCCGGACGACGTGTCTCTGCCGTT
>Ga0209656_10003359_pt1 | contig 10361 bp, 13 predicted proteins | sample BogFormECP12_OM2_FD_188239 | JGI IMG/M metagenome (GOLD analysis project Ga0209656, IMG submission 188239) | Bog forest soil microbial communities from Calvert Island, British Columbia, Canada - ECP12_OM2 (SPAdes) (version 2) | ecosystem: Environmental > Aquatic > Freshwater > Wetlands > Bog ... | reverse complement strand
CAAAAGCGGCCAACGAATGTAGCCGTCCAGGACTGAGATTGTTCTATCCTGCCGCCTCCTGTGGTGGCAAGTCGGTTTTGGTGCGCCAGCTCCGCGGGCTGCACTTGAGCACGTGACCGTGGTGCCACAGGTGGTCGATCATTGCGCTCACGGCGGCCGCATCGCCCAGCAGTTTGCCCCAGTCCTCCACCGGCGGTTCGAGGTCAGCATGGTGCTGGCCCGCTCGTAGAGCGTCGCATGACTGCCACAGTATCAATTCGCCAGAGACTAGCAAGCTGCCCCTCAACGCCGCCGAAGAACTGCCGGATCCCAGTTAGTTTGAGAGACCCACTAGCGAACCTGGGGAATCTGGAGGGCTTGCAGGAAAGCATGCAAATCTTTGTGATGGGTATACCTTTCGGTTGAAGGGGTCGTTTCGCTTTGGCCAGCACTGCGCAAATAGTACCGGATGGCTTGACACCGCTGTGCGAAGAAGGAGAACTGATCGTCCCACATATTTCGATCAAGCAAGCCACCATGCAAGAAAACAACGGGGGCGCCGCGTCCCGCAATATCATAAGCGAGCCTGACACCTGGAAGATCCACGAATCGCCTACGCATGGGGAGAGGTTCTGGCATTGACTTCGAAAATGCAAGTGTCACTCTTTGAGTCATCGCTGTAATCTCCTCCGGAATCTGGGTCGCGGCAGAATGGTATTGTCATCCCTCCGATTCATTGGATCTTTCCAGCATGTAGCAGACCTCGTAGAGATGAGCGTCGGGTCTGGCATACTTTCCCATTTCAACAAACCAGGTCTTCATGTCCAATAAACCAAAGCGCCCCGGAATTGATCAACCGTCGATCTGAATTCTTTTGGTGCGAATAATGAGCGTGATAGCGGCGGCCAGCCACCAGAGCGCCTGGACTCCGCCAAACCCGGTCACTGCGTCAGGCAGTGCCAGACGAAGCATGAAAATAGCCCCTTAGGAGGTGAACTGGGCAATTCCTCAGCAGGGACTGAGGCGCAAGCGGATTCCGTCGTCCCCAAGCTGGCAGGGATGCCGGTCGCTTGGGAGCAGCTCGAACCGAAAGAAGGCAGTTTTGATTTCAGCATCCTGGATCACTGGATTGAAACCGCCCGACAACACAACATGCATTTAGTGCTCCTCTGGTTTGGAAGTTGGAAGAACGCTCTCTCCAACTATGCCCCTTCCTGGGTGAAATCGGATCCGAAGCGCTTCCCACGTGCCGAGTCCGCCGATGGACGTCCGCTGGAGATTCTTTCAACACTATCGCCGGAGACGCGCCGGTGCGACAGTCGCGCACTCGCCTCCCTGATGCATCACATTCGCGACAAGGATTCGCAACAGCAGACCGTGCTGATGGTGCAAGTCGAAAACGAAGTTGGTTATCTCGGGCCAGCCCGCGACCGCTCTCCGGAGGCTAATCGACTATTTCGCGGAACCGTACCGGAGGTATTGATCCGCGCTCTCACAGCTAAGCGTGTGCAGTTCTCGCCAGAACTGGCGGCGCACTTCAACAAGCAGGGCCACAGCTGGAGCGAGGTGTTCGGAGATGCCGCGGACGAAGTGTTCATGGCGTGGAACTATGCAACTTACATTGAGGCCGTCGCTCATGCGGGCAAGAGTGAATATGCGTTGCCGATGGATGTCAACGCGCAGCTTCCTGCCCCGCAGGAGAGAGCCGGCGAGTATCCCAGCGGGGGTCCGCATCCTTATTATATGGAGGTCTGGCGCGCAGCTGCACCCAGCATCGACTTCTACTCACCCGATATCTACTGGGACAACTTCGATTACTGGGTACAACAGTATCAGATTCCCGGCAATCCGATCTTCATTCCAGAAGCGCGAATTGAAAGCGCTCCATACAATGCGCTATACACTTACGGCCAGGCGCGCGCTTTCGGGTTTAGCCCATTCGCGATTGATAGTCTCGTGTTGCCGAAGGACGACGATCCCAAACCGGAGATCATGCAGGTTTACGAGTTGCTGGACAGTATTCGCGATCTCTTGCCAGCCGCGCAGGTTGCGGGAATGACACGTGGTTTGGTGCTGCACACGGCGAGTCAGAGACCGACACAGACAGTTGCGCTGGGGGGGATACCTGTTCGAAGCCACACTCTCGCGCTCCTAGCCGGCAAGGATCATCATTGCTGATGATGGCGCTATGCTGATCCTGCAAACGTCACCTGGGGAGTTCTTCATCATCGGCAGTGGTTTGACCGTGAGTTTCGCTCGTGACCCTGACATCGACGCAGGAATCGCCGGCATTGAAAGCGTTGAGCAAGTTTCTCGCGCATCCGGACAATGGACCACGGAGAGGCGCCTGAATGGTGATCAAACCAACCAGGGTCGGCAGTTATTGCTGGATCCACACCGGCAGCATATCTATCGTGTCCGGCTGTATTCCATCACTCCGCAAAGGGAGCACTAGTCGTTACAGAGAGAGTTGTCCTGCATCTCATTGTGTTGCTTAAATTTCGAATGTTGAGGGGACAGCCTTGTGTATTGAACGTTTTCTGCGAACATTGCGCATGGGCTCGATGCTGTTGTACGTCTCTCTCCTTTTGCTCGCGAGTAAAGCGAACGACATCCATGTCAGTGACGACCAAACACTGTGGATCGGTTCGTGGGCTGCGTCCCAGCAGCTCGTTCAGCAAGGCAATGCGCTGGATCCGACGGATCTCCGCGATCTCACCCTGCGCCAAATCGTGCATTTGTCTCTCGGCGGAAACGAAATTCGGCTTCGGCTTTCGAATCGTTTTGGAGTTGTCCCGCTGCATCTGACAGCGGTGCACGTCGCCAGACCGCTCTCTTCCAGTTCCGAAAAGATCGTGCCTGCCAGTGACAAGGCGGTCACATTCTCTGGCTCGTCGGACGTCCTGATTCCTGCACACGCAGACTACCTTTCTGATCCGGTCTCGTTTCCTGCAAAGGCGCTGTCCGATGTTGCCATTACGCTGCAGCTCGACGTAGCTCCGGTCGAGCAGACCGGCCATCCCGGTTCGCGAGCGACTTCCTACATCACACATGGAGATCTAGTTTCTGCGCCTGAGTTCCGCGGCGTTAAAACCGTTGAGCACTGGTACTTCATTGCCGGAATTGACGTAACTGCCCCACCCGAGGCACGGGCAGTCGCGGTGCTTGGCGACTCGATCACCGATGGTCACGGCGCTACAACCAACGGCAATGACCGTTGGACCGACGTTCTGGCACAGCGCCTGCAGACAGACCCAAGTACGCGCAACCTAGCTGTTCTCAATCAGGGGATTGGGGGGAACCGTCTGCTCACCGATGGCTTGGGACCGAATGCATTGTCCCGCTTCGATCATGATGTGATTGCCCAACCAGGGGTCCACCACCTGATCGTTCTCGAAGGAATCAATGACATCGGCATGCTGGCGCGCACTGGCGAGGTCCCCCGCGCTGAGCACGAACTGCTAGTTCGGCGGGTAATTGCCGCATACGCGCAGATCATTGCGCGATCTCACACACACGACATCAAGGTCATCGGTGCCACCATAATGCCCTTTGTCGGATCGAGCTACTATCATCCTACCTCAGCCAGTGAAGCAGACCGGCAGGCGGTTAATGAATGGATCCGAACTCCCGGACACTTCGACGCAGTGATCGACTTCGACAAGATCGCCCGTGATCCACAACATCCCGACCGCCTGCTGCCTCTGTTTGATTCTGGTGATCACCTTCATCCAGCGCCAGCAGGCTATGCCGCAATGGCGCGAGGCGTACCGCTCTCGCTGTTTGCACCCCTCGCAAACCCAGCGCCCAAGATTGCGATCACGTTCGACGATCTACCGGCGCAGGGCAGGTTGCCTAAGGCAGCGACACGAAGGGAAGTGATCTCCAAGATCCTTTCAGCAGTGCGGGACGCTCATCTGCCGCCGACCTACTAGTTCGTCAATGGAGTACGCATTGAAGAGCAACCGGCCAATGCTGCCGTGCTGCAGTCATGGCACTCAGCGGGTGGTAGCAAATGGCTGGGGACATCCTGGGGACAAGAAACAGGTGTTTGGGGATGAGCCGGAGGCTAAGGTCATGTCAACGCCAGTCGGAGTGGTCTTAGGCGCTTCCTGGGCACTTAGGACAAAACAAGCGGATAGGCTCAGCATCAAAAACGCAATAGCGCGCACCAGCGTTTTCGAAATCGGAATCATGCTTCTCACCTCGGAATCATCGAAGAGACGCTTAATGCTAGGGCAGCAGGCAGGAAAAATGGGGTTTCAATTCCGAATCGCTACGCGGCTCAATGTGTCGCCCGCGAACTGGCAGCCTCGAGTCGTACATTTTCGCACGTCGCTCAGGTAGTTCCTGTATCGCGTTACCGGAAACTATGGTGGTTCCCCGGTTACCAGGTAGATTAAGAATTCGCTCCGCGGCCGGATACATCCTGGGAAACGCATAGGGAACAAGCGCGAGAATGCAATTACCCGCGACAAGTCGCGTAGTCTAGAACTATCCAAGTTGTTGGGTTCAGTTCGGTCTATTCAGACAGTGCAGTTTCTGCTCGCTGTCCCGATCTGGGAAGTCAGTTTCCGCCGAGAGTGCTTGCGCTTTCATCTCCTCGAAGGCCGTTTATGGACCAAGATTGCCACATCGAATGATGCGTCCGAAACCCGAAGGGACTTGCGGTTTGCGGCGTTTCGCACAGTTCGGCGCAGACATCTCTTACTTACGCAATTTACGCAAGACTCCTGTTGACGGCCAAAAGGAATGTGGTAGACTCCCCTTTTCTCCTGTTGACCGTCTAAAGGAGTGTATGCCGTCTTCCAAAAGCGAAGTTCTGCAGGGAACACTGGATTTGTTAGTGCTAAAGACGCTCGATTCCATGGGGCCGATGCACGGCTTCGGGATTGCGTTGCGGATACAACAGGTTTCCGAAGAGTTGCTACAACTGAACCAGGGAACGTTGTATCCCGGCCTACTGCGTCTCGCGCAACGCGGCTGGATCGCGTCCAAGTGGGGCGTTTCGGAAAATAACCGCAAGGCCAAGTATTACTCGCTGACCCGCGCCGGACGTAAGCAGCTCGAGGAGGAAGCGGAAAGCTGGGGTCGCATGTCCGCGATGATCAACCGGGTACTAAGGGCGAGCTAGGCTATGCGCGAATTTTTCCGCACGCTCATCCACCGGCTCGCTACAACCTTTCGGCGGCACCGTCTGGAAGATGACTTGGATGAAGAACTGCGCTCGCACCTGGAGATGGCTGCGGAAACTAACCTACTCAAAGGCATGAGTGACGAGGACGCCCGGCACGAGGCGCTTCGCAGCTTCGGCGGGGTCGAGCAAACCAAGGAGCTCTACCGCGACCAAAGAGGGCTCCCTATAATCGAAACCACTATTCAAGACCTGCGGTTCGGGTTGCGGATGCTCTGGCGAACTCCGGGCTTTTCTATCGTGGCGATCCTTTGCCTAACCTTAGGCATCGGTGCCAACGCTGCTGTGTTCAGTTGGGTCGAAGGCATTTTATTCCGTCCTTATCCGGCGGTAATCCACCAAGAGCGGCTGCTGGCTCTGACAGGAACGGCGCGTGGCGAACCTGGTGCTACTGCCCTTTCCTGGCCAGATTTCGCCGATTTGCAGAGGAGCTGCACGCTCTTTGACTCATTTTTTGTGAGCAAAATCATGGGGACTACCCTCAGCATCGGCGATCGCGCCGAGCGCAGCGTAGGGAGCATTGTGTCGGCGAACTATTTTGATGCCATTGGGGTCCATCCGATTCTTGGCCGCGGATTCGAGCCGGGAGAAGACTCAGGACGGAACGCTCATCCCGTGACGGTGATCAGCTACCAACTATGGCAAGGACGATTCAAGGGCGATCCGCAAATTATCGGGAAGACGCAGCGACTCAACGGTGTGCTGCACACGATTGTGGGGGTCGCGCCGGAAGGGTTTTATGGGACCTTTGTCGGCTGGGGAATGCAGTTCTGGGTCCCAACGTCGATGGAGGAAGTGTTTGAAGCGGGCGGCTTCAAACTGGAGGATCGCGGCGCGCGATGGATTGAAGCTTACGTGCGGCTCAAACCTGGTGTGACTTCCGAGCAGGCACAGGAGGAGATCTCCTCCGTAGCGAAACGTTTGGAAGCCGATTATCCGGCAACCAACCGCGGCCGAAGCGTAAAGCTCTGGGCGTTGTGGCAAACGCCATTCAACAACGCGGGCACTTTGCTCCCCACGCTCGAGATCATGCTAGCGGTGGTCGCTTTTGTCCTGCTCATCGCGTGCGCGAATGTCGGCAATCTGCTGCTGGTCAGATCGGTCGCCCGACGCCATGAAATGACCGTTCGGCTTGCCATCGGCGCGGGTCGAGGCCGGCTCGTGAAGCAGCTTTTCACAGAAGGCCTGATCCTGTCGGCTTTTGGCTCAGCCGGAGGACTCGTCGTTGCGCACTGGTGCCGTCACTCGTTGGTGTTGCTCTTCCCGGCACGGGCTGGGGTGGCGATGCACTTACCTGGAGAAATCGATTGGCGCGTTTTGGCGCTGAGCGCCGGGGTTTGCCTGCTCGCGACGCTTCTGCTCGAGCTGGTTCCCGCAATGCAGACCAGCAAGATCGATCTCGCCAGCGCGTTAAAAGCCGAATCAGCGGGTGTCGTGGGGAGTCGTGAAAGAGCGTGGGTGCGCTCTGGCCTGGTTCTGGTCCAGGTGTCGCTAAGTTTCGTTTTGTTGGTGGGAGCAGGACTGTTGATGCAGAGCCTGCAAAAAATTCGAGCTTCCAGCCCGGGTTTCTCGGCACACGGAGTGCTGTACACTGCTGTCGATTTGGTGTCGGCGGGATATGATGCGCAACGCGCACAGAATTTCCAAGACGAGCTAATCGATCGCGTAAAGGCGCTGCCGGGCGTCGAGTCGGCGGCATTTGGGCGAATGACGCCGCTGAGCTATGGAAGTTTTTCTTCAACGCAGATTGCCGTGGATGGCTATCAACCCCCGCCTGAGGAGCAGCCCACCGTGCAGTACAACGAAGTGGGTCCGGACTATCTCGCGACTATGGGGATCCCCTTGGTGTCAGGTCGCGAATTCACGCGCGCGGACGACGAAAGGGCTGCTCTGGTATCCATCGTGAATGAAACGATGGCTGCTCAGTATTGGCGCGGCAGGAATCCGATTGGCGAGCGCGTTCAGGTCAAGGGTCGATGGATGCAGGTAGTCGGTGTGGCAAAAGATTCTAAGTACCAGAGCGTCCGGGAGACGCCAAAGCCCTTTTTCTATGTGCCGCGGCGCCAGAATTTCTCCGTTGGGGCAGGCTTGTATATCCGAACGCCTTTGAGTCCGGAAACGGTAGCGACGACTCTGGCCCGCGAGGTGCACGCGCTGGACGCGAACCTTGCTCCGTACGAGATGATCACGCTGCAAGAGCAGGTGGATCGCTCGACATCGCCACAGCTGATGGCCGTAACTTTAGTTGGAGTTCTAGGTGCATTGGCGCTGCTACTCGCTGCCATCGGATTGTACGGCGTGATGTCGTACACAGTGTCACAGAGCACGCGCGAGCTGGGGCTGCGCATGGCGCTTGGCGCGGGGGCATCGAATCTGTTGCTGCTGGTGATATCGCGCGGCTTGGGGTTGATGGCAGGCGGTGCGCTTCTCGGCGCCGCGGTGGCACTCGGATTGACGCGATTACTTGGAAACCTCCTGTACAACGTGAGTCCGCGCGACCCGCTCGCGTTCGGGGCGGCCTTCGCAGTGATGACTATCGCTGGGTTGGCAGCATGTTTCTTACCCGCTTGGCGTGCGGCCCGGACCGATCCAGCTCGGGCATTACGCGATTGATCTTATACATCCGAATTTTGGCCGTCCCCGACGGGATTTGTACCCGCGTCACTGCCGAAAAATGCGCCGTCGTACGCATGAATCCGATTCAACGAGTCCCGTTGTGTGAAGTGAGTGTTCGTCAAAGATGGCTCGCGTTCTTATCTCCGCGAACGCCGTTCGGGCCAGTGAGGGCACTTGATGTACGAGTATGCTTTTCAGGAGTTAGTCGCCGCTCCCATCGGCAGGGGGACGATTCGCGGATTCCCCTTGGGGAAATCCCTGGAAAAGGACCCTCAAACTACAAGCGTCTCCCAGATCATTGTGGAGCTACAATTTTAGCGGAAACTCGATAACGCCGATAGTTCTTATAGTGGTGCACGTTTAGGAACACCTGTGCAATGTCGGCCTGGCCAAGTCCTCTCAGTTTTGCGTATACGTTCACGAAGCGGGGCAGCCACAAAGGAGTGGCGACGTCCATAAGCCGCACCTCACTGAAATTCACTTTTGTGGTCTGCTCATCGAGTCCAATCTCCGGGTGCCGCGCCAAAAGATCCGTCCGCATGCGGCTGATATGGAAATTTCACTTATCCACCCACACCACTCCCTGCACCAGCATGTGTTCGGTGGTCCCGCTCGGTCCTCTCATTGAGACCGTTATGCTGGCCTTACCGGGCTGCTGGGCAAACGCCACCACGTAGGTATCTCGCCCTTCAATCTCTTGATCGCCAAGATAACGGTACATCGAATCCGGCTGAAACGCCGTCGAAAAATGCACGCAGCTCAATGCGAAACCGGAGGTAACAAAGAACCCCTTGTCTAGTCCCACTGCATCCATTCGATTCCCTTTTTCGTCCATCCGGTATTCTTCGATGCTTGCCCCCCTGTTCTCCCCGTGACGCAGGATCAAATAGCTGTCCCGCACCTGCTCGCTCTCCCAAATCGCCCTAAACTCGTTCGATCTCGCCTGCGTAATCTCCTCGTGTGCCACCAGATCCACCAAGTTGTCGAAGAACTCGTCCACCTTCTCGCCCGTCTTCTTCAAGATCATTGGAAGCGCCTGCTGGTCTGCTGCCGGCCGAACTCCCTTCAGCTCCGGAATCCGTTTGACGAGATTTTTCAGTGGTTCATCGAGATAGGAGTGCGCATTCGCATCAGGACTCTGCTCGCTCTTGTCTGCCTGCTGCACGAACCTCACCGTAGTTCCCCGTGCCGGACAGGAACCCCCTGCACTTGTGACTGCAACCCTGAACAAGAGAACGGCGAGCAAAACGATCTGCAAGATAAGCGCATGAGGCTGACAGGAATAGGCAGCCCGCGTTCTGACGTCAACGGTCACGACGCTTGTCCTATACGCGCAATTCTCAGCGGCAACAACGGAACGGTGCGTCCCAGGATCATTTCCGAAAATAGCTTCGAGGAAAGTCCTGGTTGATCAGTTTACCCGCGAAGTCCCATACCCACCAGATGTGTCCAATCACGCGGCTCCCAAAGGACATCATCACAATTGGGACGTGCGGGAGGTTCAGCTAAAGGCACGCCGCAGAAGAACACAAGCGAGCTACAAACTAGACCTGCTAGCTGACCAGCGCCCATCTGGTAAACGCGGTAATCGCGGAAGTGAAGTGTCACTTCACATCTCCGGTTTTGCGACAAATCTCCGATAATGTTCGGGCCGGTGCGGCGGTACCTTCTAGCCTGTAGGGAGTATTCTGAGGATCGATCAGGGGTTCGCATGGTAAAGCATTCCTTCGAAGACCCACGCCTCAGCCGGCTAACGGAGATTGCGTTCACGTTTCCGGAGGCCACACGCCAGATTTACGGCTCGCACGCGCAGTTTCTGGTGCGGAACAGGACCTTCGCGTATTTCCTCGACAACCATCACGGTGATGGCATCGTCGGGGTTACCTGCAAGGTATTGCCCGGCGATAACAAAGCGCTGGCTGAAGCTCAACCGGCAAGATTTTATTTGCCCGCTTACCTCGCATCGAAGGGCTGGGTTGCTCTGCGGCTGGACGTGGGCAAGGTGGATTGGGACGAAGTGAGAGACCTACTGTTGGGCAGTTACGCACTGATCGCGCCTAAACAATTGGCGAAACGAGTGAATGCCGAGGAGTGAACTCCACCGCTGACACGATCTACCCATCTCAAGCTTTATCTCTTCGGTGAACACGCGGGTGAATGACGCAACTGGAAGCTATTCCGGTCCCGTTGTGTGAAGGGAGTGTTCGTCAAAGGTGGCTAACGTACTCATCTCCTCGAACCCCGTTTCCGGACTGCAAGCGAAGGGCTGGAGCATGGCGGGAGATGATTCATTCCCAAGGAAATTGGGTTCTAAGATTACTTCCCGATTGGGTTACTTCGCGATTGCCGATTCACCCAGAATCTCGTGCGTTACTCTCCAGAACCGCTCGGCCCATCTTCGTTCGCAAGTCGCGTTCGGCGGGCCCGCCGTAGCCACAAGACGTCGTTCTCCTTCGGTTTGGAGCCAAGAAATACAGAATGCCGAAGAACAGTAATTGACTTAAACTGCTGAGGCTCTGACCGACGGGAGGAATCCATGGTCACCATAGTCCCGCATCAACTGCCCACTCCG